>Ga0255072_1000043_pt1 | contig 27744 bp, 42 predicted proteins | sample Colum_Yuk_RepA_8_FD_188461 | JGI IMG/M metagenome (GOLD analysis project Ga0255072, IMG submission 188461) | Freshwater microbial communities from Columbia River, Oregon, United States - Colum_Yuk_RepA_8h | ecosystem: Environmental > Aquatic > Freshwater > River | place: USA: Oregon | collected...
ATACAAAGACGATTTAGTAAAGAAACAAAAAAAATGAAAATAACAGATTTATTAGAAGCAGAAGGTCTAGGCTTAACTATATTTGATATTGATGACACACTGTTCAGAACCACTGCGCAAATCAAAGTTGTAAAAGACGGTAAGATTATTAAAAGTCTAACCAATCAAGAATTCAATACTTATAAACTGCAACCAGGCGAAAGTTTTGATTTTGGAGAATTTGAAAACGCAGAAAAGTTCAACAAAGAAAGTATTCCAATTGAACCAATGATTGCTAAACTTAAAGCAATAATAAACAATGCAGGCAATAGTAAAGTTATAATGCTTACTGCTAGATCAGACTTCGATAACAAAGAATTATTTTTGGATACATTTAGAAAATATGGCATTGACATGAATCGAGTTCATGTGCATCGTGCTGGTAATCTCGGAGGATCACCTTCACAAAACAAAGCTGTGTGGATTAGAAAATATTTAGATACAGGTAAGTATGCTAGAGTGCGTCTTTATGATGACGCTATGAGCAACATCAAAATGTTTATCAATCTACAAAAAGAATATCCTGATGTTCAGTTTTTTCCATATTATGTTACACACGAAGGTACTATTAAAACAATACGAGAAGCAGCAGGCGTAGGAAAAATTACTCGACAAAACCAAACTGTCGATGTAGGACCCAACGAAATCAAACGTCAAGCAGCTAAGTTTGGCAACACTGTAGATAAAAATGGTGTTCCTCCTACATTATCTTCTAAAGTAAAAGGCAAAAGCACAAATGTTTTATTTAACTTAGGAATGACTGAGAACACAGAACCCAAGTATACAGCCAGCGAATGGGCAGTTATTTCGGGTGGACACAGTTTAGAAGAACCTGTAGAAAAAATCAAACCTTTTGATTTTGATAAATACTAACATGCTACTAAGAGAATTAAAACAAACAGATTTGTTTTCATTGTTTACGGCGAATGTAAGAGTTCGTCAACAGTATTATTCTCAATGGATACCTGTGCAAGTGTCAGCCAGAAATACACAAGAAGCAAAGAAAATTTTACAGGCGCAATATGGAAAAGATGCTGCGATTACCGGATTAAGGAAGACAAAATGAAAATCGACGAAGTTGTTAAAAAACCAGTTCCTGCAGAACGCAACCCGGTAGCAACATTTGCACAACGATCGGGTGCCGGTGTACACAAAGATCAAAATAAAAAGAATACACCGCTGCGCAAAGAAAAGCATAAGAAAAAAGCAAGCATGGAAGAAACTGCTACAGCCGGTGCTATAAGTGCAGGAAGCATAGCTAGTGTAGCTAACCCAACAGCAGCAAATGCTAAAATTAAACGTGACAAAAATGGTGTACCAGTTGCGCCACAAAAGAAAAACAAAGACGGCACTGCTAAAAATGCATTAGATTTATCAAACAATCTAATGGGTGGCAAGCCAGTAAAACGATAAATATATAAAAGAATTTCGGAGATACCTTTATGACTGATAAGAACGTAAACGAAGGACTGGGTGATCTTGCACACGCAGCAGAACAAGACCACGAAGTACAAATGGCTCGTGCAGATCTTTACAAAACTGCAAAATATGCAATTAAATTGCACGACATGCTTAAAAATATATCAGAGGCAGAAGGTCTAGAAGGCTGGGTACAAGCAAAGATTACCAAAGCAGCAGACTACATCGGCTCTGTTTATCATTATTTAGAATATGAAAATGGAAATGCAAACGAAAGTAAATCTGTTAAGGGTAACATGACAGAAGATCAAGCTAGCCAATATAAAGAAACACTAGCAGAACGTATGAATCAAAAAAAAACTGAACTAGGCGAACTAAGCCCGGATACACTTTATAAGTATCATGGAAAAGCATACGACGACGAAGCCGAACGTAGAGGTTCAGGTGATGCCAGTGACGAAAACAAGCGTAAGATTGCCAATCGTAAAAAAGGCAGAGCATTAGCAGCTACAAAGCACAACAAAGCAAAAGGCTGGACAAGACCCACTGGTGATAAAAAAGATGCTAGTATGGCTTCTAAAGCCGCTGCGGCACTAGCAAAACTCATGGCAAGAAAAGATCGTCAAAGTGCAAAAACAGAAGAAAGTCTAGACGAAAAAGCAAAGAGCAAGGCTCAACAACGCTTCATGGGTATGGTACATGCTACACAAAAAGGCGAACCTGCACCAAGTAAAGAAGTTGCTAAAGTTGCTAAAGAAATGCCAAAAAAAGCAGCAAAAGATTATGCAGCAACCAAGCATAAAGGCAAGCCTGAACACGTTGCAAAAAAATGAAAATAAAAGAAATTGTTGTAGAAAAATGGAGTAAAAAATACAAAAGCTCTATTAACTGTAGCAATCCGAAAGGTTTTTCTCAACGGGCACACTGTCAAGGACGTAAAAAGAAAAAATGATAACTGCCGAAGACGTTGTCTGGAAAACAATTGACCCAGACGATATTTGGGTGTTAGATAAACTCATACTTAGTCGTAAAATGTATTATAATTGTGGCCCGGTCGGATTAGATGTTCCGCATCCGGGCTATTATATTGTCCGTCCTTGTGTTAACATGATAGGACTTGGGTTAGGCTCACAAAAGTTATGGCTTGAATGCGATACAACACACTTGCCTGTTGGACACTTCTGGTGCGAGTGGTTCGAAGGTAGACATCTTAGTATAGACTATCATTGGGGCAAACAAGCACTAGCAGTCGAAGGTAACAAGCCCGACAACACGTTTACCAAGTGGAACGATTGGATCAAAGTATCCGACAGAATAAGATTACCGGAGTGCATACGACACTACGGTGAAAAATACGAGTGGATAAATTGTGAATTTATAGGCGGAAGACTTATAGAAGTACACTTTAGACACAACGAAGACTTCGAAGGCAATATAAAACATTTTATACCTGTATGGGCCGGCGAAGAAATAAATCCACCCGAAGGATACACATACAAAGTTTATCCAGACGTACACGGACGAATTGGTGCTTACATAAAATAAACCATTGACAACAAAGAGCTTTTAACATATATTATTAAAAAAGGAGTAATATATGAGTGATAGAGTATACGGCGCTGAAGAAAAAGCCAAGCTAGAACGTCTTGTACGTGAAGGCGTAAGCGTTATGCAAGAAGTAAGCGATTTGCAAGCAGGACTTAAAGATACTATTAAGGCTGTTGCAGAAGAACTAAACGTAAAACCTAGCTTGATTAACAAAGCGATTCGTGTTGCACAAAAGCGTAACTGGGGACAAGTTCAAGACGAATTCGAAGATCTTGAAACACTGGTGTCCACTGTTGGCTATGACAAAGACGACTGAACACGTTGACATTTTAGGTAATATATTAAATGATGGGGATATTATTGCATATTCCCATCATAATAATTTAAAGATTGGTACTATTAAAAAATCTTCACCTAAGATGATTATAGTCATGCCAATTGGAAAAAAGTACTACGATCGGAAATATCCTAACGAAACAGTTAAATTAGATAGTTCTAGAGTCAGTTTATATATACTTAAAAATAATAATTAAATGTAGAGTCGCTCACTTTACGAGTAGGTTGAAGGTTAGTTGGCCAATAAGCAACAAGGAGAAGAAATGCCATATGTAGACGCAATGTTCGACAGAGACGCAGATATAATTCGTGTAGTCGAACGCAAGGATGGTAAAAGACATTACCACGAATATCAAGCAAAATATACATTTTATTACGACGATCCTAGAGGAAAGTATAAAAGTATTTTCGGAGATCCTCTTACACGTATTGTTTGTAAAAATACAAAAGATTATCGCAAAGAACTTGCAATTAACAAAGGTAAGAAACTTTTCGAATCTGATATTAATCCAATTTTTCAATGTTTAAGTGAAAATTATGAAAATCAAGATGCACCTAAACTAAACGTTGCATTTTTCGACATCGAGACCGACTTTGATCCGGAACGGGGATTTGCCCCAACAAACGATCCGTTTATGCCAATTACTGCTATTACTGTACATTTGCAATGGATGGACACACTGGTAACACTTGCGCTACCTCCTAAAACACTTACAATGGAACAAGCACAAGAAGAAGTCAAAGAGTGGGGTAACCTTTGTATTTTATTTAAAAACGAAGGTGACATGCTGCAAACCTTCCTTGACCTGATCGAAGACGCTGACATTATAAGTGGATGGAACAGCGAAGGATACGATATTCCGTATACAGTAAATCGTGTAAATCGTATACTAAGCAAGGATGATACTAGACGCTTTTGTTTGTGGGGGCAGTTACCTCGTAAGCGTGAATACGAAAAGTTTGGTAAAACAGCAGAAACGTTTGACACTGTCGGACGTGTGCATATGGACTATCTCGAACTGTATCGCAAATACACATACGAAGAACGACACAGCTACAGACTAGATGCAATCGGCGAAATGGAAGTTGGTGAAAACAAAACTGTTTACGAAGGAACACTTGATCAACTTTATAATAATGACTTTCGTAAATTTATTGAATACAACCGGCAGGACGTTGCACTACTTGATAAGATCGATAAGAAACTGAGATTCTTGGATCTTGCTAACGAGATTGCACACGACAACACTGTGTTGCTACAAACAACAATGGGTGCTGTTGCTGTTACAGAACAAGCAATCATTAACGAATCTCACCGTAGAGGGATGCAGGTGCCCAACAGGCGTGACCACGGCGGCGATACGCAAGCTGCGGGTGCTTATGTTGCGTTCCCTAAAAAAGGTGTACACAAATGGGTCGGGTCAATGGACTTGAACAGCTTGTATCCAAGTGTGATTCGTGCAATGAACATGGCGCCGGAAACAATTATTGGACAGATTCGTCTGGATATTTCCGATGCTCGTATTCACGAAGACGTTACTCTAAAGAAAATGTCGTTTGCAAGTAGCTGGGAAGGTAGATTTGGTGCTGAAGAATACGAAGCTATTATGGAACAACGCAGAGATATCATGCTAACACTGGACTTGGAAAGTGGCGAAAGTCATGTGCTAAGTGCAGCAGAAGTATACAAGCTAATATTCGATAGTAACCAACCGTGGATGATTAGTGCAAACGGTACTGTGTTTACATATGAAAAAGAAGGGATTGTTCCTGGCTTGCTAAAGCGTTGGTACAGCGAACGTAAAGAACTACAAGCAAAGAAAAAGAAATCAATCGAAGCTGGAAACGAAACAGAAATTGCGTTTTGGGATAAGCGTCAGTTGGTTAAGAAGATTAACCTCAACAGCTTGTATGGTGCTATTCTTAACCCGGGTTGCAGATTTTTCGATAAGCGCATTGGACAAAGTACTACACTAACTGGTAGACAAATTGCCAAGCACATGGCAGCCAAGGTAAACGAAATCATCACCGGATCGTATGATCACGTAGGTAAAAGTATTATCTACGGTGATACAGACTCTGTTTATTTCAGTGCATATCCTGTACTAAAAGATGAAATTCAATCAGATCGTATTCCGTGGACAAAGGAAAGTGTTACTGCACTGTATGATCAGATATGTGACGAAGCAAATCTAAGTTTTAGTGATTTCATGGGCAGGGCGTTTCATTGTCCAAAGAGCAGAGCAGAAGTCATTGCAGCAGGTAGAGAAGTGGTTGCAGATACCGGATTGTTTATTACTAAAAAGCGTTATGCAGTTAGAGTATACGATCTTGAAGGCGAACGCAAAGACACTGGTGGTAAAAAAGGCAAAGTTAAAGCAATGGGTCTCGATCTTAAAAGATCTGATACTCCGGTGTTTATGCAAGACTTTTTGAAAACGCTGTTGGACATGGTGCTGGATCTTGCTGATGAAAAACAGCTATTGGATAGTATTACACAGTTTAGAAGAGAATTCAAAGAACGTCCAGGATACGAAAAAGGCTCTCCTAAACGTGCAAACAAAATTGCGTTTTATCAACGTGAAGAAGAAAAAAAGGGTAAAGCAAACATGCCCGGGCACGTTAGAGCAAGCATCAACTGGAATACACTAAAGCGCATGAACGGCGACAAGTATTCGCTAGAGATTGTAGACGGTATGAAAGTTATTGTTTGTAAATTAAAGCAAAATCCTTTGAATTACACCAGTGTTGCATACCCTACAGACGAACTGCGATTGCCGGACTGGTTTAAAGAACTTCCGTTTGATTCAGACGCAATGGAAGAAGTTATCATTGACAACAAGCTGGATAACTTGATTGGTGCGCTAGATTATGATTTAGAAAGCACAAAACAAAATACAACTTTTAATAGTTTATTTGATTGGAGTTAATATGAAGGTAGGTATAACTTTTAGTGCGTTTGATCTGTTACATGCCGGACACATAGGTATGTTACGTGAAGCACGAGCAAACTGTGATTATCTAATTGTAGGGTTACAAACAGATCCTACAATAGATCGTCCTACAGAAAAAAATAAACCAGTGCAAACATTAGTAGAACGATATGCACAACTCAATGCTCTAAAATTTGTAGATGAAATTGTTCCGTATCAAACCGAAGAAGATGTGATCGATATACTCGAACTGTTTCAAGTAGATGTAAGATTTTTAGGCGAAGAATATCGTGAAAAAGAATTTACAGGCAAAGACGTTTGTAGGAAACGTGGCATTGAATTGCACTTTAACAAACGTGATCATAGATTCAGTACAAGTGGATTGCGTAGACGAGTTGTAGCGGCAGAGATAGCAAAATGACCGACTCGTCTGAGCAAATTCAATGGTTGCAAGAACAGATATGGGAGTTGCAACATAGTATAGAACACCTCCAAATGGAGAACACTCTTTTACAAAATGATCTAAATACATTGAAAACAGAGGGCTGCTGGCGCTTTGTTGAAGATAAAAACCATAAGCATAGAGGTGTAGATGAATAAATTTATTTTTGATGTAGACGGAACGTTAACTCCAAGTAGACAGCGCATAAATCCAACGTTTGCTGAGTTTTTTCTACACTTTTGCCAAGACAACGATGTATATCTTGTTACTGGCAGCGACTACAATAAAACAGTAGAACAGCTTGGGAGAGAAATTGTTGAAAGTGTTGATGCAGTATATAACTGTAGCGGTAACGATGTTTGGAAACACGGCAAAAACATTCACCGCAAAGACTGGAAATTGCCAGAAGAATGTAAAACACTACTACAAAGTTGGTTACAATTCAGCAGTTTTCCGTTACGTACAGGCAATCATTTGGAAGAACGTCCGGGTACTATAAACTTTAGCATTGTAGGACGCAACGCTACACTAGGCGAGCGTAAAATGTATGTTGAGCATGATTTACAATATCGCGAGCGTGAAAGTATTGCACTGCAATTTAACATGATGTACGGCGATACCATTATGGCTAAAATTGGCGGCGATACAGGCATTGACATTTATCCTGTTGGTTGGGACAAATCACAAATAATCAACGACTTTAACTTAAAAGAAGATAAACTCTACTTCTTTGGTGATAAAACCATGCCAGGCGGTAATGACGAGCCACTTGCTAAACTAGTCAAACACACTTATCAAGTAAAAGGATGGCGTGACACTTGGGAGAGGCTAGGCTACTTTCAGGAGGCAAAAATATCAGCATGAGTAATACAGTAACACTTAAAGAACTCCTTGACGTTGTCAGCCGTTTAGGAGTAGAGTATTACGTAGCATACACCGACGATCACATAGCTACAATAAATTTTTGGTGTAGTGATACAAAAAAATCTGTTGACAATCAAGGCACTAGCAGTTAAAATTAAAGTAATAATCGGAGATATACATGAAAGACATTTTACAAGACATCGTAAGCCATACACACTCGTTAGGCTTTATTACCACACTTAAAGTAACAGCAGAAGATGCGACTACAATCGAATCAATGGCTGATGATAGAAGCGTCATTATGACAGCAACTACACACACGCCAGTTGGCGAATTTATCGGCGTGTTTGGTATGCCTGATTTGAACAAACTTGCATACCATTTAAAAAATCCAGAATATCGCGAAAATGCTACTATCGAAGTTGTTCAAGCAGAACGCAATGGCGAAACAATTCCGACTCACATTCACTTTGAAAACAAAGCCAGTGACTTCCAGAATGACTATCGCTTTATGAATAAAGCAATCATTGAAGAAAAACTTAAAAGTGTGAAATTCAAAGGTTCATCGTGGGATGTTAATGTTAATCCTAGCATGGCAGCTATTGCACGTATGAAACTGATGGCAGGCGCACACAGCGAAGAAACGGTATTCCAAGTCAAGACTGAAGATGGAAATCTTAACTTTTACTTCGGTGATTTAAATACACACGCCGGTTCGTTTACGTTTGAGCATACAATTTCTGGTAAACTAACACACACATGGGCGTGGCCAGTATCGCAAACTATTGCTATTTTAAGTTTAGATGGCGACAAAACAATGAGCATTACAGACCAGGGTGCTATGAAAATTTCAGTAGACAGTGGCATGGCCAAGTATGACTACATCCTTCCAGCACAACAAAAATGAACGAAACACATTCAAGAACTGTAGTAAGAATAGTTTTATATAGAATAATAGCATTGTTAATTACAGCAATTTGGACTGGTATTATCGATGCTATTACGATACATATTATATTAACTATAGTTCATTATGTGTTTGAAAGATTGTGGTTAAAAGTTAAATGGGGAGTAAAAAATGGAACAGTTTGATATAAAAGAATTTGCACAGATGTTTGACGCAGCACTTGCGTCAGACAATCCGGCAGTTAAAAAAGCACTGCGTAACTTTATGATGGTAGCTGCGATTGTTCACGCACAAGAACTAAACGAAGACGAGCGATTAATGGGTCCGTTGGAAACACTGTTAAAGAAAGTATCAGATCTTGAGAGTTTAGTACACAATCTAAACCAAACTCGTACATATAAAGACAATTACAGAGACTACTACAAAGATTATATTGCTACAAATCCAACTTGGGTGTATTCGCCTAACACTAGCACTACCAGCGGTACTACCACTTGGAACGGAACTGCGGTTAGCACTACAGAACTAACCGATTTATTGAAAGATCTTAAGTTTAAATGAAAACAAATCTGACTGAAACACAAAATGATTACGCTGTATTCTTACCAAGCATCAGCGGGTTCTATGCTACGTTTGTAGGTAAACAACGTTATGGCGAATATGTCGATCCGGCTCGTGTTCCAGCAGGCATTGGTGAAGTAGAAGCACTTAATTTCTTAAACCCAAGTAAAGGAGCGTTCCACTATAAGTGGGCGCTCTATTCTGCGGGTCATGCCGAACTTGACACTACTAAGTTTAGTGAAAAAGAAGATATGCTACGCAAGCGTGACAGAGATAATTCGTGGTTGTTAGGAGACTCAGGTGGTTTCCAGATTGCAAAAGGATTGTGGGAAGGCGACTGGACAGATCCAAACTGCCCCAAGGCTCAAAAGAAGCGTGAGCTAGTTGTAAACTGGATGGAAGAATACATGGACTACGGCATGATGCTTGATATTCCAACGTGGACATTCCAAGACCCTAAAGCAGCAAAAGCAGCAAACATTCGCAGTTATCAAGATGCAGTTGATGCAACTCACATCAACGCAAGGTATTACATGGCCAATCGTCGTGGTAACTTTAAAGTGTTAAACGTATTACAAGGCAGTAACCATGCGGATGCTGACCACTGGTATAACGAATTTAAAGATTATTGTGACCCTAAGAAGTATCCAGATACACATTTTAATGGCTGGGCTATGGGCGGTCAGAATATGTGTGATGTGCATTTAATTATAAAACGCATTGTTACTATGATACATGACGGATTGCTCGAAACCGGAGTTCATGATGTTATGCACTTCTTAGGAACCAGCAAACTAGAATGGGCTGTATTACTTACAGATATTCAACGTGCTGTTAGAAAATATCACAATCCTAATTTTATGATTACATACGATTGTGCATCTCCATTTCTAGCAACAGCCAATGGTCAAGTTTATCATAGCATACGTGTTGAAGATCGCGGCAAGTGGAGTTATATGATGAGTCCAAGTGCAGACGATAAGAAATACGCTACAGATACACGACTTTTTAAAGATGCAGTCGAACAAGATGGTATACTAGAAGCATTTGAAGATTCGCCTATAAGCAAGCATCTACAAATTAAAGATGTTTGTATATACAACCCCGGCGATCTAAATAAAATAGGAAAAGAAGGCAACACCAGCTGGGATAGCTTTTCCTATGCACTACAAATGGGTCACAATGTTTGGATGCATATTGAAAGCACTCAACGTGCAAATGAAAAATATGACGAAGGATTATTTCCTTACATGTTGATCGACGACAAGTGGGGTACTAAGTTTAAAGAAGTAGTTGATGAAATTTTTAGTCTAAACGATAGAGAAAAAAGTTTAAAACTTATAGAAGATAAAAGTCGTTTTTGGATGCAAGTTATTGGCACAAGACTAAACGTAGGCAAGAAAACAGTAAATGCATCAACACAGTACACCAATCATTTTGATGAACATACAGAAATCACTGTCGAATTACTAGATCAAGAAGAATCGGATAGATGGAATAAAAAACGAGAAAAGTATAAACCCCATCTTGACACTAACTTTTGGGAGATTTCAACATGACAAACAATGATAGTCTTCGTGCGCATCTTGATGCTTTAAAGAAAAAACACAGAGAACTAGATGATCAGATTATAAATTTAACAAAAACTCACATAACAGAAGATGTTAGAAGGCTTAAAACTGAAAAACTCTGGCTCAAGGATGAAATACATCGTGTAGAACATCAACTGGAAAGTTCTAGTATAAATGGACATTCGTGAAAAAGTTTTAAAATTAGAGGCATTAGATCTTGCATTACAAGATTTAGATCGTATAATAAAAAGTATGAAAGACAACAACTATCCACACGAACAGATAAACGATTATGTAAAAAAACGGTGGGAAGTTTGGAATGAAATATACAAGGTAAAAACATCATGAAACGAGAATACGATACCGGAACAGACGATCAAGTAAACTTTTTTGTTGGCACTGAAGTAGAACATACCCCAGCTTACGGCAAACGAACACTGTTTGTTGTAGGTGTTAAAGATCCTACTTATATTATGGATCTTGCAACCAACAAAGGATGTACACACATTTACCTCGGTGCTAACATGAGTTTTAATGTAACAGACAACACTGATAGCCAGTGGGCACCTTGGGAAGAGATGGCATTTCCGCTTTTGCAAAAAAGCTATTGGGTTACGTTGGATGTTGACATCAGTCAAGTTGAAGGCTTGCTAGAAACTGGACTTACTGAACACAATCGTTTTATTCCTATGATCTCGGCTAAACTTCCTTATATTGAACAGCTTGGATATAATGCATGTTTAAAAATTGATGATAAAGATTTTGATGCAAGCAATCCCGGTGTATGGGTACATAGAGTTCACGATTTAAAAACCAAAGAAGTTTTTACAGACTGGTCTAAATACACTACAGATGAAATTATTGGTTGACTTAATGACAAACGAACATTATAGTGACTACATGTTAAGACGTTACAAAGAGGAGAAATTGTTGTCTAACGCTAAACGCAGTATCTGGGTAACCTTTCAAAAGGAAGGCATTCACAAATATCCAGCAGCACTAGAAGATCCTAAACTTGCTACCGGTGACGAGTATGATGTTAGCTTTCTAGGATATCCACATCGTCACATGTTTCACTTCAAAGTTCAAATCGAAGTGTACCACGATGACAGAGAAATCGAATTTATCCAATTTTCTAGATGGTTGCAGCAACTCTACAACGGAGATATTTTGCAACTAGATTATAAATCCTGCGAAATGATCGCAGATGACCTATATGTCGAGATTAACAACAAATATCCAGGCCGGTTTGTTGTTATTGATGTCAGTGAAGACAATGAAAACGGCTGCTCTATCATTTACCCTGCAACTCAAAAAAAGGACTACTAAAAAATGGCTATTACCAATCCGGTAGTAAATAAAGTGTTTAATGATCTCGATGCGTTTAGGGATTATTGCACAAACGAAACTGATCGTGACGGAAATCCGCTTCCGTTCGATGAGAAGAACTTGTATAACGAAAAGTCATGGGTTTGGCTAAATTACAAAAAATGGCAAAACTGGAAGCAAGCTAAGACTCGTTTTAATAAGGGTAATAGAAAAACAAATGCGTAAACTATTCTACATGGGGTTAGAACCCTATGAGGGTAGATACACACTTCAGTTAGAAGACTGGAGCCGTACAGTGTTTGAGCGCCGTGGCATCGAGTATATCTCGGTGCCCGGTGTTACCATTGATAACACTAAGTCTATCCAAGTAGGACAAGTTCTAGATGCACACGGACGTTCATATTTTAGTATGAGCCAGATGATGAATCTAGTACAAATGATGCGTAATGGCGAAGTAACTGGTGAAGACGTAGTCTTCTTTGAAGATATGTTTCAACCCGGTATTGAATCGCTTCCGTACATTATGGATCAGATTCCTGCTGAACAACGACCAAAGGTTTGGGTACGTTGTCTAGCACAAGCAGTCGACCCTGACGACTTTGTACACGTTTGGGGCATGAGCAAGTGGATGAGTTTGTATGAAGAAATGACCAACGAATTTGTTACTGGTGTTCTTGCTAGTAACGAAGAAATGGTTGCTCATATGAAAATTGCTAACTGGCGGGCGCCACTTTATAACGTTAGCGGACTTGCATTTGGCAAAGCAGAAGTGCAAGGCAGAGTTGGCGATATCAAGCCGTTTGAACAACGTGCAAATCGTGTGGTGTTTGCTGCACGTTGGGATCAAGAAAAGCAACCAGACTTTTTTATGGACATCGCTGAACAATGCTCAGACGCTGTTAATCCTATTACTTTTGAACGGACACAAACTGAATTTGCTATTCTTCAAGGTGGTCCGCTGCGTTCGAACAATTCTAAATACATCAAACGTGCAAGAGCATTAGAAGCTGCTGGCAAGCTCAAGATCTACGAAAATCTTAAGAAGAATGACTATTATAATATTCTAAACGATAGTCGAGTATTGTTTAATTGTGCGCTGCAAGACTGGACCAGCAATACTGTTAGCGAAGCAGATGCACTAGGATGTAATGTGTTGTTCCCTGCTTATCGTAGTTTTCCGGAAATCTTTGCCAACGATCATACAAGAATGTATGTTCCGTGGAGCAAGGATGATGCAGTGTTAAAACTATGGCAACTGCTATCTAAACAGCATCCCGGCCAAGGTAAAATCAGCGACTGGACTGATGCTACTATTGATCGTTATATTGACATCATGCAAGGCAACGGCGAACAGTGGCGTAGAGACAGCAATCGTTATAGAGACCATGTAGCGGAGAACAAGTATTGAAAGTATTAGTCACAGGTGCAACTGGATACATCGGTAGTCATGTTTGCCGACTGTTAAAAGAACATGGGCATTACGTAAATGCTTGGGATATCAACATCCACGGTGAATACAACAATATTCTTGCTTACTGTGACAACTATACTTCATACGATATTACAAAGTGGGTGTACGGCAGCTATGACGCTGTCGTACATCTTGCTGGCAGAAGCGTAGTACCTGATAGTTTAAAAGAACCCACTGAATACTATCGAGTAAATGTAATGGGTACTGCAAACATGCTGGATAGAGTTGATACTGGACATATGCTGTTTGCAAGTACCAGTAGTGCTTGGGAAATGGCAAGTCCGTATGCTAGAAGTAAAGTGGCGGCAGAAGATGTAATAAAGGAAAAAGCCAATGGCTACACAATATTTAGATTTTTTAATGTTTCTGGTACTGACGGCGTTAATCGTCAACTGGGTGCTGCCACTCATCTTATTCGTGTTGCTGCTATGGTGGCTGCTGGAAAAACGCCCGAAATTAAAGTTTTTGGCACAGACTATGATACTAGGGACGGTACTTGTATTCGCGATTATATTCATGTGGTTGATTTGGCTAGTGCCATTGTAAAAGCAGTAGAAACAGGACCACAAAATACTCCATACGAATGTTTAGGCAGCAATCACGGGTGGAGTGTGTTAGAAGTAATTAATGTTATGGAACGTGTAACAGGCAAGCGGTTAAATAAAGTTATAGCACCACGTAGAGAAGGCGATGCTGTAATCAGCGTTGTTGATAATTTAAGTAACTTTGTTACATTAACAAAGACCATTGAAGATATGTGTTTAGATCAGTATAAACTGGAAGTAGGTAAAAATGGACAATGACGACAATACATTTATTATAAACACTTCTACACCTAGCAGTGCGTCAATTGGAGACATTTGGTTTGATACATCGAGCAACAGTGTATTAACCTACGATAATTCGCAGTGGGTTACAATATCTGCCAATGATATAAACATAGACACTTTAGAATTTCCTACGCCAGTTGAGTGGGAACACGAGTTTCCTGCTTTTCATAAGGTAGAAGAAATGTGTAAAGATTATCCGGGATTAGAAAAAGCATATGAAAACTTTAAAACAATTTACAAAATGGTGGAACAAGACTGGGAAGGAAAGCAAAGAGAAAAAAACAACCCATGACGACTATACTCCTAGCAAAGATGTCTACCAACAAATTCGTGATATACAAAACGAAGCAAAAAAGAAATATGAACGAAGCAGTGATCGGATTAAAAGTATGAGTACCTATAATAGCAACTACAGTATTGGACATTTGCCAGGATCAACTCTTGCAACTAGCGGTTGGGTTAGTTCGCCTACTATTACAACAACAAGTTTAGGACAGAGTGCTATTACCATTGATGGCAGTATTAATGGTAGTATGCGAGTAGATGTTCCACTTATTGTAAGTGGCAGAGACGTTATGAAAGAACTTGACGACATGCGTGATGTTCTGTTACTATTAAGACGTGACGTGGATATGGAAGCCAAGTATCCTAAACTAAAAGAACTAAAAGACGAATATGAACGTACCCTCGAAAAGTACAAAACCTTTGAAGCAATCAGGGAATCAAAGTAGTGGCAAACCGATTTGTAGAAAATATTTGTAGTAGTGATCAAACCATCTATTGCGTTAACAATAATCATACTCCACACTACACACCAGATGACAATAACTTACACGACGGTGCAGTTCGTACTAGATCGGGCGGATTAGAATACTACGATGCTAAATTTAAATGTTGGTTACCGTTACCTGGTAGCGAAGTAAGAGTTGAACTTGCACCGCATGTTACGCATGTGTTGGATTGGGCATGTCGTAAGATGGAAGAAGAAATTAAGCTGGATGCCTTGGCTAAAAAATATCCAGCATTTAAACAAGCCAAAGATAACTATGAAATAATAAAGGCACTGGTTACAAATGAATAAAGCAGTTGTATTAAAGGAATCTACATAATGGGTATGGGTCCGCAACCTAAGAAGTCTACTGAGCAATCGATGATAGATGAATTTCTCAACAAGGGTGGAAAAATTACCAAAGGTAAAACCAAACCCATGGCAAATGAGTTGGGTATTAGTAACAACAACTGGAATCAAAAACTTTCAAAAGCAGAAAAGGATGCAAAGAAATCAAAATGAAATGGCTTAGAAACAAAGTAATTAAATGGGTCCGCGAAGACTGGGATAACGAAAATAAGAAACATAGGGGCGATGTTGGCATTAGCATTAAAAACAATGATTATGAAAATCGTCCCGACGAAGAACCTGTTCTCAGTTTCCGTATTTACAGTGCTGCTAACGGTAAAGTTCTAGAGTTTAGACGCTGGGATCAGAAGGCAGATAGAACCACGTCAACGACTTATATTGTTGAAAAAGATCGAGACATTGGTGAATATGTTAGCAAATGTCTAAGTTTGGAGTTGCTGAAATAAGTGCAAAAGTGTGCAGCACTTTATAATCATACAAATCTAAGGGGAGGTGATCGCATCTTCCCTTGTTGTCGTTTTAAGAGCAGCATACAACAATTTGACGGCAATGTAGATAACATTCTAAATAGCAACAGTTATAACTTGCTTAGAAAGAGAATGGAATCGGGCGAAAAGTTACCAGAATGTGCCAAGTGTTGGCATGAAGAAAGTTTAGGCAAACAAAGTCTTAGACAATGGTTTAATACAAACTACGACACAGAAGAAATCAAGCTACGATACTTCGAAGTAGGGTTTGACAACATATGCGACTTAACTTGCGATGGTTGCTGGGAAGAATGGAGCAGTAGTTGGTGGGTAAAAAAGAATCCGCATCAATTGCCCAAACAAGGTATTACCAGTACAACTGAACTACGCAACATTCCTGAAAGTGTCGAAAAGGTTGTGTTTTTAGGTGGCGAACCATTGATGACAAATCGCCACAGGCGTTTCTTAGCCTCGTTCGATACCCTAGAATATCTAGAAGTAGAATATTTTACAAATGGTATGCACCGGTTGCAGGATGAAGATCGCTACCTACTTGATCGATGCAAACATGTTCATTTTACTGTTAGCATAGACGGATACGGTAAATTAAATGAACGGGTAAGATCCGGTAGTGTATGGACAGTTGTAGAAAAAAATCTACAAGAAATTGCAGACGCCTTTGACTATACAATACATACTACAATACATAAAAACAACTGGCAAGGGTTGCCAGCACTAGCAGAATGGACAAAAAACTATTCAAGATGGACCACAAATGTATTGACATTTCCAAAGAATTTAGATATAATAAATTTGGAGCAATATGAGAAAAACTCTCTCATAAAAATTTTAAATGAATATAATATCCCAAACAAAGATTATATACAGGCACATTTGCAAGGAGAATCGTAATGGATATGCAAAGTTATGAAAACTGGAGACAGCATAGAGCATATGAGTCAAGCGTAGAAGAAGTATCTTGGAGAGACAACGACTTGCTTACGTTGCCCTGGCAAGCAACTTATATGACTGACGAAATTCCAGTTGATAGCTGGGATACATTTGCTACACAAAATAAAAAAGCATTAGAAGCAATGTATAAAAGTTGGAGTGTTCCTAAAGAAGGATCACTGCATTATATGAGCATTAGACCCAAGTTGACCAAGGGTTTACAAAGTATGTTGTTGCCTTATCAACATATGACTTTTAATTACAACTTTTTAAAACTTACACCCGGATGTAGCTTGATTTGGCACTTTGACACATACGCTACCTTTGTTAAATTTAATAACATCGCTGAAGAAAATATTCAAAATGTTTGCAGAACTGCAATTATGATGAAGGACTGGGATCGCGGGCAGGTGTTACAAGTTGGCGACGAAGTTTACACACACTGGCAAGCTGGCGACACGTTTACATGGAAGGGCGATACATGGCACGGAGTTGCTAACTTCGGACCATCAGACATTGTTATAGGACAGATTACATTCTTGGACGAAAATGACCGTTATACCCAATGATAAGCGACACATGGATTTTGGTAGTGCAAGTGCTATCTTAGATCCTGAAACTGTAAAATTACTTAGAGAACCGTTGGATGCAACAGTTGTACACAGTACAACTATAATTGATGAATACTTACACGCATACGACAGCTGGATTAAAACAACACAACTTAACAAATTCGTCGGTTTAGAGCAATTTGAATACAAAGTATTCAGCAACGGAACAACCGAATCGTTTGATAAGTTTTATATTAAACACCATAGCAAACGATTTAGATGTTTTAAGGGTGATTATATGTATCACCGGCTGGCTTGGCGTAATGATTATAACTGGGCATATCTCAGTGACGCTCCAGTTGCAGAGAATGACGCTGTAATAATTTCATTGCCGTTTGCAGATACTGGAGACAAGCATGAAAAGTATCACGAACTTATGCGAGAATGTTCTCGACTTAATGTTCCTGTATTGATTGATTGTGCATATTTTGGCGTATGCAGAGGAATTGAATTTGACTTTGCATATCCATGCATTACCGATGTTACGTTTAGTTTAAGTAAAACATTTCCAGTAGCATATGCTCGCATTGGTATAAGATATACAAAGGTTGACGACGACGATACATTGTTTGTATATCATAAAATTAACTACCATAATAAAATCGGAGCATCGTTAGGACTAAAGTACTTTGAAAAATTTTCTCCTGACTACATTCCGTCTAAATACATTGACAAACAGTTAGACTTCTGTAATACTTTAAATGTTACACCAAGTAAAACTGTGTTGTTTGGATTAGGCGGCGACGAATGGAAACAGTATAATCGCGGTGGATATATAAGTCGATTAAGTTTTCATAAGCAATATATTAAAGGATTAGATTATGCCAGTACAGAGTCATAACGACTGGGACCCGTTAGAAGAAATTATCGTTGGTACTGCTGATTACAGTATGCACCCGACAATGAATAAAAGCACACATAGTTTCATTTATGGTGGCGAAAAATACGAAGACATTAAACAGTTTAATGCAATTGAAATGGATCAGTGGATTCGTGATGAAGCAAACGAAGACCTGGATGGACTTGCACGAGTTCTTGCAGGGCTAGGTGTTAAAGTTCGTCGTCCGGATAGCATTGACCACCGTGTAAAGTTTAGTACTCCAGAATGGGAATCGACTGGCTGGTATACTTTCTGTCCTCGTGATTTGCTGTTGCCGCTTGATAACATGATTATCGAATGTCCTAGTCCAATGCGAGCTAGATATTTTGAGACACGAGCTTATTATAAACATATGTATGAATGGATGGCAGAAGGCACCCAATGGATTTGTGCTCCTAAGCCTATTCTAACTGATGATAACTATCAACTAGACAACAGAGAAGATGCTACACTAGTTAATAAAGAAATTATCTTTGATGCTCCTAACATTGTTCGGTTGGGCAAAGATTTGCTTTGTCAAGTTAGCAACAGCGGAAATCAATTAGGCTTTCAGTGGCTTAAAACTATCCTCGAACCTCGTGGATATCGGTTGCATGTTGCCGAACGTTACTACAGTTTTGCACACTTCGACAGCACAGTGCTACCACTGCGTCCAGGTTTGGTACTGTTTAACGGTGATAGATTAAATGAAAATTGGTATCCACCTATTTTTAAAGACTGGGATAAAATTTGGGTAACTGGAGATCAGCTACATGTTCCGCCGGCTAACACAGGCGTTGCACCTTGTTCTCCTTACATTGGACTTAATTTCCTAAGCGTAAACGAAGAACTTGTGATTGTAGACGAAAAGCAAGAACAACTAAGACGTATTTTGGGCAAGCACGGTATTGACACTATAGGATTGCCTATGCGCCAAGCAAGAAGCATGAGTGGAGGATTTCACTGTGCAACACTCGATACTAAGCGCAAAGGCAACTTAGAAAGTTATTTTGAATGAATATAACTATTGCAGGATATGGCTTTGTAGGAATTGCACACGAAGCTGTATTAAAAGATATTTTTAATGTGACCGTATATGATCCATTTAAAGGATATAACGATATAGGTAATCCGGACGGTGTGATCGTTTGTGTAAGCACACCTTCAAACGATGATGGCTCATGTAATTGCGAAAATGTAATAGATGTTATTAGTAAAATTAACGAAACAACACCTATTCTTATCAAAAGTACAATCAGTGTCGAAGGCTGGCAAAATATAAAACAACGTTTCCCTAAACACTTGCTAGCATTTAGTCCTGAGTTTTTAAGATCCGATAGTGCAATCGAAGATTTTAAACATACTCGACATGTGTATATGGCGGGTGACGAGATTGGTTTTTGGCATGCCGTGTTTAGAGTAGCGTTTAATGATTCTACATTTACTACAGAAGTTGCAGTAGCTGAAGAATTGATTCTTGCCAAGTATTTTCGTAATAGCTTTTTAGCAACAAAGGTAACATTCTTTAATCAAATGTATGACTTATGTAATGCTATCGGTGTTAATTACAGTGTAGTTTCACATTTAGTTTCTGTAGACAATAGAATTGGACGTAGCCACACCAGCGTTACTGAAGAGCGTGGGTTCGGTGGTCACTGTTTTCCTAAAGACACAGCAGCTATTATAAAAACTGCCGAGCTATCCGGAATTGATTTAGAGTTAATTAAAAGTTCTATTGAATATAACAATCGTATAAGGAAAAAAGAATGAACAAAACATACTACACATGGAAGGATGTTGAAACTGCGGCAGATTGCATTATGCTCAATCTGTTAAAAGATCCGTGGATGCCAGATTGTATTGTTGGAATTACTAGAGGCGGATTACCACTTGCACTTTTACTGAGTCATCGCATTGGTGTTCCTATGCACACGCTTAAAGTACAACTGCGAGACGGAATGCCGGATGAAGACACCGAGGTTAATTGTTGGCTACCAGAAATGGCAGTAGGATATGTTCCTGCAGAAAAGAGAGAAATTCTCAAAAGTCGATGGGATACTAAACTTCGTCATAAAATTCTTGTAGTAGATGATATTAACGACACTGGTAATACTTTTAACTGGATTAAAAAAGATTGGGAAAGCAGTTGCTATCCTAACGAGAGAGAAATGTGGGATAGTGTATGGCACAGTAATGTTCGGTTTGCCACTATGACACAAAATTGGGGTAGTACATTTGAGCCGGATTACTGGTGGCACGAAGTTGACAAACGTGAAAAGGATGAATGGCTTGTCTACCCTTGGGAAAGAGATAGTTGGTTGAAAAAGGAGAACACAAAATGACCGATCTGAGAAATGAAATGATCAAAGGTGTTAAGGCTCATGCTAAAGCACATATCGAAAAGCATCGTATAAACGTAGAAGTTTATCTACGTAACCCAGTTGGAGTCGGTGAGCATTCGGATATCATGGATGCAATAGAAAAAGAATTGGCTCTCATGGCAGAATACGAAGATCATCTTGAGATACTTAACAAATATTTCAAAGAATGATTGACAAAAATCTAAATAAAACATATACTTACAAAGATAGACATCCTCGTCTTATAACTCGGAGAAAGAAGTGAAAACTAGTAAAAAAATTAAACAACGTATTGAAGAAGCAGGCGAAAGATATTGGGCAGGCGATAACATCAGTAAGTTTGTCAAAGAAGGTGAAATTGATGAACTAATCAGCGAACTAACTGAAAAGTTCGAAGATGTGCTGGACAGCTTGGTAATTGATCGCAAAAATGATCCTAACAGCATGGACACGGGCAGACGTCTTGCAAAGATGTATGTTAAGGAACTTATGCAAGGCAGATACTATCCGATGCCCAATGCTACTGCATTTCCTAATCACACCAATGAGCCTTATAAGGGCATGTTGGTTGTTCGTAGCGAACTGACAAGCATGTGCAGCCATCATCACCAGCCAGTCAAAGGTGTTGCATACATTGGTATTATTGCTGCTGACACACTGATTGGATTGAGCAAATACACCCGTATTGCTCAATGGTGTGCTAGACGTGGAACACTACAAGAAGAGCTTGCTATGGATATTGCACGAGAAATTAGAAAAGCAACTGGTTCAAAAGATGTTGCTGTGTATATACAAGCAACACACGGCTGTTGCGAAAATCGCGGTATTATGGCACATAGCAGTCTTACACAAACTACTGTTCTAGAAGGTGTGTTTAAATCCGATGGCGATGTTAAGAAAGAGTTCTTTGACAATATTAAACTACAACAGGAGTTTGCACCAAGATGAAGCTACGTTATAGCGAAGCATTTTATAGTGTGCAAGGTGAAGGTAAGTATGTAGGAGTACCTAGCGTATTCCTACGTACTTTCGGTTGTAACTTCCGTTGTCAAAACTTTGGATTACCTCGCGGTACTGAAAAGGGTCGCTACAATCCAGAAGTTGCAAAACTAATCGAAGCAGGTGTACACTTAACTACAGAAAAGTTTGAAGACTTGCCGCTGGTGTTTACTGGGTGCGATACATACGCAAGTATCTATCCTGAGTTTAAAGATCTTGTTATGGATAAGACCATTGACGAAGTTGTAGATCATTTGCTAAGTATTACTCCCGAGGGTAAATGGACTATGGATAATGGGCAGGATGTTCACCTTATCCTAACAGGCGGTGAACCGTTACTTGCTTGGCAGAGACTGTATATAGAACTGTTTGAGCATCCTAGAATGAAGGATCTTAAAAATGTTACGTTTGAAACAAATACTACACAATGGCTACATGATGAGTTTAGAGAGTACCTTGGAACTCGTGCAAGATTTAAAACAACGTTCAGCTGTAGCCCAAAACTCTCCGTTAGTGGGGAGTCTTGGAACGATGCTATTAAGCCTGGCGTTGCTCGTCAATACTATGATGTGCCTGGTACTAGCCTATATCTCAAGTTTGTTGTGGCTGATGATGTGGATGTTGAAGAAGTTGGCAGAGCTGTCGAAGCATATCGTGCTGAGGGGGTGGAATGCCCTGTATACCTCATGCCAATGGGCGGACGTACAGAAGGCTACAATCTCACTGTTCAAGAAGTTGCAAAGCTGGCAATGGCGAAAGGGTGGCGATTCACTCCAAGACTCCACATTAGCCTATTCGGAAATGCCTGGGGAACTTGATAAAGTTATGCCTTACACAAGAGGCATACACACAGAAGAACAATTTAATAATTTAAGGAAAGATTTATGAACTATATTTTTACTAGCGAAAGTGTTAGCGACGGACACCCGGATAAGGTTGCAGACCAAATCTCGGACGCACTCGTTGATGCTGGGTTAAAGGCAGGTGACACTACTACTCGTGTTGCAGTCGAAACACTTGTAACTACCAACCATGTTACGTTGGCGGGCGAAGTAAAGAACTTTAATGTAAGCAAAGACGAAGTTAATGAAATTGTACGCAATAAGGTTCGAGAGATTGGCTATGAACAGGATGGATTTCATTGGAATCGACTAAAAATCTACAATGAAATCCATAGTCAAAGTGCTGATATTGCACTAGGCACAGACGACTTTGGTGCTGGTGATCAGGGCATTATGTTTGGTTATGCATGTAATCATACAGCTAGTATGATGCCTGCACCTATTCATTACAGTCATGAAATTTTGAAAAAACTAAAAGCCATGCGACTAGATGGCTATAATTTCTTATTGCCTGATGCTAAATCACAAGTAAGTGTTGAGTATAATGGTGCTAGACGCGAAGGCATTATTAAACGCATCGATCAAATTGTTGTTAGTCAACAGCACCGTGATGGGTTTAATCACAGTGTTAAGGCACCAATTCGTGATGCAGTAAAACAGGTATTGGGAGATTTAATCGATGAACGCACTGTTTGGCACATCAATCCTACTGGAAATTTTGTTATCGGTGGACCAGACGGTGATGCAGGTGTAACTGGACGTAAGATTATTGTTGATACTTACGGCGGATTTGCTCCTCACGGCGGCGGTGCGTTTAGTGGCAAAGATCCGACCAAAGTAGACCGCAGTGCTGCATATATGGCTCGTTGGTTGGCTAAAAACGTAGTAGCAGATGAAATGGCAGATTGGTGCAACATTCAATTGTCATACGCTATCGGTGTTAAACAGCCAACTAGTATTCTTGTTGACAGTAATGGTCACAATCGTAGTATTGAAAAGTTTATTCGCAAAGAAATAGATCTAAGTCCAAAAGGCATTATTGATAGATTTGATTTGTTTAACTTTCATAAGTATAGTGAAAATTGTGTATACGGACACTTTGGAGACAAAGATGTACCTTGGGAGAAAATTGGATGGTAATAAAGAACTGGCTTAAACAAATTACCGGAATAGCAGCAGAAGAACAAGCACTAGAAGCTGAGCGAAAACGTCTTGAAGAGGCTGATCTAGAAATGCTTAAAAAACGTGATCCCAAGGCATATGCCACTAAACGTGGTGAACCTTGGGTTAATGTAATTGATGTAAAAGTAAATGAAAGCAATGTTCGAAACGGATTTTTTGAGCTAGACTGGAATAGCTTCTTTATAGAACAGTTGATTGCAGCAGGTTACGGTGAAATAGCTGATCCTGAAGAAGAAGTAGTCGACCGTTGGTTTCGCGACATCGTATTCAACATGTTAAATGAAGAAGGACTTGACACATCAAGAAATTCAGGGTATATTAATGTTGTACCAATTGCAAGAGGCAAATCCGAAGTATCATGAATACATACATCCTTGTAGATACTGCTAATACTTTTTTTAGAGCTCGTCACGTTGTACGTGGCGACATCGATACAAAAGTAGGCATGGCACTACATATTACACTTAACAGCATTAAAAAAGCATGGCAAGACTTTAACGGCACTCATGTAGTGTTTTGTTTAGAAGGTCGTAGTTGGCGTAAGGACTACTACGAGCCTTACAAACGTAATAGACAAGAATCTCGCGATGCAATGAATCCTCGTGAAGTAGAAGAAGATCGTTTGTTTTGGGAAATTTACGACGAATTTAAAGAATTTATTGCAGATAAAACTAATTGCACTTCAATTCGTCATCCTAACTTAGAAGCTGACGATTTGATTGCAGGGTGGGTACAAAATCATCCTAACGACAATCATGTTATTATTAGCACAGATGGCGACTTTGCACAGCTAATTGCTCCCAATGTTAAACAATACAACGGTGTAAGTAACACTACAATTACTTACGAAGGCTATTTTGACGACAAGGGTAAGACAGTTATCGACAAAAAAACTAAGCAGCCTAAGCCTGCGCCTGATCCGCAATGGCTGTTGTTTGAAAAATGTATGCGTGGCGACACAAGCGACAACATTTTTTCTGCATATCCCGGTGTTAGAGTAAAAGGCACAAAGAATAAGGTTGGATTGACTGAAGCATTTGCTGACAAACAATCCAAAGGATTTGCTTGGAATAACCTTATGTTGCAACGCTGGACTGATCACAATGGCGTTGAGCATCGTGTTATCGATGACTATACACGCAATGTAACACTGTGTGATTTAACTGCTCAACCAGAGCATGTTAGAGCAGATATTGACAACACAATCAACTCAGTTGAACCTAAGAATGTTACACAAGTAGGCATGAGATTGATTAAGTTTTGTTCCAAATGGGATTTGCAACGAGTTGCCGATCAAGCACAATCGTTTGCAGAACCACTGTCTGCTAAGTATGTAGGATAAGCTATGATAAAAAAGAGTTTTGTTGCAACCCCTGTTTTAAAAGATAAGTTTTGGATAATCAACGAAGGCGATACCAAGATTGGTACCTTAGCCAAAGACAATGACAACTATATATTTTCAGGTAAAGGTGAAATTAGTTTTTACACTGACAAGTCAGAGTTGCTAAAAAAGTTTGGAAAGAACTTTTTAACTGCTAAAATTACAACTCCAGTGAATAAAGATAAAGAATTTAATGTACACGACTATCCGACTAGGTCCGAGCCGTTCAACAGCATGTATGATATTAGCCGAAAACTTCCTTTGTTTACAAAAAGCGAAAAGTCAAAAAGCGTATATTGTGCAGGATACTATCTAGTTAAATTTAATGTTAACTGGCTTAAAAGTTTTTGTCCAAAACTTATTACAATTGAACGTAATGAATACGTTGGGCCTTTTAAGACAGAATTAGAAATGAAAGCTGCATTGCACAATGTCAATCGAACCACTTAACACATTATCAATCATACAATATTTACAACAAGTTAAACAAGCAGATGCAAGTAACTCTCCAGAGATACGTATTCCTATAGATCGTGCAAAAACACTAGCATATACGTTAGGAATGGTAATGTCTCGTCTCGAAGGAGACTTGGAAAAATACGTAAAAGAAGCGTTATCATCTGAAAACGAAGTTATAAATATCAACATGGATGCAGGATCTCGCTGGTAGTAACCGGGTTTACGATGATAAATATATACGCATTTAATGGAGCGTAATATGAGTCGACCTAAACCAACAATACTGTTAGATTATACAAATCCTAGAACATACAAAACAGAACAAGTATTATCGTCTGAAGCAATTTGGGCAGTATTTTATAAAGGAAAACCTTTTAATTTAAAGAGTTCAAATTCGTTAACAAACTATCCAGGACCTAAATATAAAAAAACAAGTTTTTCTAACCCCGGACACGCACACAACTTAGCAAAAAAACTTAATACTACTTTTAAATGTAAAGAGTTCGAAGTGTATAAGCTAACCTCAGGTGAGCCAATTTGAAAGAAACATATACAAAACTTTTTTTAAAAGAATTGGGCAAAACAATAAACGACCAAACAGTCTCGGAATACATGCCACTATGGTGGCAGAACACACGATCAAATAGTCATACCGGACTACGGTTAACAGATAAAGGTTATGAAACTATTTGTGAAATTGGGTTAGCAACGTATGATATTCCGTTTCCACTAGACATGACACTAACCACCCAATTCATTCTTTTCTTAGACAAATTTATCGATTGTCCTTATTACTTAACAAAAAAAGGTATAGTTGTCACCAATGAACGCAAAGCAGTTGAGCTAACGCTGTTTTCAGGCGATGTTAGAAAATATGGAATTGCAAAAGCATTAAACCGAAGCAATCAAGAGTAAACACATATCATGGATCTAATAGTAAGTCAACAAAGAAACGAAGTAATTTGGGCTCTGCAACGTTGCGGCACCAATCATCTAAGAGCAATTGCAGCATCTGGAATATCCGACTGGAGATTGTTGTTTAGTTACAAAAATGCTGATAAACTAGCTAGTATGAAAGTTACTAGAATAGTTAGAGATCCATTGCAACGATGGCTTAGTTGGTTTACTTCATTTATTATACAAGGAAACGAAGACGGTTCTGCAAACCCTTTGCACGACTATTATTCTAATATAGATGTTAAAAATTGGGAAGTAGGAGATGCAAGACTATTTTTTACAGAATTTGAAAAAATCATGTACGAAGATGGACATACTATACCCCAACATATAGGGTATTTTGAGTATGAAAATCTCAACCATAACAATCACTTTGTGTTAATGGAAAACATTGACATATATCTACAAATTAGTCGAAAACAACACCAACCAGAATTTAAAGAAGTTTTTTACAATTTAGAGTCTAACGTACAACAATATATTATGAACACAGTATGCGATCTGTATGAAAAAGATTACTTGTGGATGAACGAGCTAGATCTCAGTCTAGTGTTACCAACACAGAAAACATCGTCGACGTAAATAAAATATTCATCGACTGCAAATTTATTCTTGACAACACTGTGATCTACTGCTAATGTAAAGCATAGGCACTGAAATCACAGAAAGGAATATACAATGTCTGAAGCACGTACTGTTACTCCGAACAAAGCAAAGAATAGCTTGCGTCATGCAATGCGCAAGAAACGCCCTGTTTTTATGTGGGGCCCTCCTGGTATTGGTAAGTCTGACATTGTTGCTCAGATTACTAACTCGTTTAAGAATAGCTTGCTGATCGACGTTCGTTTGTCGTTGTGGGAACCTACCGATATCAAAGGTATTCCGTATTTTGACACCAACAGCGGCAAAATGGTGTGGGGTGCTCCTGCCGAACTGCCCGACGACGAACTGGCTGCTAAGTATGATAACATTGTTCTTTTCCTTGACGAAATGAACAGTGCTGCACCTGCTGTGCAAGCCGCTGCGTATCAGCTGATTCTTAACCGTCGTGTTGGTCAATATCGTTTGCCCGACAATGTTATGATTGTTGCTGCTGGTAACCGCGAAGCAGATAAAGGTGTTACGTATCGTATGCCTGCTCCGTTGGCAAACCGTTTCATTCACTTGGAACTTGCTGTTTCTTTTGATGACTGGTTTGAGTGGGCAGTTACTAACCGAGTTCACAAAGACGTTGTGGGTTTTCTTAACTTTGCTAAAAGAGACCTGTACGACTTTGATCCTAAATCTC
>Ga0255072_1000085_pt1 | contig 20211 bp, 17 predicted proteins | sample Colum_Yuk_RepA_8_FD_188461 | JGI IMG/M metagenome (GOLD analysis project Ga0255072, IMG submission 188461) | Freshwater microbial communities from Columbia River, Oregon, United States - Colum_Yuk_RepA_8h | ecosystem: Environmental > Aquatic > Freshwater > River | place: USA: Oregon | collected...
TCATCGTGTTGACCGGGGGGTGCACGCCGTTCGGCTATTACTACATCCAGGAGATGCTCCTGGCGGCGGGGTTCATCTGGGGCGTCGCCTTGTGGCTCCGCGCGGAAGGGTCGCCGGGATCCTCCCGTTGGTGGCTCCTCTCCGGCGCGGCGTTCGGCTTCGCCCTCGCCTGCAAGGTCACCGCGGCGGCTTACCTATTGCTGTTCCTCGTGGCTTTGTGGTTGCTCGGCCGCTTCGTCGCCGACCGCCGCTGGCTGCGTTTTGGCTTCGGCCTGTTCGCCTCCTGGGCGTGCTTCCAATCCGTCGGCTTCACGGATCTCCCCGGCCTGAAGACCTGGTGGCTGCAGTTGGCGCGTTCCCTCGGCGTGGCGAGCGGCCAATCCGAAGACACCTTGCTCGCCGTCAGCCTCACCCCGTGGCTCTGGGCGGCGCTCTGGCTCGTCCTCTTCGCGCTGGCCCGCCTGGGATTATCCCGCGGCGCCTGGCGGAGTCGGCACGCCGCCGACCTGCCTTGTCTGGTCGCCGCGCTGGTCTACTTGTTCCACCTCGCCTTGCCCTACAAGACGCCCTGGCTCCTCCTCCTGGTCTTCGCGCTCCCCTTGACGCTGGCGTTACCCTATCTGCTCGTCGGCCGGACCGTGCGGCCGGCCGTCCTCGCCCCCGCCCTGATGACGCTCGCCTTGCTGGCCCGGCCGTCGTTGTCCGACCATTCGCCGACGTTGCCCGGCGTCCGCACCTTCGATCGCCAAGTCGCCGACCTGGCGAAGGCTTGCGGCGACAAGTTCTACATCGCCGTGGAGGGTGGGCATTATTGGCCGCTCCCGTATTATCTCCGGAAATATCAGGTCGGCTACGGGGACTTCCCGGAGGCCGCCCGGGCGCCCCTTCGCCTGATCCCGGCCACCGACTTCAGCGAGCCGCGCGTGCCTGGTTATGCGGTCAACAGCCTGACGCTGCGAGCGGGCGGCGACCGCTACTGGGTGCTGGTTGCCAAACCCCACGAAAACATTTTCATCGGAAAATAAGCCATGAGCAGCCAGCCGACCATCCACAACTTCTCGCACGACGCGATACGCACCCGCTTCTGGCTGCGCATCGCCGACGAGGACGCGGGCTACGCCAAGAGCGCGTCCGAGGGGCTCTTCCACTTCCTCGACGACCTGGATTTCCAGACCGAAGCCCGCCACGACAGCGGCCCGATCACCTCGATCAACGGCATGCCCGAGGGCGCCCTCGTCACCGCCTCCGACCACGTCCGCGCCCTCTGGGATTTCTCGCAGAACCTGCGCGAGGAGACGGGCAAGGCCTTCGACGTCTCCGGCGGCAAGCTCTTCAAGTACTGGGAGGCCCGCGGCGACACCGTGCCCAATCCCGACGACGCCGAGTGGAGCCGCCTCTGGGCGGACTACCAGGAGGGTTCGTTCATCCTCGATGGCGCCCAGTTCACCTGCGTGAAGGCCGGCGCCGAGATCGACTTCGGCGCCATCACCCGCGGCTACGCCCTCGACCGTATGGCGGAGATGCTCGAGAACAACTGGGGCATCCACCGCGCCCTGCTCATGGCCGGCGGCAGCGCCGCGCTCGCGCTCGATCCGCCCGGCGACGCCAACGGCTGGCGCCTGGGCATCGGCGACCGCTCGGAAATCAAACTCTGCCGCTTCGCGCTGGCCAGCAAGTCGAACGCCAGGCGCCCCGCCCACCTGCTCGACCTCCGGCAGGGCACGCCCGTGACCTTGCCCGCCCCGGTCCGCTCCATCTGCACCAGCGCGATGGAGGCCGAAGGCGTCGCGATGGCCGCCGCGGTGCTCTCCCCGGCGGAGGTCGGTGAACTCGTCAACCGGGGCTGTAGCCGCGGGGCGTGGTTGCCGGACGGATCCCGTCACGGCTCGGTGGCCTACTTCGAGGTGACCGACCGGCCGGCCCCGGAAGCGGCTACCTGAGCAGGCGCTCGATGTCCTCGAGCAGCCGTTCGCGGTCGCCCGAGAACAGGTAGGTGTCCGAACCCAGGCGGCGCGCGGCCAGCTGCAGGATCTCCTTCGGCGGACGGCGCGTGGCCATCAGCCGGCGGAGGTAGACCTCGAGGTCGGCGGAGATCCGTTCGTGCTCCAGCTTGAGCCGGACGATCTGCATGAGGATGGCCTGGTTCTGCTCGTTCTGGATGTGGGTTTGGACGAGCATCACGTCGGCCTCGTCGAAGCGTTGCGCGGCGATCAGCTTGCGGGCCGCGTTGAGGAGCAGCTGGGGCGGCACGTTGCGGCCCTGCAGGAGGCGGCGCAGGTTGATCGACCCGATGTCCGCCTGGCCGTCGGCGAAGTAGGCCAGCATCCGCAGCGCCTCGAAGGCCAGCGTCGTCTCCGCGGTCCAGTGGACGCGGCCGGGCTGCCGGTACAGCTCGTCGACCAGCGCGATGGCCTCGCGCGGCCGTTCGGCGGCGATGAGGGCCTCGGTGAAGGTGAGCACGAAATTCATCTGGCTGGGGAACCGGCGCTCCTCGGCCAGCCGACGCAGACGCTCGGCCAAGGGGACGTCGGCCACCGCCGCCGCATAGCGCGCGAGCTCCATCATCGGCTGGTCCAAGGAGCCGAAGTCGGCGATCACCTGTTCGATGATTCGGCGGCGGTCGGCCGCCTTCGCGGGGCCGGGCAGGAGGTGGAGGCGCTGGATGCGCACCGAGGCGAGGGCCCGCCGGTCCAGCGGCGGCGGGGCGGAGACGAGGTTGTTCTGGATCAGGTCGAGGCAGTCGCTCGCGGCGTCCAGCCGGCCTTCCTCCTTGAGCCAGCCGGCCTTGATCTCGAGCAGGCGGTTCACGGTCGGGTAGCGGCTGAGCGCCGAGGAGATCAACTCGAGGGCGGCGGACCGCTCGCCGCTTTCCCAGAGCAGCTGGCATTTGAGCAGGAAGCCCTCGGCGGTCGCCTCGAGTCCGTGCCGGGCGATGCTGGCGGCGCAACCGGCGAAGTCCCCGCGCAGGAGCTGCGTCTGGGCTTGGGCGATCTGCAGGTCGCCGCGGACCGCGGCGGAAAGGTCGGGCCGCCCCAGGTACTTCTCGGCCGCCGCCAGGATGCGGCGGTCCTGGTCGAGCATCGAGCACCGGCGGAGGTAGAAGCGGAAATGCTCCTGGTCCTGCGCGGCGAACTCCAGCGACTCCTCCAGCAGCTGGTAGGCGTCGTCGGGTCGGCCAAACGCGAAGAACAGGTTCGCGCACATCCGTTGCGCCTCGAGGTTGGTCGGGGCCAGGCTCGCTCCGGTCCCGATGTATTTCGAGAACTCCGCGTAGTCCTGACGGTCATAGGCGGCCTTGGCGATCTCGACGTAGTATTCGCCCTTGCGTTGGAGGTGCGCGATCCGGCCGTAAGTCTCCTGCTTGGCCAGGATTCGGGCGCGGTCCCGCAGGCGGGCCTCCTCCGGGCTGCGGAACCAGCCCATGAACCCGTTGACGAGGCTATCCGGCAGGTAAAGGTACATGTCGGCCCGGCGGGTCGTCGGGATGCCGTTCATGAACCGTTGGTTGAAGTAATAGGCCTCCGCCGAGAGCACCCAGGTCAAGGCGAGCGTCGCTCCCGCCACGAGGGCGACCCGCGGCCAGACCAGCCGGTAGCGGGTCTCGCGGTAACCGACCGCGCTGACCTCGACCATGCCGAGCCAAGTGCGCCGGGAGGAAACCTGGGCGGGTCCCTTGCCGTAGGCATAGCCGGAATCTTCGGGCATCGGCTTGCATCCTCCCCGCGGCCGGGAGGACGGGCAAGTGCGGATTCCCCCTCAGAGGTGTTCGGCGACCTCCGCGGGCGTGGCCAAGGGCGGCAGGCAGGTCGTCCCGACGCAGAGTTGGTAGCGCGGCGAAGTGCCGGCCGGGCGGAGGAAGACCGGGCGGAAAGGCCGCGCGTGCGGCGAGGTCCGCTCATCCCCGCAGAGGGCCGTGCGCAAGGCTTCCCCGTCGGCTCCCGCCGGCGGCTCGAGCGTGGCGACCCCGATCGCCTGTCGGGTCAGCGCGGTCAGCGCATGCGCCGCGCCGTGGGGCACGTTGCGGCTCACCCCGCCGTAGGCACGCGCCAGCACGGCGAACTCCTCGGCCCACGTCGGCTCGCCCGTGAGCGCGGCCACGCCCGCGAAACCATGCAGCAAGGAGGAGTTGCCCGCGGGGACCGCGTTGTCGAACCAGTCCTTCTGGCGGACCGCCAGGTCGGAGCGCTCCGCCGCGACCAGGAAGTAGCCGACCTCGTGCGGGTCGCCGAAGCCGAGCTGCGCGGTGCGCAGCAAGGCCGCGGCGCGCGCGGCGTGGCGCGTGGGATCGCCCCCGGCCCAGCCCGCGGTCGCGGCGAGCGCGAGTTCGGCCTCCACCAGCCAGGCGTGGTCCGTCAACGTGGCCGGAAGCGTCGCCGTCTCCCCGTGGACCACGGCCCGGAGCGCCAGGGTCGGCCCCGTCTCGTCGACGCAGGTGCGCCAGAGCGTCGCCTCGATCCGCGCGGCCAGGGCGTGCCAATCGCGTCGGCCGAAGATCCAGGCCGCCTGGGCCAGTCCGCGGACCGCCAGGGCGTTCCAGCCCAGCAAGGCCTTGTCGTCGCGACCCGGCTGCGGCCGTTGATTCCGGCGGGCGAGGAGTTTGGCGCGGGCTCCCGCCAGGCGGTCGCGGTCCGCGATCTTCCCCTTGAGTTTTGGGATGTTGGCGCCCTCGAAGTTGCCGCGGTCCGACAACCCGTAGACCTGCGCGAAGTCGAACGCTTCCGCGCCCAGGACCTCCGCCACCTCGGGCGCCTTCCACACGTAGGTCAATCCCTCGTGATGGTCCGTATCCGCGTCGAGCGACGCGGCCAGCAGGCCGTTGGCCAGCCCCATCTCGCGCTCCAGCCACGCCACCGTCTCGGCCACGACGCGGGCGTAGAGCGGGTCGCGGTAGCGGGCCCAGGCCTCGGCGTAGGTGCCGAGGAGCTGGGCGTTGTCGTAGAGCATCTTCTCGAAGTGCGGCACCGTCCAGTCGCGGTCCACGCAGTACCGGTGGAAGCCGCCGCCGACCTGGTCGTACAGGCCGCCGCGGGCCATCGCGCCCAGCGTCATCGTCAGGACGGCGTCGATCCGCGTGGCGAACGGCCGATCGGCCGCGACCGCCGCCGTGCCGCGCAGCGCGAGCAGGAGGTCGAGCGACGACGGGGAGGGGAACTTCGGGGCCCCGCCGAGGCCGCCGTGTTGGTCGTCGTGCTGTTCGCAGAGCCGGCGGCCCGCGCCCAGCAGGTCCGCCGGGCTCGGCGCCGTGCCGTCGGCGTCGGGGGCGCGCGTCAGGTGGGTCAGGTTGTGTGCGATGGCGTCGGCATTGGCCGCGAGTTCGGATTTGTTGCGGTGGTAGAAGTCGGCCACGCGCATCAGCAGCTGCGGCCAGGGGACCTGGCCTTGGCCGCGGTCCTCCGGCGGGAAATAGGTCCCCCCGAAGAACGGCCGCCCGTCCGGCAGGCAGAAGCAATTCAGCGGCCAACCGCCGTGCCCCTGGACCATCTGCACCGCATCCATCATCAGCTTGTCGACCTCCGGGCGCTCCTCGCGGTCGACCTTGATGCAGACGAAATGCCGGTTCATCAGCTCGGCGATCCAGGGCTGCTCGAAGGACTCGCGGGCCATGACGTGGCACCAGTGGCAGGAGGAGTAGCCGACCGACACGAGGACGGGCCGGTCCAGCGCCCGGGCGGCGGCGAAGGCCTCCGGACACCACGCCCACCAGTCCACGGGGTTGTCCTGGTGCTGGCGGAGGTAGAGGGAGGGCTCCTGGGCGAGGCGGTTGGGCACGGCAGGCACGTTGGGGGTCGACGGAAAGGGTGCAACCCTGACCGTTTGTGAACCCCTTCGACTTGCAGGGGCGGGGGGAACGGGCCAAGGCTGACCCCATGAAACCCCTCGTGCTCGCCGGACTCCTCTGGGTCGCCCAGGCCGTCGCCCTCGAGGTCAAGGTCGTCCTGCCGGAGCAGGGGGTCGACGACAAGCTGAAGGCGTTCGCCGCCAAGTCCGAGGCCCTGCTCAAGGAGTGGGAGCCCAAGGTCGCCGACGCGCTGGGCTTCGGCGCGCACCCGGGCGAAGTCCACCCCGCGGCTATCACCATCATCTTCCGCGACATGAAGGGCGTCGCCCATTGGGACGGCAAGGCGATCCACGTCGCCACCCAGTGGGTCTCTTCCCATCCCGAGGACTCCGGCTTGGTCGTGCACGAGCTCGTCCACGTGCTGCAGGCCTACCGCAAGGTCCCCGGCTGGTTCACCGAGGGCGTCGCGGACTACATCCGCTTCCAGCTCCTCGAGAAGGGGCGCTTCGGTATCCGCCTCGACCTCGCGAAGCTGAAGCCGCGGGACTCCTACCGCGTGACCGGTTGGTTCCTCGCCCAGGCCGAGGCCAAGCACCCCGGCCTCATCCGGAAACTGCACGCCGCCGCCAAGCAAGGCCGGGACGTCGAGCAGGCCTTCGCCGACCACTGCCAAGGTCGCACCATCGACCAGTTTTGGGCCAGCCTCGCCGCGGTGGCCCCCGCCCAGAAGTGAGCGACCAAACGATCCGCGTCCTCGACCCCACGGTCGCCAACCAGATCGCCGCCGGCGAGGTGGTCGAACGTCCCGCGGCGGTCATCAAGGAGCTGCTCGAGAACTCCCTCGACGCCGGCGCCACGCGCGTGACCATCGATTTCTCCCGCGGCGGCAAGGCGCTCATGGTCGTCGAGGACGACGGGAAGGGCATGACGCCCGACGAGGCCCTGCTGAGCCTCGAGCGCCACGCCACGAGCAAGATCCGGCTCGCCGCCGACCTCGACCGCATCGCCACCTTCGGTTTCCGCGGCGAAGCCCTCCCTTCGATCGCCAGCGTCGCCCGCTTCACGCTGCAGACCCGTCCCGCCGCCGCGGCCAACGGCGTCGAGATCCTCGTCAACGGCGGCAAGGTCATCCATCGCCGCGACCACGGGATGGCGCCGGGCACGCGCATCGAGGTCGCGAACCTCTTCCACCCGGTGCCCGCCCGCCTCAAGTTCCTCAAGTCCGACGAGACCGAGGCGGCGCACATCATCCGCCTCGTGCGGCTCTACGCCGTCGCCCACGCCGAGGTCGGTTTCCTGCTCCGCGAGGATGGCCGCGAGCTGTTCCGTTCACCCGGCAAGGCGCCCTTGCTCGAGCGCGTGCGGGAGATCTGGGGCAAGCAGGTGGCCACGGAACTCGCCGTGATGCCGATCGCCGAGCGCCCCGGCCTCCGGCTCAGCGGCCTCCTCGGTCGGCCCGGCGTCTCGCGGGCGACCCGCCAGGACCTCGTCACGGTCGTCAACGGCCGCCCCGTCGACAGCCGCACGATGGCCTTCGCGCTGACCGAGAGCTACCACACGCTGATCCCGAAGGGCCGCTACCCGCTCGCCTTCATCTTCCTGGAGATGGATCCGGCCTGGGTCGACGTGAACGTCCACCCCGCCAAGCGCGAGGTGCGTTTCCGCGACGAGGCCAAGGTGCGCGGCTTCATCATCGAATCCGTGCTCGGCGCCCTGCGCGCCAGCCCGGCCGCCGCGATCGACCCCGAGCGCGTCCCCTTGGAGCCGCCCACTTTCGCCACCGCGTTCGTCCCGGCGGTCCCGCCGCCGATGCCGCCGGCCGCCGGCGAGACGGCCACCAAGGCGGTTCCCCCGGCGCCGGCCGCCCCGACGCCGGCACCGATGCCTTCCTCGGTGCCCCTGCGCCTGGGCTGGCGCCTGCTGGCTCGGCTCCGCGAAGAGCGCGCCGTCTTCGAGACGCCGACGGGGCTGGCGGTGCTCGACTTGGGGGCCGCCCACCAGCGCGTCCTCTACGAGGAGATCTTGGCGCGCTTCACCGCCGGCCGTCCCGTCTCCCAGCCGCTCCTGGTGCCGCTGACGCTGGAACTCGACCCCTTGCCGGCCGCGGTGCTCAAGGAACGCCAGGAACTGCTGACCGCCGCCGGCTTCGAGTTCGAGGAATACGGACGCAATTTCTGGCGGCTCGCGGCTCTGCCGACGTGGCTCGAGCCGGCCGATGCGCTCGTCTTCGTGCGTGACCTCCTGGCCGAGATGGCCCGACGCGAGGGCGACTTCGGCCGCCCGGCCCTGGCCTACGACGCCTTGGCGAAGCTCGCCGTCGCGCGCGCCCGCCGCAAGGGCGACGCCTTGGCCGACGGGGAGCTGCTCGCCTTGGCGGAGGCGCTCTTCCGCACGGCGCAGCCGGGGACGTGCCCGAAGGGCCGGCGAACGTTCGTCGAGTGGTCGGACGCCGACCTCGGGCGCCGGTTCGGCTGATCAGCGCCGGCCGCGCTTGCGCGGGGCCGCGGGCTTGCCCGTCCGCAGCGCCTCGATCTGGTCGCGCAGCGTCGCCGCCTTCTCGAACTGCAGTTCGTCGGCGGCCGCCAGCATCTCCGACTCCAGGTCGGCCAGCACGCGCGCGATGTCGCGGTCGTCGGTGCCCTCGGCCACGGCGAGGGTCTCCTCGGCCGTCAGGTCGACCAGGCTTTCCTCGATCCTGCGGTGCGTGCTCTTCGGGGTGATCCCGTGCTTCGTGTTGTAGGCTTCCTGGCGCTTGCGCCGGTCGCGGCAGATCGTCAGCGCGCGGGTCAGCGATTTTGTCATGACGTCGGCGTACAGCAGGACCTTGCCCTCCTCGTGGCGGGCCGCGCGGCCCGACGTCTGGATGAGGCTCGTCTCGCTGCGCAGGAAGCCTTCCTTGTCGGCATCGAGGATGCCGACGAGCGCGACCTCGGGCAGGTCGAGGCCTTCGCGCAGGAGGTTGACGCCCACGAGCACGTCGAAGGAGCCGGCGCGCAGGCGACGGAGGATCTCGACGCGTTCGATCGCGTCGATGTCGGAGTGCAGGTATTCGACCTTCAGCCCGCTGTCCCGCATGAAGTTGGCGAGGTCCTCGGACATCCGCTTCGTGAGCGTGGTGACCAAGGTGCGGTAACCGCGCGCGGCGACGGCCTTGGCCTCGCCGATGATGTCCTCCACCTGGCCGGCGATGGGGCGGACTTCCATGACCGGGTCGAGCAGGCCCGTCGGGCGGATGACCTGCTCGGCGATGACGGCCGAGACCTTGTATTCGTGGGGCGCCGGGGTGGCGGAGACGTAGACCGCCTGCGCGACCAGCTGGTCGAACTCCTCGGGGCGCAGGGGGCGGTTCTCGAGCGCCGACGGCAGGCGGAAACCGAACTCGACCAGGCGCTCCTTGCGGGCGCGGTCCCCGTGGTACATCCCGCCGATCTGCGAGACCGAGACGTGGCTCTCGTCGATGAAGACCAGCTTGTCCTCCGGGAAGAAGTCCAGGAGGCAATGGGGGCGCTCGCCGGGCCGCCGGCCGGACATGTGCATCGAGTAGTTCTCGATGCCCGGGCAGAAGCCCGTCTCGCGGAGCATCTCGAGGTCGTGCTCGACGCGCATCCGGAGGCGCTGCGCCTCCACGAGGCGGTTCGTCCGCTCGAAGTGGCCGACGCGTTCCTCGAGCTCCGCGCGGATGGCCGCGGTGGCGGCCTTCACGCGGCCCGGGGCCATCACGTACTGGTTCGCCGGGTAGAGGTCGAACTTCTGGAGGGACTTGCCCGGCTTCACGCTGACGGGGTCCAGCTCGCGGATGGCCTCGAGCGTGTCGCCCCAGAATTCCAGGCGCACGGCGGATTCCATGTAGGCCGGCCAGACGTCGATGGTCTCGCCCCGGGCGCGGAAGTTGCAGCGTTCCAGGATGGCGTCGTTGCGGGTGTACTGGTTGGCCACCAGCTTGGCCAGCAGCTCGTCGCGGCGCAGCGTCATGCCCGCCTTGAGGGCGATCATCGCGGCCAGGAAGTCCTCGGGGGAGCCGAGGCCGTAGATGCAGGAGACCGAGGCGATCACCACGACGTCGCGGCGGGAGAGCAGGGCGCTGCTGGCGCTGATGCGCAGGCGCTCGATGTCCTCGTTGATGGCGGAGTCCTTCTCGATGAACGTGTCGGTCGCCGGCACGTAGGCCTCGGGCTGGTAGTAGTCGTAGTAGCTGACGAAGTACTCGACGGCGTTCTCGGGGAAGAAGTTCCTGAACTCCGAGTACAGCTGCGCGGCCAGCGTCTTGTTGTGCGAGATGATCAGGGCGGGGCGCTGCTGCTGCGCGATCAGGTTCGCCATCGTGAACGTCTTGCCCGAACCCGTGACCCCGAGGAGCGTCTGGCGGCCGTGGCCGGCCCGCAGGGAGGCGTCGAGCGCGGCGATCGCGGCCGGCTGGTCGCCCATCGGGCGGTAGTCCGATTTCAGCCGGAATTCCATCTCAGCCCAGCCGCCCGCGGGCGAGCCACCGCGGGTCGACTTCGGAGAGGTCCGCCACGATCCGATGGGCGCCGACCGGCGCCAGCTGCTCCCGGGTGTTCGTCGTCGCGAGCGCGATGGTGATGAAGCCCCCGGCCAGGCCGGCCTGGAGCCCCGAGAAGGAGTCCTCGAAGACGAAGGAGGCCGCCGGCTCCCCGCCGCCGAGGGCGCAGGCCTTGAGGAAGACCTCGGGGTCGGGCTTGCCCCGGGTGACGTCCTCGCTGGCGACCGCGCCGGCGAAGAAATGGCCGATGCCGAAGAGCTCGAACGAGAGGGCGAGGTTCTCCTTGTGGGTGGAGGTCCCGATGACGCAGGGGATGCCGAGGTCCCGGAGCGCCCCGCAGAGCTCGCGGACGCCGGGCAGCAGGCGGACGTGCCCGGTGCGGGCGATGTCGCGGTAGAGGGCTTCCTTGCGGTTCGACAGGCGCTTCACCTCCGCGGGCTCGCGCGTCCAGCCGAGGATGTCGGGGATGATCAGCTCGTTGCGCTTGCCGAAGCCGCGCTTGAAGTGGTCGGCCGGTAGGGGGCGGCCCTCCTCCTTGGCCAGGGCTTCCCAGGAGCGTTCATGGGCCACGGAGGAGTCGATGACGACCCCGTCCCAATCGAAGACGGCGACGGTGCGGCCCATCTCAGTGCTTATCCCAGGCGAGGGTGACCTTGACCGGGCGATGCTCCCACACGTTGAGCGGCTCGAACATCTGGCCCGGGGCCAGGATCCCGTTCGGGTCGAGGGCCCGCTTCACCGCCCGCATCGCGCCGATCTCGGCCGGGGTGTGCTGGAGGGAGAGGAAGGGGGACTTCGCGATGCCGATCCCGTGCTCGCCGGTGATGGCGCCGCCCAGCTCGACGACCTTGGTCATCACCTCGTGGATGGCCTTCTCGGCCTTGCGGCAGTGCTCGGGGTTGTCCCGGTCGTACATGATGTGCACGTGGAAGTTGCCGTCCGCCGCGTGCCCGAAGGTCGGCGTGGCCAGGCCCACGCGGTCGCGGACCTCGCGGGTGTAGCGGATGAGCGCCACGTAGCTGCGGAAGGGGACGACGATGTCCTCGTTGAGCTTGGCGTTGCCGAGCGCGTACATCGCCTGCGAGCAGGTGCGGCGGATATCCCAGAGAGCCTCGGCCTCGGCCTCGACGTCGGTCTCGCGGAAGGCCGCGGCGTGGCGGCCGATCCAGGCGCGCACCTTGACGGCGTCCTCGGCCAGCGCGGCGGGGTGGCCGTCGATCTCCACCAGCAGCAGGGCGTGCGTGGCCTCGACGCCGTGCAGCTCGGCCGTGGAGAACACCCGGCTCCCGCGGCGCTTCTCGGCGGCCTCGACGGTCTGCGTGTCGAGGAACTCGAAGACCGACGGGTTGACGCGCAGGCCCATCAGCTCGGCGGCGGCCTCGAGCGCGCCTTCGTCGGTGCGGCAGGCGAGCAGGAAGGTGCGGCGCGCGGCGGGCTTGTTGACCAGCTTGAGGGTGGCCCGGGTGATCACGCCGAGGGTCCCTTCGGAGCCGATCCAGAGGTCGCGGAGGTTGAGGCCGCTGACGAACTTGCGGAGCGGGGCGGCCCAGCGGACCTTCTCGCCGGTCGGCAGGAAGCCCTCGAGGGCGTAGACGTGGTCGCGGACCACGCCGTACTTCGCCGCCCGCAGGCCGCCGGCGTTGGTCGCGATGTTGCCGCCGATGCTGCAGTACTTCAGCGAGGAGGGGTCGGGCGGGAAGAAGAGCCCGTGCGGGGCCGCGAGCTCGTTGATGCGCGCGGTGATCGCGCCCGGCTGGACCGTCGCCATGGCCGAGATCGGGTCGATCTCGATCCGGTCCCAGTGGTCGAGGTGGAGCACCCAGCCGCCGCGGATCGGGGAGCTGGCGCCGGTGTTGCCGGTGCCGCGGCCGCGGACCGTGACGGGCACCCGGTGCTCATTGGCGAGCTTCAGCACCACGCCGATGTCGTCCTCGACATCGGGGCGGATGACGGCCTCGGGCATGAACGACAGCCGCATGTTGTCGAAGGACGCCGCGAAGCACGTCGCCTCGTCCGTCTTCACGCGCTCCGGGCCGAGCCGGGCGAGCAGGGCCTGGGTGGCCGCGGGATGGGTCTGCACGGGAGTGGTCACGCCCCCCATCAAGCACGCTTAGGCCAGTTCGGCAAGCCACGCGGTGGCTTCGGCGTCGGACGGCATGCGCCAATCGCCGCGGGGCGACAGGGCCACCGAGCCGACCTTGGGGCCGTCGGGCATGGCCGAGCGCTTGTACTGCTGGCTGAAGAAGCGGGTCAGGAACTGGCGCAGCCAATGGCGCAGCTCGGTCTGGTCGTACTTGCCCGCGAACGCGAGTTCGGCGAGCCAGAGCACCTTGGCCGGGCGGAAGCCGCTGCGGACCACGTGGTAGAGGAAGAAGTCGTGGAGCTCGTAGGGACCGACGATCATCTCGGTCTGCTGGGCGATCGAACCATCCTCGCCCGGGGGCAGCAGTTCGGGGCTGACCGGCGTGGCGACGATGTCCTCCAGCAACGCCCGCTCGGGGCCGACGTGGCGGACGTGCGCGGCCCAGGCGACCAGGTGCTTCACGAGCGTCTTGGGCACGCCGATGTTCACGTGGTACATCGACATGTGGTCCGCGTTGAAGGTGCACCAGCCGAGGGCGGCCTCGGAGAGGTCGCCGGTGCCGACCACGAAGCCGTGGGCCTGGTTGGCCACGTCCATCAGGATCTGCGTGCGCTCCCGGGCCTGAGCGTTCTCGAAGGTCACGTCATGCCGGCCGACCGGGTGGTGGATGTCCCGCAGGTGCTGCTCCACGGCCGGACCGATCGGGATCTCGCGCGCGGTGATGCCGAGGGTCTCCATCAGCTTCATCGCGTTGAGGCGCGTGCGGGCGGTGGTGCCGGGACCGGGCATGGTCACGCCGATGATGCCCTTGCGGTCGAGCCCCAGGCGGCCGAAGGCCTCCAGGAGCACGAGCAGCGCGAGCGTCGAGTCGAGGCCGCCCGAGACGCCGATCACGACGTGCTTGGAGCCGGTGTGGCGGAGGCGGCGGGCCAGCCCGGTGGACTGGATGGCGAAGATCTCGTGGCAGTTCTCGTCGCGGCGCTGGGGGTCCGCCGGTACGAAGGGGTGCTGGCTGAAGCGGCGGCGCAGCTTGGGCGTCACGCCGGTCGGATGGCCGAGTTCGAAGCCGATCACCCGGGCGGCGAGCGGGGCGGGGGTGCCGAAGAAGGTGCTGTTGCGGCGGCGCTCGGCGGCGAGCTTGTCCACGTCGACCTGCGAGACCACCAGGGAGAGGTCGAAGCGGAAGCGCTCCGATTCGCCCAGCACGACGCCGTTCTCGGCGATCAAGCCGTGGCCGCTGTAGACGATGTCCGTGCTCGATTCGCCGGCCCCGGCGGCGGCGTAGACGTAGGCGGCGAGGCAGCGGGCGGACTGGCCCTTGACGAGTTCGCGGCGGTAGGCGGCCTTGGTCAGCAGCTCGTCGCTGGCGGAGAGGTTGCAGAGCAGGGTGGCGCCGGCGAGGGCGAGCGCGCCGCTCGGGGGCTCCACCGCCCAGAGGTCCTCGCAGAGTTCGACCCCGACCACGCAGTCGGGCAGGTCGTGGGCGCGGAAGAGGAGGTCGGTCCCGAAGGGGACCTTCTGCCCGAGCAAGTCGACCTCCCGGACCGGGGCGACCCGGGCCGAGGCGAACCAGCGCTGCTCGTAGAACTCCCCGGTGTTGGGGAGGTGGGTCTTCGGCACGACGCCGAGAACCTTGCCGCGCGAAAGGAAGACCCCGACGTTGAAGAGGCGGCCGGACACTTCGAGCGGCAGCCCGACTAAGGCGGAGAGGCCGAGGCGGCCGGTGGTCTCGGCCACCTGGGCCAAGGCCTTGAGCGCGCCCGCCAGGAGGGTGCGCTGACCGAAGAGATCCCCGCAGCTGTACCCGGTCAGGCAGAGCTCGGGCAGAACCACCAGCTCGACGCCTTCCTGGGCGGCCTTTTCGAGGGCCTGGCTGACCAGCTGGGCGTTCGCCGCGGGGTCGCCTAGCCGCAGGGCGGGGGAGGCCGCCGCGACGGCTACAAAACCGTTCTGGTGAATGCGGTTGGGCATTTAAAGGCTCGGTAACAATCATGTTCACCGTTGACCCAAGGGGTGGCAACCCGAAAGGTCTCCCACCCCCCGCCTTGGGGGGTCTTATGTCCACCCAGCCGCTGAAGGAAGTCAGGGTTTTCTCGCCCGCCACCGTCGCCAACGTCGCCTGCGGCTTCGATGTCCTGGGCTTTTGCATCGATGCCCCCGGCGACGAGATCGTGGCCCGTTTCTCCAGTCAGCCCGGCCTGCGGATCGCCAAGATCACCGGCGACGGCGGTCGCTTGCCGCTGGACGCCAAACTGAACACCGCCGGAGTCTCCGCCCAAGCCCTGTTGCGCCACCTCGGCAAGGCCGACCTCGGGGTCGAGATGGAGATCCACAAGAAGATGCCGTTCGGCAGCGGTCTCGGCTCCAGCGCCGCCAGCGCGGTCGGCGGGGCCTTCGTCGTGAACGAACTCCTCGGCGCGCCGCTGACCCGCCGCCAATTGCTGCCCTTCGTCGTCGCCGGCGAGGCCGCCGCGGATGGCGCCTGGCATGCCGACAACGTCGCCCCCTGCCTGCTGGGCGGCATCACCCTCATCCGCTCCAACGCCGAGCTCGACGTCATGAACGTCCCGATCCCGGAGAACCTCTGGGCCGCCGTCGTGCATCCCGACATCGTCGTCCTCACCAAGGTCGCCCGCGAGATCATGCCGCGCCACATCCAGCTCGAGACCTCGACCCAGCAGAGCGGCAACCTCGGCGGCCTCCTCTGCGGCTTCTTCCAGTCCGACTACGCCCTCATCGGCCGTTCGCTGCACGACCTCATCGCCGAGCCGCACCGCCAGCGCCTGATCCCCGAGTTCTACCGCGCCAAGCGGGCCGCGCTCGCCGCGGGCGCCCTCGGCTTCTCCATCTCCGGCGCCGGCCCCAGCGTCTTCGCGCTCTGCGAGGGCGAGGCGGTCGCGCGCCGCGCCGCCGCCGCCGTGGCCGAGGTCTTCGCCTCCGTGCCGATCCTGGCGACGCCGTACGTCTCCCGCATCAACCCGAAGGGCGTCCATGTCATCGCGCGGTCCTAAGCTCGAATTCGTCGCCACCGCCGATGCCTCCTGCCGGGGCGGCCTGCGCGAGGTGCTCCTGTCGCCGATGCCGGCCAAGGGCGGGCTCTGGGTCCCGACCACGATCCCGCGGCTGCCGGAGGACTTCCTGGCGGCGCACCGCGGCACCGATTACGCGACCCTGGCCGAGGCCGTCATGGCCCCGTATTTCGCCGACGAACTCGGCGCTGACGTCCTGCGTACGGTGTGCCGCGAGGCCTTCGATTTCCCGGTGCCCCTGACCTACGCGGGCGACCCCGCCGGCCGGATCGGCGTGCTGGAGCTGTTCCATGGGCCGTCCGCGGCCTTCAAGGACTTCGCGGTGCGCACCTTGGTGCGGGTCACCGCCCGCGTCCTGGCCGACGACTTCCCGCAGCTGACCGTGCTCGCCGCGACCTCGGGCGATACCGGCGCCGCCGTCACCGAGGCCTGCGCCGGCGTCCCCGGCGTACGCGCGGTGGTGCTCTACCCGCGGGTGGGCGTCAGCGCCGTCCAGGAATCCCAGATCGCCCGCGCCCGCCCCGGCGTCGTCGCCCTTTCGGTCGACGGCACCTTCGACGATTGCCAGGCCCTCGTGAAGCGCGCCTTGGCCGACGCCGCCCTGCAGGGGCGCCGCCCGCTCCTGACCGCCAACTCGATCAACCCGGTGCGGCTCATCGCGCAGGTGCCCTTCGCCTACCACGTGCGTCGGCTGGTCGCCGCGGGCGCCAAGGTCGGCATCGTCGTCCCCTCGGGCAACCTCGGCAACGTCGGCGCGGTCCAACTGGCCCGCCGCATGGGCCTCCCCATCGAGGCGCTGGTCGCCGCGACCAACGTCAACTCGCCCCTGCCCGAGCTCTTCGCCACGGGCGCGTACCGTCCGCGCCGCGCCCAGCCCACCGCCTCCAACGCGATGGACATCGGCGCGCCGAACAACCTCGACCGCCTGCTGGCCTGGCGCGAGGGCGGCCCGGCCGTCGAAGCCGTCACGGTCGACGACGCCACGACGCTCGACACCATGCGCCGCGTCCGCGCCGCCACCGGCTACGTCCTGTGCCCGCACAGCGCGGTCGGCTGGAAGGCCGCCGAGGACCTGCGCGCCCGTCGCCCCGACCTCGATCAGGTCGTCGTCTTCGGCACGGCCCATCCGGCCAAGTTCCCGGACGTCCTGGAGCAGGCCTTCGGCGACGCCCAGGCGTCGGTGTTCCCCTTCGCCCTGCCTCCGCCCATGCCGCTCAAGGTCGGGAACGACTTCGAGGCCGTGCGCGCCGTGCTGGAGTCCGAGGCGGGCTTCCGCTGAGCCGCGGTCACTTCTTCTCCGTCGCGGCGGCCGCGGGCTTCGCGTCCCGCGGCTGCTCGACGACGATGATGCAGCCGGAGAGCAGCAGGCAGGCGAGGGTCAGGAGCAGGACGGTCTTCATGGTCCCACTTTGGGGGACGGCGGTCGCTTTGGCAAATCCGCAGACGAACCCGGTCCGGGGTCCTGGACTTCGAGGCATACGGGGATCTTCCCGGGCCCGCCGCTCGCCACGATGGCATCGAGCACCTCGATGATGCGCGGCGGTCGGCTGCGCTCTTCGGCCCGCAGCCGGACCTCGAACTTGCGTCCCTTCCGGAGGGCGTCCCCGTGGAGCCGCGCGACTTCCGTCGCGAAGGCGTGCAACGCCTGGTCTCCGGGCTCGGCGACGAGCAGCCCGTCCAGGTAGATCCGGCCGTCCGCCGTCACGTAGGCGACCGTTTCGCCCGGGCCGAAGAGCTTGTCGCGCGGAGGGGTGTCCTGGCAGCCGGCGAGCAGGAGCAAGGCCGCCAAGGCGAGGGATGGGGCAAGGCGCATGGTGCCAGGCGATGCTGCCGGCGAGTAGCGACTAGGCAAAAAAAAAAGGCCGCCTGACGGCGGCCTTGGGCAGGGCGGTGGGGCCGCTTATTCCGGCTCCGCGACCGCGAAGGTCACGTTGTTGATGTCCGCGCGGGCGAGGACATCGAGCACGTTGATCACGCGCTCGTAGCGGGCGGCCTCCTCGGCCTGCACGGTGATGAGCAGCTTGGTCTTGGACTGCACGGCGGCCTGCTTGAGCTTGGTCATCTCGTTGAACAGCGCGTCGAGGGTCTTGTCCTGCGGGGTGCCGACCGGGTCTTCGTTGATGGTCACCTGGCCGTTCTCGGCGACGCCGATGGTGATCTCGTCCGGGATCTCGGTCTCCTTGGCGGTCTCGGCGTTGCCGGGAAGGGTGGTCTTGAGCTCATGCTCCACCTTCACGGCGCCGGCCATGACCATGAAGAAGAGCATGATGACGAACACCACGTCGATCATCGGGGCGATCTGGAAGCCGGCGTCGGCCGGGGTCTCCTGGGGGGCGCGTTTCATGGCTTATTCTTCGCGGTTGAGGCCCGAGAAGGCGATGTTGTCGATGCCGGCCTCGCCACCCCACTCGAGGGCCTTGGAGATGTACTTGGCGTGGCAATCCTTGTCGGCGCGGATGAGCAGGCGGTACTTCTCGTTGGTGCCCTTGCGGGCGGCGAGTTCCTTGGCGATGCCGTCCTTGTCGTTCGGGTCGAGTTCGCGGTCGTCCAGCTTGTACTTGGCCTGGCCGGTCGTCTTGTCCCAGGAGATGTTGATCAGGCCGGCCGCGGCCTTGTCGTCGCGCTTCACGCCATGGGCGGCCACGGGGAGGGCGATGTTCTTGTCGACCTTGAGCACCTGCGAGGAGGTGATCGACATGAAGAAGATCAGCAGCACCAGGAGCACGTCGATCATCGGCGCGACCTGGAACTCCGGTTCGCCGTCTCCGCCTCCGCCTCCGCCTGCCATGGTTGTGCTGGGGTGGGGTTAGGGGTGGCTCAGGCCTTGACCTCGGAGGAGGCCGGCTCGGTGTTCCACACGGGCTTGGCCGCGTAGAGCTCGTCGCCGCCGACGTTCTTGCCCTCGATCTCGGCGTAGGGGAAGCCGCGGAAGAGGCCGCCGACGATCTCGGTGACGTCGTGGATGCCCTTCTGGATGCGGTTACGGAGCAGGTAGTAGGAGATGAAGGCCGGGATCGCGATGAAGAGGCCGGAGGCGGTCGCCACGAGCACTTCGCCGATCGCTTCGGCGAGCTTGGAGGGGTCGCCCACGCCGGAGGAGCCGAGCTTCTCGAACGCCTTCATCATGCCCGTCACGGTGCCGGTGAGGCCGATCATCGGGGTGCAGACCCCGATGACGGAGAGGTAGGAGGCGCGGCCCATGAGGTCGGCCTGGATGCGGGAGATCTCGGAGATGATGGCCTCCTCGGTCATGGTCTTGCCGTCGGGGCTGAGCGCGACGCCCGCGCGGACGACGTCGCAGAGGGGCGAGCCGGCGTTCTTGGCGAACTCGTGGGCCGCGACGTAGTCGCCGGCGCGGAAGAGGTCGCGGAGCTGGACGACGTGGGCGGTCGGGTAGAGCTTCTTGGGGCTGGTGCGCAGGAAGCCGTCGACGATGAACCAGATCATGCCCACCGAGCAGATGGTGATCGGGTACATGACCCAGCCACCTTCGTGGAAGAGGTCCATCATGGTCTTTTCCTTGACGCCGGGGGCGGCTTCCTGGGCGACGGCGGCCAGGGTGGACAACCCGAGGAACAGGGTGGTCAGGAGGGAGGTGCGGGAATTCATCTTCATGGGGATGATAGGGTGGTGTGGGTATTAGTTAGGAAAGCGGGCAGGGGCAAGGACTCACTTGTTGCCTTCGTCGGAAGGCGTGTTGTTGGCGGCGGGCTTGGCGGTGCCCTCGGGGATGACGGCGGCGTCCTGGATCTTGCGCTGGGCCTCCTCGGCCTTCAGGCGGTCTTCCTTGGGGAGCAGCTTCTTGGCTTCCTCGGCCTCCTTGGAGGTCGGGTAGGTGGCGACGATGTCGCGCAGGTAGCGGTTGGAGACCTCCTCGAGCTTCTGCTCGCGGGTCGCCGGGGTGTCCATGCCGCGGAACGAGCGGGCGGCGCCCAGGAGGGCCTTCGGGACGTGTTCCTGCTGGGAGCCGAAGAAGACGGGCACCCGGAGGTAGGTGTTCATCGCCGCCTCGTATTTCTTGGTGGCGAGCAGGGAGGCGCCCTTGACCAGGTGCAGGCGGGCCTGGAGGTCCGGGTCGTCCATCTGCGGGATGAGGTTGGTCGATTCGCTGATCACGGCATCGTGTTCGCCGCGGCGGGCGCGCTGCATGAGGCGGGCCAGCTTGATCTTGGTGGCCAGCTCGGCGATGGAGCCGTCGTCGGCGCGCTCGAGGTTGTCGAGGAAGGAGGACAGGGCGGCGTCGTTCTCGAGGCGGTCGAGGGCGTCGAGCTTCACGATGGAGGCCTTGAGCCACCAGCTGCCCGGGACCTTCTTGATCGGCTCGAAGAACTTGATGATGGGCTCGATGTTGTCCAGGGCCTTGCCCGGCTCGCCGCGCGCGACGTTGTTCTGGGCCTCGGTGATGCGCTCGGGCATGGGCCAGACGATGCGTTCGACCTCCGTCAGCTTGCGGGTCATGATCATCTCGGTGCCGTCCTGGACGGTCGTGCGCTCGACGCTGCCCTTGAGGCTGCTGATCGTGCCCTTCTTCTTGTCGATGATCGGCTTCGGGGGGATGACGGTGGTGTCGACCTTGAACGGGTCGTTGACCTCCCAGCGTTCGCCGCCCTTGAAGATGAGCGCTTGGCCGAAGGCGGGGAGGGTGGCGCCGAGCGCGGCGGCGGCGAGGAGGAGGCGGGGGAACGGGCGCATGTGGCTTAGAGGCGGGTGTTGAGGGTCTTGGCCTCGGAGGCCTCCGGGGTGTCCTTGATGCGGTCCTTGGACAGCATCTCGGCCAGCACCAGCTTGGCCTCGGGCTTCTGGCCGAGCTTATCCGCGA
>Ga0255072_1000088_pt1 | contig 20145 bp, 15 predicted proteins | sample Colum_Yuk_RepA_8_FD_188461 | JGI IMG/M metagenome (GOLD analysis project Ga0255072, IMG submission 188461) | Freshwater microbial communities from Columbia River, Oregon, United States - Colum_Yuk_RepA_8h | ecosystem: Environmental > Aquatic > Freshwater > River | place: USA: Oregon | collected...
ACGAGGGTCACGGTCTGGCCGGCGTCGGCGGGGCGGAGGGCGTTGCAGGTATGGGTGCGTTTCATGGGGTCGGGACGGACGGAATCGAGGGGTATGGTTAACGGACGGGGAAAACCCTAGTCAAAGCCCAATTGGGAGGGCTAGGGATAGGGGTAGGGATAGGGCCATCGTTTCGGGTGGGCAGGACGCCGTCTCGGGGCTTAAGTCACCGCATGCGCACCCCCGCACTCCTGACCGCCTGCCTGCTGGCGGCCGTCGTTTCCGCCGCCCCGCAGAAGGTCGAGATGGCCGGCTACCTCATCGTCCCGACCGAGCGTGTGAACGAGCCCTACGAAGCCGGCTTCTCGATCTACGCCGCCGCCTGGCCGCTCCTGAGCGAATATCCGGGACATCGCTTCCAGACCGGACTCTTCGGCACCTGGATGCATCCGCAGTATCCTAAGGACGAGAAACCCAAGGATCTGTATAACGACATCGAAGGCGGCCTCGGCTGGTGGCGCGACACGCATTTCCCTTCGGTGACACCGAAGTTCATCATGGGCGGCGTCGGCGTAAATTTCTACGACATCGCCAACGGACCGGGTTACGGACGCGGCACATGGGAAGACCCGCGCGGACTCTACGGCGTCGCCCAGCTCACGCCTTGGCTGCTTTTCCCGCTCGATGGCCTCAACCTCAAGCAGGGTGTCAACGGCGAGCTCTTCGGCTACGGCTACCTGCCGATGCCGTTCGCCGAGGCCAAGAAGAAGACCGAAGGCAAGGATGTCCCCACGGGCGCCAACTGCTGGACGCTCTTCCTGAACTCGTCGAACTTCAAGGGCCCGGTCTGTTTCTTCACGCCGAACTTCTGGTCGCGCGCGGCGCTCCGCAATCCGGCCGTCGCCGGCCAGATGCTCGATTCGCGCGGTTCGGATCCGAACAAGCATTTCCAGATGGAGACCCAGTATGTCCCCGCGGCGATGGCCAAGGACGAGAAGGGCGACGCCTATGCGCGCGTGGCTCCGACGTCTTTCCCGGTCGGCGCTGATGGCACGACGGTCGTCCTGCATCGCCTGACCTGCTATGACCGCCGCGCCCTCTATGATGGTGTGAAGGCCTGGTTCGACGGCGGGCCCGTGGCCTCCGGCGCGATCAATCCGGCGGGCGCACTGGTCCAGAGTTTCCGGACGGGCGGTGGTTCGACCTGGAGCATCTACCCGCAGGGAACGAAGCGTGAGGCGAAGCCAGGCCTCGATTGGAAGGCCTTCGCGACACCGCATTCGCCCGACCCGCATACTTATGGTTATAAGTGGAACGCCGATCTCGTGTCTCATTCCCGTCCGGGGCTCGTGACCTTGCCGGAGTATTATCGTCTCGGTTCTTTCGGTAAGAACGGACGCTGGAGTGCGGTGACGCCGAAGGATGTCCCGGCCACGACCGGCCTGACGCAGATGACTTTCGATCCCCCGAAGGAAAAGCCGCAGGCGCCGCGCGAGACCCAGCCCGGCGAAAAGACGACTTGGAAGGTCCCTGGCCCCAAGGCCGGACCTTTCCAGGCCTTCCTCGGCGACGGCAGCGTCGTGACCTATTACTGGTATCGCTTCGCCGATCAGCCGGCTATCCTCAACGCCGACCTGACGCCGGCCGAGCGCGAAGCCTTGCAGGTCAAAGTAGAGAAGCTGCACCGCACGTGGACCAAGGATCGCGAATACCTCGCGCCGCCCACCGTCGGTAAGCTCGCCGCGCTCGACCCCGCGCAGGTCCTCACGCCTCCGAAGGGACTCGAAATCGGTTACGTGCCCATCGCTACGCGGCAGGAACTCGCCCCGGCGAAGAAGTAAGCCTGCTCAGCGACGGTCGATATCCTTGGCCTCGATCGGCTCGACGTGTGCGAGGTGATCGGGGTTCTTCTTACCCGTGAGCACCTTGACGAGGCACCACACGAACAGCGTGGTCACCGCGCCCACCGAGATGAGCATGAAGAGAAGTCCGGCGAGTGTCATGGTCGTAAGGTCGGAGGATTAGCGGGCGTCCCAGCGTTTGCCTGCGCGATGGATCATCAGCGCCGAGAAGGCCGCGAAGAGCAGCAGGAAGAAGGCCGTCAGGCGGGCGACGTCGCTGGCCGGGTGGCCGGGGCCGCCGATAAGGTCGAGGATCGGGTCGGTCGGCGTGAAGGCGGCCGCGGTGAACGAGAGATTCCAGCCGGCGACGTTCTTGAGCACGAACATCAGGAAGATCGCGGTCAGGAAGGCCGGCGAGACCCAGCGGATGATGAACTTGAAGATCCGCGGGATACGGATGTCGGCGCCATGGTGCGCCTCGGTCCAGCCCCGCTCGGTGCCGAAGGCGAAGTTGAAGATGTAGATCAGCAGCGTCCCTTGGAGGAAGATGCCGATGTCCCCGATCCAGAAGTCGACCGTCGAGAGCGCCTTCAGGCCTTCGCTGAAGTAGACGACGAGGGTGCAGCCGACCGCGGTGATCAGGCCGAGCAGCGCGACCGAGCCGCGTCGGTCCAGGCCGAGGCCTTCCTCGAGGAAGGCGATGCCTGGCTGCAGCATCGAAAGCGAGGAGGTGATGGCGGCGATGAAGAGCAGGGTGAAGAAGAGGCCGCCGAAGAGATGGCCGTAGGGCATGCCGGCGAAGACCTGCGGCAGGACGTTGAAGCCGAGGGCGAAGGTACCGCCGGCGACGGCCGAGGCGCCGAGGAAGGCGAAGGCGGCCGGCACGGTGATCATCCCGCCCAGGCCGACCTCGCAGAACTCGTTGGCCGCGGTGGCGGTCAGGCCGCTCAGCACCACGTCATCGTTCTTCTTGAGGTAGCTGGCGTAGGTGATGATCACGCCGAAGCCGACGGACAGGGTGAAGAAGATCTGGGAGGCGGCCTTGAGCCAGACCGCGGGATTGGAGAGGCCTTTGGAGATGTCATGCGGATCCCACATGTAGCCGAGACCGTTCCAGACGCTGAGTTCCGGCTTCGTCGGGTCCGGGGTGCCGAGGGTCAGCACGCGGACCAGCAGGATGAGCGCGATGGCGATGAGGAGGGGCATGCCCCAGTTGCAGATGAACTCGATGCCCTTGGAGAGGCCGCGGTAGATGATGACGAAGTTGAGGATGAAGACGCCGATGAAGAACAGGAACGGCGTGCCGAGGCCGAGGATGGCGCCATCGGCATTGAGGCCGGTAAACGCGGCGAAGGCGTCCGCGTAGCTCTTGGGTTCTTTGCCGAGGTCGAGCGACCCGCTGAAACTGTTCCAGGCATAGCCGAGGCACCAGGACTCGATGACGACGTAATAGAAGTAGACGCCGACCGGGATGATGAAGCCGAGGAGGCCGACGTATTTGCCCCAGGGCTTGCGGATGATGGCGTGGAAGATGCCCGGGGAAGAGTTGTAGCCCTGCGTGCCGCCGAAGCGTCCGAGCGTCCATTCGACCCAGCAGATCGGCAGGCCGACGATCAGGAGGGAGATGAAGTAAGCGATGAGGAAGGCGCCGCCGCCGGTCTCCTTGTCGGCGACCAGGCCGGGGAAGCGGAGGAAATTGCCCAGGCCGACGGCGCTGCCGGCGACGGCCATGATCACGCCTAGTTTGGAGCTCCAGCCGTCGGGTTGCTTGGTCGTCATCGTCAGGGGTTACCGAGGTGTCTAGGAAAGGGCAGGGGGAGTGCAATCGTTCAGAGCAGGCCAAGGCCTGCTCAGGGCTAGAGTCAGGGCTTGGGCTGGGGCTAGAGCGGATACCAGATGTCGGAGGTTCGGCAGATGAAACGGTGTCGCCGTCTGTCTTTCATGGGTAAACTAGCCCAAGCCCTAGCCCTGGCCCTGTCTCGGAGTCATTCCCTATTCTTCTCGCCCTTTCCATTTCCTCTACTCACTTTGCCTCAATGTCGTTTGATTCCCTAGGGCTCGATGCCTCCATTCTCAAAGCCGTAGCCGACCAGGGCTACACCGAGCCGACGCCTATCCAGAAGGCTTCCATTCCGGTCATCATCTCGGGCAAGGATGTCATCGGCGTCGCCCAGACGGGCACCGGCAAGACCGCCGCTTTCACCCTCCCGCTGCTCACCAAGCTGGTCCAGAGCAAGAACAGCACTCACCAGGGTCGCGTCCGCTGTCTGATCCTGGCCCCGACCCGCGAGCTGGTCGTCCAGATCGCCGAGAACGTCGCCGCCTATTCCCGTTACTCCGGCGCCACCGTCGCCACCTGTTACGGCGGCGTCTCCGAACGCCCCCAGATCGCCGCCCTCCGTCGCGGTTGTGACTTCCTCATCGCCACCCCGGGCCGTCTCCTCGACCTCGGAGGTCAGGGCCATGGTGACTTCTCCGCCGTCGAATACCTCGTCCTCGACGAAGCCGACCGCATGCTGGACATGGGATTCTTGCCCGCGATCAACACCATCGTCCGCGCCCTCCCGAAGGAACGCCAGACCCTGATGTTCTCCGCCACGCTCTCCCGCGAGATCGAGACCCTCACGAAGCAGTATCAGCGCGAACCCCAGCTCATCGAGGTCGGCCGCCGCTCCAACCCCGCCGAGACCGTCACCCAGCTCCTCTATGAGTGCCCGGGCGCCCTCAAGCAGGTCATGCTGCACCACCTCCTTAAGGACGAAGCCCTGAAGATGGTCCTCGTCTTCGCGCGCACCAAGCATGGCGCCGACCGTATCTGCCGTAAGCTCCAGGGCGAAGACATCAGCTGCGCCGCCATCCACGCCAACCGTTCGCAGAGCCAGCGTCAGCGCGCCCTGCAGGCCTTCAAGAACAACGAGATCCGCGTTCTCGTCGCGACCGACATCGCTTCGCGCGGTATCGACGTCGACGGCATCTCGCACGTCTTCAACTTCGACTTCCCTGACCAGCTCGAAGACTACGTCCACCGCATCGGCCGTACCGGCCGCGCCCTCGCGACCGGCACCGCCATCACCTTCGTCACCCGCGAGGACCTCGGCGAACTCCGCCGCCTCGAGCGCATCGTCGGCAAGCACCTCCATTGCGGTAAGCTGCAGGGCTTCGATTACACCCAGCAGGCTCCGCCCCGCACCCCGGAAGATTTCCAGCGCCACCAGGATCCCCGCGCCGGCGCGCACAATAGCGAACGCGAAGGCCGCCCGCAGGGGGGTCGTCACGGCGGCTACCGCGCTTCCCAGGGCAACTATCGCCCCTTCGGTCGTCCGGGCACCCGTCGCCAAGGCGGACCTAAGTAAGACCGGAAGAGGCTCGGAGGCTCAGAGGCCCAGAGGCTCGGAGAATCAGCCCGGTGACCCTGGGCTTTTTTGTGCCTTACCGCGTGGGGTGCCCTTGCGGCAGGCGTCGCTGCAGAAGCGGACCTCGTCCCAGCAGCGGGCCCACTTCTTCCGCCAGAGGAAGGGGCGCTGGCAGGTCGGGCAGGTCTTCGCCGGGAGGTTCTCTTTTTTGACGCCGCGCATGCCCAGTAATGAGACGGGCGCATCGGACGGCGCAAACCGGACCTCAGGATTCCGGCGTCGGCTGCGGGGTGGCTTCGGTCCGTTCGCGTTCGCGGCGGCTGATGCCGCGGTCCCAGAGGATGTAGGGCACGACGCTGACGGGCACCGAAAGCATGATCATAGTGACGAACAGGTCGCTCCCGAGCGGGTTGACCCATTCATGGTAAGCGCAAGTCCCGGTGATCACCAGGGTGCCGAGGAAAAGAGATCCGAGCAGAGCCATGGCCCTTTCGCCTTTGGCTTGTTTGTCGCCGTGTTCCGTCACCCCAGGGTCGCATGCTGGGCCGAAGAGCGAGGCGATTAGGCCGATGGTGACGGCTAGGATACGGGCGATTTTCCCCATAGGCCGAACGTAAGTTCCAGGGTAGGCGCGGGCAATCTGATTAGCTGAGGACAGCACGTGGTGCTATCCCTACCTGTCAGCTTCGCTTGCCAGTTGGGCGTTTCGTCTTCCCTTGCGGGCGTGGCTCCCACCGTCCGTCTCATCCTCGGCGACCAGCTGAACCCAGAGCATTCCTGGTTCGGGAAGAAAGACGCATCCGTGACGTATGTCCTCATGGAGATCCGCTCGGAGACGGATTACGTCGTGCACCACGCCCAGAAGGTCATCGCGATCTTCGCCGGGATGCGCCGCATGGCGGAGCTGCTGACCAAGCAAGGCCATCAGGTCCGTTACTTCCGTCTCGGCGATAAGGATAACCGCCAGAACTTCGCGGAGAATCTTCAGCATGTCTTCAAGGCGACCAAGGCCGCGCGTTTTGAATACCAGGAGCCCGACGAGTGGCGCCTCGACCAAGATCTGCGCACCTTCGCCGCCGGCTGCGGTCTGGTCACGGCGGGCGTCAGCTCCGAGCATTTCCTCGACGGCCGCGGCGGCGTGGCGGCCCATTTCCAGAAGGACGCCAAGCGCTGGTTGATGGAGTCTTATTATCGTAAGATGCGAGTCCGGACGCGCCTACTGATGGAGGCAGACGGCACGCCGGCCGGGGGAGAATGGAATTATGATAAGGAGAACCGGAAGCCCTGGAAGGGCACGCCGCCTCCGCCCAAGACCTGGGACGTCTCCCATGACCACTCGGCCATCTGGGCCGAGATTCAGGCCGCCGGGGTGAAGACCATGGGTAAGCCGTCAGAGAAGGACTTCCCCTGGCCCGTCGACCGTAAGGAGGCGCTCAAGCAGTTGGATGCCTTCATCGAGCGAGGGCTGCCTGATTTCGGTGACTACGAGGACGCCATGCACACGTCCTCGGATCGCCTCTTCCATTCCCGGTTGTCCTTCGCCTTGAACGTAAAGCTGCTGACCCCGGCGGAAGTCGCCGCTGCCGCGGCCGAAGCGCATGAGCGTGATCCGAAGCGTTACCCTTTGGCGGCCACGGAAGGCTTCGTCCGTCAGATCATCGGCTGGCGCGAATACATCCGCGGGGTATATTGGGCTAAGATGCCGGGCTACGCTGAGGCCAACGGCCTCGGCCATACGCTCTCGCTGCCGTCCTGGTTCTGGACCGGCAAGGTGAAGATGAACTGTATGCGCCACTCCGTGGGCCAGTCGCTCGACACCGCGTATGCCCATCACATCCAGCGCCTGATGGTCATCGGGTCCTTCTGCCTGACCGCCGGCGTGGATCCGGCGGAGGTCGAGCGGTGGTATCTCGGCGTCTACATCGACGCGTTCCAGTGGGTCGAACTCCCGAACGTCATCGGCATGAGTCAGCACGCCGACGGCGGCTTCCTCGCCAGTAAGCCGTATTGCTGCGCCGCGAGCTACGTCTCCAAGATGTCGAACTACTGCGGCGGCTGTCCGTATGATCCCAAGGATCGCACCGGCCCGCTGGCCTGTCCGCTCAACGCGCTCTACTGGGACTTCTGGTTACGGCATCAGGACCGCTTCCTCAACAACCCGCGCATCGGCATGGCCGTGCGTCAGGCCGCGAACATGTCGCCGGCGGAGAAAGCCGCGGTGCAGAAGAAAGCCGCGGAGTTGCGCGAATCCATCGAAGACCTGTGAAGAGCCGCCGCAGGGCGGCCTAAGGTAGGGGCGTGGCTTTGCCGCGCCCTTTTGGTCAGGAGTGCAAGGCGTAGCCTTGCCCCTACCAAGGTTCGCCCTGCGGCGAACAAGGACGTGACGGCTTACTTCTTCGCCGCCTTCTTCTTGCCCTTGCCGGCGACCAGCGGGTCGACGCCCGGCAGCGGGAAGTCGGGATTAGGCACGCGGGCCGCGGCCATCTTGGCTTCGAGTCCCTTCACGATGTCCGGGAATTTCGCGGCCAGGTCGGTCGTCTCATTGGGGTCGGCGTCGAGGTCGTAGAGCTGGGTCACGATCGGCTGGCCGGCCTTGATCGCCTTGGTCATGTCCGTGCGGATGGCCTTCCACTTGCCGTCCCAGATCGCCTGCTGCGAGCCGTAGCCCGGGAACTCGCGATAGAGCGGGGCGGTGCGCGGGGTGTCCGCGCCCTTGAGCGTCGGGACGAGGCTCTCGCTGGCTCGGTTGGCCGCGGCTTCGATCTTCACGCCCGCGAGTTCGGCGAAGGTGGCGAACCAGTCTTCGAAACCGGAGATGCGGTGCGAGCGCGTGCCGGCCTTGATGCCGGCGGGCCAGCGGACGACGGTCGGCTCGCGGAGGCCGCCTTCGTGGAGCGAGCCCTTGAGTCCTTTGAGGCCGCCGGCGGAGTTGAAGTATTTCGTATCGACGCCACCGGCGTCGTGCGTGGCGCCGTTGTCGCCGGAGAAGACGATGATCGTGTTATCCGCCACGCCGGCTTTCTCGAGGGCGGCGAGGATGCGGCCGACTTCCTTGTCGAGGCGCGAGATCATCGCGGCGTAAGTGGTGCGCGGGGTGCGGTTGGGGCTGTAGCCGCCTTTCTGCGGGGCGTAGGGGGCGGCCTCGGTGATCACGCCTTCATATTGTTTCAGCTCTTCGGCCGGGACCTGCAGGGCCACGTGCGGCAGCGGCGAGGCGTAGTAGAGGAAGAAGGGCTTGTCCTTGTGGGCGTTGATGAAGGCTTCGGCGCCGGTGATGGTGCGTTCGCTCAGGAAGTCCTTGCCGATGAACGGCGCGTAGGCCTTCGGGTCCTGCGGGTCGGCGTCGGCCGGGAAGACGCCGTGACCGGGCGCTCCGTCGGGGCCGTTGTCGAGCGGCACCTTCTTGCCGTCATCCTGGATGAAAGGAGGGTAGTGGCTGTGCGCGACCCACTGGCTGGTCACGCCGAGGAAGCGATCGAAGCCCTGCTTCAGAGGGCTGCCCGTCGAGTCGAAGCTGCCCATGCCCCATTTGCCGAAGGCGGCGGTCGCATAGCCGGCCTGCTTGAGCGTACCGGGCATCGTGGCGATGCCGGTGGGCAAGGGGAACTGCTCGCGGTCGCCGACGTCGCCGTTGTCGCGGGCCGTCGCGTGGCCAGGATTGCGACCGGTCATCAGCACCGTGCGCGAAGGGGCGCAGACCGCGTTGCCGCAGTAGTGGCGGGTGAGGATCATCCCTTCGCGGGCGAGGCGGTCGACGTTCGGCGTGCGGATGATCTTCTGGCCGTTGTAGCCGACTTCACCGTAACCGAGGTCATCCGCCAAGATGAAGACGATGTTCGGGCGGGTCTCCGCGCCAAGGGCGGCGGCAAAGAGGGCAAGCAGAAGCAGGGGGGTGCGGCTCATGCATATTTACTAGGGTTAGCCCTTGGTTCTGTCGAGAAACCAAGGGGGTGGGTTTGTCGGATTGACATCCCCGCCGGGCTGGGGCTTAACCCAATCTTTCCTCTCTCGGGCTGTAGCGTAGTCTGGTAGCGCGCTTGCATGGGGTGCAAGAGGTCGTGAGTTCGAATCTCACCAGCCCGACCAGAGGAAAAGTCGCCGAAACCCCACCAGGTGGGGCTAATGGCCTATTTCTTCGCCTTCTTCGCAGGGGGCTTGCCGCCCTTGGGGCTCTGGAACAGCGGGGCGACCAGTTCCTTATCCCAGGCCGACAGGTCGGCGGAGAGCTTGGCGACGACTTCCGGCCGAGCGGACGCCAGGTCCTTCGCTTCGCCGATATCCGTCGATAGGTCGTAGAGTTCGTCGGGTTGCTTGCCGTTGCGGACCAGCTTCCAGTCGCCGGAGCGGACGGCGTAGCTTTGTCCGCCGCCGGTGCGCCAGAAGAGGTTCGCATGCGGTGCGGCTTGGGTCTCGCCTCGCAGGAAGGGGATGAGGTTGACGCCGTCGAGTCTGCGCTCGGAGGGGAAGGTGACGCCGGCCAGCGACAACGCCGTGGCCGTGACGTCGAGGGAGGAAACCGGGCGATCGTAGGTCGAACCCGCCTTCAGCCGGGCCGGCCAGCTGATGACGAACGGGACGCGGACGCCGCCTTCGTAGACCGTGCCTTTATTGGCGCGCAGCGGCGTGTTGTCGGCGCCGAGCGAGGGCGGCGTGCCGCCGTTATCGCTGAAGAAGAAGATCAGCGTGTCCTGAGTCTGTCCGCTGGCCGCGAGCGCCCGGGTGACCTCGCCGATGGCGTCGTCCAGCAGGCTGATCTGCGCGAGGCACTTGCGACGGGTCGGATCTTTCACGTCCGCGAACTGTTTCTCGCGCTCGGCCGTGGGCATGTGCGGGGTGTGCGGGGCGTTGAACGCCAGGTAAAGCATCCAAGGCGCGCCTGCCTGGCGGGTGACGAAGGCGGCGGCCTCCTGGCCGAAGGCCGCGGTCAGGTGGGAGGGGACTTCCGTGGTGGCCTTACCGGCGCGGGTCAGCGGGACGTTGTATTCTTTCTTCCCGTCGATCGCCCAGCCGGAGAAGGAATGGCCGCCGCCGATGAAGCCATAGGTCTGTTCGAAGCCGCGGGCCCAGGGCGTGTGCGCCGGCGTCGCGCCGAGGTGCCACTTGCCGATCCAGCCCGTCCGGTAGCCGGCTTCCTGCAGGAACTGCGGCAGGAGTTTCTCCGTGAGCGGCAGGCCCGCCCCGGCGTCGGTCGGATTATAGGCCGGATTATTCTCGTGCCCGAAGCGTTGCTGGTAGCGGCCCGTGAGCAGGCCGGCGCGCGTGGGCGAACAGAAGGGATGGGACACGTAGCCGCTGGTGCAGCGCACACCGGAAGCGGCGAGCGCGTCCAGATGGGGCGTCGGCACGGCTTTGCCGCCGTTGAAGCCGACGTCGGCGTAGCCATGGTCGTCGCTGACGATCACGAGGATGTTGGGCTTACGGTCGGCGGCGAAAGCCAAGGCGCAGGCGCAGGTGGCGAACAACAGTCGGAGGGTGTTCATGGTAAGGTTATTTGGAGACCTCGGTCGCGGCGCCGGTCTGGCCTGGGCTGGTGCCGAGGTTGAAGTCCGCGGGCTGGCCTTTGCGTTGACGCGAAAGCCACAGCACGCCGGCCGAGGATTCGGAGTCGTGGCCGCCTTCGAAGACGGTCACGCGGGCATTGCCGGAGGCGCGTCGGAAGAGCGTGGCCTTCTGGCGCTCGGGGTCGGCCTGGGTCTCGCTGGCGAGGGCGGCGGGAATCTTCTGCTCGCGGACCATGAAGTCGATCGCTTCGGCGGAAACCTGCTTGTCAGGGGTGGCGAGCACGTTGAAGGCATATAGCGAATGGCTGACCGGCACCGAGCCCGTGTGGCCGTCGTGTATGCCGGTGTTGATGTCCAGCGGCACGCCCTTGGCGGCGGCGAGATGGAAGAGCGGGGAGCGATGGCGATATTGCGCTTCGGTGGCGGGGCCGGGCTTTCCGCCGCAGCACTGCTCGATCATCTTGGCGTAATTGTTCTTACGTGCCGAGCTCTCGGCGTGCCAGGCGGTCAGGTCGGAGATCGGCACCCAGGCGCTCACGCCGGCCCAGAGGTCGGGCGCACGGGAGGCCATGACGAGGGACATGTGCCCGCCGCCGGAGCCGCCGACGAGATAGATGCGATTAGTATCAACGCGGGCGTGGGCCTTGGCGTATTCGACTGCATCGATGATATCCTGCGAGGCCAGGTCGGAGGCGCAGGCTTCCGGGTGGTTGTTAATCCCCCGGAAAGCGGGGGCGATCATCACCCACCCGCGTTGCTTGGCCAGTCCGACGAGCATGGGCCCTTGTTCGATGCTTCCGCTCCAGCTGTGCAGGAAGACCAGCAGAGGTACGGGTGCGCCGGCGAGATTCTTCGCCGCGGAGTCAGGTTGGTAGTAGACGACTTTCTGCGGCGTCCCGTCCTTGGTGCTGGTGACATCGACGGCCATCTTGAGCGCTAGCGCCTTCATCTCTTCGGCGGAGGGGCGTTTCACGGGTTCAGCCGCGATGAGCGTCACGCAGGAAAGCAGGGTAGCGATGGTTTTCATTTGGAAGAGGGCAGGAGGTACGCCTTGACGTAATCGCTGTCGGTGGCGTGGACGATGTTCGGGGCGCCGGGGTAGACGAGTTCGCAGCGGACCTGGTTGGCGTCGCAGTGTTCCTTGAGCTTCACGCCGAAGTTGGCCGTATGGGTCGGATCCTTCTCGTCTTTGCCGAGATTAGGAGGCGTGGAGTAGAAGAGGCCGACGGGTGGGTCGTCGCGGCTGACGAGTTCGTAGGGCGAGTATTGCTTGATCCAAGGCAGGATGCGTTCGCGCTCCGCGTAGAACATGTCGAAGGACGAAATCTTCTTTTTCGCGTCCCAGCTGATGCCGAAGGCGTGCGCGCCGTATTTGCTATTGGGCGTCCAAGCGCGCATCTGGTGCGGGTCGAGAGTCGTCTGGGCACCGGACACCGCGGCGCAGGTCACGCGAGTGGACTCGCGGGAGATGGGATCGGCGCTCTGCGGGTCGGCCAAGTCGTCATGGAAGGCGAGCCAGAGGCTCGTGCAGGCCCCGGCGGAGCCGCCGGCCAGGGCGACCTTGGTCTTATCGAGATTCCATTCTTTGGCCTTGCTGCGGGTGAACTGCAGGGCGCGGGCGCAGTCGAACATCGGGCCCTTGACCGGCGGGACGAGCCCATCCGCCGTCGAATCCTTAATGGTGCGGTATTCCACGGAGACGACGGAGATGCCGGCTTCGAGGGCCGGCTGGATCATGCTACGGACCACCGAGCGGTCGCCGCCGGACCAGCCGCCGCCGTGGATGTAGAAGAGCAGCGGCGTGGGCTTGTCGGACTTCGCGCGCCAGAAGTAGATCCGCTGCATGCGGTGCGGGCCGTAGGAGACGTTCTCGTCCGGCTCGACGGGCAGGGGATATTTGCGGAACTCCGGGTCGCCGGCTTTGGGCGCCGCCGGTGTCTTGGTCGCCGGTTCGGCGGCAAAGAGCGATACCGCGCCCAAGGTCAGGGCAACGACGGAAGCGAGCAGGGGGTTCATGCTGCCTTTGAGACAGTCCAAACCCCCTCTGGTTGCGAGGATAACCTTACTTGGCAGGGGCCGCCGGCGGGATCTTGCAGGACTGCCAGGCGAGGAACTTCCATTCGCCCTTTTCGAGGCGCCAGACCGCCAGGAAGCTGATCGTGCTTTCGGCGGCATTGCCCTTCACGACAGCCTTCACGTCGAATCGCCCGGCCATGAGGGCGATGCCGGGGGCAGGGAAGGTCACGGTGCGCTCGTGGAAATCGTATTTCAGATACTTGGCTGAGCCGTCGAGCAGGGAGTCAATCAGCGAGGCCTTGGTGTCGACCTGCCCGTTGGAGTGCGTGTAGCGAAGGTCACGTGAGAGCACGGCTTCGAGCTTCTCGCGGGTCGGAGCCAGCATGGCCGCGACGCGCGCGTCGTTCGCCGCGTGTACGCGCGCCAGCTCGGGATGTTCAGCGGCCGCGCAGGTGAGGGCCAAGAGCAAGGCGAGGGTAGAGGTCAGGATTTTCATATATGTAGAGGGGTGGCGGCTCACTTCTTCTTAAGAAGCATGGAGCGCACGCGGGCTTCTTCCTTCGCAAGCGCGCCCGGCGGGATCGCCATGGGGACGAACGCCGGGTCCGGCTTGATGACTTCGCCGGCCGTAATCGTCCTGAGGCGGAGGTGACGGAAGGCGACGTCTTGGCCGTGGTCCTGCAGGAGCAGCTTGCCGCCGCGTCCTTTGAGGTCGCCGCCGCGGATGGTGAGCAGGCGGACTTCGGCGGTCCACTTGGGGTCGGCGTAATCGAAGGAGAGGACGTTCTGCTCATTGAGCCAATGCTCGATGACCGTTCCTTGGCAGCGGATACGGGCGGTGTTCCATTCGCCGACGGGTCGGGCGACCCGTTTGCTCGGGGCCATGCAGAAGAACAGCGAGGCGGCCGATTGACGGGGGTTCTCGCCGTAAGGGCTGCCGACATCATCAAGCACCTGATACTCCACCTGACCCGGGCGGTAATAGACGCCGCTGTTACAACCCTTGCTCACCTTCCAGTCGAAGCGCAGTTCAAAGTCGTCCGGCAAAGGGCGGGCTTCGTAGGTCAGTTGTCCGGATGGACGGACGCGCGCGAAGGCACCGTCCTGGATCTCCCAATTGCCGGGGTGTTTCCAGCCATCGAAGGTCTTGCCGTCGGAAAGCGCGACGAAACCAAGACGCTGCTCCTCCTGGTCCATCGGCGCAGCGAGGAGAGTTGCCGTCACGGCAATCATTGTAATCAGGAAGCGCATTTCAAAGTGGCCTAAGAACAAAGAACAAGGAACCAAGAACGATATCGGCCATCTATCCTCTTCACTGCCTTACGGCCGTGACAATACTCCGATCACACGCGGTGTCCTGATGGCGGATATCCCCGAAGCCGGCTTCGGTCAGGAGCTCGCGCATCTCGCCGGTGCCGTAGCAACGGCCTTCGGTGACGCTCATCAGCAGGGCAGAGTAGGCCGCCACGGGCGCCGGGCCGGTCTTGTCGTCGTTCAGGTGGGCGTCGTGCACGATCAGCAGGCCGCCCTTGGGCAGGGCCTTGGCCGAGGCGGCCAGCAGGAAGCGCACCTTGTCGGTATCCCAGTCGTGCAGCACGTTGGAGAATAGGTGGACGTCGTAGCCGGCGGGCAGCGCCTCGGTGAACATGTCCCCGGCCGTGACGTCGACCCGATCCTGGAAGCCGCGCTTGGCGATCATCTTGCGGGTGATGCCGTCGACTGGCGCCCGTTCGAAGACCGTGGCGGTAAGTTTGGGGTGATTGGCGACGAGCGCGCACGCGTAGATGCCCGAGCCGCCGGCGATATCGAGCAGGCGGGTGCGCGTGCCGATCGGCGAGGCCTTGGCCATCGCCGGGCCGAGGGTGTAGCCGCGGGAATCCATCGCCGCGGTGAAGCTCGTGGCGAACGCATCGGTGAGCATCGCTTCGCTCCAAGGCTTCTCGTCCTTGTAGCTGCCCCAGTTGGCGGGCTTGTCGGTCTTGAGGATGACGATGAAGTCTTTCACGACCGGACGGTCCTTCAACGAGGCGTAGTAGGGGCCGAGGAAAGTGGCGGACGTGCTGACGAGGTGCTCCTGGCCAAGCGGGGTGACGGAGTAGACTCCGTTCTTCAGCGCGAGGAAGCCGTTGGCCGCGAAGAGCGTCAGCATCACGTCCGTCGGCCGGCGGTGGGTGCCGAGGTCGCGGCAGACGGTGTCGAGGTCGGACGGCTTCGCGGCGAGCTTGGTGAAGAGGTCGAACTCCGTGATCGCGGCGGCGATCAGGTCGACGGCGTAAAGCCCGTCACGGAAGCGGTAGATTTCCAGCGGGTCGTGCGCGGGCGCACGGGTGAGGTCAAGCGGGGCGGACATGAGCAAGGGCTGCACGATGACAGCCCTTGCGGAGAAAACCACCCGTTTTCTTCGGCTTACTTGGCCTTTTTCTTTTTGCCGGCCTTCTTCTTGGCGCCCTCTTCGCCATCGGCGGCGGGTTTATCGGCGAAGTCAGGGATCTTGAAGTCGATGGCCTTGGCCTGCTTGGCGTATTCCGCTTCCAGCTGCTTGCGCAGGTCGGCGTAGGCGGGGTCGGCGGCGAGGTTCTTCAGTTCATAGGGGTCGGCCTTGAGGTCGAAGACTTCGGTCCATTCGTCATGCCCCGGATACTTGATCAGTTTGGCGTCGGAGGTACGGACGGCGGTCGTGAGCGGCGAGCCGAAGCCCTTTTCGTAGAAGTAGCAGTAGAAGAAGCTCTCGCGCCAGTCGGCGGACTTCTCTTCCAGGAGGGGCTTCCAGCTGCGTCCGTGCATGGCGGCGGGCACCGGCTGGCCGGCCAGGTCGAGGAAGGTCGCGGCAGGGTCGATGTTGAGGACCATGCGGTCGTCGGTGCGGCCAGCCTTCACCGCGCGCGGATAGCGTACGAGCATCGGGATGCGCAGCGCTTCCTCGTAGGCGGTCCGCTTGTCGCCGAGATTGTGTTCGCCGAGGTAGTAGCCGTTATCGCTGGAGAAGACGAAGACCGTGTCTTCGGTCAGGCCCTGTTCTTCGAGCGTCCTGAGCAGCTTACCCACGTTATCATCGACGCCGTTGATGCCGCGGAACATGCCGAGGTTGGTCGAGACTTCCTTGGCGTCGGTCTGCTTGCCCTTGGCGCCGTTCGGGCCGGCCGGCGCATAGATCGCGGGCACGCCGTAATTCGGCACATTGCGGGCCAGCGCGCCGTCGTAGGCCTTTTCATGGCGGGGCGGGGGCGTGAACGGCCCATGGCAGGTCTTGAGGCCGAGGATCATCAGGAACGGCTTGTCCTTGTTGGCCTTGATGAAGTTCGCCGCATACTCGGTGGTGACGTCGTCGACGAAGCCCTTGCTCGGGGTCTTGACGCCGTCGACCTCGACGGGGCAGTCGAAGTAGACGCCCTGGCCGACGAAGCTGACCGAGGTGTCGAAGCCGGGGCGCTTGCCCGATTGGTTGCCATGATGCCACTTGCCGAAATACCCGGAGACATAGCCGGCGGGACGGAGCAGGGCGGCGAGGGACAGGTTGCCTTCCGGGTGCGGCGTGTGGTTGTTCGTCACGCCGTTGACGTGGCCGTATTGGCCGGTGACGAGCGAGGCACGTGACGGGGCGCAGAGCGAATTCACCACGAAGGCGTTGCGGAAACGGAGCCCCTCGTTGGCGAGGCGGTCGAGGTGCGGCGTCTTGAGCCAAGGGAAGCGACCTTTCTCGCCCTGTTCCTTCTGGACGACCCCGAGCGCGTCCCAGCGCTGGTCGTCAGTGAAGACATAGACGAAGTTCGGCTTGCGGTCCGCGGCGGACGCGAGGGACGCGAGGCCGGCGAGGAGAAGCAGGGCGAGGTTTTTCATAGGTGAATTATTTGGCCTTACCTTTGCCCTTGGCGGCGGGAGCGGGCGCGGGAAGCGGGGCCCAATCGTCGGTGCGGAAGGGCGAGGCGGGCAGGTCGGCGGAATTCACGAGGTTCGTTTCCGGGAAATCCAGCCAGGCGTAGCGCAGGGCGATCGGCGCGGCGACTTCCGCGCTGGTCACGATGAGCTTCGCGCCTTCGATCCGGGCGGTCGCGGGCTTCCACTGCTTGTCCGCGCCGGCGAGCTGGAAGCCCTTCACGGGGCCGCCGTCGCGGGTCTTGAGGCCTTCGGCATGGGCGAGGGTGACGATGACCTCGGCGCCCTTGATCTCGTGTCCGGCCGGCAGGGGGCCGCTCGTGGCGGCGACCTTGCGGCCATAGACCGTGCCGAGCGCCCACAGCGACAGGCGTCGGCCGACTTCCTGTTTGTTCTTCGGATGGATGTCCTTGGCTTCGCCGATATCGATGGTCACGGCCATGCCGGTCTTCGGCAGGGAGAGGGTCTTCAGCATCGACTCGCGCATCAGGGGCCAGCCTTCGCCCGGACGGGTGAAGTTAGGCAACTGCACCCACGCGAAGGGGAGTTCTTCGCCCCAGCGGGCGCGCCAGTCGGTGACGAGCGCGCTGAGCTGATGGACGTAGAGCGGGGCGCGGGTGTCGGAAGAATTCGCTTCGCCCTGATACCAGAGCATGCCCTTCACGGTGAACGGGACGAGCGGGGCGACCTTGCCGTTGAACAGCTGGCCGTAAGTACCTTTGCGTTCACTGACTTCGGCGGCGTTACGCGGCGGGCGGGGCGCCTTCGTGCCTTCGGCCACGGCCTTGGCCTTGGCGGCCTTGAATTTCTTGAGTTCGGCAGCGTAGTCGGCTTTCGCTTTTTCGGGGTCGATCTTCGGGGTGGCGGCGCTTTGGGCTTCCAGGGCGGCCTTGAGCGCGGGCTTGGACTCTTGGACTTCCGGGGCGATCCAGGCTTCGATCGGGGTGCCGCCAACCGAGGTGTTGATCAGGCCGATCGGTACGCCGATCTCCCGGTGGATCTCGCGGCCGAAGAAGTAGAGCGTCGCGCTGAAACCGCTGACGTTGTCCGGCGTACAAGCGAGCCACTTACCCTTCGATTGCGTCTGCGCCGTGGCGGCGCCCGCGGACTCTTCCTTGAAGTGACGGATGAGCAGGAAGGTCGCGGCGGTCTTCTCCTGTTCGAAATCTTTCGCGCGGTTGACCGTCATGGCCATGTTGGACTGGCCCGAGCCGAGCCAGACGTCGCCGACCAGCACGTCGGAGATCTCGGCCTTGCGGCCATCCTTACCCGTGGCGATGAGCTTGCGGCTCTCCGTGCTGGCGTTGAGCGGGTCGAGGCGGAGCGACCATCGGCCGGTGGCGTCCGCTTGGGCGGTCTTCTTCTGGCCGGCGAATTCGACGGACACTTCTTCGTCGGCATCCGCCCAGCCCCAGACCGCTACGGGCTTCTCGCGTTGGAGGACCATATGGTCGGAGAAGACCGCCGGCAGGCGGAGGTCGGCGGCGGCGAGTGACGCGAAAGCCAGGCAGAGCAGGGCGAGCAGGGGGATGCGCGGGGTAGGCATGCTTATTTAACAACTCCAATGGGCGGGAGTTGCGAGCAATCTCCGCCGGAGGGTCACTTCAGCGTCCGGATGTAAAGGACCAGCGAGTCGACCTGGGCGTCGGTGAGGACGCCGGCGAAGCTGGGCATGGCGAACTCGGACTTCACGAAGGAGGCGTGCTTCTTAGCGTTGGGTTCGAGGATCGATTCGCGCAGGTAAGCCGCGTCGACGACCGTCGAGCCCTTCTTGCCTTTATCGGTCACGTAGTCGCGCTTCGATCCGAAGAGGCCTTTCCACTTCGGGCCGACGTTGCTCATGGCGGTGTCGGTGACGGAGTGGCAGGCGACGCAGCCGAACATGGTGGCGAGGCGCTGGCCTTCCTTGGCGGAGACGACATCGGCTTTCTTCGCGACCGCGGCCCGAGGGGTGAGGTCGACTTCGATCGGACCGAAGCCTTCGGCGACGGGGTCGAACTTCGTCAGCTCGTAAGGCGTCGTGTAGGCGTTCGCCCGCATCTCGGAGCCGGACGAGGAAGCGAGATCCCAGCCGAGGCGGAGCTGTTCGACGGTCTTGAGGCCGGGGATGCCGATGAAGACGCTCTTGCCGTCCTGGCTCACGTAGGCGCTGCTGGCGGTCAGCCAGTCATTGCCGGTCTGGCCGTCGGCTTTGTATTGGGCCGAGCCGTAGGAAGGCGCCCGCTTGTAGCGCCAGGTCGCAAGCGAGTAGCTCTCGGTGTTGGCCGCCTTGGCCGGATCGAGGGCGACGTCGAAGCGCAGCAGGATGCCGCGGTCGGTCGGGATGATTTCGCGCGGGGTGAGCGACGGAGCGCCGGTGTAGCGGACGCGTTCGATGCCGGTGAGGGTGTCGAGGGTGTTGCCCCAGCCGGCAATCTGGAAGCCGGCGATATAGAGCTGGCCGTCGACGGGATTGACGGAGCCGTTGAGCGGCGGGGTGGCGAACCCTTTGGCGACGCTGACGACGCTGGCTTGGGGCTTGGCGCCGCGGTGGTTCCAGAGCACGCGCAGGAGATCCGGCTGGTTGAAGCAGATCTGCACCATCTGGTCGTTGAGCGGCCCCATCTGCGCGTCCACTAGCCAGACCTGCGAGAGGGCGGAGGCGTTGACCGCATGCGGAATCCAGGTGAGCGGGGCGGCGATCGGCGCCGGGTAGCTTTCTTTCGGGAGTTTATCGCTGAGGAAGCCGTAGAACTGGTCGCCTTCGATGATGTGCAGGGGCGTGCTCGGGATGTAGTGGCCCTGTTGGTCGCTCGAGACGACGAGGCCGGTGCGCGGATGGACGGAGATGTTCGGCTGGCGGAGGCCATAGCCGAGGCGGGTGGCGGTGCGGCCGTCGGCGGAGAGGCGTAGGACGCTCCCGTTGTGCTTGCCGATGGTCGTCCCTTCCTGTCCGCCCTTGGCGATCACGAACTCGCCCTTCGGTCCGAGGCGCAGGGTGCTGGGGAACTCGCGCATGTCGGCCGTCTGCGCGAAGGCATTGGAGAAGAGGTCATGGACGTCGGCCTCGCCGTCGCCGTCCGTATCGCGGAGGCGCCAGACGCCGTTGCGGTCAAAGACGAAGATCTCGTCGTCGCGGAGGGCGCAGGTCATCGGCTCGTGCAGGCCGGAGGCGAAGCGGCGCCAGGTGACGTCGGTCGCGCCGACCTTCAGGCCGCGGGCCAGCCAGACGTCGCCATCGAGCGTAACGACGACCGCGGTGCCGTCCTTGCGGAATTGGATGTCGCCGGTGCGCACGGCGCGTTTCCAGGGATTGTCGACCGGCAGGGCGACATGATCGATGGCGTAGGTTTCGGCGCTTTCGGTCACGGTCACCTTGGTCTTCACTTCCGCGTTCCAGCGACGGACCGAAGGACCGGTCGGGATGGCCTGCGCGGCCACCGCGGGGGCGGCATGCTCGTCGCAGAGCGTGACGCAGAGGGCGGCGGGCGCGGTGTTGGCAGGCACCTTCACCACGAAGAAATCATCGTCGGAGGCGAGTTCAGCCGGGCCGGTGACGGTGACGCCGGTCTCGAGTTCCTGCGAAGGGCCTTGGCGGCGCGT
>Ga0255072_1000097_pt1 | contig 19273 bp, 14 predicted proteins | sample Colum_Yuk_RepA_8_FD_188461 | JGI IMG/M metagenome (GOLD analysis project Ga0255072, IMG submission 188461) | Freshwater microbial communities from Columbia River, Oregon, United States - Colum_Yuk_RepA_8h | ecosystem: Environmental > Aquatic > Freshwater > River | place: USA: Oregon | collected...
CTGCTATCCCGCGCTGCAGGACGCCGTCGTCGGCGCCGCCAAGGACGCGCACGGCCCCGCCGTGATCCTGCTCAGCCCGGGTTTCTCCAGCTTCGACCAGTTCCGCGGCTACGCGGAGCGCGGCCTCGTCTTCGAACGCGCGGCCACGGCCCTCGCCCAGCGTTCCTGATTTTCTCACACCAAACCCACCCAGCCAACACCCACACCACCCATGCGTCCCATCATCACCGTCACCGCCGTCGTGCTCGTGCACCTCTGCGTCATCGCCGTCCTCGTCGGCGTCAACGGCTGCCGCAGCACCAGCGGCTTCGAGCAGCCCGGCGACACCGCCGCCTTCTCCGGCGGCGCCCGCCCGGTCGCGTCCGCGCCGTCGGCCGTCGCGCCAGCTCCGGCCGCCGTGCCTTCCGATCGTCTGCCGACCCCGGCGCCGACCAAACTCTCCGCGAACGGTCCGGTCGGCCCCGGCGGCAAGCGCACCGTCGTCAAGGGCGACTCGCTCTTCAGCGTCGCCCGGAGCGAGAACGTCTCCATTTCCGCGCTCGCCAAGGCCAACGGCCTCACGCTCAACGCCGTGCTCAAGACCGGCCAGGTCCTGACGATCCCCTCGGCTTCCGCTTCGTCCGCCGCTCCGAAGGCCGCGCCGGCGCCCGCCCCGACCTTCGCCCCGCTCAAGCTCGTGCCGCTCACCGGTAGCGCGCCCGCTCCGGTCGCCGCTCCGGACAAGAAGTAAGCCGTCGCGCCGCCGCACGTCATGGTCATCAAGGTCAAGCAGGAGGAGCCGGGCGCCCTGGGTGGGTATGCCCTCGGCATCTTCGTGCTCGCGGTGACCTTGGCGTTGTTCGGCCTGATGGTGCAATACAGCGCGGGCATCTCGCTCTCGGCGAGTAATCGCACCGCCGCCTTCTATCGCCAGCTGGCGTACGTCCCGATCGCCTTCCTCGCCGGGTTCGCCTTCTACCGGCTCGACCTCGACAAGGCCCGCGCCTGGCGCGTGCGCATCCTGTGGATCGCCTGCGGCCTGATGTTCCTCGCCCGCGTGCCCGGCATCGGCGTCTCCGTCAACGGCTCCTGGCGCTGGATCGACTTCGGCGTCTTCCGCCTGCAGGCGTCCGACCTCGGCAAGCTCGCCTTGGTCATCGTCCTCGCCGACTTCCTCGCGCGCATGCAGAGGCACACGCTGCCGAACAAGTTCGCGCTCTATCAGTTCAGCTCCCGCTCGCCGTATCTCTTCACCCCGCGCGGGTGGATCGATTTCCGCGAAGGCTTCGCGAAGCCCCTCGGCATCCTGCTGCTGATCGCCGGCTTCATCGCGCTCGGTCCCGACCTCGGCACGATCCTCCTCTGCTGCGCCGTCGGCGGCACCATGATGCTCGTCTCCGGCGTCCGCTGGGCCTACGTGATCCCCTCGTTCCTGCTCGGCCTCGGCGGCTTCACGATCCTCATCCTCAACTGGCCCAATCGCCTGCGTCGTTTCACCTCGTTCCTCGAGCCGTGGGAGAAACGCGGCGACGAGGCCTACCAGCTTTTCGAAGGCATGGTGGCCTTCGGCGTCGGCGGCCTGACCGGGAAGGGCGCCGCGAACGGACTGCAGGGGCGCGCCTACCTGCCGGAAGCCCACACCGACTTCGTCTTCTCGGTCATCGGCGAGGAATACGGCCTCGTCGCCACCACGCTCGTGGCGCTGGCGTACCTCGGCATCTTCTGGTGCGCCTACCGCGCGATGCGCCACACCGCCGACCTCTACCGTTTCAACGTCTGCCTCGGCGCCACGCTCTTCCTCGTCTTCCAGGCGCTCATCAACATGGGCGTCGTGACCGGGCTGCTGCCGACCAAGGGCATCTCGCTGCCGTTCATCAGCTACGGCGGCACCAATCTCGTGATCATGGCCTGCATGGTGGGCCTCATCCTCAACTGCGTCCGCGCCTCGGCCCAACCGGCCTTCGTGCCGAAGGAGGCGCGCGCATGAGCCGCGTGCTGCTCGCCTGCGGCGGTACCGGCGGCCATCTCGCGCCCGGCATCGCCCTCGCCCAGCGGCTCACCGAGGACGGACACGAATGCCGGCTGATCGTCAGCCGCAAGGCCGTCGACGCGCGCATGACCGCGCATTACCCTCGCCTCAGCTTCGTACCGGGCAAGGGCCGCGGCTTCGGTCCGGGCCTGCTCGGCCGTCTGCTTTTCTTCCCCGCGCTCCTCGGCGCCGTCTGGTCTTCGTGGCGGTTGCTCCGAGAGTTCCGTCCGTCGGTCCTCGTCTGCTTCGGCGGCTTCATGAGCCTCGGTCCCGCGCTCGCGTGCCGGCTCGCCGGCGTGCCGGTGCTGGTGCATGAGGCGAACCGCCGTCCCGGCAAAGCCGTGCGGCTCATCGCGCGTTTCGCGACTTCGGTCCATCTGCCCACGGGCGTGCGCCTGCCGGGCGTCGCGGCGGAGCGGCAGCATGATTCCGGCTATCCCGTGCGCGCGGAGATCCGTCCGGAGGCCCGCGAGGCCGCGCGCCGCGCGCTCGGTCTCCCTCCTTCGGGCCGGCTCGTGCTCGTCGTCGGCGGAAGCCAGGGCGCGACCCGCCTCAACCGCTGGGTCGAAGATAATCTCGAGGAGTTCGCCGTGCGCGGCGTGCACGTGCTCTGCCTCACCGGTCCCGGCGGCCGCGAGGACGAGGTACGTTCGCCGCAGTCGGTGGTGAAGTTTCTGCCGTTCTGCCACCAGATGGCCGCGGCCTATTCCGCCGCCGACCTCGCCGTCGCGCGCGCCGGCGCCGGCACGCTCGCCGAGCTCGCGACCTGCCGGACGCCCGCGGTCCTCATCCCGCTGCCTTCCGCCGCCGACGACCATCAGACCGCCAACGCCCGCGAGAGCGAGCGGACCGGCGCCGCGATCCTCCTGCCGGAGGCGGAGCTGAACCGTCTCGCCGTCGTCGTCTTCGACCGCCTCCATGACAACGCCGCGCTCTCCGTCATGCGCGACGCGCTCGCGCTGGCCGACGCGGCCAACCGTTGGGACGCCCTCGCCACGGAGACCGTCGCCCTCGCCGGCGGCGCCACCGCATGAGCCGTTCCGCCTGGATGCTCGGGGCGTGCGGCATGGGCGTCGGTCCGCTCGCGCTCTATCTCAAAGGTGACGGCTGGGACGTCTCCGGTTGGGACGACGCGACCGGCAGTCCGATGGAGCTCCAGCTTGCCAACGGCGAAGTGCCGCTCCTGCGCGATCCTTGGGCCGCCGGCCGCCATCCTTCCGTCGTGGGCCGCTCCAGCGCGGTCAAGCCCGGCCATCCCGCCCTCACGCTCGCCGAAGGCCACGGTGTCCGCACCTTGCGTCGCGGCGAGCTGCTCGCCGAAGCGGTCGCCGAACGCCGGTTCGTCGCCGTCTGCGGCAGCCATGGCAAGACCACCACCTGCGGCCTGCTCGTCGCCGCGCTCGCCAGCGCCGGCGCCGATTTCGGGTACGTCCTCGGCGGCCTTTTCCGCGACCCGGCTTTCCCGCCCGCGCGCGCTTCGGCGACTTCGCCCTGGGTCGTCGCGGAAGTCGACGAGAGCGACGGCACGATCGGCGCGTTCTCGCCTGACGTCACCGTGGCGGTGAACCTCGACTGGGACCATCCCGACTATTACCGCGACGAAGCTGCGCTCGAGGCCGTCTTCCGCGCGCTCTTCGAACGCACCCGTTCCGCCGTGGTGATCCCGGTCGGCAATGCTCGCCTCGAACGCCTCGTCGAAGGCCTCAAGGTGCCGGTCATCCGCGTGGGCGAAGACGGTGACTATTCCTGCCGGCTCGTGCAGGGCGGGCATTCCTCGTCGGTCGTCGCGCTCGGCGGACGTTTCCCCTCGGGCCAGTTCAATCTCCCCGTCGCCGGAACCTTCAACCGCTCCAACGCCGCGCTGGCGCTCGCGGTCACGCACTTCATCACCGGCGGTCTCGTCGCCGAACCGCTGGCGCGCTGGCGCGGTATCCGTCGCCGGCAGGACGTCCTCTTCGAACGCACCGGCCTGCGCGTGCTCGCCGACTACGCCCACCATCCGACGGAGATCGCCGCGCTGCTGCAGTGGGTGCGCGAGACGCACGCCGGCCGCCTGCTCGTCGTCTTCCAGCCGCATCGCCATACCCGCACGCGCCAGTATGCGCGCGAGTTCCGCGACGCGCTCGCCGTGGCCGACCAGGCGCTCGTGCTCCCGGTCTATTCCGCCGGCGAAGCCGCCGTCGAAGGCGGCGGTTCCGATGCGATCGTCGCCGGCTCCGCGCACCGCCTCGTCGAGGACCGTGGCGCGTTGCCGGCTCTGCTCGACACGCTCGCCGAGGGCGCCGACACGGTCGTGGCCTTCGTGGGCGCGGGCGACATCGAGCGCGACGCCGAGGCCTACGCGAAGGTGCTGCGCCGCCGTGGCGAGGGCGTTCTTTCCGCGGATCTCCCGGATCTCGTCGCCGGCCGTCTTTCCAAGGACTGCGTCCTTCGCGCCAACGAACCGCTCGCCCGTCGCACCACGCTGGGACTCGGCGGCGCGGCCCGCTGGTATGCCGAACCCGCGTCGGTCGACGACCTTGTCACGCTCCTGCGCGCGGCGGCGGAGCTCGACCTCCGTTGGTTCGTCCTCGGCCGCGGTTCCAATCTCCTCGTGCCCGACGAAGGTTACGACGGACTCATCCTGCATCTCGACACCGCCCGCTGGGGCGCCGTGACCGACCTTGGTGAAGGCCGCTTCCGCGTCGGCGGCGGCACCCGCCTGAAGGAACTGTGCGGCGTGGCTGCGCGCGAAGGCCGCGCCGGTTTCGAATTCCTCGAAGGTATCCCCGGGACCATCGGCGGCTCCTTGCGCATGAACGCCGGCGCGATGGGTGGCTGGATCTTCGACGTCGTCGAATCCATCGAGTGGCTCACCCCGCAGGGACGCGTGCGCGCCGCGCGCCGCGATTGTTTCGACGCCCTTTACCGCGATTGCCCGCAGCTGCACGGGGCGGTCGTCCTTTCCGCCGTCCTCCGCTCGGCTTCGGCCGAAGACTCCGCCGCCATCCGCGGACGTATGGACGAAATGGCCGCTCGTCGCCGCGCCTCGCAGCCCCGCGAAGCGAGCGCCGGCTGTGTGTTCCGGAATCCCGAAGGCGACAAGGCCGGGCGGCTCATCGACCTCAGCGGGCTCAAGGGCCGCGCCGTCGGCCCCGTCTCGGTCTCACCGACCCACGCCAACTTCCTCGTCAACGCCGGCGAGGCCAAGGCCGCCGACTTCCTCGCGCTCATGCGCATGGTCCGCGCCGAAGTGAAGGCCCGTCAGGGCGTCGAGCTCCAGCCGGAGATCGTCGCGCTCGGCCGCGAATGGAAGGAACTCCTATGAGCGACGCCCGCGAGATCATCGTCCTCTGCGGCGGTCTTTCCTCCGAACGTGAGGTCTCGCTGCGTTCCGGCAAGGCCGTATCCGAAGTCCTGCCCGGCGCCCGGCTTGTCGAACTCACCGCCGACGCCTTGCCCGAGTGGCTCGACGCCGCCCGGCACGTCGTCTTCCCGGTCCTGCACGGCGGTTGGGGTGAAGACGGCCGCGCCCAGGCTGAAATGGAAGCCCGCGGCGTCGCGTTCGCCGGCTGCGGTTCGGCCGCCAACCGGCTCTGCATGGACAAAGTCGCGACCAAGCGCGCCATGCGCACCGCCGACGTCCCCGCGATTCCCGAAGTCGCCTTCGCCGGCGCCGCTAAGCCGACGGCCGCCGCGCTCATCGCCGCCTTGGGCGAACACCTCGTCATCAAGCCGTCCGACCAGGGCAGCAGCGTCGGTCTCTATATGTTGGAAGGGGAGGCCGCCGTGGCCAAGGCCCTGGCGGAGATTCCCGCTTCCGGGCAGTGGATGGCCGAGCGCCGCCTCCGCGGACGCGAGATGTCGATCGGTCTGCTTGACGGCCGCCCCATGGGCCTCGTCGAGATCGTCCCGCTCACCGGCGTCTACGATTATCAGACCAAGTATACCAAGGGCGCCTCGGAATACCTTTTCCCCGCGCCGATCTCCGCCGAACTCACCGTCGCCATCGGCGAGGCCGCCGCGCGCCTCTTCGCCGCCTGCGGTTGCCGGGACTTCGCCCGCGCGGATGTCTTCCTTGAGCCGGACGGCCGCTTCTATTTCCTCGAGATCAACACGATGCCCGGCATGACCGCCACCAGCCTGATGCCCAAGAGCGCTTCCTGCGTCGGGCTCGATTTTCCCGCGCTCGTGCGCCGCATGGCCGCTCCGGCCCTCGCGCGCGCCACCCGCACCGACCAACGCTGACCATGGGCCTCTTCGATTCTTTGTTCGGCCGCCGCCGCGACGCTTTCCGCGGCCAGGCCGACCGTGACTGGCGCGCCCTCGTGCCGCAGGACGTCCAGCGCGTGCCCGCCGGCGAGCTCGGCCGCAAGCGCGTCGTGCGCTCCAAGCTGCCGACCGTCGCCGCGGCGTTCTTCCTCTTCGTGCTCGGCGCGCTGATCTGGTGGGCCGTCGACGAATCCGCGGCCGCCGCCCCCGCCGCCAAGGTGCGCTTCCAGACGGACGGCTTCCTGTCCGAAGCCTTCGTGAAGAAGGTCATCGCCGCGGGCCCCGAAGGTTTCGCGCGCGATGTCCGTGCCATCAAGGCCGACCTCGAGGCCGATAACCAGGTCGTCGCGGCCGACGTGCGCCGACGCGGCGACGGCACTTTGGAAATCAACCTGCGCGAGCGGCTCGCGGTCGCGAAGATCGTGAGCCTGCCCGAGAAGGGCACGTCGATGCAGGTGCGCCTCGTGGCCGCCGACGGGCGGACTTTCGCCGGCGTCGGCTATCCCGAGCAGGCGGTCCGCAACCTGCCGGAGATCCAGCATTTCCGTTCGACCGGCGCCGACGACGGCCTGCTCATCGAAGGCATCGAGATCGCCGCGCCCTTCCTGCTGACCGTGCGCACGACCTACCCGCACCTCTACAAGCAGTGGTCGGCCGTCTCGCTCCGCGACTGTTTCGGCGCGCAGGAAGATTCGCCCGGCTCGAACCTCCGCGTGACCGTCCGCCCCGGGACGCAGCCGATGGACCGACCGGCCCTGGTCGAGATCGTCTTCTCCACCGCCAACTGGCGCAATGAGCTCATCCTGCTCGGGCGCATCAACGTCGACGAACTCCTGCGCCGGCCCGGCACGACCGCGTCGGCCTACGTGCTCAAGATGTCCATCCAGAACCGGACCAACGCCGCTTCGCCGATTCCCGAACCCCGTCTCGTCCCCGTCACCACTCCCGTCACCACCCCTCTCCGATGACCCCTAAGCCCCTTCCATCCCTCATCGCCGTCATCGACATCGGCACGCACAAGACCGCCAGCCTCCTCGGACAGGTCATCGACGGCAAGGCCCGCATGCTCAGTTTCAGCGAGCGCCGCACCGACGGCGTCGTCAAAGGCACCGTCACCGACCTCGAGAAGCTCACCCAATGCGTGCATGAGGTCGTCAACGACATCGAACGCGGTTCCGGCCGCGCGGTCGAACAGGTCTATCTCTCGTTGTCCGGTCCGGCCGCCGAAGGCGAGCGCGTGAAGGGTTTCATCGCCGTACCTGCGCACGACGGCAAGGTCACCGCCAAGGACGTCGCGGACGCCGTCGCCTCGGCCAAACGCCTCGAGCCGCCGGCGGGCCGCAGCACGCTGCTCTACATGCGGCAGCCGACGATGCTGGACAACCGTCCGGTCGGCAATGCCGTCGGCATGACGGGCAAGCGCCTCGAGGTGAACTTCTGGCGCGTGACGATGGAAGAGGGCAACATGCGCATGCGCGTAGGCATGGTCAACGGACTGAGCATCCGCGTGCGCGACTTCATCCTCGCCAGCCACGCCGCCGCCTGCGCGACGGCGAGCGACGCCGATAAGCAGGGCGGGGTGCTCGTCATCGACATGGGCGCCGGCACGACCGACTGGATCCTTTACTATAAGGAGCATATCCTCTGCGCAGGCTCGATCCCTGTGGGCGGTGAGCACCTGACCAATGACCTCAGCGTCGCGCTGCGCATCAGCCGCGAGACCGCCGAAGACCTCAAGCAGCGCTTCGGTTCGGCGCTCCATCGCGAGACCGACGTCAACCAGACCATCTGGAAGGACGGCGACAAGGGCGTGGGCGACCAGCAGTTCAACCGCGGCACGATCACCCAGGTGCTTTCGTTGCGTTATCAGGAGACGATCGAGTTCGTCCGCAAGGACGTGCTCCGTCGCCTCGAACAGATCTTCCCGGGCCACGCCGTGCGCCTGGATCAGAACATGATCCCCTCGGGCGTGATCCTCACCGGAGGTTCGGCCAATCTCGCCGACGCCGCCGAAGCGGTCCAGCTCGTGACCGGCGTCTCGGCCCGCGTCGGCGTGCCTGACTTCGAGAACGAATCCCTGCGCAAGCCCGAGTATGCGGGCGTCGTCGGCCTCATGACCGCGGCCTTGGCCGACGCCCCGCCGGCGGTCGCCCGTCCGCGCGGCTTCCTCGCCCAGCTCAAGGCGCTCTTCCGCTTCTAAGATGGCCACGCCCGCCTCCATCCTTCTCGTCGGCCTCGGCGGCGCGGGCTGCGCCATGGTCACCCGCCTTTCGGCGCAACTCCCGGCCGAGGTCTCCGTCGCGCTGCTGGACACCGATGCGCGCGCCCTGGCCGCCGGCGGCCCTGGCGCGAGCCTGCAGCTCGGTCGCGCGCAGACGCGCGGGATGGGCACGGGCGGCGAGGCCGCCCTCGGCCTGGCTTCCACTGAGGCGGAGGAACCGGCGCTGCGTCGGCTCTTCACTGGAATTCCCGTGGTCGTGCTCGTGACCGGCCTCGGTGGCGGTACCGGCAGCGGCGCCGCCGCGACGGTCGCCGGTTTGGCGGCCGAGACGGGCGCCACGGTGCTCGCCTTCGCGACGATGCCTTTCTCGCATGAAGGCGAACGGCGCATGCGCCAGGCCAACGAAGCCGCGGTGAAACTGGGACAGAAGTGCCATGGCCTCGTGATGGTCCATAACGACCTTCTCCTTCAGCAGGTGGCGCCCGACGCCCCGTTGTCGGAATCCTTCGCCGCCGCCGATGCGTGGGTGGGCGGAGCCCTGCGCGGACTTGCCAGTGCGTTCGCGCCTGGCGCGCTCATCGCCGTCGATCCCGCCGCGTTGCGCTCGCTGCTCTCGACGCCCGGTTCGCCGACGCTCTTCGCCTTCGGCTTAGGCGAGGGCGAAGGCGCCGCGATGAAGGCCGCGCGCGCCGCCATCGAATGTCCGTTGGCGCACGCGCCCGGCGCCGTGGCCAAGGTCGCTTCGCTTTTCGTGCACGTCGCCGGCGGTACCGCCATGACCTCGACCGAGGCCTTCGAAGCGGTCGCCGCGGTCCGCACGCGTTTCGGCGGCGAGACCTCCACGATCCTCTGCGCGCGCGTCGAACCTGCGCTCGGTGATCGCATCGAAGTCTCGGTGCTCGGTGCTTCGTTGCCCGCGCCCAAGCCCCCCGCCAAGACGAAGAAGGGCGGCAAGGGCGAGGACCCCGCGCAGCCGATCTTCGAGTTCGCGACGGAGGAATCGATGCGCCGCGGCCTGTTCGGCGGCACGCCCATGACGTTCATCGACGGCCAGGACGTCGACGTGCCCGCGTATATCCGCAAGGCCGTGCGCCTGCCGCCGGCGCCCTGAAGTTCGCTTCCCGGTTGCGCCCCGCCCCGGTCCTCCTACGTTCGGCCCTATGCCCGCGTTCGATGTCGCCGCCTGCCGCAAGGACTTCCCGATCCTGGGACGTTCCGTGCGCGGCCGTCCGCTGACCTACCTCGATAACGCGGCGACTTCCCAGAAGCCGTCGGTCGTCATCCAGGCCCTCGAACGCTATTACTCCGAGCAGAACGCCAACGTCCACCGTGGCGTCCACCTCCTGAGCGAGGAGGCCACCACCGCCTACGAAGCCGCCCGCGGTTCCGTCGCGAAGTTCCTCGGCCTCAAGGACACCCGGGGTTGCGTCTTCGTGCGCGGCGCCACCGAGGGCATCAACCTCGTGGCCGAGTGCTGGGGCCGGGCCAACCTCAAGGCCGGTGACGAGATCTTGCTCACCCACCTCGAGCACCACGCCAACATCGTCCCTTGGCAGGTCATCGCGGAGCGTACCGGCGCCAAGGTCGTCGTCACGCCCGTCACGCCGCGCGGCGAGGTCGACCTCGTGGCTTTCAAGGGACTGCTTTCCGCCCGCACCAAGCTTGTCGCCTTCGCGCACGTCTCCAACGCGCTCGGCACCGTCAATCCCGCCGCCGAGATGACCCGCCTCGCCAAGGCCGCGGGCGCCGTGGTACTCATCGATGGCTGTCAGGCCGCCGCGCACTTTAAGGTCGACGTCCTGGCGCTCGGTTGCGACTTCTACGCTTTCTCCGGTCACAAGACCTTCGGTCCGACCGGCATCGGCGTGCTCTGGGGTCGTCCTGAGCTGCTCGACGCCATGCCGCCTTACCAGTTCGGCGGCGACATGATCCGCAAGGTCGATTTCGCCGGCACCACTTTTCGCGAGGCCCCGGAGCGTTTCGAAGCCGGCACGCCGGATATATCCGGCGCCATCGCGCTCGGGGTCGCCTTGGAATACGTGATGCCCATCCAGGAGGCCGCGCATGCGCATGAGCAGATCCTGCTCGCCGCGGCCACCGAGCGCCTCAAGGCCATCAAAGGACTCACCATCGTAGGCGAAGCCCCTGAGAAGGTCGCCGTGATCTCTTTCAATCTCGAGGGCGGGCATCCGCACGACGTCGGCACGCTGCTCGACGCGGACGGCATCGCTATCCGAACCGGCCATCATTGCTGCATGCCGCTCATGAAGCATTACGGACTCAGCGGGACCGCCCGCGCTTCCTTCGCGTTCTACAACACCCTCGAGGAAGTCGACCGCCTGGCCGTCGCGCTCGAGAAGGCGCGGAAGATGATGGCCTAAGCCTTGGCGGTCGGCTCGGTCTGATTCATCGAACGACGCAGGACGTCGAGGATGCCCTGGACCTCCCAGTTACGGGCGGAGCCGGTCAGGCCGACGAGTCCGCGGGCGTCTTGGATGTCGTCGGGGTGATGTCCCGGTGGCCAATCGAGCCAGCTCCGGTCAAGCGAGTGACGGGTATCTTGCAGCAAGGGCAGCAGGGCATTGATGCATAGGGTGTCCGTGCGTCCGTCGGAGAGCAGGCAGGCGAAGACCTCGTCGATCAGCCGTCGGCGGGCGGACTTGAGCGGCGAAGAGGGCAGGGCGAGGGCCCAGTCGCGCAGGCGTTCACGCCAGTCGGGACGGCGGCGGTGTAGTTCGAGGTATTGGGCGAGCCGGCGGTGCGGATGGCCGGCCGGGCGAAGGCCACGCAGACGCCACCGTCCGCATTTCTCCATGTAGAGCGCATCGAGTCCGAGGACGAGCATCTCGTCCGGCGGATGGCTGCGGGCCAGTTCGGACATCGGGGCGCGGTTGCCACCGAGGCCGAGGGCTTCGACGAAGAGTTCGTGGCAGGCGGCGTCCCAGCCGACCTCCTTCACCCGGGCGCGGGCGTGCTTGGTCTTATTGCGGAAACGTTCGAGGGCGCGGCGACGGAGGCCGAGCACGAGATTGGGTTCCGCGGCGAGCACGCGGCGGGCGACCTCTCGCGAGCGGCCGCGCAGTTCGAGGAGCGCGTCTTCTTCCGCGAGGTCCTCGAGGTCGCGGGGCAGATAGGGCAGGAGCACCACCGTCTCTGGGCGGTGACCCGAGTGTGTCGTCACGTCCTTCGTGCCAGGGAGCAGCACTGCGTGAAGGATCACGCCGCCGAAGTGCGGATCACGGTCGTGACCATGGGCGTTCCAGTCGGCGCAGCGCAGGTGGATCTCGATGTCGCCGCGGAGACGTCGGCCGTCGACCAGGATTTCCGCCGCCAGGAAGTCCGGCCCCGCGCCTCGGTTCCAATCGCCCGGATGGAGGATCTCGATCGTCGCGCCCGAAGCGGCGGCCATCGGTCCGCGGACTTCGCCCGAGGCCCAGAGCCTTTGGATGGCGCGTTCGCCGATGGCGAAGGGTCCGTAAGGGCCGTCGATCTCCTCGACGCGTACGCAGGTGCTCATGCGCGCATCCACGCCGAATCCCCGGCGCTTGGGAAATCAGGAGAAAGCCCAAGGGTTAAGCACCGAATCCGCTTGAGGGAAGACCCCAGCCGCCGTTGAATCCCTCTTACGGAGAGGTGGCAGAGTGGTCGATTGCAGCTGACTTGAAATCAGCCGAGCCGCAAGGCTCCGGGGGTTCGAATCCCTCCCTCTCCGCCCGCTTTTACGAGGACAAGAGGACCCGAAGGCACGAAGATCAAAGAGGAATGAGAACCCTTGGGTTCGGCGAAGGCCGCTAGGCCGAACAGGCAATGCCTATAGGCATGGGGCCGTTAGGCCTGGAGCGGAGTCAGTTACTAAGTAGGAATCAGACCTTTAGTTTAGAGTGTGTCTAATGGGTGCGTTAACAATTTCTTCAGGTCGGATTACTTAACGAGCCTCTTTTCGGCGTCCTTCTTCGCCGCGCTCTCCTCTTCGGTTTGGAGCGAGTTGAGTAACTTACGGTTCCACTCCATCGCCTCACCATGATCTACTACTCCTATAATGCCGTATTCATAGATAAACCACATTTCTTGCAGGGCGGCGCTATACCCTTGGTCGGCGGCTTTGCGATACCACATAACTGCCGCAACTTTATCCCGCGATTTGTGCCAGCCAAGGTCGCCACGGTAGAGATGCGCCAGTTCGTACTGAGCGGCGGCATGTCCTTGGTCGGCAGCCTTGCGAAACCACTTCATGGACTCGACCTCATCGTCTTTCATATATCTTATGCTGTAACTATTTGGACTTAGCTGGGTCACGTCGGTGCCTTTCTCGTAAAGAAGCCCCAGGTTGTATTGGGCTTCTGCATGACCTTGGTCGGCAGCCTTGCGAAACCACTTCATGGACTCAAAAAAATGTAACTGAAAGTGAACATTCGACCCGTCAGCTATGTCTCGGCAATAGCTCCCTAGCTTGTATTGGGCGGAGGTATCTCCGGCTTCCGCAGCATTAACCAGCTTCCTGTCTGGAAAATACTCGCAAATCCTCGTACTTCCGAGAGGAGCCGTAAGCAGCGATAAGCATGCCGATAAGATCAGGATAGCCCAGAATGCAGGTAGCCCATAAGTGAGAGGCTTAGAATTCTCCGCTTCCTTGAGATTTGCCCCGTACTTATTTTCCTGGGTAACGCTGTCTGCGAACCAAAGCCAGAGACCATAGAATGGAATCAACACCCAGAAGCCATTTCTGCCAAGGTCGTGGCTGCGTTTGACGGCGGAAGCCAGCGCGAACCAGAAAAAGGCAATCCACTCAACGGAGATGATTACGAACAGCATACCTAAAGACGGATGCACCCCTAAAGACGGATGCACTAATAATCTTAGGAGCAACTCCTGGATTGATAATATGTCGTAGCTAAGCACAGACCAGATCAAGTATTCGCTCCTGCGAATACGTCCGTTAAATGAAAACATCCTCACGAGGTAGGTTGTCTGGGTCAGGACGGGTTGTGCCATTGTAGATAACTATAACACGATTTCTGCCCTAGATAGTATCGTTAATTCTGATACGGGCTATCGGGCGGGGTGCGAAAGGTCGACGCCGAGCTCCGGCCAGCAGGGCCAGCGCAAAGCTTTTGAATAAACCCGGAGGGGTGGAAGAGTGGTCGATTGCAGCTGACTTGAAATCAGCCTATCCGCAAGGCTCCGGGGGTTCGGCGAAGGCCGCAAGGCCGAGCAGGCAATGCCGTGAGGCATTGGACCGATAGGTTCGAAGCGAAGCGTAGCCAATCCCTCCCTCTCCGCCCTCACTTTAATGCTATCTCCATGGCGGCCTTGGCCGAAGGTTTTGGTCTCTTTAGTTCAATTAGAGATATCGAAAGCCAATTATGCCCGGGTGGTCCTTGCGGCTTGAACCTTATGGGCGGGGTGGTGTCCTAGGGGTTACGGATGCGACCCCTGAATCCGAGACCTCCCCGGCGGCGTCTGTTTGCTCTGACGTCAGGGTTGCTGTTGTCCGTCTCGTTACTTCAAGCCGACGATTATGCCGATAAGGTGCTGCCGATCCTCAAGGACTCCTGTCTGAATTGCCACTCGACCAAGAAGCAGAAAGGTGACGTAGACTTGGAGCAATTTGCGTCCGTCGCGGATATTCGTCGCTCCCCCAAGGTCTGGGAAGCGGTGTTGGAGCAGGTCGCCAGCGGAGAGATGCCGCCGAAGAAGGAGAAGGCACTCTCTACGGCCGCAAAGAAGACGCTGCTCGATTGGACGCGCCTGACGCTCGAGGGAATCGCCCTCGCTAACGCCGGCGACCCAGGGCCCGTCGTGCTCCGCCGCCTCTCCAACTCCGAATACACCTACGCGATCCAAGACCTGACGCGCGTCCCGTCGCTCGATCCGGCCCGCGAGTTCCCGGTCGACGGTTCCGCCGGCGAAGGCTTCACGAACGTCGGCGCGGCCTTGGTGATGTCGCCGGGGTTGCTTTCCAAGTATCTCGACGCGGGCAAGGACGTCGCCCAGCACGCGGTACTGCTGCCTGATGGCATCGCTTTCTCCGACAAGACGACCAAGCGCGATTGGACCAATGAGAAGATCGCCGCCATCAAGGCCTTCTACGCCCGTTATAGCGTCGCGGGTAAAGTCGAGAGCGTGCTGGTTCAGGGCAACAAAGTGGACCTTGTCGGTGGCGACGGACGCTTGCCGCTCGAGCTTTATCTGAGCGCGACCCTGACGCATCGAGATGACCTGCGTTCAGGCCGGAAGACCGTCGAGCAGGTCGCCCAGGAACTCGGACTCAATGCCAGGTATCTCGGGGCGCTCTGGACGTCCATGAATGGTGACACGGCTTCCATCTTCCTCGACCCAATCCGCGCCGATTGGCGTAAGGCCTTGCCGGCCGACGTACCGGTGCTGGCTGCTTCGATCAAAGCGTGGCAGGCATCCCTATGGCGATTCGGTGCCATCGGACATATTGGTAAGGTGAATGGCCCCAAGGGCTGGCAACTGCCGGTGGACCCCGTCGTGGCGAGGGAGGATTTCCGGGTCGCGATCCCCGCAGGAGATTCGCCTAAGGTCTATCTGACGTCGGCCAATCTGCACTCCGACCGGGCCTCGCTGGTATGGTCCAAGGCAAGAGTCGTCGTAAAAGGTAAGCCAGATGCCGCCGTGGTCATCCCCGCGGGAAAACCCAGCGGGCCGAACACGGTCATCGAAGTCGCCTTACCGGCCGGCTTGCCCAAGGGCGCCGAATTCTTGGTCGAATGCCATCTGCCCAAGGAGGCCTCGGGCGCGGCCTGCGTCCAGGCGAGGGTGACGACTACGCCGTCGGCGGTCTCCGGCCGCATCTTCCCAACCGGCGCCCCGATCAATAAGAAGAAGGGCGGAAAGTGGAGCGATGGCGAAGGCGCGATGGGTTTCAGTGCACCCCTGCTTGTGACCGAGGGAGGTGCCGCCCAGCGGGAGCTCCTGCGTTCGGCGCAGGAATTCCGCGATATCTTCCCGTCCGCGCTTTGCTATGCCAGGGTGGTGCCGGTCGATGAGGTCGTGACGCTGACGTTGTTCTACCGCGAGGACGACTCCCTCCGTCGGCTCATGCTGGACGATAAGGCCGCCGCCGAGCTCGACCGTCTTTGGTCTGACCTGCGTTTCATCAGTCATGAGGCGTTCCTGCAGGTAGAGTCCTTCGAGTCCCTCTACCAGTTCGCGACGCAGGACGCTAACCCCAACGCCTTCGAGCCCTTGCGTGAGCCGATCAAGCGACGCGCTGCCGAATTCCAGCAGGAGCTCCTCGCCGCTGAACCTAAGCACGTTGACGCCGTCGTGCGCCTCGCCAGCGATGCCTGGCGTCGTCCTCTCAAGGAGGGTGAAGCCGATCAGCTCCGCGCCCTCTACCAAGATCTCCGTAAGCAGGACTTGCCGCATGACCTCGCCGTCCGCCGGCTGATTGCGCGCGTGCTGGTGTCGTCAGCCTTCCTCTATCGCGGCGAGAAGGCCGCCGCCGGTGAGAAGGCCACGCCGGTCAACGACTGGGAACTCGCCACGCGGCTCAGTTTCTTCCTCTGGTCTTCCGCGCCCGACGCCGAACTCCGTGGGCTCGCCGCCTCGGGCAAGCTTCATGAACCCGAGGTCCTCGCCGCCCAGATGCGACGCATGGTCAAAGATGCTAGGTCGGTGAGACTTGCCCGTGAGTTCGGCTGCCAGTGGCTGCATGTGCGCGACGTCGCCACGCTCGACGAGAAGAGCGAGCGCCACTTCCCGACGTTCGTCTCCTTGCGCGGCGACATGCAGGAAGAGGCCGAACGCTTCTTCGCCGATCTGTTCCAGCAGGACCGTCCCGTACTTTCGCTGATCAATGCCGACCACGCCTTCGTGAACGGCCCGTTGGCCCGCCATTACGGCCTCAAGGTGACCGGCGACGGCTGGCAACGTGTCGAGGGCGTCCGTGCGCAGGGTCGCGGCGGTATCCTGGCCTTCGCGGCTACGCTTGCCAAGCAGAGCGGGGCTTCACGCACCAGCCCGATCCTGCGGGGCAACTGGCTCAGCGAAGTGCTGCTGGGCGAAAAGCTCCCGCGTCCGCCCAAAGACGTGCCGATCCTGCCTGAGACCGCGCCGCAAGGCCTGACCGAACGCCAGCTCATTGAGAAGCACAGCAGCGATCCGGCGTGCGCCCGCTGCCACCAGCGCGTGGACCCGTTTGGTTTCGCCTTGGAAGGCTTCGACGCCATCGGGCGCGCCCGCTCCAAGGATGCTGCCGGGCTGGACATCGACACCCGCACCGTGCTCCCGGGCGGCATGGCTGTCGATGGCCTGAACGGACTGCGGGACTATCTGCTCACCCGACGCCAAGATGACTTCCTGCGCCAGTTCAGCCGCAAACTGCTCGGGTATGCGCTCGGTCGGTCCGTGCAGCTCTCCGATAAGCCTCTCCTCGACGCCATGGTCGCCCGGCTGAAGGACGGCGAAGGTCGCGTGGGCGGCGCGCTCGAACTCATCGTGCGTAGCCCTCAATTCCGCGAAGTGCGTGGCCGCGACTTCAAAACGAATCACTGATTTTATGAATAAGCACCAATTCAGCCGACGGACTTTCCTGCGAGGCATGGGCGTGACCATGGCGTTGCCGTGGCTCGAGTCCGCCAACGTCTGGGGCGACGAGCCCAAGAAGAACCGCCCCGCCAGCGAGGCGCCCGTGCGTGTCGCCGCGCTCTTCTCCGGTAACGGCTTCCACTCCAAGGAATGGTGGGCAAAAGGGGAGGGCGCGGGCATGGAGCTCGGCCAGGTGCTCGCGCCGTTGAATGATTTCCGGACCAAGCTGCTCTTCGTCAAAGGCCTTTATCATGAGGAAGCGCGCAAGGGGAACATCCACAGTTCCCAGACGGGCAACCTCCTTTCCGGCGCGCCGATCACCGCCGGCGGAGAAATCCGGTCCGGCACCAGCTTCGACCAGCTCATCGCGCAGAGCTACGGCCGTTCGACCAAGGTGCCCAGCCTCGTGCTCGCATGCGAGCGCTCGTTCCCGGGCGTGCACAAGAACTACTCGATGCTCTATAGCTCCCACATCTCGTGGAGCTCGCCGACGACCCCGACCCCGCTGGAGATCTATCCTGCGCTGGCGTTCGACCGGCTTTTCAAGGACGCCGCCTCGCCCGGCGACCGCAGCGTCCTCGACGCCGTGCTCAACGACGCCGGCGATCTCCGTCGTAATGTCAGCCAGGCCGACCGTCAGAAACTGGACGAGTACCTGGATTCCGTGCGCGACGTCGAGAAGCGCATCGAATCCGCCGGCCGTCGCGGCGAACTGCAGGGCTGGCGTCCGACGCTCGCCCAGCCGAACATCAAGCGTCCCGCGGACGGCATCCCGCAGGACATCGCGGAGCACATGCGCCTCATGTGCGACATCATGGTGCTCGGCTTCCAGACCGACGCCACCCGTGTGACCACCCTCAAGCTCAATAACGACCACAGCGCGCTGCGTTTCCCCAACATCAGGTCCGAACAGCAGCCCGGCAACGGCATCGACTACATGATCCACCACCTCCTGTCGCACTCGGACGGCAAGGACTGGCTCAAGATCAATCAGTTCTTCATGGAGCAGGTCGCCTACCTCGCGCGCAAGATGGACTCCATCCAGGAAGGCCCGCGCACCTTACTCGACAACACCATGCTCGTGTATTGCTCCAGCATGATGGCAGGGGCGAAGCACGACAACGACCAGCTCCCGGTCATCCTACTCGGCGGGGCCGGCGGCCGCATCAAGGGAGGCCGCGTGTTGGATTATACCGGCAAGCCTGACCGCCAGCTCTGCCGCCTTTTCATGTCGATGATGGACAAGGTCGAAGTCCGCCCGAAGACCTTCGGCGACGCCAAGCAGATGCTCCAGGAAGTCTGAGCCTTCGATGGTTGCTGACGGGCCAGCCTAAGAAGGATATCTTCCTGTTATGAGCTTAGACCATGATGCATCTCCGCGGCCGGCGGTCTCGCCGGTCCGGATGCTGGTCGGCGAGGTTAAGGTGGTCGGGACTTTGCCGGAAGGGCCGGTGCTCTTGTGCGGGAACCATAACAGCTACCGGGACGTGTTCCTGTTCGGGATGATTCGTTCGTCGGCGCGCCTGCTCGTGCATCCGTTGGTGTTCAGCTTTCCCTTTTTGAAGAAATACGCCCTCCGCTGGGGCTTCGTCCAGGTCTCGATCGATGATGCCGTGGCGTTGTTGAAGCAGGGGCAGACGGTGGCGATCTGTCCGACGGGGCTCGTCGAAGCCTTGGGCGACGCCGAACTGCCTTTCAAGACCGGCGCGGTGCGCATCGCCCAGCAGGCCGGCGTGCCGATGGTCCCGGTCTATTTCCATTATGGCAATTACCCGGGACGCTGGGTAACCCCGTTCTCGATCACGGTGCAGAACATGATCCTCTTCTGCCTATGGCCGTTCTATCGGCGGGGCGCCACGATCGTCGTCGGTGCGCCGATGGACGCGTCGGGAGACGTGAAGGTGCGGACAAGGGAGTTGAAGGCGGCCGTGGTCGCGCTGAAGCCGGAATCGCGAGTATAGAGTATAGAGTATGGAGTATAGGGCAGGAGATGGGGCTGCGGGCCAGGCGCTGCCTGCTTAACCTCCGTCGTTCTATCCATAGGTCTTTGGTTTGCCAGGGGAGGGCAGGGCGGAAGACTGCCGGTATGCGCCCCCCTGCTTATATCCTAGCCTTACTGCTGTCCGTCGGTGGATTCGCCGCGGAGACCGTGCTCGCTCCGTTCGTGCAGCGCGAGGAGCTCGCCGGAGCGGTGGCCTTGGTCGCGAACAAGGAGAAGATCCTGAGCGTCACCGCCG
>Ga0255072_1000107_pt1 | contig 18222 bp, 17 predicted proteins | sample Colum_Yuk_RepA_8_FD_188461 | JGI IMG/M metagenome (GOLD analysis project Ga0255072, IMG submission 188461) | Freshwater microbial communities from Columbia River, Oregon, United States - Colum_Yuk_RepA_8h | ecosystem: Environmental > Aquatic > Freshwater > River | place: USA: Oregon | collected...
CTTTGTATCGGGGTCGGAGGTAGGGGCGCGCGGGCCGCACGCCCCTACCTCCGACCCCGATACAAAGGGAGACCGGAAACCGGAAAGTTAGCTTCGGACATATATCCCCCGCCAATCATCCGGTCTCCGGTTCCCCCTTTGAGTGAGTTCGGCCACTTGCTCCCCTTGCCCACATGTCACCTTGCCAGCGTGTCCCCTCGCGGCTCCGCCGCGTTCTGTTCAACCGAGCCTCTGAGCCTCCGGGCCTCTCGCGGTTTCGCTCCATGTCCCCGTGTCACCGTGCCCACGTGCCCCCTTGCGCTAGCGCGCTTGTCCCTCGCGCTAGCCCGCATGCCCCCTCGCGCTAGCGCGCCCCTCTTACCTTCCCGCCTCTTCGATGAGCTCGCTGATGCTCTCGGTGTAGATCTTGAGGAACTTCGGGGTCAGCGACTTGGAGGCCGAGACGGAATACTGGATATTCTCCTGCGTGGCTTCGTTGGAGAGGATGACCGCCGCGGCTTCGCTGTCGCCACGCGCGCCGGTGATGATGAGGGCCTGGTCATGCGGCATGATCTGGATGATCCGCGCCGCGATGCGGTCCGAGGAGCTGTTGCCGCGGGCCTGCGCCGTCGCTGCCTCGATCAGACGAGGGTTGTTGAAGCAGAGGTAGAAGTTCCAATCCTTGAAGTCTTCGGCCGCCTTGACCGTGGCCGGCTTGAGGGAGGCGCGTTCGCCCTTGAGCGCGCCCAGGGATTTGCGGAGCGAGCTGCGGGTGCCGATGGTGAGCGTTCCATTGTCGGCGTAGGCGAACCACACGGACTTGTCTTCGGGCAGTCCGCCGAAAGTCGCTTCGCCCGTCAGCTTATCGATGAGCTTGCCGAGATTCCAGGCGGTCTGTCCTTCGATCAGGGACTCCTGGACGCGTTCTGCCTGGCAGAAGGCCTTGGTGCGCTCCGGCGAGAACTTGCCGCGCAGGATAAGCGTGATGTCGGCATCCTCCGGCGAGAAGCTTTGGAAGCCGGCAGGCGTTTCTGGCAGCGTCATCCCGAAGACGATCGAATTCAGGTCGCCCTTGGTGAAGTCGCCGAAGCCGGCGTCCTTCAGGCGGCCGATGGCGTCCTCGGCCTTGCGCAGGAAGGCGCGGCCTTCGGCCTTGGAGCCGGCGGCCTTGACGAGGCTCTCGAACAGCGTCGCGTAGGCCTGCTTCTGCTGGGGCTCGAGCTTCAGGTCGACCTGCGCGTAGAAGTTGGTCGTCAGCGGCAAGCCCTTCGTGTCCGGCAGTTTCGCGGACGGCTTGAGCGGGTTCAGCTCTTCGGCTTTCTTGTCACAGCCGACGGCCAGTAAGGCGACGGCGAGGAGGGTCAGGGCGCGGAACAGGTTCATAGGATCAGAAGGAACTAAGCCACTGGTTGATGTCCATATTTTCCTGTTCGGGCTCCCGGATATAGGCCTTGAAGAAGATCTTATCGCCATTGCGGAGGGTGCGCGTGGCGAGGCGCGCGGCGACGAGCTGCTCGGAGTTCGCGCTCAGGTTGCCGGTCGCGACGAAGACGCCGGCCACCCTTTCGTCTCCCCGGTAGACGCGGATCTCATTGATCTCGATGATCCCCGCTTCCTTGAGGACCGCCCGGTCGATGAAGCCGGAGAGCCCGGTACGGTCCGAGACGCGCGTCGTGTAGCCTTTGGACTTCAGGCGCTGGTCGATCACCTCCGGAGTGACCCAGAAATTGAGATTCAGGTTCAGGATCAGGAGCGCCACCATCCCCGATCCATAGATGATACCGGCGATACCGACCGTCGGCATCTTGGTCGGTTCGCGGAGCGCCGGGGCCGATCCGGCTTCAAACGCCGCAGCCGAACGACGGATCTGCCAGATGTAGGTCGCCGTGAAGCCGATGTACGTGGCGTAGGTGATGAAATAGAGCCAGGCGAAAAAGCTCTGCTGTTGGCTGAGTAGGTCCGTCAGCGTCGTCACGCTGAAGAGGATCGCGATCACCAGCCCGAAGCCGCGCGTGATTCGTCCGGCCGGATTCTGCTCGGCATCGGCCTTCGCGTTGGTCTGGGTCGCCAAGGAGACGAGGGCCGGGAAGACCCAATAGAAATTGAAGAAGGGAATCCAGAGGAAGCCCTGGGCCTTGCCGGGACTCAGGCCCTGGGCGCCGCCGTCGATGCTGGCCCAGGCGCGCCGCACGATCACGGAGAAGAAGCCGAAGGAGCAGAGTTGAAGTACCCCGGTCAGCTTGATGTTCGGGTTCGAATTGAGCAGGCCGGCCAGCATCGCCAGCAGCGCAAGGCCGACGGTGACATGGTGGAGGACTGCCAGGGAAACCAGACCGTGGGTGCGTTTCATGAGGAGGATTCAGGTTTTGACTGTATAATGTTCAATAGAAAAAGGTCCCTGCGAATGGGGTTATCTTTCGGTTTTCAGTGCGAACGATCCGCGATGGGCAGGTGAGCACCGATCTGGCCCACGATGACGGGGTCGCCCGGTTTGCGGGGCTGTACGACATAGATACGCAGGCACTCGTCGGCCGCGCCGTTGCCCTGCCGGATGTGGGCTCCGATGCACAGGTCCTCGTCCTGGTAGCGGATGTGGTACTCCTTGTAGAAGCGCTTGATGGTGTCGGGAGAGGAGTTCGGGACGAAGTCATGGGACCCGCGCTCGCCGAGGAATGCCGCCCAGGACACCCCGAGTCCTTGATGGTCGCTGTTGTGGCGAGCGGCGTGGGCGAGATCGACGAGGGCCTGATAGACGTAATCGGGGTCGACGTAGTTCGACTCTTCGGCGGTCTTCTTCGCCCGGTCTGACAGCACCAGCCAGGAGCCAGCCGCGTCCTCCGCCGCGAGGGCGGCCTCCAGCACGGAAGCAAAGCGGGCCGGTGGTCGGCCGGCGACGGCTTCGTCCCGGCGGTCGCGACGCTTGGCCTTGGCCTCATTCGACACAGGCCGGCCCAGCTCATGCGCATGGCGGATGTTCTTTCGGTGGAAAGGCGCGACTTCTTCCGTCGGCTTGCCTGGCCCGATCAGCTTCGCCTTTCTAAGGAATTCGGCCACGGCTTCCTCGATCAGCGTGCAGGTTTGGGCGCAGGCAATGATGAGCGAGTTGTCCCGGATGCTCAGCGTGCAGCCAGCCAGGTTATCTGCATCGAGCAGAGGGGGCCGGGAAGCCGGGATCAGCCGGACTTCGCCGTTCGGTCGGTACTCGGCGAGGATGCCGAGACGAGCGCGATGGAGCCGAGCCCAGTATTGGACTTTCTGCAGTAGCTTCTCCGAGGTTTTGAGGAGGGGGTATATCATGGGTATGTTAAGAGAAGGGTCTCTATATATAGGGGTGGTGGATGGGTGGATTTGGGTGATGGCGCTTGTCGCACGAACTGATCAGTCAGGATGTAAGTGCTTGCAGCGGTGGGCAGATGGCCGGCCCTGGCGGGCCGGCTTATCAGCCGATCAGGACTAGTCCTTGTCGCCGGAGCAGGCGTGCCAACAGCGACTTTCGCAGTCGTGCCAGCAGTTCTCGCCGGCGTTCGCTCCGAGGGTTTCGTTGAAGGCCTCCTGGTACAGGGCCTGGGTGCGGCGGAAGGCGTTTTCAAGGTCCTTGGCGTCCTGCTCCCCGCGCATCCCGAAGTAGGGGTAGTGATGGAGGTAGCCGCCGAAGGTCTGCTCGCAGTCTTGGACGTAGGCGCGCGTGTCGAGGATGTGTTGGTGCCAGAAGAGATCGATGGCGTTGGTCGGGACCATGCCCTTGCCGTGGCGCTTCACCAGGGTGAGCCAGCGCTTGTATTCGAGCTCGGCCTCGTCGGTTTGCTGGAGCGACCAGCCCAGGCCTTCGTCTTTGTCGCGCAGCTTCATCTTGACCATCTCGAGGTCGAGGGCGGCGACCTGCGCGTCGACGCCCTTGGTGACGAGCCAGCTGATGCGCTCCTGGCTGAGCGGGGCGGGGAAGACCATGTGGGTCGGCGCCGGGTTGAGGGTGGAGGCGTGGGCCAGGAAGGCTTCCGCCGCGGGGATCTGGGTCTGGGTATGCATGGTTTTTGGTTTTGGGTGCCGATTTAGCCGACGGCGTTGGCTTCCCGGCTGCTTGCGCGGCCGAAAGTGTCGAAAGGGGAGGCAATCCAGCGACGGATCAGCAGGCGGTCCTTGTCTCCGCCGAGAGCCGAACGCCCGTGGAGCATGCGCCCGTTGTCGATGAGCAGGGATTCGCCGGGGTAGAGACGGAGCGTCAGGGTCGGCGTCGCCTCAAGGGCCTGGGTAAATTTACGGAAGGCCGGTGAGGACTGCCCATCTGTCATCCAAGGCGTGAAATAGATCCAGTCGGCGCCGTCGCCGTCCGCGCGGAGGATCGGATAGGCGCCCGTGTCATCAGGGAAGACGAGATGGGTACGGATCGCCAGGGAGCGGAGTTCCTCGCGCTCGGACTCCGTCAGCGAATCCAGCGCCGGCTTGGTGTCTTTGAGCAGGCTGTAGCCGCCCTCGGAAGACTGGCGGACGCATTCCCAGCTGATCCAGCGGGCACGCGGGTGGTCCGTGTGCAGCTGCATCTCCTGGTCGGTGGCCAAGGCCGCCTTGGCGTTGGCGCGAGGCGTGATCTCCGTCGTCTGGATGATCGGGCCGAGCGCGGCTAGCTGAGCCAGCAAGGACTCGCGGCCTTGGGGCCGGAGGACGGTCCAGCCTTTTGCTTGGACGGACGATGCTTGGCAGAGGTTCATGACGAACACTTTGCTGAGAAGAAGTCCGTCCGAAAGCATAGGGCCACTGGCATCGGGCCAGTCGGGCCGAAACATTAATAAGCGATCCAAATCGGAGAAATATGCCCAATAAAACGAAGCTTTGGCGTTAACCGGTAAATGTAAGATTTATTGAAGGATGGGAGTCGCTTGACGGCTATGGGGCTGCGGAAAGTATCCTTTCATGCCCAGCACCCCCTCAGCCTACGACCCACGATGGAAGGAATTCCGGCTGACAGTCCTGCTCAAAGGACTCCACGAATTTGCGAAGGAAAAACTCCCGAAAGATGAGGTCGAATACGAGGGTTCCAAGGTGGCCTTGAAGCGCGCCCGCTTGCTCAAGGAAACTTCGTTTTCGAACTCCGCTGATTCGCTCGATTCCATCGGATCGGCAACCAACACCTTTCTCAGGGATGTCGCGGGAAGCTTAGGCAGTTTCCTCGCTGGCATTAATCTTATCGGAAAATTCAGGGATGGTTCCGCCGCCAGCAGTGATGTCCGAAAGGTCCTTAAGAAAAATCAATTATCCGAGCGCGCGCTGAAGGCATGGGAGGTGAGTTTTCGGATGATGCTTCCCGACTTGGCAGAGATGGACGAAAAACGCTGGCCTGGTCATGTCTCTTATCGCGCCGGACTGGGCCATTATGTGGCAGTGTGCCTAAGGGCTCACTCAATTCTGCCAGAGGTATCTTTCGACGCACTGACCTTAGCTGCGGCTCGTCGAATTCTGGTTCCGGCGTTGGCTCACAACTTCAAGTTTTTCGCGAAAGACCACCCGGAGCTGTATCAGATGTTCGTGCATGGGCAGGTCTGGCGCAAGCGGGGCTTCTTTTCGTTCAAAGAAGAGGATGGGGCTGGGCTTCCCGGCCCGAGCCGCCCTGTTTTCAGGAAATGGGCCAGGCTCTTCAGAGCATGTGGCAAATTCGGAGCGCAATGGGGAGAAGCCGAGCTACTCGCGCTCTGCGGCGAATTCCAGGATCTATTGCAGGATTACGAGAAGGACCCTCGTTCCAGCCGCTTATGGCGAGACCTGTCGATTCTCGCTGCGGGCGACATGGCGGTGGACGAGATCCTAGTGTCATGGGTGATCAAAGATGTCGGCGGCGACGAGGCGAGCTTGTCCTCCAGTCCGCTCGTAAACTGCGCCCGCTCCAGGTTCGGACTCCTGCGCTATGCCTACATGATGGTCAAAGAGGAGGAGATATTTCGAACTGATTTCGAAAAAGGCCTAAGCGAAGCTCGTCGACTTCTGCTGAAAGTCAGCGACGCCCAAGAAGGCTCTTTGGAGGGCGAAATTGTCGACCAGGCGTTTGGCTGGGCCTATCTGCTGTCGCGAAATAATCTGCTTGGCAGAAAAGCATTGGTCGGCGACTTCGCTCTGCGCGACCCGGAAAGGGCAGGCATGATCCTCTATGACTTGTTAAACGAGCTGAGATTTAAGGCGAAATCTGAGGCGCACCGCACGCTGGCGCTTCGCTATCTGATCGGCTTCATGACGAATCCGCGTTTTATCAAGCCTTTCGCGAAGATTCGCCTCGATCCGAAGAATCAAAAGAGCCCGTTTGCCTCCGTTACCGCCGAAGGGCTTGTCACGGATGCGCGCAAGATGTCGATGATGCCTAAAAGCATCGTCAACTTGGCCATGGGGCGCATCGCGTTGCACCATGCGTTTCTCGAGAAGCAGAATAGCGCTCGCAACCTGCAGTCTTCCCTTGGACACTTCGCAGCTATCATCCAAGAAATGGATAACCCGTCGCGCGATGGGATCATGGATGGAGAGGTCATCGCGTGGGCGTTGCCCGAGATGTACTGCGCGATCCAAGAGCTCGCATCACACGACTCCGAAAGCCAAGCCGACTGGGAAGACGTCTTGGAATCCTTGCAGGTGCTAGGCGAAGCCCAATTCGGCGTATTTTTTAACCCCAAGGAAGAAGTAGCCCGCATTAAACTAGGCTTGGAAAAGACCGTCGGGCGATGAAAAGCCGGCACAGATGTTAAGACAAATTGGGTTATTTATTGGGCATGTTAATGGTAAATGTCTCGATAGTTAACGCTTAGCCTTAGTTGGTGGCGGCCGCGCCTAGGTCAGGTTGCAGGCGGCTATCTGTCACGGGAAGATGGAGGCGTCATGATTGACGCTTCGATCTACCTCACCACCGACGGCGCCACGCTGCCCGTCGAACGCGACACCCGGCCGAAGGCCACGTCGCTTCTCCTCGTCCCGCCGTTCCTCAAGCACTTCGGCGGTCCGATGGCCGGCCCCGCCTACCTCAAGGGTGCTGGCGAGCGCGCCGGGCATACGGTCGATGTCCTGGACCTTAATCGGGAGTGGATCAAGGAACGCATCACGTCGGCCTACACCTCTGGTCAGATCAAGGGAGACCATGATAAGCCGTCGAAGGAATTGAACCGCCTCTATCAGGAATGGCAGGAGCTCTGCGCCTCCCATTGGTCCATGCCTATGCCCGTCAGTGAGCGGGAGTCCCGTACGGTCACCCTCTACGCCTCCCATGAGGAAGTGGTCGGATGCGCTACGAACATGGCCGCCGGATCCTTCGGGGAATGGGTACGTCGACACCTGGAGCAGGCTCCTCGTCCGGACTTGGTCGGACTCTCCGTCATGTTCAGCGGCCAGATTATCGCCGCCTTGGCTGTCACCCAGATCATCCACGCCGTCTGGCCGGGCGTACCGGTGGTCTGGGGCGGGGCCCATGTCACCGCTTTGGCCGACCCTATCAGTAAGGATGCGATCTACGGGGAAGGCATCGACGGCTTCGTGGTGGGGTACGCCGAGAATACCTGGGTCGAACTCCTCGACGCTGTGGCCGGCGATACCCCTTGGCCCGTGGAAGTCTTCAAGGCCGGAACTGCCTCCCGTCGTGCCAAGGAGGACGGCACCACGGTGCCGTCCTTCGATCTCGCCTCCTATGTCCAGGGCAGCCTGACCTTGCCCATCCAGGCCTCACGCGGCTGCGCCTATGGGAAATGCTCCTTCTGCACTTACCCCAAGATTGAGGGCAAGCACCGCAAGCTCTCCATGGCCGCGTTGGAGCCGGTCATCGAGCAGGCCGCGGCCCATGCTGCCGTCGTATCTTTCAAGGACAGCCTCTTGGTGCCTAACCAGCTGCGTGAAGTCGGGGCCATGATCAAGGGACGGGTCATGTGGAGCGCGTGCACCAAGTTGCACAGCAGCTTTGATCGTGAGGCCATGCGTCGCCTTTATGGCGAAGGCCTGCGCACCTTGGAGATCGGGCTCGAGACCCTCGACGAAACATCGCAGGGAATCATCAACAAGCCGCAGTCTCCGGCCTTGCTTCGATCCTTCTTGGATGCCGCCGCCGATGCGGGCGTCGCGATCGTCATCAATTACCTGACAGGCCTGCCTGGTGCAGATGCACGAGAGGAGCAGCATTGGCTCCAGATCGTTCATGAAGAGGTGGCCGCGCGCCCTAATCTTAAGGCGATGATAGAGCATAACATCTTCCAGCTGGAGATGCTTTCTCCTATGGGTAGCAACCCTTCGGCTTACGGCATCGAAATCGCCCGCCGCTGGCCTTGGTCGTCCCTGCTGGAGTTCCGACTCAAGGCTAAGAATGTGTCCGATGCCTAAGCCGCTGCCGCTTTAAACCCCATGGCAAACCTCATCATTTTGAGCGGCGAAGCCTGCGCCGGGAAGACGACCGGCGAGATTCGCCCTCCGGGCGCCATTTACCTACCTTGCTTCGATACGGGTGAATACGCCGATGCCTCCCTGGCGTTCAATAACGTCAAGGCCGCCTTCACCGAGGCGGGATGCGCGGTATCTTTTCAAAGCTAACCCCCTGCTTATCATCCATGGATCCGTCATATGAAGAAATGCTACGCAACACGCTTCCGCCCGCTGAGGCGCAAATCGCTATTAACGAGGAACGTGCCCGCTTGGCCGATCGATTGCGAGACCCCGAGCACCTGAGGAAGGAGCTCGGTGGCATCTATATCAAAATGCGCCAAAACAAAGTCGAATGGGAGCGCCGTCTCAAAGAAGTCAGGGAGCAGGGATACTCCCACAAGGAAGACGGAACTCGGCAGATGGTCTTGAAATACTCGGCCCTAGAGCTCCAGGCCCTCTGCGGACTAGCGACTTTGGCTTCGTCCCCAAGTGCTCAGAATGATTCCGAAAATAAAGATAACACTAACGCTGAACCAAATCCCGGCGGACTCGGCCACAGCCCATGAAAGCAAGGGAGCACCTGATCCCGAAACTCCAGGGGGACACGAAGCTGCCCCTGTTTTGTTTACGTAACTAAATTGGGCTAGTGACTTGTCACAGGTGAAGTAACTTGGCATTCTAATTAGGCATGGATTACGCGAAGGCAAAGTTTTCCGAAGATGATTTAGGCATCCTGAAGACGCCAGAAAAGGAACTCATCCTGGAGATTGAAGGACTTTTTTTGGATAAAAGAGACATCAGTCATTCCAACAGAATCAGCCTTACGAAGGAAATCTCCCCAGGGGGCCTTTATCTCTATCTGCTTGGCCGCTATGGTCCCCCTAACGGAATACTGTCGATGTTAGGACGAAGAGACGAAGCTCTTCAAAGGACAGTTTTATGGCATTACACGCTCGGTTGGAGAAAGCGGCATCTGCACATTATTTGTCACCCTTATAGGGTAGACGTCATCTTCGGCCCTGGGCCGGAAGTGGAAATCACTGCGTCTGAGTTTTCGGTCATGTTAAAAAACGCCTTCGGAAGGCATCACGTCCAGATCGACAAGGCCAAGGAGCTGGTAGAAAAGCACAAAGCGTTCTTAAATCCCCTTTCGCATATTCTAGATTCGATCAGGCAGATGCTAGATCGTGCAGAAACGCTGAAAGGTACGCTCGAAGACAAAAGAAAACACCCGGAAACATGGGAAGAAATCAAATGGCACATTGATAATCACGCGTCTCAATCTGCAGCCGCCTTCGAGCTTTCTAGCTGCTGCTTGTCCGTGAGGATGATGTCGCCGGTGGCAGCAGAGATGTTCCTTAACCTAGTCATCTTCAATCTTTTCAAGGCGGAAGGTCAGACTAAAGATGCGAAAGAAAAACTCAGGAAAGCCCCTATCAGAGAGAAGCTGGAAGCCCTGGCTGATAGGTGCGGCGGATTCGCGATAAAACCCGACATGAAGTCAGACCCCGTCAAGGGGTTCCTCGATCTATATAACCATCGGAATCACATTCTCCACGGAAACATAAGAACGGATCAAGAGGGGCAGGACGAGTTTCTGGTCCACGCCGGAGTTGCGACCATCATGAAATTCAAGTCGATCTTCGATCGTTCCATCCGCCCTACAATAAATGCCTTCCCGATCGAAGAGGCGCGGAACGACCAAATTGCCGCTCTCGCCTTCATGGATTATCTTCTAGCCTGCATGGAGCCTGAGCAGCGTGAGATATTTATCCCGATGTTTAAGAGCGTAGACCTTCACCACGGCATGCGCACCAAGCAGGTAAGATCGCTTTTTGGAAATGATTTCCATGAAAGCATCGACCCAGACCTCTTGGATGGAAGCGGTCCGCTGCCCGACTGGCTCGCCTGAATTGCTTAGCCTTTCAGTGCTTTAACATCCTCAGCTGTCAGAACCACCTGGACCTTGGGCTGGATGCCCTTTTCGGTGATGAGGGTCAGTAGCTCGGTATCGGAGATGCCCATGGCCTTCGCTAAGCCGGACAGGCTTAGGCAGTCGGGCATAAGCGCGGCTTCGAGGTCGAGCTGCTTGCTCCAGTTCTTGTCCGCCCGCTCGCGACACTCACGCAAGAAGGCTTCCTTGTGCTGAGCAGGGAAAGCGGAGGCCTCGGTCGGCGTGAAGCCGGCTGGCAGTACGGCCACGCCTAACTGATATGTTTCCGGATCGCCGATCATATGGCCAGCGGCGTTGACGACGTCAGCCAGTACATAGCCAAGTTCCCGGGCGACCTCGCCGTAGGTCGGCCCCTTGACGGGCTCGGGAGAAGGGATGAAGGGGGTGTCGACCAGGCCGAACTCCTGCACGAGCCGGTTATAAGTATCAATGGCGGTAGCCCGATCCAGGGGAGTCTCGCCGCCGACCACGCCGAGCGTCTTGGCTTGCAGCATCAACGAGGTCACGGCGGATTTGATTGCGGCGTCAGTAGGCACTGCGCGTCCCAGTAGGGAGGCGATGCATTTCGGGGAATTTGCTTTGTCGGCATCCAGCAGAGGCAGGAAATCATGCGTAGGCAGACGGTTGCTTTGCTGGCTGAAGTAGACCTCGCGCTTATCGGCGTCGATCTGACGCACGTAAACTTCGATGTCGCCACCTACTTCGGGGATGAAGCCAGAAATCATCTGCGAGGAATGGAGCATGCCGGATAGTCCAGGCGGATTGACGCGTACTAGGGCAAAACTCGGTAGGCCATTGTCTTTGCGCAAGCGGACATACTCCACCTCGCCTTGGAGCTTCTGCCCTGCGGCGAGCTCGGTGAAAAGGGCGTAAGGCAGGTTGGCCCGGCTCGCCTTGGCGTCCGCCGCTTTTCGTGGTTCAGGAATTTTAGGGGTGTTGGCGGGGGGAGTAGCTCCCGGCAGGCTGGCCAACGGAGAAGGCTGTCCGCTGCTCGAGAGCTGAGGTTCCCGCGCATTGAGGATGTAGGTATCCGCGGTGACGATGGCTGTTAGCTTATCCAAGTCCACGCCGGTCACTTCCGAGCCCACTTTTTGGACGCCAGCGATGAATTTGATGGGTAGGTAAATCGGGTTATCGCGCCCGAGGGCATATTCGCCGTTGAGGCCGAGGGCGTCGTTGATCTGCGCCACGAACTGTTCTTGGACCACGGCTACAACCACAGAGGGAGTCAGCAGACGTTCAATGGCCTGAAGTTCGTCGTTCGTCAGTGTCTCGGCCTGAAGGATTAGCACCGGCTGCCGGCGTTGTTTGGTGCCATAGACGGTGGGGGCGCAGATCGCCAGCAAGCGCTGGACCTCGCTCTCGGTCTGACACCACCGGACGCCTGCGTAATAAAGTTCCTTCGGAACGCCGAGGACGTTGAGCAGTCGACGCCAGTCAAAGGCGAGGTCGGCAAGGTCGGCCAGACACGGGGCATGCTTGATCTTCGTCTCGGCGGATATCTTGATGAGGTTATCGCCGATCTGGTCGGTTTGCAGGAGGACCGACGAATGTGCGCCCTCAATACGACCGAACCGCAGTTTGATATCCCGGCCCCGGGTTTCCGGAGAGGCGAAGTCGAATGCGCCCTTCAAGAGGTCGAAGATCTCCTCTTTGTCCATCGTCGTGTTGAGCACGACGCAGGTCTCTAGCTCGACCGTTTCCGGCATGCCGTGGCACAGGGCGACGGGCTCCGTTCCCTCCGTGAGGGTGTGCCACTCCGCAGGCACGGCTTCGGCGTTGCCATCAGGCTTGACCGCAAAGGCAGGAGCCGGCTTGGCCTCGAATTTTCCGGCTTCGCAGTCGAACCAGGTTCCCCATGGGTTAGGGCAATGGATTGCCGGCGTAGTCGCGCCGCTCTGGTGGCAGGTCTCACTGATGAGCTCTTTCAAGCCTTGGCGAGCTGATGGGTCTCCGTGCACCAGGAAGATGCCTTTGGTGCGTGCCGCCCGTTCGAGCTTATCGCCCAAGACGTAGCGGATGATCGAAGGTCCGTCAGCGTGTCCGGAATAGAATTCGGAAAGAGACTCGAAGCCGCACTTCACGGCATCCCCGGAGATGGCTTTCGCCGGTCTGCCAGTCTGGGGGTCTTTCGGGATCTTTACGGCAAGGGAGGCGCGCTCAGCCAGGGACAGCGGCCAGAGTTGCCTTAGCTGGCTTCCGGGTGAGCGCGCGGGGACGTAACCACAGAGGACGAAGGTGGCTTCTTCCTTCGTCAGGTATTGGTCAAGCAGGTCGGTCACCGGGCCCACCTGGGTCATGCCGCTGCCGCAGATGATGACCGTCGGGCGCCCCGAAGGAGTTTCGGGCTTACCCCAGAGGACCTCGGTAGAGATCTCCTCATGGTATTCGTCCATCCGGGTGAGCACCTTGGTTCGGCCGTAAGGAATGAGGTCATGAATGACCCCGTGCTCGTCGTCACCTGCATCGCGGATCGAGCGCAGCAGCATCGAATGTTCGTTGAAGAAGCTGCCCCCCTCAGCTTCATCGAAGAAAAAGTCCCGATAGGCCTGCGCGAAGTTCCAAGACAGCCCGGAATGCACGGCAATGAGCGGCACCTCGGACTTATGCAGTCCTGTTTCCGCGCGTCGATAGTGCAGCGCGCTGAAGACATCCAGCATCAGGTCGAGGCTGCGTTGCAGTGAGAAAGCAGGGATGATGACGATGGACTTATCCCCGTGCCGGAAGGCTTTGGACAGCATCTCGCACATCTTTGCCATCCGCTTACGGCCCGACTGGCTGTCCTTGCTCCGGGGGCGGTTCCCATAGGTCGATTCGCTGACGATATAATCAGAAGCCTCCTCGTGCTGGACCCGCTCATCGTGCAGGGACTTGTTCTCATCCGCGTGCTCGATCGGCCCGATGTCTCCGGTGAAGAGCACGGAGGATTCCGAGGCGCCGCTTTTGGCCTTGATCCGGAAGGCGCAGCATCCGAGCAGGTGCGAAGTAGGCTCGGCTTCGATCGTGACGTTATGCTCGAGGATTTCCGGATGCCCCGGGTAGACGTGCATGGCGTCACGCAACGATTGAATCGTCGCTTCGAACGACTCCTCGTCGACCTCCCAGCGGCCGTTACGCTTCTCGATCTTCATGCCGTCGAGCAGGGCGATTTCGGTGAGCTTGGCGGTCTGCCGACTGCAGAAGATCCGGCCTCGGAAACCTGCCTGAAACCAACGGGGCAGGTGACTGATGTGGTCCCCATGCGCGTGGGTAAGGATAATGCCGGAGAGCTTGTCGGGGTAGCAGTCGACCGGGAGATTCCTCGGGGAAGCCAGCTGTTCGTCATCATCTTCGCCTTGGGTCGCCCCGCAATCGACGGCGTAGACGTTGCCGCTGGCCTTGACCTTGAAGAAATGACACGAGCCGGTGACCGTCTCCAGGGCACCATGGAACTTGAGCAGTAGGGGCATTCCCGCAGGAAAATATCCCGCTAGCCGGGGACAATCCCATTTGAATAACCGCTGTAGAAAGTTACATAAATGACCTTGTTCACGCGTTCGTCGTCTTTAGCCTCCGGGAAAGGTCATGCCCATCACCGCGCAGCAGAAGAAGGCCATCGGCTTCAATCAGGCTGGATGGCGATCCGCGAAGCACCTCCGACAGGCGGCGCAGGGCGTCCGAGGTAAGCCCGGGGTGTCCTTCTTGAACGAACTGAGCCATGCGAAGAAGGTGGGTTGGGTCGAAGCCAGGAAGCCTGAGTGGGCTAAGGAGACGTATTATCGAAGGACGAAAAAAGGACGTGCCTATCTGGAGAAGCATAAATTTACATCGGCCATCGCGGCCTTCCGCCTATCTGAAGCCCTGAAACTATCAGCTACGCGCGCGGAGCTGCAGCGTCTAGGCTGGTATAGCATCAAGCATGTCGGCGAGGTTGAGGCTGCCTTGCTGGAGAAAGGCTATTACCAGTCCGCCGTTTTCTTGCGTGCTCAGCGCAACTGTCGCTACTATAGGCTCACCCCGCTTGGCAGGAAATGGGCTAAAGGTCATTATCTGAAGCGACTCGAGCAGGAGCTGAAGCGTCAGTTCAAGGAAATGAGAGCATGGGAAGAAAAACGGTACGCCGGCTATATCGCCGACCCTGAACAGCTCGTTTGTGCCTGGAGCTGGTAAACCCTTCTCACAGCCATGAGCGACATCTTTCCTCAGCCCAAGTCCGTCGACAGCACATTGTCGGACGCTCTTGGTCACTATGTCTATCTCCTGATCGACCCGCGCAACGGGGAGGTGTTCTACGTGGGCAAGGGGGTCGGGGGTAGATGTTTTGAGCATGACTACGCCGAAGAGGGAGCGCGCAAGGCGTCACGGTTTGCCGAAATCAAGGCGGCGGGCTTGGAGGTGAAGGTGGAAATTGTCCGCCACAGCATGGCCACCAAGGAGGAAGCGTTCCTGGTTGAGAGCGCGGTCATCGACGTCTACGGCATTGAGAACCTGACGAATAAGGTAAAGGGACATGGGGCGACCGACTCTGGCCGCGCAAGCCTCGCCGAGTTGGCTGCTCGCTATGCGCCAGAAGAGGCGGAGATTCTTCACCGCGTGGTTTTCGTGAAGTTGGCGGAAACCTATCGGAAGGGCATGTCCGCCGACGCCCTCTATGAAGCTGCCCGCGGGGTTTGGAATTTAAGTCCGGAGACCGCCAGAAAACATAATTATGTCTTGGCCCTGTGGGAAGGCCTCGTCGTGGAGGCTTACCAAGTGGCACGCTGGCAGCCGGCGAATCCGGCACACTATCCTACGCGTTTCGGTAAAGATTTACTACCGGCCCACTTCATTCCACGCCCAAGTGTCCGTTGCACGGAATTCGAAGGCGTGGTCGCTGCAGATGAAATCCGGAAGCACTACTTAGGTAAGTCTGTCCGGAAGCAATTCGACGTCGGTGGCCAGGCCAACTGTAAGTACGGTCCGGACATTTAACTTATCGGCCGAGTATGAGGAGGCCGAAGGGGGTCAGGCCGTACCCTGTGTTGGGGTGTAACTAAAAACGCCCGAAAAGCCCGAGTCTTGTTACACCTGCGATAGGGTACGGCCTGACACTTTACTGTGCCTGTCTTGATTTTGACGGGGCCGTGCGCACGCTCTTAACCTGATCGCAAATCAGAAAACCACCATGAGCTACGAGCCTGTCCATGACGATCCGTACGAGCAGCTGAACTCAGATAGCCTAGAGAAGATCAAGGCTGGGTTGATTGTCCTCCGGGGGCGCGCCGACATGGGCGACCAGAGGGCCGGCAGGCTCCTCGATAACCTGAAGGAAGCTAAATGCCCAGACGAACCGTCGGAAGCGGCCCGATGGGTGCTCCAGAATCGGCGAAATGTCTCCGAGATCAAAATTCACGAGAGTGACTATAGTGGCGATGTGGGCTGCGCCCCGGTTGTTATCCTGATGGCAGGTCTGACCGTTGGCCTGTGGTTGCTTGGATGAGGCCTAATACGAGGCTAGGCCTCGCTCCTTGCGCCGCGCCTATTGCCAACCTCATTGGCCGACGATATTAAGTCTCCATGATTCCGATTCCCGCCGGGTGCGCCCGCTTTCTCTGCTATGGATGGATCATCACGGGCGTCTGCTTCGTGCTGGGCATGCACAAGGGCGGCGAAGACCTTTCCGGCGCCGGCCTGATGGCCATCGGCCTCGGGGTCCTCGGCCTTTACGTCACCCGTCCGCGTAAGGACTGATCAATCGATACAGTAAGGGGTCAGACCGCTTCTGAGCGATACTTGTCAGAAGCGGTCTGACCCCTTACTGTGCCCTTGCCCATGTCGCTTCGTCTGTTGATTGCTTGGTTCCTGTTCGCAGGTCTGCACGCCGCCGAGCCGGCGAAGGTGGTCTGGGCGACGCCCGATAAGCCGGAGTGGGACGGCTGGGTGAAGGATGTCGCGAAGATGCGCGCTGCTCGGAAGCCGCAGCCGGCGTCCGGATACCTTCATACCGAGACGGTCGTCTGGGATAGCTATCACGACGTGAACCAAAGCTATCTCGCCGATGGCCGCGTCCTGTCCTTGGAGTGGAAGGACAAGGAGTGGGACATCATCGACGCCTGGAAAAAGGGCCAGAAGCTCTTGCTCTGCTATGACGAGAAGCATGGAGCCTCGCTCCTCGAGCCGAAATCCCAGAAGCGTTTCCTGGTGAGCGCGGTGTGGAAGAAGGGTGGCGGCTTCGCTCATCCGATCGACGACTATCTGGCTTCGCTCGGGGCGCTTTCCACTTATGACATGATGTCGGCCAACTACGAAGGCCGTCGGCTCTGGCGCCTGGAGATCGACCGCGTCGTGAAGCGTGTCCTCGCCATGAAACATCTTCCCCCGAAAAAGCGCGACAACTTCATCGAGCTGACCGCGGCCCGGATCAGGTATTGCGAGCTCCAGGGGTCGTTCGGCGCGGCCGCCATTCATGCCGATATCACCGGCACGTCGGCTGGTCCGTTGGGGCTCAGCTATGTCGCGGGTATCTATCGTGACGCCTACGAGCATCTGGCCGACTTGGCCGACCATCTGCCCGCCTTCGACCGCGATCCGGGGAAGTGAGCCGAAGGTAGGGGCGCGACGGAGTCGCGAGGGGGCACGTTGACACGGGGACACGTGGGCAAGGGGGAGACTAAGAGGCTCGGAGGCTCAGTGGACCAGAACGATGCAGGGTTAGTTGACCAGTTGATCCGTTGGCCGGTTGGCCAGGGAGACAATGACCGTTTACACGAAGGCATCGTCCCCGTGTCACCATTACTCGTGCCCACGTGTCCCCTGATTCTCAACCTCCCGCGTCGCGGTAGATCTCGCCGAGTTTGGTGAGGGCGCCGTCCTTGAGGAGCGCGGCCTTGCCTTCCTTGGGATTGAAGTAGGCGTAACGTTCGACGAAGCGCTGCCGCTCCATGGCCTTGAGCGCACCACGGAGAAACTGCGCATGCCCGTTGTCGTCGGCCTTGGTGAACATGGCGTTGAATTCGGTGACCCAGATCGGCCGGCGATACGTGGCGTAGAGTTCCTTGAGCCATTCTTCATAGGCCGCGGGGTCGGCGCTGCGATACCAATGGGCGGTAATGAAATCGACCTTCAGCTTCTTGCGCTGGGCCTGCTCCATGAACTCGCGCATCCACGCGCCGCCGAGTCCGTCGGAAGAGACGCCGGGAGAGCCAAGGCGCAGCTTCTTCTCCGTGGCGAACGCGGCCATCGCCGGCCAGGCCGCGATAGCTTCTTCGACGGTCAGGTTTCCCTGCGTGTCCCGCTCGGGTTCGTTCAGGCCAAGGAGATGCTTGGCCGCCGGGTCCTTCATCAGCGCGAGCTCGGTGTCCGGCACGGGCCGACGATGGCCTTTCACCATCGGGACAAATTCATAACCCGGCGTACTGCTACCTTGGCAGGTCCACGTATACCACCATGTGCAGCCGAATTGTTTTTCGGACTCCGGACGATTACCCGCCCAACCTTTCTTGGGGGAACGCTTCGCGACACGATCGGCAGCCAGGCTCGCCAACGGCGCCCAGGCGGCGCCGGCGGCGAAGAGGCGGAGGACATCACGTCGGCTGAGGGGCATGGGGCTTAAGGTAGGGCAGGGGCGATGTATGCCAAAGGTAAAAAGTCGCGAGGGGGCGTAAACGAGGGCGCGAGACTAGAGGGCACGAGGACCTGAGGAAGATGCAGTGCAAAGGTGCAACTGCGGCGGAGCCGCGTGCAAAAGTGCAAAGGTGAGATGAGGGGACAGGGTGGGGGCAGTAGGGGCGAGTGGGTGCGGAAACTGTATGAGAGTATCGAGTATGGAGTATTGAGTATGGGGTGACGCAGCACTTCAGGTGGCAGGTGGCGGGCTTATCCATTCCGCATGCTTCATCCTTTACGGCCAATCGGCTTCATCTTTGGTTTACGGGCATGTCGAAGCGTCTTCCTGGTCT
>Ga0255072_1000112_pt1 | contig 17772 bp, 39 predicted proteins | sample Colum_Yuk_RepA_8_FD_188461 | JGI IMG/M metagenome (GOLD analysis project Ga0255072, IMG submission 188461) | Freshwater microbial communities from Columbia River, Oregon, United States - Colum_Yuk_RepA_8h | ecosystem: Environmental > Aquatic > Freshwater > River | place: USA: Oregon | collected...
ATCGGCTAGTGTGAACTGTCTGCGGAAATTACGACCGGCAATTCCTTTGTGCAGATATTTCACATCCTCGCTACCGACAGGTGCTGTACCTTCAACAGTTAGAGTATTTTTATCTAGCGTGATGTCTAGATTGTCCATACCGAAACCTGCGACTGCAAGTGAAATCATCCACTCGTTTTCGTTGATTTCTGCTACATTGTATGGAGGATATCCGTTGCTTTTGCTGTTTGTAAAATCTCTTTGAATTTCGTCAAACAGTCTATCAAAGCCAACTGTTGCTCGTGTAAAATGAGGTAAGTCTAGAGTTGTTAATCTTGTCATGTGTTTTCTCCTTTAATAAGCAAGATGTTTTGTACCCTTACGGCGTACATTTTATTTACCATCGAGATTAATTCCCGATGGTTGTTTTTTCGTAAACGCTGTTATGCGTTTGAGTACAACGAATAAAAGTTGCACACTTGGGCAGTTGCTTGATTGTATTTGCACCCACGTAGGTACAAGTACTACGCACACCTCCTAGGATTTCCTGCACTGTAGCAGCCGCAGATCCTCGGTAAGGCACAAGCACTGTGCGTCCTTCTGACGAACGATAGTCTTTCAATCCGCCAAAATGCTTGTCGTTTGCACTTTTACTACTCATGCCGTAGAATTGTACAAACTGTTTCACTTCAACAATAGATTTGCCGTCGGCACCTGTGTAGTCTTTCTTATACCATCTGTTGACTAATTCGCCACCGCCTTCATCATGTCCAGCAAGCATCCCACCCAGCATCACAAAGTCAGCACCAGCAGCAAAGGCTTTAGCAACATCGCCAGGAGTAGTACAACCGCCATCGGCAATAACATGACCACCAAGACCATGAGCAGCATCCGCACACTCGATGATGGCGGATACTTGGGGATAGCCGACCCCAGTTTGTATACGAGTAGTACAAACACTGCCAGGACCAATACCAACTTTAACAATGTCTGCTCCAGCAAGGATAAGTTCCTCCGTCATTTCTCTTGTAACTACGTTGCCTGCAATAATTACAATGTGTGGATAAATTTTACGTATATTACGAACGTGTGATACAAATGCTTCACTATACCCATTGGCTACGTCAATGCACAAATACTTGAGATTGTCATTGACACGAGCATACACTTGAACAAACTTATCGTAGTCTGCGGCACTTGTTCCGATACTCATCGCAACATGTTCTGTTCGGTATAACCCGTCACCGTGGAAAAATTCGACCAGTTCTTCTATAGAATAGGTTTTGACTAAACAGGTAAAAATTCCTTGTTTAGACAACACATCTGCCATAGCAAATGTACCAACACCGTCCATGTTAGCAGCCATGATAGGAATGCCATCGTAGTGAGGATCGTCACTGGTGTTATGAGGAAAGTCTGGAACGTAGTTACGAAACTTAACTCGACGGTTCAAGGATACTTCGCTACGACTTTTAAGTGTACTACGCTTGGGACGTATAAGAACGTCCTTGTAGTCTAACTTAACGTCCTCTTCTAATCTCATTAATTGTCTCTCGCATCACGCATTTGTTTTTTATGACGGCGAATAGCAGCTTCTTTGGCTTTTCTACGTTTCGTGCCTTTGCTTTCAAAGTACTCGCGGTTTTTCAGATCTTGGAAGATGCCATCTTCTGCAAGTTTTTTCTTTAGCTTTCGTAGTGCTCTACTGACGTCGTTGTTATAAACATCAATTCTAATACCACGTGTTGTGTCGTTTCCGTTTTGAGAGCTTTTACTCATTTTTTCCTCTATCTATAAGCAAGTTTTCTAACCATACAAAATCATAAATTCTATTCTTGCTGATTAAATTATACGGTGTAGCATTATCGTTTGTCAAGTAAAAAGTATTACCTTGTGCAATTACATGGGAAGAAAATACTTTTACCATCGGGTCGCAATTGTCAATATCAATGATTGTAATACTTGATAGTTTACAAATCTTTATCAACCATTCTATGTTGTGTAGTCCATCAATTGGAGTTTCGTAAAGATATAAATTAACAGGATCTACAATATTAAAAAGCACAGAGTTAACTGCATTTTTTGTTAGGGTCGAAGGACAAATTAATAGTATACTCGGTGTATCATTATAAAGTGCATCCGGCGGAGTTATAACTGTAACTTCATTCATCCTTAGGTTTTATTTTACTCCATATAGAATTATCAGACTGTTCGCTATTTTGGCTATAGCTATCCCATGGTAACTTATCAATCTTACCTTTTATATATGCATCTTTGTGAAGTTTGATAGTTTCATCTGGATTTTCTTCTTTCCACTTCTGTTTTGATATTTTCACATCATCCAGAAGTTCGATTTCTTCTACATGTCGTCGTCTTTTTTCTTGTTCAGATTCATCAAGCTGTACTTCAGTTGATTCCAGTTCTGCATGGCCTTCATTTGGGCCGGCATCAGTGTTTTCTGATAAAGTAACTCTGCCAGCATCATCTGTTGTAACAGTATTTGATTGAATATTTTCATCTTTGTTAATCTCTAATGTAATTTGCTTGGATCCCAAGTCTCGTCCTTGAGATCTTGTTCCAGCATTGTCACGCAACTCGGCAATGGTGTCAATTGTATTTTCTTCATCACTTGTGAGTTTATCGCGGGCGGTACTTGTTTCATCTGTTGCATATTGTTCATGTTTAATAACATGCTGGTTATCATTGATTTTAGTGTCATTGGTAGTTTCCTTGTTTTGCCTTTGAGCAGTTTTGTTTGATTTTACAATTTCAAACGTTGCTTGGCTAGCAATTAAAAGCAACACAGCCAATGGATCGAATACAAAAATTATAATAACGATAACCCATTTTACTGCATCTTCTAATAGTGTTTGGTCGGCTGTTTCGCCGTATACAAATTCTGCAAGATACTTAACAGGGCCAACTTCTGCTTCTAGTTTTCTGTATTCTGCTTCTAGCTTGTATTTTTCTTCAGACAGCACGGCAATTTCGCTTTCTGCTGTTTGTATTTTTTCTTCTTCAACTGCAATATCGGCATCAGTTGTTGTTTTATCTTCAGTGCCTAGTTGCGCTCTAAGACGATTGATCAATTCGTTTGATTGTGCAATTTGTTCTTCAGCAACAGATCGTAAACGCTGTATCTCTGTTCTAGCAGCATCGATAACAGGAGATGTTAATTTACTGCGTTCAGATGCAATTAGCTCGGCTAGTCGTTGCTTTTCAGTAGATTGTGCAACACGGAATGCTTCTATTGCACTGCTGGTTGCTGGACCTAGAGAACCGTCTGCCTTTACTCCTACGAGTGCTTGTAATTCTTTAATACTACTGCTGGTAATATACTGTTCAATTTTTTGTAAATTGTCGTTTACTGTGATCAATTGATCTTCGTAAATCAACAGACTGCCGGCTAAACGCTGTTCTTCTTTGCGAATGATTTCATTCTGTTCGTCGATTGCAGGTTGAATGCGTTGGTATGCACCATCAATACGTTGCTGTTCTTTGTCAATTTGTGTTTGTATTTCAGTGTCGTTGTTTTTGCCTGCTGTTTCTAACTTTGCAATTTCCAATTCTGCTCGGTCAGCAATGCGTTGTTGTTTGGCAATTTCCGAATCAATAAGTTCAATGCGAGCAACCCCTTCTGTAGCAGCGGCAGTTTGTTCAATATGTGCTTTTGACAAGAATCCAAAGATGCCCATACTGGTGATAAACATCAGAATTACAGTTGCTATTGCCAAGTAGGTTTTTAGCCACCAACGTGCTTGATTCCAGTATTTGTGTAGCCAAACTGCTGTAACCAATTTACCTAGTTCTAATACACTGCCCATAACTATAATGGGCAATGCAGCGGCAGCAAAAATTGCAACAAGGCCAGAAACGCTGTAGTAAATCGCCACAGCAGAGATAGATAGTGCCGTGACTAAAACTAACCAACCTAAAAACATACTTTAATTATTCCTTGTTTAGTTTCTGCGCATCTGCGCAATATCTACAGCGTCATCTTTTTTGTCTGCAAAGACAGGAACCATGTTGCTTTTGTGCATTGTTGCAATGCCGAGCAGTGTGCGTTCTCCGCTGTAAACCATACTCTCCTTTGCTGCACCGTGTCCTGCAACACGATCGCTTGTAACCCGCGGACCTGTATTGTAATCCGGTATATTATTTACACTCTTGCGTTTACCATTAACGTATAGTTTTTCTTGTAGTTGTGTTGAACTCACACCACGAGACTTGAGCCATGCTTCGTGCTCTTCTTGTGCCTTCTGGAGACGTTTGTTGTTGTTTGTTTTTTTCTTACGACTGTACTTTGTAGTAGTCATGTAAGGTCCGACCAAGTGCATACTCATAGAAATGCTCCGCTGTTGCTTTTAACTTAATATAACAACGGCGGAGCGATATGTCAATCTTTATTTCATTATCTCAGGCCAGTCAGCAGCAACACTCAATGCTTCTACTGATTCGTCTAGTTTTGGAAATAGATTTATACCTGTTATTTCTTCTACCTTGTCAACTGACACTGCATACATTGGCAGATCCTTTACAGGAATTGCTTGGTTAGGAAATACAAAACCAATTGCTGTGTTGTTAGTTGCGTTGTAAACTACCTTCCAAATATACTGAGGAACACCAACAGCACCCGGTCCTATGGTCAAATACCCTTCTTGATATATTGTACCACTTACAACGTAGATGTCATTGGTCAGTGCAGTGTTTCTTACATTCAATTCCAGTATACGCCAAATACCTCTGTTGTTGTTTGGCGTTTGTGGAATCATGTTGCTCAAGAAGAAACTTTCGCTCATCTGTTCTTGGCTGGCTCTGTTGTTTGCTGCTGGGGCTAGATGTCCACGATCATAAGGTTCACCACTGTAATCTTCGAGTGTAGCTTCTTTGTCATCTGGGATTAAATCGTCAGGTCTAAAGTCATCTTTACGCTTTGCTGGCCCATTGATATCCAAGTCGTCGAGATGTTCTACAACATATTCTGCTGTTTTGGTATCATATCGATAATGAATGGCATAGTTACTGTGACATATGTATTGTGTGTTTTCTGTGATTGAACTCACAGGTGCACCGTGAACGGTATGCTGTGGGCAATTGTCGTTGATAGGATTTGCAAACGCTGCAAATGGAAATAGTGCTAATAGATACAGTGATTTCATATGTTTTCTCTTTATATTTGCTTAAACTACAACATTGCGTTTAGGTGATCCCCAAACATCACGTGCATTAACACGAATGAATCGCTTGTTGGTTTGTGCTTTATTAGGATTTTCCATTGTTAACACTACGTTCAAACCTTTGGCCCATGCTGCACGTTGGTTAACTATACGTTGTCCGCTGCTCATGTAGTCCTTACGCATTGCGTGTTTTGTGCTTTTACTGACGTTGCTATGAACGCCTTGACTGATGAAACCGTTTGACTTTCCACCTTTTTTGGCCATTGCCGATCCTCCATTATATGTGTATTTATTTAATATAAAAAAAGGGTCCTATAAAATAGAACCCTTTTCAGTTTTATATTTTAGCGTAGATTAGAAACTAAACGATACGCCAAATGCAGGAGTAGTTTCTTCAGCATCTAGGTTGTAGCTAACTTCAGCAAATGCACTTAGGCTGTCTTTGGTGTAAACAACGCCAGCGCCGATGTTTTGTGCCGTGTCATCGGCATCGCCGTTAACAAATGCAGAAACGTCTAGTGCGTCCATTGCGCTGTAAGTACCAACTGCTTCGTAAGCAAATGCATCAGTATAAGTAACAGCTACGTTAGCATAAAGTGCTGCGCCAGCATCAAACCCAGTTGCTACTGCAACAGTGGTGTCCTCAGTGTCAAGATTGTAGTCAAATGCTGCGTTCACATCAATCTTGCCGTAGTCGTTGCTGTAAGCAAGCTGAACGTTTTCAACTTCGCCCACATTGGCGCTGATGTCAGTAAATCCAACAAGTGCATCAAATGCACCGTAACCGACGATGATCGACTCGTGATCGTCAGCTGGGTCAGCAAGAGTGTCGCCGCCAACAACTTCTAATCCGCCAAAGCTGAACAAGTCGCCTTGATCTCCAAAGCTAACGCTAGTAGCACCAAATGCTACACCAATGTGCCATCCATCAACAACGATATCACCGTTGTCTGCTTCTACGTCAACAGAACCAAATGCAGTTGCATCTTCGGCCTTGTGGCCAAATGACAGTTCAGCAGTCGGAGTTGCGATAAAATCGCCTGCGTTGTTTTTAGTAAATTCAGTACCAACTGAACCGCTGACATCAGCAGCAAATGCAGCGCCAGCAAATGCAATAGCTGCAACAGTAGTAAGTAGTAGTTTCATAAAGTTTTTCCCTTTGTTATTACAATGGCAAATTTCTTGCTCATTCGTATTATTAGTTATAACATGTATTCTATAAGACGCAACTAGTTTGAACAGATATCTAGGGTTTTTTGAAAATGCTTTTTAAATGTGTGTTCTATGTGCAACAGTTATACTAGCGGTTTTAGTATGCCATGTCGTTTTATCAACGGATCAATAGCAGCTTTTGCCTGACCTATGTCCCACTTAAAGGTTTTCTGTGCCTCAGAATACATGGCATCAACAGTGTCATGACGCCTTATAATTTTATAAAGTAACTGGTCGATTTCAATCCAATTCACTGCTTTAACCATTCTATAAACTTGTCAGCACCGTTGCTGACATTTTCGGCCCAATGATCTGCTGCATTCTCATCCGCAAAGTCACTAGCATACTTAACACATGTGAACTTTGCTTTGAAACGCTTGCATGATTTAGCCAATGCATATGCTTCCATATCAACTAGGTCAGTTACTAATTCAGGCGTACTCATAACAAAGTTATCGCCTGTGCTTAATGTAATGTTGCTATCGCTTAAAACTATACTGGCGTTTAACTCGCCGTTTTCAAACGGAGTAGATCCTAGAGGTGCTTGAGGGCGAGCATCCATGTCACGTTGATACACTGTACCAACCTCCAACAATTGTCCTGCTAGCTCAGGCTTTAACGTTCCTGCTGTTCCATAGTTGATAAAAGAAGAATAAGGCGAAGTTGACAGTATGCTTGTAGCAACTATGGCAGCATTAACTTTGCCAACTCCTGTATAAATTATTTCGTAGTTTCTTGTTGTGTTTTTATAAAAGAACTTGCGTGGTAATTCTGATTCTAATGCAACTAGTATGTAAATCATAAAATGTCTCTATAAGTGTTCTTACAGTTTCAGAGTGGTGCGTTTTGTATGTCCACTATTAGTACCCTTAACCTATCTCTTGTTTGTAAAAGTAGGCAGATTCCCAGCCGGCATAACTATGTTACACCTTTTTACCGTCTGTAAGTGGCACTTCTGTTGCCAGGCAGTACCCGCCCCTGCAACCTAATGACTTAGGCTGCGATTGCCATTGCTGGCGCTGCGTTTGTGTTTGCAGTTATCATTTTCTTCGCGGTAACGGCGCTTAGATCCCGGTGACTCCATCCTGCCTAGTTCGTTGATCAATCCTATGTCAGGCCCATCATAAAAATACTGCGATTAATCCTAATACTAAAACAAATATAATACTTACATTACCCCAAAAGATCTGTTCTTGCTCAGTCGGTACCTGTTCATCACAGTACTTTTTCCAATCAAACTCTTCGCTTCTGTCTTTACTCTCATCGTAATATACATACATCATCAGTCTTCTTATGGTGGACCTGCCGGGTGCCGCCCCCGGGTCTCATCCGTGTTCAGTGAACTTCAACATCACAAACTATTTATAACATGTATGTAAGGTGTAGTCAAGAAAATAGAGTGGTTTTACCCACTCTATTTTAATTTAATTTAAAACAGTGTTACTGACCCATGTTCATGAACGGAACAGTTGCATCTGGAATCATAGTAGTGGGCAATGCACCATTCCACTTTTCTGCTTGAGTCAGTGCAATCAGACCAGCATTATCCTTGAGAGCTTCTGCCTTTGCTTTAATAGCACTTGCTTCTGCTTCACCACGGATACGAGTAGCTTCTGCTTCAGCAGTTGCTCGAGCAAGTTGCGCATCAGCTTCTGCTTGTGCCTGGATCACAGTAATTTCGGCAGTAACCTTTTCACGTTCTGCGTTCTGGCGAACCTTCTGCACTTCGACTTCTGCAAGCATACGAGCTTCGATTGACTGTTCATAAGCATCAGAGAAGTCAATGTTCTCGATCTGCACCGACTCAACAATGATTGGTCCGATCACAGCTTTCTGGATAGCCATTTGCACTTCGGCAGCGAGGCGTTCACGTTCCTGGATAGCAGTAGATGCGTTAAACTTACCAAAGACGTTCTTCACTTCTTCGAGAACTTGACGATCAAGCAGTCGAGAAATCACACCAGCTTCACCACCGTATTCACGATAGATCGTCTCAACTTGATCAGCAGGCAAGCGATAGTTAACAGACAGGCTCAAACCAGCAGTTTGTTGATCTCGCGAGTAAGCAAGGATGTTCTCATACAGTTGAGCTTGCGACTGGACGCTAATATCAACTACACTGTCGATAATAGGCATCTTGAACCCAAGCCCAGGTTCAGACGTTCCAACCACAGCACCGTTTCGCAGAGCGACACCACGGTAACCTTCACCAACAGTGTACCAAGATCCACCGATAACAGTGAGAGCAGTAAGACCAATAAGAGTAGCAAAAGTACCACCAACGATAGCATTCATTTTAAATTTCCTTAGATTGATTTGATATTGTTTAAGAGCAGTTTCGTATTCGTCACGTGAGTTATAGTCGTAACGTTCAGGCTTTTGGATCACTTTGTTCATCCTTTAGATTTGTTTCAGTGTTGTCGGCACGTGGAGTTTTCATAGGTTTAAAGCTGACGCTACGTACAATCCATGTAGCACCAGCAGCAAAGATAGCTGAAACAGCAGCCATACCTAACAATGCATAGATAGCCATTGTTTAATTCCTTTATTTTTGTTTTAGAGAATCGATAAGACGTTCGTAGTTAGAAATAACATACCAGTTGAACTTTTCGAGCAGTTTAGCAAAAAGATAGATGCTGCCAAACAGCACTAGATTAGGCACGACATAGTAAACTAGGATTTCCATTGTGTCCTCTGTGTTTGTTTCTACATTACAGTTATAGCACTAATCTACAGTTTGGTCAAGATATTTTTTGTATTCTTCCAATCTATCTCGTTCCAACACTTCTTCAAAAAATTTATTAGGATACTTTACAACATAAAAAGTTTTTTGTTTATCAGTTAACCAAACAACTTTCCCGCCGAAATGAAAACTACCTATTGTACTCCAAACAGCATAACAGCGTTTGCGATCACGCTGTTTAGATGTTTGAGGAATACTTGCTTCCCAAGGTTTCATGGTGATAAACGCACGGGTGTGTATTGAACACCGATGGTACGATCGCCCGTTTGTGCAGGTTCTACTCTGTGACCTTTCATCCTCAACAGTGTTGCATGTTTAGGTTTTAGCCATTTTACTGTATAAGATGGTTCTATTTTGCCAGCAAGGTCATCAATAAAAATTTGTAATTGGTGTGTCCAATGGTGGTTGCTGTTGTACGATTGTGTAACTGTTTTAATATTGCTTCCAATACGCTTCCCATACAACCCGTTAAGTTGCTGCTTGTCCTTTGCTTCTTCGATGTCATAGATACGATACTGCTGAAACCCAAGACGAGGCAAGCGAACAGCATCAACAGCTTCACGTTGCTGTTCGAGACGTTGCTTGAAGTCTACGTCAAAACGGGGGGTCTTGGAGTTGTTTTTCACGCACTTCTCCTTTCAATGCACGCCAGGTATATTCTTTTTCTTTTTGTGTTGCATAAGCACTGCGGCGGCCGTCTCGGTCTTTGCACCAATCGTTTACAGCCGCATAACTGCCATACGAGATGCCGGGCATTCTAAATAAAACCTCGTTAACAATCTCAGGCAGGCGATCCTTGTTCCAATGGTCGGCACGACCTACAGCAAGGTATAGATCATTGGCCAGCACACTGGTTAGAAAGCCGCCAGGCATGAACCCGTGCATGAGATAGTTTTCTAGTGCTTCGTCTAACAGATTGTTGCCAGTGTTGATGTCAGTGTAACGTATCATCTGCATTTCGGTATTGCTCTGTTTGTAGTGGTGTTGCCTTATGCATTGTTAACATAAGGCAACACCTGTGTCAACCTCGATCTACATAGAAGATATGATTGTCAATTCGAACCACACGCTCAAACTTCTTAGCCCAATCGGGTTTGACTGAGGTAGCATGGAAGTAGGTTGCACCTTCGGTAGGGTCTCTATCTACGCCGTAGGCTGTGATTACTTCGCCTGCAATCACCTGTGCTGTTGCCCAGGCATCTTTGTCCTTGGGGGTGTCGCTTTTGCCATCGTGTGTCCAACTGAACTGATCTTTCTGCCAGACTACCTTACAGATTTCACCGGGGAAGTCTGAGTTCATCACTCTGTTGAGTGTTACCCAACCTACAAACTCTTGTCCCACAGTGCTTTCGCCTCTGCTTTCAAAGTAGATGTTCTGTGCTAGGCAATAGCGGTCTTTTTCGCTGGCATCGGCAAAGATCGCTTCTGGATCAGTGTAAGGCCTTTGCGGCATAGCCACATGAATCACTCGTTCCACTACACGATCAACATATACAATTTCTTTAGGATCAACGGCTGCTTCTGCTCGCTCTGCCGTAAAATAGATAAATGCCATTGCAAGAATCACGGCTGAAGAAGCGACACCGCCGAGGATTATTGACATCTTCATTGGTTTCTCCTTTTTGTCGTTATAGTTTACTTATAGCAGGTTATACAGTACGGTCAACGGGTTTTAATGGCCATAAGCGGATTCTCGCTTACTGTTTAATTGCCTGTCAATGCATCTTGCCCAATCATTTTGTATCCAGTTCCTGTAGGATGCACGCCGTCCTTGCTCAGTGGATAGGCTCTAGTATCCACAATACTGTCACCAAACTGTTTAGCAATGACCAGTGCAGCATATCTAGATTCTTCGTTGTTTGCACTGAGAATCCAGATCACATCACCTTTAAGAAGTTCACGCAAGGCCAGCATAGGTTCATAGGACTCTACATAGCCATCATTGGAACCTAAACTGATGATGGTCTTTTTGGATTCTGTCAACACAAAATGTCTATACAAGCCGTTTGCGTAGTCCTCGGAATTGATACCCGATTTAGCCTGCACAACACATTCTGGCCGCATCTGGCCGATGCCAACTGCAATACTATCGCCTAAAATCAAACATTCAATCATTGTTATCTCCAATTAAATCAGATTCTCTGACCGTTCTAAATCGTTCATTGTAGTCTCGGTCATCAAACGTTTTCTTGTATTGTTCTGCACCAAGATTGATCAAGTATTCAACGTGAGAAAGATCACAGTTGGCAGAGGGTTCCTTCAAGTAAGCCAAGTTCCAGCCGTGCCGGTGATTACAGCGACCATAGTAGAGAGCATACCCGTCACCATGCAGTTCGATAGTGTATCGTGGTTCACATTCACAAGTAAAAAGATCTGATAAATTAAACTCAGCCATTTAAATTTCCTCGACAATAAAGTTTGGAGCCACGCCGTGATAATGTGGCTCATTGCCACACGGAAGTTCTCCATCTCTTTTCAGCAAAAATTCTTCAGTTTCAAACCACTGCATATGCAGATATTGGTTATAACGTGCTGCCGACGTTGCCCCTGCGGCAGTTGGATACACTTTAGCGTAAACAACGTTTTTTGGATCAACCTTTTTTGACTTACTCGAACAAAAATAATTTCCAGTTGACGCATCCTTGACTACATAGGGCATTTTATTCTTTACTGTTATAGTGATTTAAAAAGTTTTCCATATACTTTCGAATGTTTTCCGCTCCTACAGGATTCATACTGTGAACATGATAGCCAAATCCCACAGGCAAACGCAGATTGTTATCCATCACGTGGTCACAGAACCATTTGGCAAACGTATAGCCAGTTTTCTCGCCTGTGTCTTTTTCGTAATGTTCGTCTGCCAAGTCATGGTCAAAACTGATCATAGTGGGCAAACCATACTTTTCCACACACCAAACAGCATCATCCATGCTGCGGCAGATCACTAGGTTTTTGTAAGGTCCGTAGTTGTAACGCACATCAGCAGGGAAGCGAATGTCATCCAAAAACAGTGTCCAGTGTGTCATTATTTTACAGCCTCTAAAAATTCAAGTTGGTCGATGTGATACATGTAGTTCTGTCTAGTCTTGAATCGATGATCCAGTTTAACCAACACCCAGTCTGGGACAAAGCCCCACATCACAATACTGCCCGTTTTACCGCTGGTGGGTCTATCACCAGCGATTCTAACACGATCGCCCGGTTTCAAATCAGTCATTTCGAACTCCGTGTTGTCTACATTATTAATGTAATACATCTTGGTTCATATGTCAACCATTTTTAAACTTCAAATAGTTGTTCAGCAAGTTCTTCGATTAGGTCGTTCATACGTTTCTCAATCCTATTCTACTGTAACCTGAGCGAGATTTAATTTCTCGATTACTTTCACGCTTTTCGCCAAATCGTTTGATTCCTGCCCAATATCCAGCAACATATGAATCCCAATCCAATTTAGTAGATTCTTTTTCATAATCTTGCTTGACTCTTTCTAAAAATTCCGGAGTCATGCTTTATCCTCCGCAAAGTCGCCTTCGGTTCTACCGTAACTGCCCCAATACACTTTGCTACCATCTGTTAGTGTGATTTTTACAAATGGTTCGCCATTTACGTGAGCAGTCTTAGGATTGTCACCTTCTGCTAATCCAGCATCAGTGGTATTCCAAGCATGACTATAGCCTGGAAAATCTCCCGGCCGATATTCCGGACCGGGGTTTTCTAATCCATAGCCTCTACCGCGAATATAAAGGCCGTGTTTATCTTTACGAATCTTCATTTCAAAAGCCACAGTTCACGAGCAAACTTGCCCATTTCATCTAAACCTGCTTGGTATCCAGCAAGCCAGGCTTTGTAAAGAACTTCTACATCGTCGTTTCGCAACAATGTAGCAAGTTCGTCTCGATTCGCTTCAAACCATTCTTCAAATGTCATTGTGCGTATTTCTCGTCTGTTGCTAGTTGTTCAGTTTCACAGGTTGCAACAAACTCGTCAGTGGGAAACATGCTCAAATCCAACTGTGCTTTCAACACCGGGTCCGCATAACTCTGCTTGATGTCAGTGAGCATCATAGTTGTGAGCATTTCGCAATCATTGAGGTTTTGTCCTTCGCTGCCCAGTTGTAGAACAACTGCACCAGCATACCAAAGTGTAGCCCAATAAGTCATAGTAGTTCATATCCTGTGTTGATCAACTCACGCTTTAGTTGGTTATAATCTACAGTGCTCCAGTTGCCATCAATGACGCTAATATGATTATCCGCAGCATCTACAACATCTTTGGCTTCTTTAAGACCAAAACGTGTAACACTGCGAACAGCCTTGATAGCATTGATCTTTTGCTTCCCATCCGGCCACACAGCACGAACACGCATAGCACCGCCAGCATGACCCATCAGCAGTTCCATAAACATCTGTCGTTGCAGACCAGGATCAAAAGCGTCAAACATAGCACATACACGCTCGTCGCCCAGTTCCTCTCCCAGTTCCTCTTTAGCAGCACGAGCAAACTCCTGTGCCTTCCAAATCAACTGTTGACTAAACTTACGCTTCATTGCTTTTCATCCCATTCAAGACCGCGATCTTTAAACCATGTACGACGAACAGACTTTTCCTGTTCAGTTTTTGCAAAAAAGTTCCAACTCTTGTACCCGTTCACAAACAAGATAGCATCTGCAATTACATAGCCTGCAAAAAGGATTGCCAGTGCTTCCATTAGATCAACTCCACATTGTGTTCGCCAATTTCAATACGCACAATCTGATCAGGTGCGTACCAAACTTGGTCGATTGTTACGCCTTTACTGCCACGATTGCTGAGCCATTCTTGAACATTCCGGCCAAGGTCAACTCTAAACACACCAAGACTTCCGAATCTGGTATCTTCATAATCCAACACACGAACAAACGGGTCTGGAACATCTTTGATATAGATGTGCAGAGTTTGAGTATGACGTTGTAGAGGATCTTCGTCGTAGCGTTTTTGTTCTTCGCTGCGAGGATCCCACAGCCATTTCAGTGAATCAACAATACCCATTGTATATCTCCGTGTATCGGTTTATACTAATAATATAACACAGTTAAGAGAAAACGCAAGAATTTAGTTTCCTGCGTTTTCAAGTGTTTACATGCCCATCCAAACTGCACATTCATCCCAACGAACGTTGGTAGTGGTATGCTTTTCTATATGATCCAATATCATAGCACGACCGTCACGATCGCCAAAACGACCAAACACATACGCAGCCGCAAACGGATCATTGTGCTTGATCGTAGGCATCCACTCCTGAGCATAACGCTTGCGATCCAGCCCTGACGCAACCACAGTGTTCCAATAACGGTCATACTTTTCCACAGTGGCGTGCAGACGTTCCGCAAAGCGAATTTCAAAGTTACGAACACGGTTAGCCTGAATAACAGGTAACATCGGAACCACATCATCAACTTCTTCGTTGAGGATCAAGTTCACAATGTTACGATCAAACACAATACGATCCACAGTCTTGTGAATACGCACGTACCAGTCGTTCTTGACCTTCAGCATGTGACCATCTGCAAAACGGATGATGTCGCCTTCACGACCTTCAGCACCACGCTGGCGAGCAATGTAGTCACCCAAGTTGCCTGCCACACTACCGTAAACCGGAACACGAGTAAGTCCCGACGGAGTAGAGTTTTGCTCAACAAGATAGTTACCAGTCTCGTTGTGGCGAATAGCCAACAGCACAAGGTCAGCAGTTTCGTATGCCAGAACAATTTGGTTGAACGGGCTCACAAACTCAAAGATCGGAGTAAGTCCAATCTTTACACAGCGAGCCATCCAGTTCATGATTTCGCCTGCATCGCTGCGACCAGCAAGATAGGTTTCGGCATCCATAGCAACTGACGTCACACCCATCTTGGTAGCAAGACGCAGACAGCCGTTTACAACGATAGGACGGATCATACTACCATCCATCTTTTCCATAATCACATGCGGCTGAGACATGTCGACTACATGAGTCTGAGTCTCTTCACGCTCGTTCACGTTGAAGAACTTGTGGAACGGACGGCTCATAAGGTTGCCGTCGCGATCAAAGATAAGACCACGGCATTCGCGACGGATTGCGCCGCCCAAGTCATCTGGGCCAGTCATGTCAAAGGTATCAGCCATGGCCACTACGTAATTCACGACAGTGTAGCCTTCGCGCTCTGCTACAACAAACTCGTCACGGCCTTCTACGTGCGGCAGCACATCACTGATGTGACGGATCTCAGGAAAACGGTAGTTCATGATTTTATCCTTGTGTATCACCTACCCTAGTGTTATAGCACAAGGATAGGCAGTTGTCAATCACTGATTCTGTTGCCATACATGTCGTAGCAGCGGACAGCATCAAAGCCTTCTTCTACAGTAGGACGAACAAAACTATCCATCATTGATTCAATAACATGATCAGGAATAGTCTTGCCTGGACGGCTAGCCATACGGTGCCGCCAATCTTCCCACTGGCTGTCACCCGCTGGCAAGAGGATGCACTCGCACTCAACACGATAACCTGCGTTACGCATACGATTAATGATCTTAGCCCGCTTCTTGGCACCAAGATTGGTCTGATCCCAAACAATGCTACGCTTGGAACGAACAACATCATCTAGTTCACGATTCATTGTATTAGTTGCCAAACTAATCAAATCGTTAAACACTTCGTTGTAGGTCTTACCATCATCCGCAGCCCATGCTTCAAGTAGATTGTCAGTACTGTAAACAAACACCCCATCACCGTGGTCACCCATGTCTCGAATTACTCGGTTTACTAGAGTGCTCTTACCAGCAGCAGGCAAGCCAACCATAACAATACAAACAGGCTTAATCATTCTTTTGCTTCTCCATCAAAGGTGTAAGGCTTGCAACGATACCAACCATCCTTATCCATTTCTACCTTAAGAACAGCAGCTACAGCATCACACTCTGCACGAGTATCAAAACTTTGAGTCGATAGTATTTCTTCGCTGCCCCAGCCCAACCAAACGATTAGAACGAATTTGGTAATCATTTAGAAGTCCTCATCACCTTGATATACGTTGAACACAAAGATCCCTTCTTCACGCCACATACGCACAACTCGCGGACGGTCATCAAACACCATGTCAGGCTTACGACCGTAGTCGGCGATGATCTCATCAAGGATTTCACGCTTGACAATATCGTCACCACGGAAGTCGTCTGCCTTACGCATGTACAGTTTGGCAGTGTAGTTCCAAAAGCGATTGTCCTGCAACCACTTCATAGTAGCATCACGGCTACGCTCGTTGCGCCCGCTTGCAAAGATGATATCGTTACCAGCAGCCTTCAGCGAGTGAAACGCTTCCGCAACATACGGGTTCACAGCATCGTTTGGAATACCAGCGTCGAACGCTTTCCAGTTCTTTGGCTTGCTGCGAACATAGTCCAGCCGGTGCTCGATGTTAGCCAGTGTGCCGTCGATATCAAATACAATCAGCATCAAAAATCCTCCCAGTTCATTTTCATTCCAACGTTCATTTCAGCATTACGCTTTGCAGCTTCAAAGTCTACGAAAGGACCAGCGGAAGTGAAGTCATCGAGCAGACGCCCTTCGGGCGTAAACAGCATCCATTGTCCGCCGTACACTTTTGAGATACGAACCGATTTGATACTATTGGTAGCGACAAAATGGTCTTTGTTGACGGTTTCAAACTGCATCATGTCCGTGTTCCTCTGTTGCGTTATAATTTAATATAGCACTGTTGTAGGATTATGCGACCGAATAGTTTTGTTCGATATCAAAGGCTTGTAAAATTTGTTCGCTGTGCTTGCACTTACCATAGAAGGTAAATCCTGTGCAATCGCATGTGAATCCCTGTTCGGTAAGGGCAACTGTGTAGAAGCTGTCTTTTTTGCTACCTGCTACACTCCATTCAGTGCCTACCAGCAGATTGCCTTTGAAAGTCCAATCCGCAGGTTTCAAGTAACGTTTAGCAAACTTCTTAGCCACAGTTGCCCCCATGCTTCGTTCACATCGTAGTATAAATGTATACTACCATTTGGGCATTGTCAAGAGATTTCTTTGGCTTCGCAACGCATTGTATATTCGTAGCAAACGAGGACTGTTAGCTGAATGTTCTGATTTGGCTACTGCAAACTCTTTGGCTACTATTTCTTCTAGTAGTCTTAGATCGTCGTCTGAAAGATTTCCAAAATCTCTACTAACCATGTTTTTTCCTCCATGCTTCCTCGAAGCCATCTTCGTGTACAACGTTTTCGTGATTGCCCCAGATACGCTCAAAGTAATTGTTATACACACTTAGGATGTCTTTTTCAGGCCATGCATCTGGAATCAAATGCCCTTTAACAATCCAATAGTATCTATTGGCTTCTTTACGTTCTGTTTGTGTCATATTTTATTTACACGAAAATAAAATATTAACGCTAACATTAAACTTCTTGTTCTGTAAGTGTTTTTTGTTTTTTACCATAGAATCCATTTGTGTATACAATGTTTTCAGTGGTTTCAAACGGTTTGCAAACAGTAATTTTATTACCATTTTTTAAGAATTCGTCAATCAATTCTTGAGGACAGTTGCGGTGAGATCTACTTGGGGGATTCATGGGTTACCTTTATATTGTGTTTGATGATTCTACAATCATATCCATCAGTTCCGTGTGGGTG
>Ga0255072_1000120_pt1 | contig 17317 bp, 20 predicted proteins | sample Colum_Yuk_RepA_8_FD_188461 | JGI IMG/M metagenome (GOLD analysis project Ga0255072, IMG submission 188461) | Freshwater microbial communities from Columbia River, Oregon, United States - Colum_Yuk_RepA_8h | ecosystem: Environmental > Aquatic > Freshwater > River | place: USA: Oregon | collected...
TTTCTTCGCAAGCTATTAATATTTTTTTCATATTTTCTCAATTATAAAATGTCCTAATCTATGAGTGCCTAATCTATAGAGCTCTCTGGCTTTCCAGTTTGCGAGGGCTTCACTTGGGAAGTAGTAACTCTCTCTGAGGCTTCCGCCTGCATAGTATAACAATCTAAACATTCGTATTTGGTTTTTAAAATTTGTAAATAAAGTTCTATATCAAATGAGCCCCCCCTGTCATGGGGTAGGCTCTGCTTCCGCCACCATCTGGCCATCTCGTATAAATTCATAGGCCGCAAGTCCAGTGTTCATCCCACTCATGCACTCTTGATCCATTGTCGTAGCGGATACCTTGCTCATTGATAAGCTCCTGAAGCCAATAGTTAAGGCCTTCCATCTGTACATCATTCAAGGTATAGTCATCACCTTCTGATGTGCGTGCCTCCACATCATATATATCAAAGGTCTCATCTCTGAACATTCTGAATTTAAAATCTCCACAATAATTAAAGATCTCGAATTCAGCTTGAAATTCATTTCTTTCGCTATCATCTGTTATATTGATCCACATACTGCAAAAATTAAAGAGTAATACATTACGGCTGTCATGCCGACTAATACAATAAAGCTGAGTAAGCTGTTTAGGTAAGGATCTTTCATAATTATAAATTTTCGTAGGTTAATTCTAAAATCATCTCACAATGAGCTTGAGCTTCAGCTTGTTTCTCAGCATCCTCATCATCATTAAGGTAATCAAATGCCTCGCTATTGGTAGTGATGCAAGATACTTCTGTACCTTCCACTACTCCAGTTACTCTGTAATGCCCGTAGCTGGAAGTTCTTTCAATTCTAATTTCTCTCGTTTTCATAATCATTTTTTTTATGGGTTTTGTGCCTTATTGACCTTACAAAGGTAACTAACATTTTCATATATGCAATAGCTTATGCACATTTTTTACATTTTTTAACAAATTATTTTTGAAACCCTTATAAAATAAAGGAATTAGCTAGAAAATATTTTTCTTTTTTCTGTAGATGTACTCCTGATATTTACTAAATACCAGTTGACTGAGCTTATTGTAGCTGTTGCAGTCCTTACATTTTACCCAATGGTGCACGGTGCCTGCTCTGGTTACTACCTTCTTATTATATTGGTAGTTAGTTCCTCCACATTCTACACATTCATACCTATCACCTCCATGCTGTACTGCATAATTGTGCTGAGGTAATGTATATGCCTGGATCTTATTAAATACCTTCTCAAGAACCTGCACATCCATCTTGCAATATGCCACCATCTTATCCAGGGCATCCTGATCCTTTCTAAATACAATATCTTTCCAGAGATCTAGGCCTCCTGTTTCCATCTTAGCCCCTACCTGCAGGAATTTAGCAATGTAGTCGAGCTTATTGCTATTGAAATTAAAGTACTTTTTAGCCAATTTAAGAGTATCAATGGTTTTCGGATTTGGCATAACATCAATGCCGTGAATTAAGGCTCTTGTACGTATCCATTTGAGGTCAAATCTATCACCATTATGTGCTACTATCTCATCAGCCTGTGCTAGTAATTTGGTAAATTCCTTCAGCATGGCCTTATCACTCTGGTTCTTTGACCAGGTTAGGCTGTGAATCTCCTCCTCACCTTCCCACTTATAACAGATACAAATGATGGCCCTCTCATGGATAATATCCTGAGGATTTATATTTATATTGTACCCAGTTCTCCAGAATACCCCAACATTGAAAGACGTCTCAATGTCGTAAAAAAGTCGTTTTCTTATCATATTTTTCTCCATAGGGCCAGCCTATCTAGTAGGCCTCCCTGCAATAGGTATGGTATGATTAATCCCAGGATCAAACCCACAACAAAAGGCCACCATCTGGTGCGGTACTTTACCTCCTTAATTGCTGCGGCTGCTTTTGCCTGCTCTCTTATCACCTTTACCTCTGTATCACCTTTGATTTTCAATGTCTTTACCCTCTCACGATACTCTATCCTGGTCTGCCATCTGGTTTTAGGGATTTCTAGTACTTTGGTGTGTATTACCGTATCGCGATATGCGATAATTTTCTCCCATACGATGGTATCATTAACAATAACAGGGAAGCTGTCCACCTTCAGCACTTGGATAGTATCACTACCCTGCTCAATTTTAAGGCCGTTCTCAATTGCTTTTCTTAAATGGTATTGTACTTTCAGCTCTTTTGAACAGGAATATGCCGTAATGACAATAATAAATATAAATAATAACCTCATAGCTCTAGTAATGTATAAGAGAAGCAATTGCCATGTATCTTAGCTGCCTTTTTACAAATAAACATGAAGGTCTCGAAATCTTTTACCCTCTTGAATACCTGACATCCTTCGCTCCAGTTCTCTACCCATGTGCTGTCAGTACCTGCCTTGTGGATGTTTATGCCAAAGATACCCCTGTCGGTTTTCACCTCATCGAATTTTAGATCCTTGTTGCCATCCCTCCATACAGTAACCTCTCCTAGCCTCTGGCATAGTGCATCATATTTGCCCTGGTGTTTGTCTATTTTCCACGTTGCTCTGTATTGACCAGGTACTAATCTAGCTACCCCTTTTGCATTATGAAACTGCTGTACACCTTTTTTCCCTGGATCGGTAGTTGCATTCCAACAAAAGAAATTCCAGTTACCTAAGCTATCTTTATAAGTAATGGTAATATGATCATCGAAAACATTCGTAACCTTATCAGCTATGGAAGGGGCATTGTTGCGTATGCCTACAATGTTAACATCATAACCTTTATTTGCGGTATCTTCAAACCACTTATAACCTTTCTCCTTTACGGCTCGCTCGATTTGTTGTCTGGTGTACATATTTCGTCTGTATTATTCTTAATCTCCTTTACTCTATTGAATAGCCTCTTAGCACTATCCCATAAATCTAGCCCTCTGACTGCCTTGTAATTTTCATTAATACTGATTACCTCAATTGATACCAGGATCAATGCCACTATCTTAGTGAGGAGTAAATCTATAGAAAAAAACTTTATAATGATGCCATTAAGTATGAAATAGTCAATGAGATAGAATAGAATAACAGTTATCTCATATAGTGCTAACTTACTCGCAATGGCTGATAAGGCTCGGCTGCTGAATGGTATGTTATTTTTTTTGCTTTTCCAGATACCTGTAATGGTATCCAGGATAATTGCAAATCCTATTAAGAATAAAAGCCCCCATATAGGCATGAAAAATGTCATAATAGTACCTATTAGTGCTGCCCAATGGAGCTGGATTGATTGTAATAATATGCTGAGCTGTGCCCTCACAGGATCAATATGCTGTTATTGTATCCGTTTTCACGGAAGTTACCACATAACCCTGTGCAGGTTGTGGTCCATTCGTTAATGCAAGAGCAATTATTGAACATTGGCCTAAGATCGGTATCAGTATTGGCAGCCGATGTAAAGATAGGGAATAGTGCCTTGTTAGCTAGTAGCCATCTGATCAATCTCTGCTCAAAAAAACTAGCCTTTTGTGCATAATGCTCCATGCCGAAGGCTACCTCACTACGGGATACACTAGCTGAGTAATCACCATTTTGCGTTTGCAGGCCTTTATTCTTGAGCTGATACGTCAAACCGAAAACAGCATCCTCTGCTGATCTCCATGCAATGACAGGCTGAATAAATTCTACTAGATCAATCTCATCATTGGTTAAGGTTTGTGCATTGTAGGCCGCTAGTAGATGGTTATAAAATACAGTTCCCAGGATAGGCTGTATCCTTAATGCCGATTGAGTAGCTATGTATGGTGTTACATCTGTTACATCCACGTTAGCAGTTATCGGGGTATTGGTCTTTAAATAATTCTCGGTGATAAAATATAACATTATGCAATGGGTTGTTGTGATGCTGCCGCACCTTGTGTTACATCTCCTCCCTCTATTGGCGGTAAGGATGCCAGAGCTCGTATCTCGTTAATTGTCATGGTCTCAAGAACCTTAGTAGCTACCAATGGGCTAAGGCTATTGAGTGCATCATTGGTCTTACTCGTATCCTCCTCAAGTTCTACAATTGTCTCGTTAATTATTTGGAAGTTGTTAATTGTAAATTCAGCAGGTATCCTAGCAATAGAAATAAGCTCATTAAAGATTGTGGTAATCTGGTTGCGGAGCTCCATTACCACATTTTTCTCGAATATAATATAAGCCTGCTTAATATCGGAACCATTACCCAGGGCTCCTGCTGTACGAATACCCATCAGGATAGGGTCAATCGTATGAGCAAAACAAATCTGTTCCGTATTTAATTGAGATGCCTCTAGGAATAGCTTATCATTGTTGTTATTTGGAAGGGCCTCAATCTTAGGGAGCTGGTCCTGTGAATTGGCAAAGAATGCAACAGCTTTACCTGCATTAGCAGCACCCTTGAGCCTGTCAATGGTCTCTTTAATCATGTGCTTCTCCTCTTCTGACTGTGGTCGCTTTGGGAACATCATAGCAAATGATGGAAAAACGCTGTTTTGTATGTTACTTTTTGCAAAATACGACAAATCGCCAGATAGAAATGCAAAATTTAAAGCACTTGTATAGGTAGGGAGCGGATAGTAATCCTGCCCCATTGATTTTATCTCATAGCAATAGAGCTGATATTCATCATTGCAGGTGATGTGGTAGGGTTTAATCTCTCTAATATCAATGCGAGTGCTCCAGTCATCACAGATATAGTAGGTTTTGCGGTCTCTAGATACCCTTACTTTCTCAGGGCTGATGTTTTCGATCCTGGTTAGCTTACGTTTTTTGTCAAAACACAATTTAAAGTAGATACGATTGTGCAGTATTAGCTGTTTTGTCGTAGCTTTTACGATGTGCTTAAGATTGATTTTTTTCTCGAAGGTATATAGCTCCAGTTTTTCTTGAGCTGTCATTTTATCGGTATTCAATGCAAACCCTCCACCAATAACTGCATTTGTTTTGTAGTCAACTATGGCACCATGTAACGGGGAGCTGTAATACATCTGGTTAAGTAGTTCTGGATATAATCCATCAGTACCAAAACGTACCTCCTTATTTGTATCATACCTCCCATTAACATAGGGTAGCGTTAAATTGCCACGGCCTACGGGAAGGAATGGAGTAGAAAATGATTGATACCCTTCTACTACCTCGGGGCCTTTTGATTTTCTGTTAAATATATTATCGTACCATGCCATATTAATCGTATATTGAATTACCTGCTGGACCACTTACTACCATTCTGCCCTCCTCAATAACTACTCCTGTAGTTTGCGATATGGACAAGGGTAAAACAAAAGGTAAATTACTCTCGTATACCTGGTATGTAAATTGGCCCTGGATTAATGAGATATCATTAGGTTCATCCAGGCTAAATAAATTGTATCTCTCTGGGTAGGCACTTGTATCAGGTGCCGTGAATAATTGAGGGGTGCTTGTTGTATTCATCTCATTGGTGAAAACGAATAAATAATGTGGGTTTGCTACCGTTGTAACCTCGGATAAGGTCAGCACGATTTGATTAATCACCCCCTGCTCTAGATAGATCATACCTATATTATTGAATGCCTGATAAGATGTTAAAAAAAAGCCCCCATTTCTGAGGGCCTTTAGATGTATATGGAGTTGATTATTGTACTCCGATTGCCTGCAATTGTACAAGGGTCATGTTCACCTCATATGCGAGATAGTCATTTTCCGCAACTAGAGTAACGGAATATTTAGAGCCATCTGCACGGGATGTGCCAGATCCTTCACCTGTTGCAGATACTTGCAAGTATGGGAAGTACCAATAAATACCATTGGCATCCAAAATGATGGCAGTAAGGTACTGCTGTCCACCACCTAGGATTTTAATAGCTCGAGATTTTGCAGCATCTCGTCGGTGAAACATTAGGTTAATTGTAGAGGTAACGAATGAGCTACCATTCACTAGATCGATGTTACTCTCTTCAGTAAAGTTAGAGGTATTTCGTCTAATGTAGAAGTTTTGAAACAAGTTAACGCCAGCTAATGTGATACCTGTGATTGACCATCCAGCTCCTGCGGATGGGTCTGTAGGAGTGATTGAAGCAATCTCATCCTGTTGGTTAATCCAGATACCATAAATACCACCAGAGTTATTGTCGCAAGATTTTACTATATCTTCTAAAACTAAACAAGGCATGATTTAAAGTATTAAAGAGCCCCCATTGCTGAGGGCTCGGTTATTAATTATGAATAGAAAACAATCTCAGCAGGGTTAACGAAGTTGAAACCTACCTTCATATTCGCACGAGTTCGGATGTAAGGCTCAGCTACAGTATCAGCTAAGTTTACAGCTCGTAAATCAGAGCTATCTCCTTCAGCATCGAATGCATAGATAAGGTTGTCCTTCAAGGTCCATACGAAAGTATCGTTGCTCATCCCTGGACAAACTACAATCTTAATACCTAAGAAAGTCAATGACAAATCTTGAGTAATGTATGCCTGAGTGTTACCAGCAGCTACTCCTAATCGGTAAATGTTAACCAATTGAGTTGGCATATACAATCGAAGGTCAGCAGTTCTGGTAGCAATTGTTGCAGGCAACAAAGCGAAAGCAGCAGATAGAGCTGTTTCAAGTCCTGTGAATGTAGTAATGTTACCAGTACCACCATTGATAACTGCAGGATCAGCAGCTAACAATTTCTCATACCCATCACATAAAGCTAGTGTAGGGTTCAAAGAAGTTGTATCACCTTGCCAACGGATGCTCTCGATATCTCCATTGATTTTGTTAGCCATTTCTGACCAGTAGAAAGACATGAAAGAAGCTACAGAAAAATCTCCGTTAGATCCTTTGCTCATTTGCAAAGACAAGAAAGATTGCTCAAGGTCAAACTGGCAGATTTGAGCCATTGCAGAAAGAGCACATACGTCAATTTCTTTAGCATCTAAATCATCAGTTGGGGCTGTAAACGCACAGCTAGAAGCCTGAAGGATGTTACCGAAAGTAACGGAAGCTAATTTAGTTTTGTACTTTACACCTGGCAAAGCTCGGTAGTTATCGGCAGTATCTTCGGACAAATATGCCTTAGAATAGAATGCCTCAGGGTTAGCCGCTAATAAAGCGGTAGGATCTATATTAAGATCGAATTTTAATTTACGCATGATTATTTGTTTATAAATTTGTTAACATTAGAAAATCTCTGCTGTACGCTTAACGCTACAGCCTCAGCCATCTCCACTTCCTCCTCAACCTCAGCAGTCAAGGCTTGGTCTAGTTGGTTTTGTAAATCAGCAATCATAGCTACTAATTGATTAACCTGCTCTTCAATAGCTGGTTTCACAATTGCCAAAACTGCCTCAGCATCTAGCTCAGGATCTACTGCCATAGTTTCCTCCTCAGTAGTTTCTACTGTGGACTCCTCTTCTACAACAGTATCCTCAAGAGCTACCTCTTCAGAGGCTTCTACTTTTTCGACTTCCTTAATCTCGATAACCTCCCCGTCCTTAACAACGTAGATTTTACCCTCGATTAGGTGCTCGCCATCGGGTAACTTGTTCATATTTATTTGGTTTTTATTTGTTTGCTCGCTTAGCTTCATGCCTAGATAACCTTCAATTGAGAAGCCTATCTGCTCCTCACTTACTAGCTCTGCATAATATTCCTTATCCGTTACCTGTGCCGTTACCATCAATGTACCTTCAGGTACTTCAATACCAAAGGAGCTGTATGCTTTATCTTTTTTCGGGTTCTCAACTATCCAGGCCTCAAGTACATAGGCAGGTACTGTTTTCTCAGTATCATGCTCTAGGTTAAATAGGTCTCTATTGACCATATCCCTCATGAATTTGCCGTGTATATTCTCAATCTCCTCTTTAGTGAATTGCACAAAGTACTCCTGTTTGGCGTCATCATCATAGCGGTATATATCCATAGGGATTAATGCAGGGGCCGTGATGCGGTACTTTAATTCATCAGAAAAAAACATTGGCTTAGCTTCACTTGAGAAAGCCATCCCTTTTACCTTAATGGCAGGGTTTGCCGTGAATGCTATTTGCTCAATTCCAAGATCTTCACCATTCTCAGCATAGGCTGGGTCTATTGTGATCTTATAAGTAGGGATATTTTTTTCTGCCATTTACCTATATTAGAAAAATAGTATATTTGTTAAAAAAAATTATGATAACAATTTTAGGGAAAGAGATCCCAAACCAAATGAAGGAGCTCACTATTGAGCAATTCGAAATGATCACTGAGATCAATAATAATAAGGACCTAGATGCCGTGGATAAGCACCTCAAGATCTTTGAATATCTAGGTATCCCTGAGAAGGATTTTTGGGATGTTGACATTAGTGATTTTATTGAGATGGTAAAGGCATTCAATAGCCTGGATAAAAACATTGACTACCCCACCATTGATACTATCGAGATAGATGGGTACACCTATACGGCTCAGATGAAGCTCACAGTTAGGGATACTAAGCACATCGAGAAGCTGGCAATTGAGAAGCCAAAAAACTACATCAGTCAAATGATGGCCGTGATGTTTAAGAGAGAGGACCTTACCCCTGCTGAACACTATGCCGATGCACATATAAAACACAAAGCTAAATTTATCTGCAAAATGACTGCTGATATTTCTATACCTTACGTCATGTATATTGCTAATAAAGTAAACCAACAATTTAAGAATGCTGAAGCTACCCCAGAGCTGGAGCGAAGTAACGCTTGAGCAGTTCATTGAGATTGGTAAAATAGATAAAACGCAAGGGGCCTACCACTACAATAGTGAGGCCCTTTCTATTTTAGCCGATGTTAACATTGAAGAGATTGAGGAGCTCGAGATTGATGAGCTAAATGCCTTAATAAAAGAGGTCAATTGGTACAGCAATCAGCCACCCAATAGATACCAGGAGGAGGTGCTCGGTATGAAGCTCAAGCCATTTGGAAAATTAGAGCTATATGAATGGATTGATTTAGAGCACTTATTTACTAGCGACTACATTGATAACCTAGATAAGATATGCGCTATCATGTACAGGAAAGTACGCCTCAATGAATGGGATGAGGAGGTTATGGAGCCCTATGATTTTGACCTGAGCAATCGAGCGGAGCAGTTCCTAGATTTACCCATCACCTACATCTATGGCATCATTAATGAGTTCATAAAGTTTCGTAAACATTTTTATGAAACCTATCGCAATCTATTTGGAGATGTGGACGATACTGAGATTAGTGAGGAGGAAAAAGCAAAGCTAACCAAAGAGGAGCTCGATGATATCGAGGCTGAAAAAAAAGCCTCCAAATGGTCATGGGAACAAATGATCTATAACCTATGTAATGGCGATTTGACCAAAGCTGAGAAGCTAGGTAAGTTAAAATTAATCTTTGTCTTTAATATGATAGGGATGAAAAAAGAATTAAACATCTAGCGGAAAGCCTGGAGTGAAATCAGGCGGTGCATCTAGGGCATAGAAATTATACACAATACTTTGATCCTCTTCTAAGATAGGCACTATCTCCAGGATAGGGTAATTCTTAGTTAGCCATTCAGTATATTGGCTATATATCTCGGTGATTATTCCTGCACTTGTTAGCTCATCGGTAAATTGTCTGACCAAATTATACGGAGGTATTACCCCACCATTCCACAGGAATGCCCCGTTATTGAGAAAGATAAAGTAATACATGGCTACTATCTCAATTTCTAGGGTAGAAAAACCTGTTATTTGTGCATTGATTCGCACACTATCCTCCAACGTTCTTGTATCCACTAGGCCATTCTGCCTAATGATCCTTTTTAATATTGTGGCCATCCTTCTCCGGGTAGGGTAGAGGATATTGAATACTCCGTTTTTTGCGTATCTAGGCATATTGTAATACTCTGAAAAAGTCAACTACACAGGTCTCTCCATTCGTAGCTGACTGTACGGTAAATAAAAGATATTGATCTACGGTTCTGTTAAGGTTGTATGCATTCAATCCTACCCCTGTAAATTCACTGGCCCCTGAATTCATCCATGAAAACCCATTATTTCTACAGGTGATTGTTTTCTCACATTTGATGGCCTGCTGTACTCCTCCACCATTCAATGTAGTTATACCACTTATCAATGTAGCACCTGTCATGCTGTTGCTTGTATTAATGTACAGCCTTGTATGAACCTGCCCCGTGTTACCTGTTACCCGTATCATACGCCATTGTATCTCAAGTAAGGTATCAGTAGTCAATGTATTGGCTGGTATTCTCAAGGCCTTAGATATGGTTACTGCTGTCGATACGCTCAATGATCCTGTGGATGCAGAATGGCCTAGATACTTAGGATTGAATGATACATCACCTGAGCCTACCAATGAGTTCCCGTTAACTGTTTTAATGTTAGTGCCTGATACTAGTGTTGCCTGCTTACCATTCAAGGCAGTATTTAGATCACTCTGGCTAGATAAGGTACCTGTGATATTTCCCCAAGTTGCACCTCCTCCTGAAGCTGCATTAATTATCTGCTGTCCTGTAATGGCAGTATTAACAGGTTGCCCTGCTACTATCTGAGTGCATTCGATTAGATCGGTAGGTTGTAAATCGCCAGTATGAGGGGTAAGGTTTTCCCTCCAATCCCCCCACCAATTAGGTAAGCTCATACCTATATTACTTTATGCTTTCGATTTGTTTAAATCGGAACGGCACAATCGGTCCAGTCATTGAGTGCAAAGGTAATACTCATCTGATACCCTGCTGCATAATCTAGTAAATCATTATTCAATGGAGTAAAGGTAGGAACCCCGATAACATCCATGCTCCTGTCTAGTCCGAAAAAATAATATACATACAAATCATTAAGGATTTGATGGCAATCGCTTAGGATGGTTATGATGTTTGCTCTGTCCTTTTGAATGATATCGTAACAGAAAATATCCAGAGTAAATTCAGTAGTATTCTCGGTAGGGATAACAGCATCAGGCACGATAAATATGATAGGGTACTTTTCATCCTGGGTAGCGAAGTTAAATATTTGTTCTTTAAAATCAGTACCTACTTTCTTTACCTGTTTGTGCTGTGAATAAAAGTTCACCACATTGTTAATTACGCTCTGTAAACTTATCATAATTCTGCGTTTTTGTTTATCTTATTAATCTTATTCTGCACGTTTGTAACTTGAGTTTCAGATACGATGGCCGTAACTGTCATGCCTCCCGTTTCAGTAGCTCCTCCTCCTGCACTCATTACATTGCCTGTATTGGCTGAGCCAAATAGCTGAGCGGATTGAGGGACTACCTGTGCAACAGCATTGCCCCCTCCATTAGATCCTCCTCCACCCCCACCACTTGTGGATGGTGAGCCTCCAGATGTTAGGATCTGTTTTGCCTTAGCTATGTTTGTAGCAATTTGAATAATACCAGAAGCAAACTGAGCAATACCTGCTGTACCTGCTGTTACTGCATTCAATGGGTTTGCCTGTGATGCTGCAACAAGGGAGCTGATTGCCTTACCTGTATCAATACCAATTTGAACCAATGCCATTGCCTTGTTAAATTTCTCTAGTTTCTTCTGATCATTAACTAGGCCTTTTGCAATATCGGTGATGCCATCAGCTATATCACCTGCTAATGTTAGCTTAGCATCTCTTTCCTTTTGAGCATTCTCTATCCTTTCAAGTTCTGCCTTATTAGTAATATCATTTATCTTAGCCTCGTGGTCTTTCTTTAATTTTTCAAGTAGCTCATAATTACCCTTTGCCAGTTCCTGGTCCTGTAGATACTTAGCCTCCACCTCAGCAATGGCTCTGGTTTTTTCATCTGCCAAAGATAGGGCTAGATCACTTTGAGCCTTGAGCCTATCATCATTTCGTTTCTTAGTTTCTTCAGCATCCATCTGATCATAGATAGCTATGATCTGCCTACGTTGCTCTTCAGTTAGGGTAGTATCTTTGATGGCCTCAGTTCTTAGCTTATCATACTTTTGCTTCTGCATTATGGCCTCTTTCTCCGCACCTTCAGCCATTGCCTCAATGGTTAGGTCATTGATGCGTACCTGGTTGGATGCAAACTGCTCGGCAGCCTTTTGATCAATAGCTAGAAGCTCGTTGTTTTTTAAGGTCTCAGCATCGGTCAATACCTGAAGCTCCTCTTTTGTTAACTTACTCATAGCATCTAGCCTCAGCTGTGCTAATTTTTTCTCATAGTTCTGTATGCTCCCGCCCTTAGTGATGTACTCATTATCAATGGCCGCCTTTTCCTCCTTCATTTTTTCAATCAAGAAGTTTTGTTTGTAATCCTCAAAAGCCTGTTCTCGTACCATCTTCTCCTTATCAGTACCTTCAGCAATTAATGCCGTTCTATTCTTGACAGCTTCAGCCTCTAGCTTTAGTTGTTCAATATATTGAGTTTGGATATCAGTTACTTGTTGCTTTCGTTGAGCCTTAGCATCTGAGGCCGCCTTCTTATTGTTATCGGCTATCTTCTTATTATTATCGGCTGCCTTCTTAGCATTATCCTCATTGATCTTTTGCTGTGCTTTGCTAGCTTCTGCTTGCCTCTTATTCTCTTCTATCTGTAATATCTTCAGCTCGTTTTGTCCATCCTTTATCTGGTCATTGAGTTGCTCATTGGCTTGAGTTTGCTTTTCAAGCTGCTCGTTAATCTTTCTCAATTGGTCCGCCTGTGCCTGGGTACCTGTGGCCACAGATCCATTAACATCCATCTGAGAAAGTAGTAATAATCTCTTAGCATCAATCTGCTTGAAAATTATCTTATTCTCTTCAATCATTCTCTTCTTGTAGGCAATGGATGCTAGGATCCTTTGCTTCTCAAGCTCAAAGGTATTCTTACCCTCTGCTTTGGCTAGCTCAATATCTCTTTTAAACTGTCCATCTCGTAAATTAAAAGCATTCGTTATGGCCGCTTTTTTTCTTTCCTCTGCCTCAATCTGCCTGTCGATGTTAGCTATCTGTGCCTCGGTTTGTGCCTTTTGTTTTGCAGCTTGTTCCTCCCCTGCTTTATCCGTTATTCCTAGCGCATCTGTTAAGGCATAAAAGCCATCAACAAGCAAACCTACAGCTGCCTTAATACCATCTAGTATTGGTTGCAATAATCCGAGCTTATTCATAAAGTAACCAATGGCTACCACAATAGCAGTAATGGCTGCTACTAATAAAAAGATAGGGTTGGCTAGTATGGTAGCACCTAACTTTACAAACGCTCCACCCATTGTACCAATTACCCCCATGAAGCTTTTGAAGCTCTTACCTAGTTCAGCAGGGTTAATCTTTCCGATAACTTGGCTGAATACCTTTGCCTTTTGATTTGCCTCTTCAAAGTCAAGGCTCATAAGGCTGTCCTTAATACCTCCTAATGAATTACTGACCTGCTCAAACTTACTACCAGATGCAAACACATTTGCCGCATCATTGGCGTCGCTTATCTTATCCTTTAGCTCCCCTGCTCTGGCAGAGAGTTCGGCCATTTGTTCTGGATCAGTAGCCTCAGCAATAGCTCCTTTTAATTCTCGAAGCTCTGCCCTCATGGCACCAATGCCCTGTATAACTATAGGTATTTCTACTTGGTTCATTATGGATAGTATTTTATTTCAATTGTTGTATATGCTAGGTAGTTATCACTGAAGCCTACCCCTATCTGAGAAGTATCTACATAAATGCTGTTATTGGCCGCCACATAGATGGCACTATATATCCCATCAAAATAACTAGATCCAATCATTACCGTGATGCGGTCCTGTGGGATAGCACCTAGATCCCATGCATCCAATGTGGCCTGGTATTGACCTATTCCTAAATAATTCCAGGTGATTTGACCAAATGTATTGACTAGCTCAGTAGCTACTGGAGGAGTAGCTCCAGCCTGAAACAATACAGCAGTATATGCATAACACGCTGGCAATACTGGTAGGCCATTGTACCTGTTGTAAACTACTAGGTTATCGGTATAGATACCATCCTCAGATATTAGCTTGTTATCCGTTACTACTACGGTCTTGAGGCCCTCATTAACTACGTTACCCTTCCCCGTTATTACTCCATTAGAATTGCCAGGTATTACGTTTGCATTCGAGCTCCTATGATTGAATATAGTATTACTAGCTACATGAGCTATTGCCCCATTATTACCGTTACCAATTGGAGAAGCTTGTCCAGGTATTGCTGTGCTTCCAGGTAATACGCTCATGAGATCAATCTCACTATCTACACTAATGAGCTCGACCTGTGTTAACTTGTTAGCATTGGCATCGTAATCAATAACCTTATTGATATTCCACCATGAGTTATCAATCCTTATCTTATCATTTAATTCTAGGCTCTGGATATCTGGCTCCTTCAAATCGAAATAAGCCGTTAACATTTTTCCGTTATTGATTTGGCCCATTGTACGCCGCCAGTATTTGTTATACAGATTGTTATCTGTTAAGGTCAATGGCTGGTAATAATAAAAGGAACAGATGGCAAAATTAAGGTCCCATGATGGGTTTAACGGATCATTGAAATGACCTACATACGGGTAGCTCGTTAAGTTAGTTGCACCAACACTACCGTAATCATAGATGTTGAAGGCAGCACAATTGGTGAGGCCTACCTCAGCAGTTGAATCATAAAGGATGCGTATATTAATATCAGGCTGTGAGCCCATGATCTGAGGTACATACGCCCCAAAGGTAGTATCTATCACAGGGGTAGGGCTAAATAATACGGCCTTAGTTGTTACATCCTTTACATACTCATTGTCAAAAATCACCTCAGCCTGTCCATAGATCTGGTTCGTTGCATTGGTGTACATTACATTCGGATCATCCTTATCAGGGGCATAGGTTAGTATTACCTTTTTACTTGTTAGCTCTGGAAGAAATGATAAACTTTGCTCCTGGTCTTTGGCTAGCTTGTAGGTCCAGTCGACCTGCTTACCTGCATCATAGTAATCATCCCTATGCACTAAGTTCAGCATATTAGGCTGGCTCTTGTCCACCTCAGCGTAAAGGTTGAACATATTAAAGATGGCCTTAACGTAATCGGATTGCTTTATTTTCTTAGGTACATAATCATTAACATCTAACGTGCCACCCACAGCTACAATGTTACTGCTAGGGGTAATGGTTATATCTGCTGAATTGATTGTTAAATCTAAGTTGTAAGGGATAGTATAAAAACCACCACCTGTAAAAAAGAATGCCTGTACGTTTGTTGTTAATGCAGTAAGCTGAGGCAATAGCGTTGCATCTGTTGCCTGTATGCTAACCAGTAAAGTATCTACTGCCACATTATAACTACCTGGACCTAGCACTCCAGTTAATCCATTGTATAATGGGGAGGATACGTTTACATTATAAGGTGCATTGAAAAAGTTAAGATAAAACTGAGGCGTTCCTACTGAGGTATTACCAGATGGGAAGTTAACATCTAAGGAGAAATTAATCAGGATCTTTATCTCATAGTATTGACTGTTGGCTGAATTGATATTGAATGGTGTAGTATATACGCCAGTCAATGGATTGAATAAGTTTTGAGGATCCTCCAGCTCAGTTAATCCTGTGAATGTATATACTGAGGTGGATGGCTGTATTGATAACGCTGAGGTAACTGTACTTGGTGTAGTTTTCTCAGCCCTTACTACATAATCAGCGAAATCAAAGTTATCGCTTCCACCATTGTAAGGTATGATTAGTTTATCAAATTTTGTGGCACTTAATGTGGGCCAGTTGTACTGATATCCTGCATCTGCGAATATACGATCCATGTAAACCTTAGCAAAGATGGCAGGCTTAAATTCATTGATCATATAGTTAGCATCTCCTGACATTGGCAAGAAATACTTGAAGCCATCCGTAACCGTATTGCCAAATCGCATCTGGATATTGTTGGCATCGAATGTATGGTTCAGATCTGTAAAATCAATATCGGTTAATTCCTTATTGTTAATGGCTGTAAAGAAATCACCTTTGCTATCCCTTACCAATACCTCATACTCCACATGCTCCTCATAGCCATCCGTGAGCTGTACCTTTTTAACCGAGGTAAGTTGAAGCACAGCATCCTCCATTATAGGGATTCCATCCTGGATAACTGAGCAGGTAGTAAGGGTATTGATGTTGAAGGTGCCTGCCTCGATGTTTACATCATAGTAATGGTTCAGCAAGTCATTGTTATTCTTACTCCCCACCAAAGTAATGGTTTTCGAGAAGTTACCCTTTCGCTGTGAGATATCTCTGATATCACCTACTTGAAAGTTCAATGGGAAAGCAGTTCCCTCCTTTACCTCCAGGTATCCTGTTGCTAGTTGTATCTTAACCATTGACTAGGTCATTATTGGCATACTTAATCGTAATGCTTTGCCGTATTAAATTCTTATTTCTTTTCTTGAATAGCTCATAGGATGAGGTAAGGATATTACAGCTAATGTACTCCGTGCTCTGGGGTTGCTCACAATCCTCATCATCATAGATTGCCTTTTTGATGTAGGTCTCAGGGGAGCTGATTAGCTCAGAGAAATACTGAGCCATCTCTTCAGTCATCCAGTTAGTATTGAGATCAATGGTAGTATCAGTACTTATATAGCTATTCACATAGCCTTTATCCTGAGTATTGTAGCTCCAGTATTGACTAGATATATATCCTTGCACATCTCGATTGAATTGCTCTCGTGTTACGTTACCTTTCTCGTAGTATCTACCTGTGAAAGCAAAGCTACCCCATGAGCCCATACGATCTAGGAATAGGATGTGGTATTCAATATCTCGCACCCTTCTATCTAGATAGATCCTGTACTTTTGGGAGGTCTGAGTACCTAGATGCTCATAGTAGAAATCATACCATTCAGTACCTGGCTTAATCAATGGAGCTGAGCCTGCCACTACGTTGGTAGCTCCGTGGTTGTTAGGACCAACAGAGATACCTACAACGTGATCAGTAGCCGCCACATCCTTATCCAGGATATCACCTAGGTTGTTTTCAAATACCATTCGATGGCTACCAGCAGGTGAGTTGTTCACGGCATCCATCCACAGATCCTGCGCTAGGGTAGCATGGTACCCATCCGTTGGCAATGTGGTTAGTAGCTTATCGGTTACGTTATTGAGTAGGTAGTCCTGGTAATCATAGGCAGGCCATTCTACCCATCGGATGGCACCATTGAATACATAGTTATTCTTATCCTGCCTCAAAGCTCGGTTAATGGTTCGCCTACCATCGGCATAGGTTATATCCCCGTTAATAGTTGCATCGGTTACCAATGACCAGGGGCTATTGACTACCAGGTAACCAGGGCCCACTCCGATAACCGTTTGCAATCCTTCGAGGTTAGGGTTGGCAACACCTCCACCTACTTGAGCTATATTGATCTGATCACCTACGACAAAGCTATTGG
>Ga0255072_1000127_pt1 | contig 16969 bp, 25 predicted proteins | sample Colum_Yuk_RepA_8_FD_188461 | JGI IMG/M metagenome (GOLD analysis project Ga0255072, IMG submission 188461) | Freshwater microbial communities from Columbia River, Oregon, United States - Colum_Yuk_RepA_8h | ecosystem: Environmental > Aquatic > Freshwater > River | place: USA: Oregon | collected...
ACTCAATACACTTCTCCAAGGTGCGGGTGCGATTGTCATGAAGCAAGCTTTAGTAATCCTAGATGAACGACTAAGCAAACTAGGTATTGATTATAAGTTCGTAGCTAATGTGCATGACGAATGGCAGATTGAAGTAGAAGAAGCATACGCAGATATGGTAGGTAAATTAGGAGTACAAGCTATTGAGTCAGCAGGTCGTGTATTAGAGATGCGATGCCCTCTCAGTGGTGAGTACAGAGTAGGAAATTCATGGAAGGAAACACACTGATGGATGAAATTAAACACGCAGTACTTAAACTTCTAAGACAAGGTAATCATGTGTCGACTGTTCGATCACTGCTACGTGAAGCAGAGAAAGAATTAGATCAGGCACAGGAATACTTAGAAGCTGTCAAAGAAGCGGACTTTGCACCATGAAACTGGCAGAGTTACCTGAGCAGGTAGAACCACTGGTTATCTTAGGAGACGACAATAATTACTTGACTGTCTATACTTGTATGTCTAACGAAGATACTATTGAATTACTGCGTCGTTCCTTGCAAGTCCTTGAAATGGAACAGGAACAAGCAGATATAAATTTGCATTTGCATTAAAAGTATGATATAATATATGTGTAGTTATTTACTAAGGAGAAATAAATGGATCAATCAAAACCAGTACCAATTAAAGCCGACCTCTTCTGGGCTTCGTTAAACGAGAAGAACAAAATCTCTGAGAAGTTCCAGGTAGATCTGTGTAACTTATCTAAGGATGCTGTCAAGACTTTGATGGACATGGGTATCAACGTAAAGAATGATGCTGCTAAGCCAGATCAAGGATTCTTTGTTACTGCTAAGAGCAAACTCTATCCTATCCTAGCAGTGGATGAGAAGGGTTCACCGATCACTGTTAAGATTGCTAACGGATCTAAAGGTGTAGCACTTATCAAACCATACAATTATAATGTTGGTGGTAAGAAAGGTGTAGGAGTTGGCATCAGTAAGATTGTAATTAAGGAGTTGATCGAGTACACTCCTAAAGGTGTTAACCTAGCTAGTATCGAGGAAGAAGCCCTCTAATGCAGTTAGCCCTCATTGATGGGGACATTCTAGTATATCGCATTGGCTTTGCTTCAGAAGGTGAACCAGAGTCAATAGCGATTTCTAGGTGTAGTGAATTCTTAGAGAACCTAATTCTCTTCAATGGTTTTGAAGATTACAAAGGGTACTTAACAGGTGGTGATAACTACAGGCACGAGATAGCTAAGACTGCTCCGTATAAGGGTAATCGTAAAGCTGCAAAGCCTGAGCACTACGAACTCCTCAGAGAATACATGCTCAAAGCATGGAACTTTGAACTGATCGTAGGACAAGAAGCTGATGACGCTATGGGAATCGCAGCGTATGCTCTTGAACCTGGTGAGTATTGTATTTGTACTATCGATAAAGACTTAGATATGATACGAGGAGATCACTTTAATTTTACTAAGGATCTTCGCTACTACATTACTGAGGAAGAAGGTATTAGGAATTTTTATAAACAGATATTAACTGGTGATCGGATCGACAATGTTATTGGGATTAAAGGCATTGGAGAAGTTAAAGCAGAAAGAATACTCAAAGAATGCAAAGACGAAAACGAAATGTATACTGCTGTCCTGGAGGCTTACCAAGGCGACGAAGCAAGGGTGCTGGAGAACGGACAATTGTTATGGATAAGAAGACAAGCAAACGAAATCTGGAAACCTCCAAAGTTATCTACGTCCAATGGGTCGACGCAGTTGCCGACGCAGGATGGGAAGACGAAGTCAAAGCAGAAATAGATCTCTGCCATACTGTAGGTTTTCTGATTAGTGAAACAAAAGATGCTCTATGTATTGCGTCCACAGTGTCTAAGGATAATAGTAACGCTAGGATACACATACCTAAAGCATGGATAAAGAAACGAAAGGCAATGAAGTTTGAAACCACAGTCAGCAAAAGCAAAAGGAAGAAAGCTACAGCAGTGGGTGAGAGACCAGATACTCCAACGATTCCCTACGCTGAGCACTGATGATGTCAGAAGCACAAGCATGGGAGCGAGTGGAGAGGATGTTCAGCTTAGCTCGGCTGCTCGTAGTCTTTTTCCTTTTCAGATTGAGTGCAAGAATCGTAAAGCTATTGCAGTCTTCAAGGATTATGAACAAGCTCAGACGCATGGACTAGTCGAGCCACTCGTAGTCTTGAAGCAGAATAATAGTAAGCCTCTTGTCTTAGTAGATGCTGAGTACTTTTTTGATTTAGTAAAACGTGGTAGTTAGTTACAGAAAGTTTCTGTTGTATAAACTGCTACGGATTATAAGGAGAATAAATGTCAGTAAAGATAATTGAATGGAAGGTTATCGGAGATAAAGATAACTTCACTGTCCTTGGTATGGATGAACAAGGATGGATTTACTTTTGGAAGGACGCTAAATGGAACATCCTATAAACAGATATACGTTTGAATTCGTAGAAGGTGATGAGACAGATGCACGTCATGGCTTTCCTTTCAACAAGGAGATTCGTCATGAGTTTAATCTCTCAGCAGATCAGTCTTGGGACTATGTGATGCGAGAGTTTATCTCTTTCTTGTCAAACATATACGGATATGAAATTAATATAAAGGATTACGATGCCGACCCACTTAATAATTCCAGACTGTCAAGTGAAACCTGGTCATGATTATAATTATTTAAAAGCGATTGGAAATTATATTGTTAAGAAGCGTCCTGATGTTATTGTTAATATTGGGGACTTTGCGGACATGCCTTCATTATCAAGCTACGATAAAGGAAAGAAGTCCTTTGAGGGCAGACGATATAAGCATGATGTAACAGCAACACATGAAGCAATGGACATCTTATTAAAACCACTGCGTGACTTACAAGCAAGACAGCGGAGAAACAAAGATAAGGTATACAAACCACGAATGGTATTAACACTAGGGAATCATGAGCATCGTATCAATCGTGCAGTTGAAAACGATTCGATGTTAGATGGTACTATATCTATTGGAGACTTGAAGTATGCTGAGGCAGGTTGGGAAGTTATTCCTTTTGAGCAGCCAGTTATTATTGATGGTGTTTTATATGCCCATTATGTTACTGCAGGTGCTCTTAATCGCCCTGTTGGATCGGCAGCAGCAATTATCTCCAAGAAACATCAGTCGTGTGTTGTGGGTCATCAACAAGGTAGACAAGTTGCTTACGCTATTCGAGCAGATGGCAAAACGCTTACAGCTATAATTGCAGGGAGTTGTTATGAACACGACGAAGATTACATGGGGGCTCAAGGTAACCACTATTGGAGAGGTATTGTGGTCTTACACGAAGTTCATGATGGTTGCTTCGATGAGATGTTTGTTTCCTTAGACTTTTTAAAGAAGAGGTATTTATGAATCCAATAGCAATGCCTAGACCCTACGGATATTCAGACAATTGTCCAGGTGAGCTGACCTTAGAAGAATACTTTCGTAGGCTGCAGGTAGAAGAGCCTGAGTTAACTCCTAGGGATACACAGGTAGGAGGTAAACACTATCACAAAGGTAACGGCATACAACCTTGGGATATTATAGAAGCCTGGGAGCTTGACTTTTGGGAGGGAAATGTGGTAAAATATATGCTACGTTGGAAACATAAAGACGGACTGCAGGACTTACAGAAAGCGAGACACTACCTTGACTACATCATTAGTAAAAATTCTTAACGAATCACATAAATTTTTAGAGGAGCAGAAACCAGTGAAGACAGTAAAATTTAATAAGTTTTTCCCAGAGGACAATGCATTCGTCACAGTTGATGGACGCATGGATAAAGACGATGATTGGCAAATTAGCTTGACTATCCAGTCTGATACAAAGAATGTAGCTAACTGGTGGTGCAGTGATTGGAATTATAAAGAAGCTGTTGCCCAGTTAAAAGCTTTCCAAGAAGCTGCTCAGAAGACCATAGACTTTATTACAGTCTGTTCTACGCAGCCAGTCAAGGCAGCTAAAGCTAACGCTACTAAGCGTGTTGCTAAGAAAAAGTAAAATGAATCGTACTCTTACACTGCCAGAGTTAAAAGAACGGTTGAAGAGTTTAGACGAAGTAATGCTTCTGGAGCTACTCGACATAGCTTCAGAAGATTTAGTAGAAACTTTTAGCGATACGATAGAACATAACTATAACCGACTTCTAAAAGAAGTAGATTGGGAAGAAACTGAATGACAGAATTTAATACACCGTTTAGCACCGTAGGATATATCACATACAAAAGGACATACGCTCGTCGATTGAACGAAGCAGATCCTGCGAGTCCTACAGAAGAGTTTGAAGACACAGTTAATCGTGTCGTAGCAGCGTCTAATGATCAGCTTCAGTGTGGCTTTACTGATGCTGAGAAGAAACGCTTACAGAAGTATCTGATGGAATTAAAGGGTACTGTAGCAGGTCGCTTCTTATGGCAGATGGGTACTGAGACAGTGGGTCGCTTAGGTCTAGCTAGTCTACAGAACTGTGCATTCACTGTGATAGACCATCCAGTACGTCCCTTCACCTGGGCGATGGACTTATTAATGTTAGGATCTGGAGTTGGATATAATATTCAAAGAGAACATGTACAAAAACTTCCTCCTGTTAACTCCAGTTTTGTTACTCCTACTCGTGTGGATAGTAACGACGCTGACTTTATCGTGCCTGATTCTCGTGAGGGATGGGTGCAGTTACTTGGTAAGACTCTTAAGGCAGCTTTCCTCAGCGATAGTAAAACTACTTTTACGTATTCTACTATACTAGTCCGAGGTAAAGGTTCTCCTATCAAGGGTTTTGGTGGCACTGCTTCAGGTGCTGAGGATTTATGTTGGGGTATTGCTAAGATCAGTGAGATCTTGGAGAAGAGAGCAGGTAGACAGCTACGCTCTATCGACTGCCTCGACATCATGAATATTATCGGTGCAGTAGTAGTCGCTGGTAATGTAAGACGCTCTGCTCAGATTGCTATTGGTGATCCTGATGACGTTGAATACTTGCTGGCTAAACGGTGGGACATGGGTAACATTCCTTCGTGGAGAGCTATGTCTAATAACAGCGTAGTATGTAACGACTTCAAAGATCTACATGAGTATTTCTGGGATGGGTATGAAGGTAAGGGCGAACCTTATGGTTTAATAAACCTGAAGCTTAGCAGAAAGATTGGAAGACTGGGAGAGACTCAGTATCCTGACCCTAAGGTGATGGGTTACAATCCTTGTGCTGAGCAGTCCCTAGCTCCTTATGAGACTTGTTGCTTAGCTGAGATATATCTATCGAATGTAACTAGTAAAGAAGAATTCGTAGACATCTGTAAGCTGTTATATCGAATCAATAAGCACAGTCTCGCATTACCCTGCCATCTCGAAGAGACTGCAGATATTGTGCATAGTAATATGCGGATGGGCATCGGAGTTACTGGTGTCTTGCAAGCAAGTGATGAACAACGTAGTTGGTTATCTGAAGCTTATGAAGAGTTACGAGCTTTCGATAAGGAGTACAGTGCTAAGCATGGCTTTCCTGAGTCAGTAAAACTTACCACTGTTAAACCTTCAGGTACTCTGTCGTTACTTCCAGGTGTAACTTCTGGTTGCCATCCTGCTTATTCTAGACACATGATTCGTAGGATTCGTATCGCAGCAGACCACGCTTTAGTACAGGTCTGTCGTGATCATGGTTATCCTGTGGAGTATCAGCGTAACTTTGATGGTAGTGAAGATCACAGTACAATGGTAGTTAGCTTCCCATTCTGCTATCCAGAGGGAACAAAGCTTGCTGCTGAGATGACTGCGATTGATCAGCTAGAAGTTGTGAAATGGTTACAAGCTCATTGGTCAGACAATAGTGTTTCCTGTACAGTGTATTATCGTAAGGAAGAACTACCTGAGATTAAGAAGTACCTTGCTAAGAACTACAAGAACAACCATAAGTCCTTGTCTTTCCTGCTACACAATGAACATGGATTCCATCAAGCACCTCTAGAGGAGATTACTAAGGAGCAGTATGATGAGCTAGTCGCTAAGACTCGTTTGATTACTAAGGTTGATGAAGCAAACTTTGATGGAGGGGACGAGTGTGCCAGTGGTGCATGTCCAGTTAAATGAAGATTGAACTGCTATGCTTAACTGAGAATGAGGATGGGTCTGCTGATATGGAAGTAGAACTAGACGAAGAAGCTAAGACTCTTCTCATTCAGGTTGGCTTAGAAGCCCTGATCACCAGAGCAATTGATAAATACAAGGAAGAATCAAATGAGTCTTGAACTATATTTTCTCACTGGATTCATGGTGGGTTTTGAATATGTCGCTGAGTATGATGACTGTCGACATCTAATTGTAGACTTAGGAATATTCAGACTACTGTTTTCTTTTGAGCTGTAACTTAAGAGCCCTCTTCGGAGGGCTTTTTATTTCCCGTTCGGGTTATTATGCTTATAATTTGTGCAAAAACAGCAAAACTTTACCGATAGGGAAAGAACAGTTACATAAAATTCCTAGTACCAGCTTTATCAATAATTAGAGCCTGTCTTCTGGGCTTATCAGAAGTACCGTTAGGAACGCTTATATGCGTCCAGGAGCTGAATTCTTCGATGATTTGATCGAAGGGTATATCCGAAGCAATGCAAGCCTCTACGACCTGTTTAGGGGTCATTCCTGGGACTCTGATATCAGCAGCACAACCTATCCTATGTTGGCTAGTGTCCTTGCTACCGACAGAGTCATTGACTGGTTTAGATCTAAAGCCTGAGTTAATCATAACAGGCTTATCTAATAGAGTTCTAACCTGCTCAAGCAAAGCTGCTAAGCGAGTTAAGTTAGCAACCTCACTGGCATTAGGGGTATTGTCTAAGTTCTTACGCTCAGCTACTTCTGAGTGGGTTAGTTCTTCTAAGGTAAAGTTAGGGCTTAGGTTCATCTTTCTTATCCTTCTTCATATCCATGATTTTCTCAAGAGTACGTCCACCAAAGTAGAAGGACATAATTAACATACCCCATTGACCTAGCAGTTCAACATAGTTGTTGTTTACTTCTATGTCCCATGCTGACATCGTAGCGAATGCTGAGTAGACAATAAGAATAAACACTAGTGTCATAGGTCTTATATTCTTAGACAGCCAAGAATCAGAAGCCATGTCTGCTTCGTGTCGCTTAGTGAGCTCTTGTGCCTCAATGTTATCAGCTTGTAACTCAGCAAGCTTTCCTTCCTGCTGCATCTGTAGTAGTTCTTTCTGAGCCTTTGCCTTAGCTTCTGGATCAGGAATGAATTTATCTAGGACTTTCATCCCAACATCGAATAGTGCCATTAATGGTAACATTATTATTTAACTCCCCAAGTTAGATACCAAGCAATGACCGCAGCCACTGCATAGCACATGAACATTGCTCTACGAACCTTTGCCAAATCTTGTTTAAACTCTCTAGTAAGTTCATTGTCTTGTTTCTCTATCTTTTGTTTAATGGATTCGATTTCATTCCAGCGTTTAGCTCCATGCTTTCTAATGAAATCAGCTTTGACTTTAGCTTCTTCGATACGGATGGTTTCTTGACGTTGCCATTCCATCATTGCTCTCTTGAAGTACTGCTCTTTAAAGACCTGAGCTTCTCGTATCTGCCTCTTACGCTCTAAATCTTTCTGCTGTGCTACTGCTGCAGCGTCCTTCTGTACATCGGTAATGCTTTTAGTAATGGACTTACTAGCCTCACGACTAGCATCCATACTACTTGTTACAGACTTTGCTCCTTCGATAAATCCAAATTGATCTGACATGATTCATTTTTCTCTGTCCTGCCGACGTTTACGTGCTTCATCGATACGATCTAACTCATCTAGATACTTTTCTAAAGCTTCCTCAGCTCTATAATATTCACGGTCTTTCTCTTCTTCATCAGCTTTTTTCATCTTAGCTTCTAAGAATTTTATATCACTACGTATTTTCTTTTCAGTTCTTTCAGCTACATCTTCAAAGACAATATCATATATACGAACACCAGTTAAGTACTGTGCTTCACGTTGTTCCTCAGGCAAATCAATACGAGCCTCACGAGGAGTAAAACCTAAGATTCCAGGAGTTGTAGTAACTTCCTTAGTAACTGGGTCTACTGAACGTGTGCCAAACACACCACCAGGATTAGCCCTATCAATCTCATTAAGCATTACAATATTTGATAATAACTTAGCTACATGCACAGGTAATTCAATGCCCATTACATCTGCTGTTTGTCCAGGATATTCTTGAATGTTTTTACGACGAAAATAATCATAGTTAGAAAAGAATTCTAAAGGTGCTTTTAGTAACGGAGATATTCCTCCTAATGCAGTAGAAATGGTACTAGATAGTTTACCTCTCTCTATCATAGAAGGTGCAGTCTCGGTATCTAAGAACTTCGTAAACGTAGTTAGATCAGAGAAAGGAATTAAGTTCTGTAATGTAATTGCCTTAGCAGTTCCAGGGACAGCAGGTTCTCCTAAGAACTTCTCAGCACCGTAGATAGGCATCGCTGATCTGATATAATCAGGAACATCTTCGATATCAGGTACATCAGTCTCAAACTGAATATTCTCTTTAGCTAAGTTAAGCTTATTCACCTTATCAGGATGACGGACAATAGCTTCTAACTGCAGAGGTAAGTTCTTACGAGACCATGTATAGAAAGGCATGAGACGCTTAAGAGTACTACGCTCAAACGGGCTTAGATCGCCATAATCAAACAAGTATTTACGCACTTGCGAAGCAGCTTGATCAAAATTCTTTCCTTTATTTAATGAGTCAATGAACAAAGCAATACGAGCATTGTCTTCAATAGTCTGACCTACTTTAAAACCACCACGAAGAATAGGATTACGAGTAGACAGCGTGAAAGGATTAGAAGAACCGCCTTTCAATACGTCTTCTACAGTCCTAGCAATATCTCCTGAGTACTGTCCTTCACCAAATATACCACGAGTAGCCATTGCTTCATAGAGTTCATCTGTTTTATATCCAGCAATAGAACCATTCATATTATTCTTAGCAAGCTTTACTTGGAAAGCTGCAGCATCAGCGTATGGCTTAGGAGTAGTAACACCAGCAAGGTAGTTGTTCCACAAGTTACCTACAGTGTTCTTAGCGTGATATGCTGGACGAGCACCTAGTGACCACATTTTCCACCAGTTCTGAGCACCGTCGTATACCTTTAAGAATTTACTAATCTCTTCATTATTGGTTAATGTCTGATATGATCTGTTAAGCCGATCTGCTACTTCTTTTGGAAACTTAACACCTGGTATTTCAGGGACTGTAACATAAGACGCAGGAGCTACTTCAGCACGAACTCCTAACTCCGCAGCCTTGTTTAAGAATCCACGACCAGCGATAGCGTTAGCTGCGTTAAACTCAGACACACCAGCAAGAATAGAAGGATCGTCCTGGAAGAACTTAGTAGTGCCGTATATATTCTTAGAGTTAATCTCAGCGACTGTACCTTCAATATCACGAGATAGTCCCTGAGGTGTCTTAGCAGAAGGACGGATACCAAAAAAGTTCTTAGCTCCCTTGCTATTCAGAATATCATCAGCTTCTTTAGTTAAGATGTGAGGCATATAAGTCTCACCTAAGTCACCGATATCAATACCAGCAGCTCTTTGTTGTTCTAAGATCTCACGATTACGAGCTACAATCTTCTGCTCCATTATTCCAATAACATCATCACTAATGTTACCAGTCTCAATGTCTTGTACTATCTTAGCTTTTAATTCGTTAACTGGAATGTTAGTCTGCTTAGATAATGCTTTAATCTGATTCTCTACTGCCTTAGCGTTCTGAACACCTTCGATTCTAGCTTTATCCCTAACATAACGATAGTCATTAAATAGTTTCTGAGCTTTGTCTACGTCACCTGTGTTAATATTAAACGCTCTGAACAATTCATTATCTGCTAAGCGAGAAGTAATACCAACAGAATTATCTACAGTCTTAGCAGCAGTCTTAGCTGTATCAAAGAAAGGCTTAACTGTTCCTGTTTTGAGAGGATCAACAATAACATCTCCCATAAAACCAAGAAGCATAGACTTAACTGGATTGTTGCGACGGAATTCATCAGGCAAAGCTTCTTGAAAGGAAGCCTTCTCTTCTCCTTTAATACCACGAATACTAGCCTTCTGAGCATTTGCTAAGTTCTTATCAGAAAGAATCTCCCATATCGGAGCACCACTCTTAAATTCAGGAGTTTGTCCAATAGCTTTTAGATACGTAGAGGTAGCTTGGAAGGGACGACTAAGGATCTCGATAGAATCAAGTAAGAAGTTACCAGTAGATTTACCAGCTTTTTGTACATCCTCAGGCAAAGCATTATAACCAGCCTTCACGACATTGCTAATCTTACTAGCTATTTCTTTAACTGGTTCTGGAATATTCTGAGAAATCTTATCGATAGCAGCTTTGTTTGTCTCAGCTACTAAAGGATCTACAGCAGGAGCTTGCTTTGCAGAAGGGTTGTATTGCTGCTGAGCATACGCAATAGCTTGTGCTTCGGTAGCACCTTCAGGAGCATTGACTTCTATTACAGCACCATCAGGAGCTGTTACTCTAAACAAAGGCATGAGTGTTCCTTATTTCTTAGCAGGAGGGGGAACTACTGTAGCAGACCATCCAGATTGTGCTGGTGCAGCGGGTGCTGTAGTGCTTCTCCGAGGAGCAGGAGGAATAATCTCTCTAGCAGGAGTAATTGTACTTGCTGCAGCACCTGTCCAAGGATTACGTAAGGCTAACTTCTGAGCTGTAACTAACTCAGGATTCATTCTGTCTCGTCGCTCTAAAGGCTTAGTCCAGTCAATTCCGTTAGCTGTTAGAAGTTTAATAGCAGCTTCACGCTCTTCGTTCCAACGAGCACCTTGTTTAAAGTCGTTACCAATCTCTGATAATTCTTTTTTATTCTTTTTAATTTGACCTTCAAGATCTTCAATACGGAGAAGTCTGGTTTGTTCTTCCTGTGTTTCTTTTCTTGCTTCTTTTTCTGAGACTCTATACAAAGATAAAGCTCTTCCATAATCAGGATCGTTAGTTAACTTAAACTGCTTAGCAAAAGAAACAAGTTCTTTTCTATTTGTAGGCAAAGGTGTTTTTTCTGCGTCCCACTCCTTAGCTTTTTTTGCAATGTTTGCAATTAAAGGATTAACATATACATCTACTGACTCAGGATCTTTTCTAACTGAGTCTTTAGCTTTATCAAATATTTCACTTTCTTTTTGTTTAAACTTAATAAACTCAGCTTGTGCTTGAGCTTTAGCATCAGGATACTCAGCAGGTAGTGCATCAGCTACTGCTTTGTAATACTCCGCAGTTCCTACTTGATACTGTGTGCCGATGTCGTTAAGAACTTTAGATATGTCAGCTATCTTCTTATCTACTCGTGTCTCAGTTAATCCAAGAGCAGTTCCACCGATCTGAGCTAAAGCAATACCCATCTTCTCGTAAGGAGAACTAGCTTGTGAATACAGATTAGACCACAGCTTTTGTTGCTGCATGGAGTATTCTGCAGGATCGACTCCAAATAAACCTTTAGCGAATGTAGTTGCCATGATTATCCTTTAATTAGCCGAACATCGAGCCAGTGCCACGACGGCTCATACCATATGCCTGAGCACCGCCACTAATGAGACCACTCCAGAAGCCAGCATTAGCAGCGTTAGCTGCAGCAGTAGCACCGTATTGTGTTTGTGCTCCTTGGATCTGACCACCTGTGTATAGATTAGCAGCAGACTGAGCACCTGGCTGAGCAGCTTGACCTAATTGTAGACCTAACTGATAAGGTTGCATACCCATTTGTTCTACTTGACCTGATGCTCCTAAGGTACTTAGTAATGGCTGGAATGCCTGAGCATACGTTCCATATTGTGTGCCTAATAAATTAGCACCAGTACCAAAGAGACCAGTACCAAAGGCAACACGCTGTTGTCCTGCTTGTTCAGCTTCAGCAGCTAGTTCTAAGTCTTGCCGAGCTAGTGCATTATAATATGCTTGCATTTCAGGATTAGCAGGAGCACGACCTGTACCAGTCTGAACTCCTAAACCACCACGACCTGTAGCAAAACCACGACTACGAAGACCAGCAAACTGTTGTTCACGCAATGGCTGGAGCAGAGCCTGACGTGATTGAATATATTGCTGAGCAGTTTCTTCAGGAGAAGCAGCTATATATTGTTCGCCTAACTGGAAGAGTCTTTGTGTCGCAGGAGTTAAAGGCTGCAAAGCTCCTCCAGCTTGTTCAGCATAGCTAAGAGAAGGACTGAGTTGACCGAACAAACGGTTTTGAATAGCTTGTAGTTCAGGAGCAGCAGTATATCCAGCTTCAGAAATATAAGGAATACCTGTCTCAGGATCTATCTCACGAGTAAAGCGAGACGTTCCAAATCTAGTAGTCATTCCTACTGGTCTAAACGCAGCAGCAGCAGCACCCTCACGAGATGCTTCACGCATTTGGTTAGCAGCTTGTTCACCAGCTCTTCGAGTGCTGTCAGCTCCTGTAAATATATTGGCTACACTACTTACTAAACCGCCCATTATTTGCTCCTAGAGTATATATCATACTTCACGTTATTAAACACTGCTTTATCAATTTTCTTCCATCCTGTCGTTTCTCCAAACTTTGCAAGCTTTGTATCTGTTTCAGCTACTAATGCTACTAATGGAATACTTACTAAATATTGTAATAAATTTAAATCTTCTAAATACTTTACTTTTACTTCTGATGTCCACTTCTTTATATCTGTATGAAACCACAACATCCCTTCAAATAATTCTAGAAACATTGTGTAGTCATCTCTTAAGACTACAGGTACTTTCATATTAGGTCTTCATTATGAAGGCGAGGGCGTAATATGGAGGCAAGTTCTGATTTGTGCCACTAGAACCCTCTGTACTAATTGTTGTAGTTGCTGTAATATTTGCTGTACCTGTTCCCGTATTTGTGTTGTTTCCATTATTATATGGAGTCCCACCCGTTCCTACCCAATTAATTGTTCCATTTACTAAACCAACAGCATTTGATAAATGAGTATGTCCTGAATCTGTAGCCGTTGTTGTTGCAGTATGAGTATGGCTTACATTAATAGCATCTTTAGTACCACCTGTCTGTGTATTACTTCCAGTAATTGTAGAGTATGCTACACCAGCAGTATCGCTATGAGCTCCTATTACAAACTTATTACGAAGATCAGGAGTGCTGTTAGAACCATTACAGAGAACCCAACCTGTAGGAATCGTAGCGATTGTACCAGACCACATCATAATCATGCCAGTACTAAACGCTCCTGATAGAGCTGTCTGTACAAAAGCAGTAGTTGCTACCTGTGTTGTATTTGTACCAGCAGATGCCGTAGGAGCAGTAGGAGTTCCTGTTAGAGCAGGGCTATTTAAATCTGCCTTAGAAGAAATAGCAGAAGCTACAGCAGTTAACTCAGTGTCAATCTCTGTGCCTTTAACAATCTTTCCAGAGTTACCTGTAGGTAGAGTATCCTTTGCTGTAAAGTTAGTTGCTTTTGTATAGTTACTCATATCAGTTCCTTAGATTAAAGTCTTTCCTTTTTTAATTCCTACGTCAATCTTCTGAATAGACAGAGGATTACCATTGATGTCTGCTTCTAAGCCTAGTTGAAGTACAGTTCCTTGACCACCTGCGTTAATAGAGAAGCGATCTAAAACAATACCTGAGGTATATTCAGCAATATTATATTCTGTAGATCCTGGTGTGCTGTCTACAGTAGAATTATTATACTCATATACCACAGCAGTTTCTAAAAGATAAGTAGTAGCTTGATAGCCTTCGCTGTAATCAAAGCCCCACTTGATAGCTACTGACTGATTAGTACCACCAATTAATACCCAGCCAATCTTCTTTAATAACTTTAATGAAGTAGCAGCATCAAAATCAAAGTAATTAGTATAATACTGTAAACGATATGAAGAAGTGTTGTCAGCATATCCAAAATATTTCCCAATATAACCAGGTTTACCTATAAATAAATTTCTATCTTGTGTTACGCAAAAAGCCTTAGGCTCAATACTATCCCAAATAGTTACACGCATAGCTCCATCTTGTAGTGCAGCTCTGGTGTCAAAGCAATATACAAACTTAGTAGAAGGAAGCGTTAATAAATAAACAGCATCACGCTCAAAGTAAATACTCTTAATCTTAGTTAAGTCTGTCTCAGAAGCTACAGCAGCCATTAAGTCATCACGTACATTCTTAGAGATATCACGCATTGGTAGTGACTTCTCTTGGATGACTCGCTGTAGACTACGAACTCCTGCGTCAGACAAGAATATTACATCTGTTCCTAAGCTTTGAACTGAATCACGAGCAATACATCCTACGTTGTTTAATACTTCTACTAATGTTAACGCACCAGTATCTAAGGGATTAGCGTAGATAGCTGTGTTCTTTTTACCAAAGAATATAATATATCCATTATGTGCTGCAGCAGCGACTACAGGATCACCATTAGGTAATACTTCTTGTAGGTTTAAATACCCAGCAGAACCATTCTGAAAGTCTGTACCAGCTAAGAGATCACTAAAATAAACTGTCTGTGTATCTCCACTGATACCACCACACCAGATCCTACCATAAGCAGACAACACCCAGCTAGGCATAAAGGTTGAAGTAGTGTGATTAGAAGGTAACGCAGCAGCATCTCCTACACGCTGATAACCAAATGTACCACTGTCGTGTGAATTAAAAGGATTACCAGAAGTAGGTAACTCATGATACACTAACATAGGATGAGCAGCTTGTGCCATGTACACATGAGGCTGGAAATCGCTTACATCGCCATAAGACAGAGCAGCACCTTGCCAGTCATTAGCAGTAATCGTATATGTAGCATTACCACTGTTAGTAGTATTACGTACTGTCTTAGTAGTCATCGTAGTTGTGCCTACAAATAACTTATTATTACCAGCACTGAGCACATCTGTGCCACCACCAGTGACTACTTCAAAGATAAACTCTACTGGATTACCAGAACCTAAGTCTGTGTTAACTGCAGAGTTTACTGGTGTCCATCCACGACGAGCACCGATACGACCATACTTATCAATCACACAATTCTGTGCCTTCAGAGCATACCCTGAAGACAACGTAACACTACTCTCCTGAGTATTTAATCCGTAGAACCCAGGAGCTGCTACTGAAGCTGTTTGTAGTGGACTAGCCATTAGTTCCAGACCCACTGTTGTTCTTCTAAATACCGTCCTGATTCAAGAGAGATAGCGTCTGCTAAGCTCTGTTTCATTAACTGATATGTCTCCCCTGCCTGGACTCCTCCGTCCTCACCACGCTCTGCCTGAGCCCTTGCAAGAGCTCCTAAGATTACAGGCTCATCAGGAACTAAAAGTCTATCAGCGTTAACTGCTAAGGGTACTTGTGGTTTAATAATATTAAAACGAAGGTTATAAGCACCATTAGGAATAGGATATAAGTCTACCTGAGTATCTCCGTTGGAGTTAGTACCGTTAAAGTTGTAGTATGCAGGAGACCCCTTCTGAGGAGTAGTCATTAAGAACTGCTGATCCATCCACTTAGTAGAGGCTAGTTCTACGAATGCATTCTGAGTATCGTTAATAACATCGATAACCCTGAATCTCTGTCCTGAACCCACTAGAACGTAGTTAAACACGTCTGCTGTAGTGGTAGCAGATAGGGTATCAGACAAAGCATTCCAGTTATAGGAGTCTTCTACGACTCTTTTAGAATCATTGACATATCTAGCGATAAGTTTAACATAGGCATTATCAGAGACTGAGGTAGCCTCTGGCTCACGTAGCCTGATAAGCACGTCATTGACGAGTTGGATATAGTTCATTGATGCCATAGTTATATATTATACCATAAAATTGGTTAAAAGTCAATACCCTACCACTTAACTTTATCTGCCCAGTACGCAGCAGATAGCTTACCTTTAGCGATATTCGCAGCATGCCTAGCTTTGAAACTCTTTTGTCTAGCCTTCTCTGCTGGAGTCTTAGGATTAGAACCTGCTCCGCTTACACCTTGTTGACCAAATCTAATTAACTTCTCCGTATCTCCAGACTTAGCCAATACAGCATGGGACTTAGTAGGGTGTCCTGGAGTGCGTTTAGGTTTATTATAACCTGAGAAGGTTTCCTTACCTTTTTTAATCATTTTTTCTTAGCTGTCTTAGCAGCTTCCTTAAAAGCTTTAGCCGTAGGAGCACCCTTACTACCTACCTTACGCATCTTCTCTCCAGATCCAGCCTTAATACGACGACGCTTGGCTGCGATATTGGAATATAAGCCAGGCTTAGTAGCCACGCATAGCTCCCATCTTCTTCATAGGCTTTGCCTTAGGAGTAGTTACTTTAGCACCAGTCTTCTTAGCATACTGCTTAGCTTGTTTTTTACCCTTAGTTGTATATGGAAACTTCTTCTCTTTGACCATTGGCATATTACTTACCTTTCTTCATTGGTTTAGACATTCCTGCTTGACTTAAAGCAATCGCTACAGCTTGTTTACGAGATGTTACTTTCTTAGGAGACTTACCAATATTGAGTTCTCCTTTTTTATACTCTCGCATTACCTTAGAAATCTTCTTCTCTGCTTTAGTCTTCTTCATTTACTTCTCCTTAGCTAAACTGTTGTACGGTACTGCGTTGCTCTATCTCAAACGATGCTACGATTGTGGTAGATGATCCTGTTTCTGAAATAGCTCTAAGCTCATCCTTCTCATCCATCATAAAATAAAAACCACTATCTATTATTAAAAAAGCCTTAGCTGTTAAGTTATACTGATATAGTATCTCTATTGATACGTTAGCACTAGCATCATACCAATACACAGAAATATGTTTAGCAGAAGTACTGTGATTACTTACTAGAATATTAGTAGCCTTTGCTAAGTTACGAGTAGGAACAGTAAAGAGAGTAGTCAGCGTATTCGCTGTTAAGTTCTTTCCTATAGAATGTA
>Ga0255072_1000145_pt1 | contig 16130 bp, 11 predicted proteins | sample Colum_Yuk_RepA_8_FD_188461 | JGI IMG/M metagenome (GOLD analysis project Ga0255072, IMG submission 188461) | Freshwater microbial communities from Columbia River, Oregon, United States - Colum_Yuk_RepA_8h | ecosystem: Environmental > Aquatic > Freshwater > River | place: USA: Oregon | collected...
CCACCCCAACTTTTGCCTCCACCTCCTCCACCACCAACCAAAAATACATGTAATTTTTCTTGAGGATCAAGACCACTTCCACCATTAGCTACAACAAAGTTTGCAGATTTTCTATAAACATGATATTTAGAAAACTTGTTATTTGTCCAAGCTGCCCAAAGTTCACCGTCTCCATATACATAGTCTCCTCCAGTAGCTATAACTGGAGTTTTAGTTGAAATACCAAAGCCTGATCCTGTGGTTTCGTAAGAAACTCCTCCTATTAAACCGGAAAATCCAAATCGATAAAAATACGTTGTTCCTGTTGTTAAATTTGAGTCAGTAAAATTGTATCCAATTGAGGCTCCTAAATTTATTCCACTGTAGTAAGAATAATTGTTGCCTCCATCAGTTGATCGATAAACTTTTAATGCAGTGTGTTGACTTGTTCCTGCGCCACCTGACGGATAAACTCCAAGAGTTACTCTATTAAAACCTGATCTTGTAACATATGTTTGACCTAAAGTGCCACTTACAATATGAGGCTGAAATGGTAGAATTGAATCTGCCCCAGATAGTTTACTAGTAGATAATTTTTGAAATGAATTATATGGCATATCATATTATGATATTTCTGCGCCAAATGCAATAAAACCAACATCAGTTGTACTACCAGAAACTTTAATACAATTTCCGCTTGCCAACGAAATGCCTAAAGTCATAATAATAGAATCATTAGCTGGTACAGTTGTACCAGAAGCAATGCAGTATTGATTTGCTACGGCAGTTGCGCTAGTAGGAACAACGTGAACTGCAAAAGTTCTAGATGATGTGCTTGAATTTGAAACAATAATTGAAGATACAACAGCGCCACCTGATGTTGCATTTGTATAAAGAGCAGTACCGCCTGTTGTTGTTGAAGCTGTTCCCAAAACTTTATATGTTAAAGCCATAAGTTTATCCTATTTTAAGATTTGTTGTAAGTTTTTCTATTACGATCCCATGAACAAGAATGGGTGAAGGTTAGCTATATCGCCACCATCAACTTTGAGATTCTTTGCGCTTATAGAAACTGTTGTTCCATCGTCAGTTACAGTAGAATTAGCAAGGTTTGATGCAGGAGAACCAAATTTAGATAAGGTGTTTGTGGTAGCTGGGCTGAAACTGATGCTCAATCCACTTGTTCCATTTACTGCAATTGTGCTTGTTCCACTTGTGCCGCCAGCGCCGCTTGTGCCGTTTGTACCGCCAGCACCGCTTGTTCCGCTTGCTCCAGTTGTTCCGCTAGAAGCGCCATTTGCGCCACTAGTACCATTTGAACCGCTTGCGCCGCTTGTACGGCTTGTGCCTGATGTTCCACTTGTTGCGCCGCTTGTGCCGCTAGAGCCATTAGAGCCGCTTAAGCCGCTTGTGCCGCTCGCGCCACTTGTACCGTTTGTAGTGCCACTTGCGCCGCTTGTGCCGCTTGTACCATTGCGGCCACTTGTGCCATCAGCGCCGCTTGTGCCGTTTGTGGTGCCGCTTACACCAGATGTGCCGCTTGTGCCATTACGGCCACTTGTGCCGTTTGCACCGCTAGTGCCACTAGAAGCTGCATTAACGCCGCTTGTTCCACTAGCGCCATTTATACCAGACGTACCATTTGCACCGCTTGTGCCACTTGTAACGCCTGTGCTTACACCAGATGTGCCACTTGTGCCGTTACGACCGCTTGTGCCGTCTGCACCATTTACGCCACTTGTTGTTCCGCTTGCGCCGCTTGTGCCGCTTGTGCCATTGCGACCGCTTGTTCCGTTAGAGCCGCTTGTACCGCTTGTGACACCCGTACTTACGCCACTTGTGCCGCTTACAGAGCCATTAACACCAGAAGTTCCATTAGAGCCGCTTGTTCCACTTGTGACGCCCGTACTAACACCAGCTGTACCGCTTGTACCGTTACGACCGCTTGTACCATCAGATCCGCTTGTTCCACTTGTAACTCCTGTACTTACTCCGCTTGTGCCACTAGTAGAACCATTGCGACCGCTTGTACCATCTGTGCCACTTGAGCCGCTAGTACGACTTGTGCCTGATGTTCCACTTGTTGCGCCGCTTGTGCCGCTAGAACCATTAGAACCGCTATCGCCGCTTGTACGGCTTGTTCCGCTTGTGCCGCTGGATGCACCGCTTGTACCAGCAGTTCCATTTGAACCGCTTGCACCGCTTGTTCCACTAACACCACTTGTGCCGCTCGCGCCAGTTGTGCCACTTGTAACGCCAGCGCTTGAGCCGCTTGTACCACTTGTACCATTACGACCACTTGTGCCATCAGCGCCGTTTACGCCACTCGTTGTTCCACTTGCGCCGCTTGTGCCGCTTGTACCATTGCGGCCACTTGTACCATCAGATCCACTTGTGCCGCTTGTGATGCCTGTACTTACACCGCTTGTACCACTAGTAGAACCATTACGACCGCTTGAACCATCTGTGCCACTTGAGCCGCTAGTACGACTTGTACCTGATGTTCCACTTGTTGCGCCGCTTGTACCGCTAGAACCATTAGAACCGCTATCGCCGCTTGTACGGCTTGTTCCGCTTGTGCCGCTGGATGCACCGCTTGTACCGCTTGTACCATTAATACCGCTTACGCCGCTAGTTCCACTTGTACCACTTGTACCACTTGTACCACTCGCGCCTAAGCTTAAACCACTTGTGCCACCGCCAGCGCCACTTGTGCCACTTGTTCCAGTTGTTCCACTTACACCGCTTGTGCCACTTACACCAGTTGTACCGCTAGATGCGCCGCTAGTTCCACTTGTGCCATTAACGCCACTTACACCGCTTGTGCCACTTACACCAGTTGTACCGCTAGATGCACCGCTAGTTCCACTTGTGCCATTAACGCCACTTATACCACTAGTTCCACTTGTACCAGTTGTACCGCTAGAATTTCCACTTGTACCAGCAGTTCCATTTGAACCGCTTGCGCCACTTGTTCCACTCACACCACTTGTGCCGCTCGCACCAGTTGTACCGCTAGATGCGCCGCTTGTACCACTAGATCCATTTGAACCACTTGCACCACTTGTACGACTTGTACCGCTTGTACCATCAGTGGCTCCATTAACTCCGCTAGTACCATTTGTGCCGCTTGTTCCACTGGTGCGGCTTGTACCTGATGTGCCGTCAGAAATGCCACTTGTTCCGCTAACACCATTTGTACCACTTGAACCACTAGTGCGGCTTATGCCTGATGTACCGCTTGTTGCGCCGCTTGTGCCAGCAGTTCCGTTAGAGCCGCTTGCCCCGCTTGTACCGCTCACACCGCTTGTGCCGCTCACACCAGTTGTTCCGCTGGATGCACCGCTTGTGCCGCTAGTTCCATTTGAACCGCTTGCACCACTTGTACCGCTTGTTCCAGTTGTACCGCTTACGCCACTTGTGCCGCTCGCACCAGTTGTACCACTAGATGCACCGCTAGTTCCACTAGTGCCATTAACACCACTTACACCACTAGTACCACTTGTTCCAGTTGTTCCGCTAGAATTTCCACTTGTGCCAGAAGTTCCATTTGAACCGCTTGCGCCACTTGTTCCACTTGTTCCAGTTGTACCGCTTACGCCACTTGTGCCGCTCGCACCAGTTGTACCGCTAGATGCGCCGCTTGTACCACTAGATCCATTTGAACCACTTGCACCACTTGTACGACTTGTACCGCTTGTACCATCAGTGGCTCCATTAACTCCACTAGTACCATTTGTGCCGCTTGTTCCACTGGTGCGGCTTGTACCTGATGTGCCGTCAGAAATGCCACTTGTTCCGCTAACACCATTTGTACCACTTGAACCACTAGTGCGGCTTATGCCTGATGTACCGCTTGTTGCGCCGCTTGTACCAGCAGTTCCGTTAGAGCCGCTTGCCCCGCTTGTACCGCTCACACCGCTTGTGCCGCTCACACCAGTTGTTCCGCTAGATGCGCCGCTTGTGCCGCTAGTTCCATTTGAACCGCTTGCACCACTTGTACCGCTTGTTCCAGTTGTACCACTAATTGCGTTTGTACCGCTTGTACCATTAGAGCCGCTTGCGCCACTTGTGCCACTTGTTCCAGTTGTACCGCTGATGCCATTTGTGCCGCTTGTACCATTAGAGCCACTTGCACCGCTTGTGCCACTTAAACCGCTAGTACCGCTCGCACCAGTTGTTCCGCTAGATGCTCCGCTTGTACCGCTAGTGCCATTAGCGCCGCTTACACCGCTAGTGCCACTTGTGCCGGTTGTACCGCTAGAATTTCCACTTGTACCGCTTGTGCCATTAGAACCACTAGCGCCACTTGTTCCACTAGTTCCACCAGTACCACTAGTACCACTAACTGCATTAGTGCCATTTGTACCATTAGAACCACTTCCTCCACTTGTGCCACTTGTTCCAGTTGTGCCGCTTACGCCACTTGTGCCGCTCGCACCAGTTGTGCCGCTAGATGCGCCGCTTGTGCCGCTAGTTCCATTTGAACCGCTTGCACCACTTGTACCGCTTGTTCCAGTTGTTCCGCTAGAATTTCCACTTGTGCCAGAAGTTCCATTTGAACCGCTTGCGCCACTTGTTCCACTTGTACCAACTGTACCAGCTGTTCCACTAATTGCACTTGTACCGCTTGTACCATTAGAGCCGCTTGCGCCACTTGTGCCACTTGTTCCGGTTGTACCACTAATTGCATTTGTACCGCTTGTACCATTAGAACCACTAGCGCCACTTGTACCGCTTGTTCCGGTTGTGCCACTAGAAGCTCCACTAGTACCGCTTGTTCCATTAGAGCCACTTATTCCACTTGTGGAACTAGCTCCGCTTGTACCGCTTGCGCCTCCAGTTCCGCTTGTTCCATTGGAGCCACTTATTCCACTAGTACCACTTGCACCAGTTGTTCCGCTAGAATTGCCACTTGTACCACTTGTACCATTAATTCCACTTATACCACTAGTTCCACTTGTGCCAGTTGTACCAGCTGTTCCACCTGTACCATTAGAGCCACTTACACCACTAGTACCACTTGTTCCAGTTGTACCGCTAATTCCATTTGTACCACTTGTACCATTAGAACCACTTGCGCCGCTTGTACCACTTGTTCCTGTTGTGCCACTAATTGCATTTGTACCGCTTGTGCCATTAGAGCCGCTTGCACCACTTGTACCGCTTGTACCGCTTGTGCCATTTATACCGCTTACAGCACTTGTTCCACTTGTACCGTTAGAGCCGCTTGTGCCACTTGTACCGCTTGTACCACTTATACCGCTAACTGCATTTGTACCACTTGTGCCATTAGAGCCACTTGTACCGCTTGTACCATTCGTCCCACTCGTTCCAGAAGTTCCATTTGTCCCAGAAGACCCGCTTAATCCAGAAGTACCACTTGTTCCACTAATTCCAGAAGTACCATTCAAACCGCTTAAAGCAACGATATTCCAAGTGGTTCCATCGCTAGCTAAAGTAACAGAAGTATATTGTGGTAAATAATAATTATTTAATCCATCAATCTGACCAAGAGAAGTTCCATCAATTATAACTTGTCCACTGCCTTTGTTTTTAATTACAAATTGTCTACCAGCATTAGAAGAAGCAGCGATAAGAGTAACTGTTGACGAAGATGAAGAATTTATAACAACAACATCATCGTCAGTTGTAATTTGATAATTTGTTGTTTCTATTGAAACGTTTCTTACGATAGCTTCTGCGGATAATGTTGCCCCAACATTAAAAGAACCAGAAACGTAATGCTGACCAGTTCCGTTTAATTCAAGAAGGTCAGTATTGTGCCAAACTCCAGATCCAGTATGATAAGCGAGAATTGAATTATCAGTTGGTGCAATTATCTTAACGTCATGAAGCTCTTCTAGCTCATAACCGTTTTGAACTCTTACATAGAGTTGGCCATTTCCATTGTTAGCTTTTTCAACAACACCAATGAACACCATATGATATGGCGCTTGCGGTTTTGTTACAGTTAGTGAACCAGGTGTTGTTCCTAGCCAAAGAATATCGCCATCATTATAAGCTGCAAGACTTAATCCGTCTACAACGCCAACGCTTTTTACATAACCAAGTTGTCCAGCAGCGATATTTTCAATTACAACACCAAGAGTTTTTGACGAAGTTGCGTCAGAAAGATTTGAAGCTAATTTTACTGTGGCCTTATCGCCTTGCGCACCAAACAAGTAAACAACTTCGCCTTTAGAAATTACTCCCGTTTCAGCATTTCTGACATAAGCTACTAAATCTTGCCCTAAATTAGTTGTGGCTCCCCCAAGTAAACCTAATTCTAAAGAAGCTTGATCATCATTCCATAAAAGCTGGGCGGGATTAGAAACAAGCCCTAATCCAGTATTAAAAGTTATTGAATTAAAAACTCCACTGTTTCCCGTAACAATTCCAGTAAAAGCGCCAGTAATATTATTAGCGTTTAAATAATACGAGCCATCAAAACCGTCTAATTTATCAGAATCGGCTGCTTTGCCAGTTGTACTTAAGTACAAGCCACTTAAATTAAGATCATTTATAACCCCAGTAGCATCAACTACTTGGAAGTTAATCTGAGAAGTGCCTGTGCCTAAATAGTACTTGCCCATATTCCTTTTATGTTAATTTTAATTTGCTAAATATTAAGAAACAACTGAGCTTATTACACTCGCTGTCCACTTAATATTCGCTGCATTTTCTCCTTTAACCTGCAATTTTAACGAATCATTGGTGTTGTCTCCATCAACAAAAACTTCCCAAACACCATTTGAATCGTCGCCTAATTTTATAACGTGAGCCGCGCCAACTAAAGCAGTGTTTCCTGCTTTATTAGCGACGAGACAGTTATAAGACCAAGAAGCCGCTTTCGCATTAGCTGAATCAAAAGCTGTAATATTTCCTTTAAATGCAACAGCACTGTTGCTGGCCAAAGTTATTCTACCATTTGTTCCGTTTAAGAACATCTCGGTTGTTGTAGAATTTGAAGTATTGCAATAGACCACAAAATGATCAGACTTTGCTTGAGCGGCTCCAGAAACCGTAATTCCACCAACTACAATATCATTTGATGTTGACGCTCCATTTGTCGTGGTCGCATCCAAAGTTAATTCCGATGTAACTGGTATGTTATAATAAGTTGAACCATCGTTGGTGAATGTCCAACGATCTGTCCCCTCATTCCAAATCAATAATGTGTTGGTTTGAGTTCCACGCTCAACTTCAATACCTGCGTTTTCACTTGGAGCAGATCCAGTAAAATCTCCATTGAGGAGAACAATGCTATCTCCGACAGAAACAATGTTGCTTTCAATTGTTGTTGTTGTACCTTGAACTGTAAGATTACCTGTAATTACCAATCCACCATCAAGTCTTAAAACATTTGCGTCTGATTTATAGAGAGAAACTTTTCCAGTATCATTTGGACCAAACACAAGACCATCAGAACCAGTAACTGCATTTACTAAAACAACCGGACCAGCATTTATAGTAACTGTATCAGAAGAATCACTACCTAAAGTAACATCACCACTTACAATAAGATCTTTTCCGATTATGATTCCATTTGTTGTTCCGCTTCCGCTATTTGTTACGCTTTGTAGATCTCTCTCAAGAGCTTGATTAATGAGAGGTCTCAGCATTCCAGAGAGATTGTGAACAGCAGCTTCACTAGGAGCAGTAGTTGTTACTCCGCTTTGAATTTGATCGCGAACAATAACAGCTGTTGTACCAGTTGCACTTAAAACGTGGCCAAAAGTATCATAGGTAAAACTAATTCCAGTAATTGCAGATCCAGCAGCAGCATTAACGGAAAGATCAGCTACGCTAGAAGTATCTGTATGAGATAAAACAATCGCATCACTTGAAACAGAAAGATCTAATCCTTCTCCACCAGAAATTGTGACGCTATCTACGAAAGAAAGTCCACTAACTCTGCCTGTTAAATTGATAGCTGCAATATCAGTCCCAGTTGATAAAGCTGACAACTGATAAAGGCCACCGGCATTTGTATACAAATACCCTGATAATCCAGTACCAAAATCAAAAACGGCTTTATTGCTTGGAGTAGTACCTGTTGTATTACCAGTTACGCTCTGTTCTATAAAGTGCTGCTTTACGTCAGCTGCTACTGTTGAAGCGTCACCAGTTCTGAAATCGATCTGGTTACCGTTGGTTACTCCTGTATAATATATTGCCATTTTTAAATTCTCCCGTTATAATAATTTACACGATTTTCTATTTTACCTCTACTAAATTTAGATAGCCAACCCAATGAATTGTTGTTGCGGCTTTTCCTACGACATCTACCTGTAGATATCCATATGAAGTGTTTGCTGAAACTGAAACGCCTCCAGTGCCTATTTCGTCTACAATATTTAAAACAGTGCATTTACCAACGATTTGCGTAAAACCTGCACTAGCGCCTTTTTTAATTGCACCATCAATATTAAATATTGCTGTATTATTTGAAGTATCTTTTGCTATCACCCTTAACTTAAAGTACCAAGAAGTATTGTCTGGTAATGAAAGTTTTTTTGATGTATTTGTAAACTGCAATTCGTATGTTGAAGCATCTGTAGTTTCTCTTTTTAAGATATACTCTGAAAATTGAGCGTCACCATTCGTTGAAAAATTTCCATCAGAAATTACTCTTAATCCAGTTAAATAATTATTGTATCCAGTTCCTTGTAAAACTGTTCCACTTACATGTACATTTTTTTCGAAATAAACATCGTTACTCGGATCAAAATTATTTTCAATAAGTCCACTAATATTAGCATACTGTCCACTTGTTAAGTGATAATATTGTCCACTTGCTCCACCTTGTAAGTCAATAGAAGAATTATGAAGCAGGAAATCAGTTTCTACTACTTCTATAACTCCTGTTTGACTGCTAACTTCTACCACTACAATTTCAGACATGGTGTTATAGAGTTGTAATGTTTTCTTCTACTGAGACAGTACCCTTTAAAATTTTTTGTATAACTCCATTTGAATACTGCGCAAAAACGTCATACTTCAACGTACCAACGTGCAAATTAGCAGTTTGATTCGCCGTTAAAGAAAGTTTGATAATTCCAGAGGCTGGGGTAATTTTAGTTACCGTAAATGAAACAATAGCAGGGAAGTAATAATCTTGTTTTATCTCAGCGTCTATAGTCGCATTGGTAACATCAATAGCTGTTCCATTGCCGTCTTTTAACGCCAAACTAACATCAAAAGTGGCGTTCCTTTCTATAGAAATATTATAAGTTGCTGCGGACATAGTTGCGCCTTTTCCCTTTTAAATTTACACAAAACTATGCCTTAAAGATAAAGTAAAAAAATAATTATTATCTATTTCTTATGCGCCTGTTCCAGTAAGAGTTAAAACATCACTAACCATTGTTTTAGCTACAACTTGAGTTGGAGCAGCTTTATAAAAATTATATGCATAAACTAATTTATTCATCTCTTCTAAATGATCTTTAGATAAAGCTCTAAATTGTTTGCTAACTTCGTTGCTATTTATAAATGTGACAGAAGAATCTTCGTCTGAAACTGAAACGATATTTCCTGATGGAGATGTGCTTCCAATTGTTTTTATCGCATTTCTAGACTTCTTTTTATAAAAATGAGAAAGATAGAGATGCTTAAAAATATCAATTTCTTCTGTACTTAAATCAATTCCAGTGCCGCTATGAGAAGTATAAATTAAATTATTTAATTCTCCTATATTGGCCTGTAGCCAACCAGATATGACGCTTATATTAGTTTGAGACGTATCCGCATCAAACTCATAAAAGAATATACCACTAGCTATTTGTCCGATGTTAGCCATTTAAAACTTTCATCATTTTTTCTTTTTGTTCTTTTGTGAACAGTTCTTTAGTCTGCGGTTGGGGAGAAAAGTAACCTCTAGATTGTACGTTCTGAGTATCAAATTGACGCAAAAGACGGGTTTTGATAGCCGCCATGCTACCTGATGTATCTACTTTAAGTTTACGGGCAAAATCTTGAAGTTGTAACTGGGTCATAGCGTCGAGATTTTCTTCAAAAATTTTACGATTAGCTGTGCCAAAAACATTAACTTCTTTAATACCTAAGATAATTTCTAATTCTTTGACTTTTGATCGATATTCTGGCGAATTTTTATCATTGATAGTATTAAGCTCTTCTAATAAGCTCGCTTTGCCAACTTCAGTAGATTGTCCAGTTGAGATTTCCATAGTAAATACTATCGTAACATTTACACTTTTCTATTTTATAAATGAAATAAAAAACCCGCCTCTTTCGAGGCGGGTTCTTTAGAAGGTTTTAACCTTAGACGATCTTGCCTACGAGGGCGCGAACGTCGAGAACTACACGGCCTTCCTCAAGGGAGCCGAAGTAACCGATCTTGTTCTGACGGATGCTGTATTGATCATCAGCAACCAGATTGAACTCAGAGTTCGAATCTGGATCTGTTGCTACGACGCGGAGCAGTGAGTCACGGCTGCGGTCGATACCAACAAGAATTTCTGTTGTAGAACCGTTGAACTGAGCGGAGCCACTTCCAGCAGCTGTTGTATAGTTTGTTGACGCAGCAGCTGTGTCGAAGATGGTGTTGAACTTCTGACCAATACCGAGTTCATTGAACTCAAGGATATTAACACCGTAGAAGCTGGGGATACCAGCGCTATTGTAGATAGCTGTGCGCATTTCATCAGTAGCGGCGATACCGTTCTCGCTTCCGTTACCGGCGGTGCCAGCTACGGAGGGAGAGCCTTTGGTATTAATTGGGTTATAAGCCATAGCACGAATCTGCTCGGTGACCTCTGGGGAAACCAGAAGGTCAGTCAGGCCAGCGCGTGAACCAGAGGCAGGTGTTCCCTTGGCCCATGATGTGTTGATGCGCTTTGCCAGAGTGAGGAGTTCGTTAAGGTCAGCGAGAAGGAAACGGCCAGCAACGTTAGCGCGCTGAACGTGTTTCTTGCTGTTTGTCTCTGCGTTAGCGAGAGCAGTCATGGCCAATGTGGCAGAAGTACGCTCCTGCTTGAGCAGGATTTCCTGTGCCATACGGGTGAATGTCTTAGCTACAACGTCCATGCGATGCTTTGCAGCATAACGACGGTCGAAGGAGAGGGCGCTGTCCAGTGTGTAGGTGGTCAGCTTCATCTCGGAGACTGTGGGGAGAACCTGATTGGTGGGAAGACCACCAGCTACGGACTGTGAGTATACAGTGATGTAGTCCTCGTCAGTTACGTCGTAGTACAGGTCGAGAGGAATGCTGGGATTATCATCAGCGTTGTATGAGAGGCTGGTGAACAAATTGCTCAGTGTAGGAGCATTGTTAATAACCTCTGCAAGAACGGGTCCGATGAACTCAGCGAGTGCGACTTGAGCATCATAAGCAACAGTGCGATTGCGACTAGCCATTGCTTTGATAAGCTCAATCTGTTCTGGGGTGCGCTTTAATGTGATTTTCATTTAAGTAGTTTCCTTTCTTATTACATGCGCAGACCGATTACTGCGAAGTTACCTGCATAAGCGTCAGTAACGCTTGTGAGCGAGGTGCGTGAACCTGTGCCGAGAACGATGCCGAGTTTACCGTCATCAGTGTGGGCGCAGCCAGTGATCTTGCCGCCGTTTTCGGAAAGCTTGAAGCCCGAACCGACAGTAAGAGTTCCGTCAATCGCATTAGCAGAGAGGGTGAAGATACCGCGAGTAGCGACTGGAACGGCTTGGCCGGGCAGTACGCACATAAGCTCTTCAGCCTTCTGGCGATAATAGAGAAGTTTTTCACCGTTCTCGTCAAACTTTGCAGTTTGACGGAGTGTGAGTCCAAGGCAGTTAGTCAAGTCGCCAGAGGCGGCTGGAGTAACTTTAAGATTTACCTTGGGGTATTGATTAACACCGACATGAGGGAAGTCGGTCTTGCCGAGATAAGAGTCGGAAGCGTATGAAACAGGGTCAAGGTCAAAGTTGCCAGCGGAAACTTTAACGAAGACTCCTGCGTCACCAGTTCCAACGCCGGTTACGTTTTCGTTGACAGCTGCGTCAACGAGAGCGTACATATTTACCACATCATTGTCGTCGTATTGACGGAATGGTAGGAGACGATTTGCCATATTAGTTGTCCTTTAATTGTTTGTTACAGTTAATTTTTATTATTTAGAATAGCTTACGCTAATATTTTCGCGAGAGAAAGCTTTTGCGAACTTCTCACGGAAAGACTGCTCGACAGCGATTTTGCTATCGGGGGCCTTATTGGTGGCTGTAGCATTATCTAATGCGGCAGCGACATCAGCCTTTTTCTCTTCCTCTACCTTTACTTCGGCAGTGGCAGAAGCTTTGCTGACTTCTTTAAGACGAGCCTCAACTTGCTCAGAGATTTTCTTTTCAATCTCGGCGGCTTGGGCTTTGATAAACTCTTTATTCTTGTGCTTCCATACGGTAGCGAACTTCTCTTTGTAAGAAGCAAAAGCCTCTTCTGTCGCCTCAAGAGCTTGAACTTCGCCAATGATAAGTTTACGGTCGTCATCGTTGAGTTCATAAGCGGCGTCGAGTTCACCAACACGGGCATTAAGACGAGCTACAGCCTCTTCTTGCGCTTGGGCTTCTTTAATTTTATTAAGCTCTTCTTGTGTTTTGGCAAGTTCTGCCTTCATTGATTCTACTGAAGCGACTGTCTCATTGTAAAGCTTCTCGGCTTTGTCTTTAGCGGCCTTCTCAGCTGCAATGGAGTCGCGATACTCTGCGTCCTTCTGTTTGATAGCTTCAGCGAAATGGCTGGTCATTGAAGCGACAGCCTCTTCGCCAAATTTCTTTTCAAGAAGAGCAGACTTTAACTCTGTGATAAGTTTTTCTAAGTCCATATGGTTTATTGTTTTTACATTTTTTATCTGTAAAATGGAATTTGATTTTTTATTCGTTAAAAATGCACTGACTTCTTCGATGCAATTTTCATTAGCTTCAACCTCTTCATTTTTCTTTTCGTCCTCTTGAACAGAAAATGACGGAGCATCTTCAAATGCTACAACACCATTGACTTGCGCGGCTGGATTAGTTGTGAAACCCCCGCCTAAAGGATAAATCTCTCCAACTATTAATCTGTAAACCGGAGTTCCATCTTTTAATTTACCGGCTCCACCTTTTGCTTTTAAAAATTGAGAAAATTCTTGAATTTGTTTTGGATCTGTGATAATATCAGCCTCTTTTAAAGACTGACTTCCAACTGCTAAATAATAATTACTAAAACCAATTTCCCAACTCGCAGAAATAGAATTGTAAAAAGAATCTTTTGGATCAGAATTTCTTAGCATTAACGATGTAAATTTTTTGTCAACAGTTTTATAAATAACACCGGCAACTGATAGATAAACAGGATCAAGAGTTTTACCAACTTCCTCTTCTGTTAAAAATTTATTATCTCCAATTCTATTGAAAGAATAATTTGTAATGTGTCCGATTACACGTTCTTTGTTGTGTTCAATATTAAGATACTTATTCATGAAACGCTTTGCAATCTTTGATGCAGTAGCGCCAGAAATACCATCGCCGTTGTTATTGATCATGTTTGGAACGGCGAGATTAAAAGAAACCCCGAGAAGATCAGGATTATCTTCAAAATCTATTTTTGGAGAAAGTTTTTTTAATTCATCCAAAGAAGCTTTGGAGATTTTAAAACGTTCGTCCGAAATACCATAACAAGCGACAGCAACATTGTCCAAAATCGTGCTATACTTGAATGCCATATTTTATTTTACAGCAGAATGATGCAAAATGGCCGCAGAATATTCATCGAGTAAAAATTCGTCAGCTGTATCAAGAACAGATTTCATTGGTTGCAATCTTTCAATTTCATCAAGATTAGCCATGCACTTTTGAACATTTGTTACCCAATCTTGTCTTGAACTTGATGCAATAACCTTCTTGCATAAATTTACTATATTTGATTTTTGCTCTTCGCTTAAAGAAGCTACGGCAAATTTTTTAGCAGCGAAATCCTCTGCTGCTTTCATAAAAGCATCTATCTCGTAAATTGTTGTTTGAATATCTTTTCTTGATGCTGTAGCCCCTAAAGGTCTTCCTGCTCCAGATTGTGTCGGAGCAGCAGTTGGAGCAGCCGCTGTAGGATCAGAAGATTCTGATTGAATCATTGGAACTCCACCAACAATTGGATTGTAATATCCTTTTTCTCTATCCGAGACGAACTTTTGCTGCGCGGGCGCGAGGTCAGTTGGGTCTGGAAGTTTGCCGTTATTAATTGATTCGATACCTTGTTCTGGAGTAAGAACACCAATCTCCATTAAACGACTGATTGTTCTCATGTATTGAGTTTCATCCTTCAAATCAATTTCAGTAAATTTGGCAGTTGGCCAAGAACGAAAGCCTAAATCTTTTGATATGCGAATAATTTCTGGCTGAAGAACATCGTTAAGAAATGCATTTCTAACTTCTTTTAAACGCTCCATGAAAAAGCTAATTTTCGCACTTTGACCATTATACTTTTCGTTTCCGAGCATAACGTTCATCAAACCTTCTTTAATATCTTCGTTTAGAATTTCGTATTTTTCTCTACCTACAACTTTTTTCAAATCAGGGATAACAAAGTCCGCTCTAGTTGTATAATCTGAAACAAGAACGCGACCGACGCTTTCATTCATAAATAAGTTTTGCATGGCAGTCATATTCGCGGGATTAATACCGCCTTTATCTGGCTCCGCTCCCATCGTAATCAAAAGAATTACATTCTCTACAGTGCGGGCAATTGCTTGATCAATGCGTTTTAGTTCAATCTTTGCGTTAATATCTTCAAGAACAGGATAAGCAAAAGGAACTGCAAATGGCTCGTAATCTTGTTTTTTGTAAAAAGAATAAAGCAAATACTTTGGATCAAGTTTCATTTTCAAACCATCTCTAAAATATTGCTTACCTTTAATTTGTTTTTGAATTTCTGGATCAAATCCATTAAGAAGCTCAACATCCGCATCATCTTTAGGATTTTTTAAACGCTCAAGCTCGTATTCAGAAAGAATTTTTTCGTAAACGGCCTCTGCAAATGAGCTAGATATTTTAGCAACAATATCATATGGATTAATTAAAATATAACGAAGAGGGACTTTATTATTCTTAATTCCATTTTCGCTCAAACCAGAAAGTAGCTTAAAATCTTCTGCATTAAACTTACCGTCAATTCGATAAAGAAAAATATTTCCACTGCGATAATACTCGCGAAAATACTGATCTTTTAATTTCCAAAGTTTGATTTTATCAAACCATTTTTGAAAAAATTCTCTACTTCTTTCAGTCCCACCTTCAAGATAAACATCCGTATTAGCAAACTCAGTAGCTATATCTATAGTATTTCTAACTATCGCGACATTAGCATAAGCTTTTTGGCAAAGCATAATTGCGTCTCTTATATCTACTCCGTCTTTTGTATATTCATATGGCAGAATGCCTTGGCTCAGTAAAGAATAGCGACCGACATGAATATCTGTTCCGTTTCTGGGAATTCTTGTTTTTGTAGGCGAATCTGTTTGCGTTGACCTAACAGAAGCATTTGAAACCTCTTTGTAAAAAGGCTCACCCATAAGTTTTGGCTCATAAGAGGCTTGCGAAACTTGAACTGGCTGAATTTTATTAAACCTTGTCCAATAATCAGACTTTTTGTTATATTGACGAGCCATTTTCTTATATTAAAAGTTACACCAAAAGTCTCAAAAGTACTTTAATTTTCTATAGCTAGAATGTCATCGTCCGAACAATATTTGACTTCTTTACATATCATTCGCCCATTTTGATCGGTTATTTCGAATTTAACTATATCGTTAATCGCCAGTGAACTTCCAGTTAGCCAAACATCTTTTTGAGTTAAAAAAGAATTATCTAATTTAGAATTTAAATAAATCTTAACGTTCAAAACTAAAGATTTAGAAAAATTGTAAAAAAATGGCTGAATAATACCATTTTTTCTTTTTAGTATGAGAGCGTATTGATTTGCAATAAAATTTATATCATCGTATCTAAAATTTAAACAATCTTGATCAACAACGTTTTCAAAATAATCAACTGGAATCAAATGAACAAATTCCTCAAACTGTTTTAAATAAAAGCCAAAACAATATTCATATGGCATCCAAGGAAAAATTGTTTTGCATATCTGAGGATCATATAAATCTTTTTCATTCGAAGGGTAAGAA
>Ga0255072_1000161_pt1 | contig 15369 bp, 9 predicted proteins | sample Colum_Yuk_RepA_8_FD_188461 | JGI IMG/M metagenome (GOLD analysis project Ga0255072, IMG submission 188461) | Freshwater microbial communities from Columbia River, Oregon, United States - Colum_Yuk_RepA_8h | ecosystem: Environmental > Aquatic > Freshwater > River | place: USA: Oregon | collected...
TCACGACCAAATAATCCCGCTGACCAAGAATGGAGACGGAACGAGGGGCCCGGTCGCCTGTTCAGCGTTTGGCCGTTTTCCTGATATTCCTTTTGTAAACTACCGCCCTGCACTTCGGGTGCCTGCGGAGCATCCGATGCATGACGGTGTCGATCTCGGTGCAGACCCCGACGGACTTCATGACCTTGACACCGAGGCGGGCTACCAGGTCGCGAGAGACGATGACCTGGCCGATGAGACCCATGCCTAGGCGACGGTGCTTGGACTGGATAATCACGACCCGCTCGCCCCTGATCAGCTTGCGCTTCAAGAACGGCCTCCGGAATACGATGACCCCGTCAATCAGACGCTTCCCGTTGGTCTTGGCTTGAGCCAGAGCCGGGTATTCCTCCATCAGGAAACCATTCGGGTAAAGCGTCTTGGCATACCAACGGATTATCTTGGTCTCGTGTTTGCTCATTTAAATAAACATGCAGGTAGTTATTTTACATATTTACTGACTGCAGTAAGTAGTTTCTCGAGGTTGGCTTTCGAGACTTTTGGTAATCCCTTGGCATATCGTCCCGTCATCTTTGGCTTGGGCGCTGAACTCCCGTTGCAGAAAATTTCAATAAAACGTAGGGCGTTTTTCGTAATCGTAACACGTTTTTCAACGAACCTTTCGTTAGATTCGAAGAATAGCAGGTTTTCAGGATCGAACTTTATTAACGATTTAAACTTACCGATATCAGGTTCAAGCTTCTGCCAGATTGCCTCGGTGTGTTCTTTGAATTTCGGGTTTACGGGGGCGTTTCTGTAGATTTCCCAAGTGGCATGCTTGAGCATGTCTTGGATTACCCCGTCTTCAATATCAGATAGTTTTGAGATCTGCGTGGGTAGCCACACGAGGTTTGGCACGAACGAGTTTAGCTCGGGTATGCGACTGGCGAGATTCATGTCGTTTTCAATTTCGCGCCAAATATGCGATGCCACAAAGGACTTACCGATGCGTTTGCCTATTAGATGGGAGCCACTGTTCCTTCCGGTAACCTTTAAGCTCCTTGGTATTCCTTTGATCAGGGTGTTGTCGTCCATCTGGTATCCACTTTCGTTTGGAGCGCCCCAGTTTTCCGGATAAGAAACTCCGTCCTTGGTGCGTTTCCTGCAGTCGGGGTTGCGCACCGCCCAAGGGAGCATTACCGGGCATTCCTTGTAGATCTCAAGGGGGAGCCAAATTGACATCTCAACGATTATCTTCATCGCGATTTGCTGGCCTACCGCGTCTTTCGTCTCAAGAAGATGATTGAAAAGACGATATAATAGGTGGTTCCCATCAATCAAGGAGGCCTGCCTCTTCTTTTTTCTCATGCAGCCAACTTTTATCATACGACAACTTATACAAGTTTCATATTTAGATATGAACCAGCAATGGCACCTAATCTGACATTACTCATCATTTGGTCATATCGGTGTATCGGCTGACGTCTAAGCTCCTCTCTTGCTCCGCATTACCGTTGGCCCGGTCTTAATGAGACCGACGTCTTCACCAGCGGTCACATCCCCATCCCCGAGCACACTGAAACCCACCTTGGCGACCGTGCCCGTACGTCGATCGGGTGCGATGACCTGACCCACGAGCTCCTTGTCCGTATCTCTTGGTCCGCTCGCTTGGGTGTCGATGGCTACTGCTAGATTCCCTACTTGAACCTCACTGACCCTGCCTCATCCCCGACTTCTGGGCGGTCCAGGCACCCTTTATAAAATTTTTGCTATTGTTTATTCTTGGGGCGCGCGCCTGCTCTCCTTTTGATTGTGATTAAGCCTGGAATAATCCTACAGATGCCTAATCTTAGGTGGGCTGCCTGTAATCATGATACCCCCCAAGCCTATTCCAGTGGTAGACCTCTTCGCCGGCCCCGGTGGGCTGGGAGAGGGCTTTTCGCGCGTGGAGGAGGGGAAGGCTTTTCGTACAGTCATCTCGATCGAGAAGGACCCCCATGCGATCGAGACATTGAGGCTGAGGGCTTTCTACCGCGCCTGGATGCGCAATCACCGGAAAGTTCCGCCAGCTTATCTCGACCTTCTGGCCTCGGCCACGGCTGAATCCAAGCAGGTGGCCTTGTCTGAACTGTCTAAGCTTCCCGAATGGTCCGAAGCGAAGGAGGAGGCTTGTCACCTTGAGCTGGGCAAGGACAACCTTCTCATCGACTCCCTCATCAAGAAGCGGCTCGGCAAGGCGAAGACCTGGGTGCTGATCGGTGGACCTCCCTGCCAAGCCTATTCGTTGGTGGGGCGTTCGCGCATGCAGAACCACGACGGGCTCAAGGCCGATCACCGCCACTTTCTTTACAAGGAGTACCTCGCGATTATCGATAAATATGAACCGGCGATCTTCGTCATGGAGAACGTCAAGGGGCTCAACACGGCGAAGGTCGCCGGAAAGCCCATTTTGCCGGCGATACTCAAGGACCTCAGGGCCGCCGGTAAGTCCGGGTATGCATTGCATTCCTTGGAGGTAGAGGAGGATGGCCTTCCGGGCATCGGTGCTGATGATTTTCTGATACGCGCCGAAAGGCATGGGGTTCCCCAGACCCGCCACCGGGTCATCGTCGTTGGGGTACGTAACGACCTCGACATCGTCCCCAAGCCGTTGACACATCGTAAGGAGGTTTGCGTGGCCGAGGCCATCGACGATCTGCCGTCCCTCGAGGGCCTTGATTCCTCGGACGATCGCGCGGATTACACTGTCAGGCAGCGAGGGCTCCCGATGGTGCGCACCGATGGATTGAGGAAATCCCTCCCGCCTGGTCTAGCCTCATTCATCGCGCCCCTCTGCGGTCAGCTTGAGGGCGTTTTGCTCAATCATCAGGCCAGATCCCACATGAAGGAGGACTTGGCCCGTTATGAGTGGTGGGCTTCCGAGGCCAAAAAGACCGGGAAAAGTCCCACACTTCACGATAACGTCCCCCCCGGTCTGCTGCCCAAGCATCAGAACGTCCATGACGACAGCCCTCTGGTCTTCGCCGACCGTTTCAAGGTGCAGTTGGCGGATAAGCCCTGCGGCACGGTCACTTCCCACATATCCAAGGACGGCCATTACTACATCCACTACGATCCCAAGCAGGCCCGCAGCTTCTCGGTCCGCGAGGCCGCCCGGATCCAGACCTTCCCGGACGACTACTTTTTCATGGGTAACCGGACCCAGCAGTACCACCAGGTCGGCAATGCCGTCCCCCCTTACCTGGCCTACCAAATAGGTCAGCGGGTCTGGGCTGCTCTGGCTGGTACATAATACTTTCAAGTATATTTTATATAGGATTCCTGTTGCCTCAGTTCAGGGTGACTAGGATAAATCTACCTTCTTATCCATACCCCATGGAGATTTCCGAGGACTCAGGGCAGACATGGCGCGAAATGCCGGCATGGGTTAGCTATTTCTTGGATTTAGGCCTCAAGTGGCCTCGCCGGAACTCAGGTCCTGGAAGGACGATGCGCATCATTTCGACGCCAACAAAAACCCATGCGGCGGGTTTAGTTGCGTTGGGGGCCGTATCGGCTGACCTAGCGAACCCAACAGCTAACGACAGAAACAGGCATTATGACACGTTGTTAAGTTACGCCCGCCAGCATCTCCATGCCTGCAAGGCATGTAAGCTTCGTTGTAGGCCAGATATTCGAAAATGTGGATACACGTCGGAAGCATCTGGTATTCTCCGTCATAAGGATCGTCCTTTAGCCAAGCTATTCGTAAGCTCTGCGACTGACTTTCAGGTCAAAAAACTATGTTTCTCGGCTAAGGCTGATGGGTCGGGGGCAAAAACGACAGTAGAGGGACCTGAATGGCCGCACATTTTTGACTACTACGAGTCAGAAGGGATTCCCCTGTCTCTTGGACGATCTGCAGGACGTGTCGATAAGGACGACTATGAGCAGATTTTCGGAAGCATAAATTTTTGTGAAGCCAATTTGTCTACTTCGTACTCGTCGTTGTGCTTTGCAGGAGGTGCTTCCGGGCAGACTGCGAGTCAAAACGAAATGAGTTCGTTCATTTTCAAGGGTAAGAAGTCTAAATCTCTTGCCAACTTGCTTCCAATTTATGGCTGGGACGATGGAGCAACTGAACTGAGTCGTCTGATATATTACAACAGCCGTGGAAAGGGTACGTTTGCCCATGCAGCTAATAGCCCGAACTTAGTCATCGCGGATGGCATGGACGCCTTCGCTTCCGTACTTTCGGAGAAAAAGCTCAAAAGTGCGGATGTCATCGCGCTTGTCTCCCGTATCCATGAGCGTGACAAGATGGAGGAGTTTGGTGCCCTCCTCGAAGGGCAGTCGCAGTGGTACGACCGCCATGAGCTCGGGTCTTCGGGTGTGCCTGGCTGTTTTGAGATCGAACTGAGAAAGAGGGTCGCCTCATGAATAGGGATGCCACTTCGTTGTTCGATACTTATCTGGCTGACCGCCGTATCATCGTCCGTCGCGAGCTGGAATTTCCGCCCGTGGCGGAATTTCGCAAATCTCTCATCGGTATATTTCAGCAACTGGATAGAGCCGATGAGCGCCAAGGTGACATAGCGGTACGTATCTGGTCGATCATCTCGAGGCTTATGACTTCGACGGCGTCATTCGATAGGATGCTTCCCGATGCGACCGAATGCATCTTTATCTCACCTAAGACTATCAAGGAGAACTGGGGGCACGAAATCTGGGCTAACTACGACCGAGCGGTTTCAATCGCCTATTCTCTTGTCGGAGTCGCCAATCCACTGGCTCAAAAGATGGCCGAGAGCGTTCAAGAATTGATCAAAGAATCTCGGTCATTCGCGATTTATTGTCCGAAGGTGGAAATTCCCGAGTTGCAACGAAGCTTGGCTGAAGCGGAGTTGGATCCATCGGGAGTTAAGGTTGTTTCTACTGTTGTCGACTATCGTGAGCTAGGTGTCGTGGACACCATCATCAAGGTTGGTCCCATGAGGACGCAGGGAAGGGCACGTACTACGGACAGCCTGCTGACTTCTCCTAAGTGTAATTCGATAATCCAGCTCACTTGGGAGAAGACTCCTGATGAGTCATCTCATGGATATGACCCCGTTGTTCCAGTCACGCGAGAGCATGCCGGTCGCATCAAGTCGACACTTGTCGATTGGCAGGTCAATGTGGAGCCTGTCGTGATCGAGTGGCCCCATCCCATTCCGGCTCCCGCACCCGAGGCCTCTGCATTGCAGTTGACCGATGATTTGTCTTTACTCTCAGGCGCGTCTAGAGAGTTCAGATCGGCCGTCCTTCTCACCTTGGATGCGGAATACGGTATGCTTTGCGCGCCCGCGACCAAGATGGTGGTGTACCACCTTGGCCAAGAGGGCGAAAACTGCGCAGATGCCCGATCCGTCGCCACAATCGAACCAGGATCATACATCGCTGTAGCCGGCGCTTACGCCAACGACTCTGAGGCTGATGGCGAGGTTGGAGCCGACAACTACTCTCAGGTCTGGAAGAAGAAACTAAGCGAAGCGGCGGAGTCAGCGCCTCTCGGATTCCTGCAAAAGCTTGAACAAGCCGGCTTGGATCTGGTCGGCTTAAGGTCGTCCACGAGGCATTGGATGCAGCCCACTTCCACGGTCATTCATGCCCCGCAGAAGCGGGGGCATTTTGAGATTCTCTGCCGCGTTCTTGGTCTGACCTATGCTCTAAACCATCGAGGAGTCTCGATGCCTTTCTGGCGTGCCGCATGGGCGGAGATCTCCGCCTCGCGTGGCGAGGCGATCCTGGAGGGCATGCAGAACGCCGACATGCTCGAGTCTTCCGTCTTAACCGCTTTGCGTCAGCTGAACGGACATATTAAGTCTGAGATCGGTCAATCCAGGAAATTTGAGGTAAAGATTCCCTTCGGCGACGAAGGGGGGTACCTCCCACTCGCCCTGCATAAGGTCGCCGAAGTCGAATCAGGTTACCGCGCTCCTGACGCCGAACTCCGAAAGATTCTCCAATTAGAATTCATACAACAATGGCAATGATGATCCCTTCATTCATCGACCCTGAAACCGCTCCGGGTGAGGTCGATGTCTATAACATGCTGGCACGTGGTCCTGATGATTGGGTCGTATTCCATCAGGTCGACCTTACTTCTACTGTTAGTGGATCTTCGAGGCAACGACGTGAGATTGATTTCGTGATTGTCATGCCAAAGGTTGGGATAATGTGCATTGAAGTTAAATCACATGAAGAAATTCACTTTGATGGAAAGTTTTGGTATCCAGCCTCAATCAAGAGGAGTCCATTCAGGCAGAATTTAGATGCTACAAAATCCCTATTGCGGCTCTTGCAGGCTGAAAGTAGTGATATAGGCTCGATTCCCCTAGGACGATGCTGCGTTTTTCCAAGGGCTTCTTTTTCCTTGGATGCAAACGCTGGAGTTGATCGTTGGGAGCTTTTCGATAGGCGCGCATTCCGTGGATTTAAGGATTCGGAGGCGTTTTCATCGGCTTTGGAGGACTCTCTTCGTAAGTCTATCGATAAGGAATATGGCGCCCAATTGGCGGCTTCGTTGACACTTAGTCAGATTTCTCGGATTAAAGGTTTTCTTGCCCCTATTCAGAAGAATAGGCCCGGTTTGCGCGAGCAGATCAGGGCGCGCGAAGAGGTTGCGTTTAATCTCCTCCGTGAGCAGCAGAAACCCATCGTAAAGTTTGCAGAATCAGGTTCGTCCGGTGGTAAACTTCATAATCCACGTATTATAATCGATGGTGCTGCAGGAACCGGAAAGTCTTGGATCGCTATGGAAATAGCCCGTCGTATGGCCGACTCCGGCAAGAGGACGGCTCTTGTTTGTTTCAATAAATTAGTGGGAGAGTGGGTCGCCTCCAACGTTTCGAAAGACATTGCTCGCCAGAACCTGATCGCTGGGCCGGCGATCAAACTGCTGATGGACATGACCGGGGTATCCGTCCCGTTGAATCCTGGTGAAAAGTTCTGGGACTCTGATATCTACGACGCCATCGAGGATAAGCTCACTGATCCAGAATTAGGTGACGAATTGGCGTTTGACTACCTTATCATCGACGAGGCTCAGGATGTGTTGTCTAAGCCGCGGCTTTTCCAGGCTTTGATGCAACTTGTGCCCGGTGGCGTCGCAGACGGCAGTTATTGTCTGGTCGGCGACTTCAAGTACCAGCTCTTCGGGAATCGCTCTGAGCTTGAAGGCCTCCTCTCCGAAGTGCGTACCGCAGCAAGGGGCATTTCCACCTACCAGCTCCATGAGAACTGCCGTAATTATAGCATCGTCGGAGGATCTGCAGTAAAACTTTCTGGCATAAAAGATAAGGTGTATGATGGCTTCATGCGGTCAGGAGGCAGCATGTCTAACTTTAACCTAAGCTTCTATCTCGATGGCACAAGTCAGCTTTGTCTGCTGGCTGAAGCCGTAAAGAAATTCAAGACGCTCGGGTATGATGATAAAGATATTGTTATTCTATCATTGGTAAATGATGACGAGTGTGTTGCGCGTAATCTAAGCAAGTTATCCGTAAAGGTCTCACCCGCGAGACAGTCCCTTTCGAATACTGTCAGATATTGTACTGTTAATTCCTTCAAAGGACTAGAAGCCAAGGTAGTGATCGTAACCGACGTCGAGGCCGAAGAGAATGAGTTTAAACGTAATCAACTCTATACCTCGCTGACTCGGGCCACGGAGTCCGTGCACGTCTTGTTCAACGAATCGTCGCGTAACCTCGTCGCCAAGTGGATCTTCTGAGCCGAAGCATGCCATGAATATCGAACGCGCGAAGATGGTCGAGGCGATCAGGGCCGAACTTGTCGGCCCTTCCAGGTCCGTCGCAGACCCATCCCTGATCTCCTTCGAGGGCGACACTCACCTGCATAAAGGTGAATTCATGGACGGTTCTAAGGTGTGGAGGCCTGCTGGCAGCGATGCCCTTCAGGAGGTTTTGTATTTCAACCGCGAGTCTCCGCATCGTAATTATGGGGCGGGCCAGCTTCATCCTCCTGGCGAAACTACCATCGATGCTGCAACCCGTGCGGCTTCGGCCAGCAACGAAAAAGAAGAGGATGAAGACAACGGCGATGATTCTAAGGACACCGGTGGAGCCGTCATCCTCGAGTCCGATGGCCAGGATGATTTCGAAGTAACCAGCCCAGACCAACGACGTAATTCGACAATGGGTATGTCGTTCCGAGTCAGGCTCCTTGCTGATGGCGTCATTCGTGTTTCTCTTCCGAAAAGCATAAAGTTCAAGTGGCAATCGCCCGAATCGGCGGCTTTCGAGGTCAATGGATGGTATGAAACCTGCAAGCTGCGTTCAGCGGCTACACAGGATAGGCGTGATGCGTGGCGTCGTCGGCCCGCTGTGAACGAGCAAAGCTTCGTTGATCTTCGAGGGGATGAACTAACGGACCGCGGGGTAATCAGGCGAGACGTACCCATGGCTCCCGGATGTCCTGTCAGGCTTCGCTTCGAGGTTCTTCCTCGAAGGCATGCCGACGGAGATGGCTGCTGGCTGATCACAGTCGTCCTGCGTAACGTTACGGAATTTACTTCCGACCAATTTGAGTCTGATAAGAAGCAGAGGATACTTTTTCAGACCTACTATGATGTGACCGTTATTAATGGGGATTTCATCACTTATCCTGAAAGCCAGAGGCCGTTCGGCAGATTGGATCAAGATGAACAGTCATTGGCTCTGCTGTATCGCGATTCCGGGACTTTCGCCATCGGGCATAACTGCGCCGCCGCCTGGGACTCGCTCCCAGGGCGATCCCCCGATCGTCTCTATGCCGATGTGATGCCTGCGGTACAGCTACCTAGCATGACCCCTGACATTAAGGTGGCGGGTGTTAAGCTAGAAATCCCGATCCGCGATATGGCCGATCTTTCTGTTGATGGGGGCAGCCGAGGGTGGGGGATGCTTTCAAGTCTCTCCTCCGGGTATCGTGAATGGATCGCCTCCGAGAGAGCGAAGGCAAATGCTCTTCCCGATAAGTATAGGGAGATTGCGGCAACACATCTCGATCGCTGCGAGATGTGCGCAGAACGAATCGACCGCGGAATTCAACTGCTGAAGTCTGACTCAGACGTTTTGTCTGCGTTCAAGCTAACAAATGTTTCGATGCTCCTGCAGCAGATATCGATGAAGGAGGTCAAGAAGCGTGAACTCGAGTATAGGGCTGCTTCCAGGCGCATTGTGCCCTCAGGCGAACATGTATCACCATGGGCTCTGTATGAAAGTCGGATAGAGGAGCAGGCCGGTAAGTCTTTCGGCAAGTGGCGCGCCTTCCAGATAGCGTTCCTGGTAATGTCATTGGAAGGGGTGACCAATCCTTGTTCAGATGATCGTGATACGGTAGACTTGATTTGGTTTCCGACGGGAGGCGGTAAGACCGAGGCTTATTTGGGTGTAATGGCTTACGCAATGTTCTTCGGTCGATCGAGGTCTCCCGGCGGAGATGAGCTGCCCTCAGACGGAACGGTCGCGATAATGCGTTACACGCTGAGAATGCTTACGACTCAGCAGTTCCAGCGAGCTTCTAGCCTCATCTGCGCGATGGAATACATGCGCCGTAACCAGAATGACTGCGGCTTCATCATCAATGGCGGATCTTTTTCAATAGGTCTATGGCTCGGAGGAGAGGCTTCGCCAAACAATATCCTCAGCGCAGCACAGGATGTCTCCCAGTTCCGCAGCGGGCGTACGGATGGCAACCCTATGGTGCTTACGGAGTGTCCATGGTGTCGCGCCTCCATTGGGCGTTATGAAGGCCAAAAGCCAGGTGTAATTTCTTCTGCTCAATGGTCTCAGCTTAGGGTCGTCGGTATCGCAAAGAGGGCATTAGATGACTGTCCGCGGCTTTTGTGTCCTGACGCCGCATGCTCCTTTGGTCAAGAGGATGAAGAGAATTGGCTGCCCGTAGAAGTAATCGACGAAGTCATTTATCAAAGACCCCCTTCGCTGGTCATCGCTACGGCTGACAAACTTGCGATGATTGCTTACAGGCCTGCAGCAGGCGCGCTGTTCGGATTCAGGCAAAGGGATGGGGTTCAGGTCAGGGTGTCATCCCCGCCTTCCATCATCATTCAAGACGAACTCCATCTCATCTCGGGGCCGCTTGGCACCATGTACGCGCTTTATGAAGGCGTCTTTGAGAAGCTATGTGAACACCGTCAGGGTAATCGCATCATTAAGCCAAAGATTATCGCATCAACGGCTACGATCCGAGCCGCCGATCACCAGGTTAAGTCGCTCTACGCTCGAGATAACGTTCAGCTCTTTCCTTCTCCCGGTTTGGATATGGCGGATTCTTTCTTCGGTCGCTATGCCACTGACGCTTCGGGTGCGTTGTCTGAAGGTCGTCTTTATCTTGGGATTTTTGGTTCTGATTACGGATCGATTCTGACTACGCAGACTAGGGCGTTCGCCGCAACGTTATATGCCCCGCATCATTTCGAGACACCCGCCCAGAAAGACCCATGGTGGACGTTGCTCGCTTTCTACAATAGTATCCGAGAACTCGGAGGTGCGAAGACGCTTTTCGACGCGGACATCCGTTCTCGTCTTAAGTTCCTCTTCAACCGGGCCGGCGCACCTTCCGAGAACCGACGTCACTTGCGCATCGTGGAAGAGCTTACCAGTCGCCTCAGCCAGCCTGAAATCGTGGCTATGCTCGAGAAACTTAATGTCACGCTGGAACGGGATGCCGGATCGTGTTTCGATGCCTGTCTGGCTTCCAATATCATCGAAGTAGGCGTCGATATCGACCGACTCTCCGTTATGGCTGTCGTGGGTCAGCCCAAGACCACTTCCTCCTATATTCAGATTACCGGCCGTGTCGGCCGCCGATGGTGGGATCGCCCCGGTCTGATCCTCATGACTTACAACCCTGGGAAGAGCAGGGACCGTTCCCACTTCGAGCAGTTTCATTCTTATCACCGTAGGCTCTACGAACGCGTCGAGCCGACGACGGCGACCCCATTTGCGTTGTCCGCCATCAAAAGAGCCGCCGCGGGCGTGTTCCTTTCATGGGTCCGCCAACACGTTGTCGGCGTCGATAGGCATCATCAAATCATAGACGAAGCCCGAGAGGCTTGCGATATCTTGATTTCAAGGTGCGAGTATGTTCTCTCCGAAAACGTTGAGGACATGGAACGCTCCAAGGCTCAATTGGAAGAAGTCTTTGCGGAATTTGAGCGCAAGATCTTATCCAATCCGCAGATGTGGGAGAATTTCCCGCCTAGGACAGACATCTCCTATTTCATGAGATGGCCAGGTCAGTATTACTCCAGCGGCCAGAAGAACTCAGGTTTCGAGGTTCCGACTAGCATGCGGCAGGTCGATACCACTTCGGAACTCATCATACCTGACAATCCTCAATAACATGGGAAATAAACAAATCAGATCTAGTCAGCTTATTACGACGTTCGGCCCTGGTAGTATTTATACTGATAGGACTGGGACGCCCATGCTTATTGCTGGCTTAGACTATTGGTTTAAAAAATCTGCGGCTAACGGCACTCTTGTTGATTGTGAGAACAAGGGTGAGTTTGATGTTTTCGAGCCCCGGATTTCACGTATCCTTGATGTCGGAAAGTTTCGTAGGCCTCCGGACTATCGCGCGGTGAGGCAAGGGGAGAGAAGCCCACCTCCTAACGCTAATCTTCATGTTCCAGCGTTCCGCTTTCCTACTTGGTATCGTCATACAAGGACTGCCAAGCTTAAGAAATTTGAACTTAACAACGCTGGGCTTCCGCCCGCTCAAGGTGGCCGCTGGCAACCGGTTCGTTTTATTGCGGTCTGCCCATCCGGACATATCCAGGACTTTCCTTGGAAAGAGTGGGCACGCTGCTCATGCCCTGACTCATCTGGGCTCGAATTAATTGACAAGGGCGGCTCCGAACTCTCGAGTGTTAGGGTTCACTGTACTGCTTGTCCCTCTGGCAAGGAGGGTCGTAATCTTTCAGGTACTACGATCTTGCCTACGCCCGCCACGGCGGATGACCCCGATCAGTCCATGTCGGCGTTCCAGAGGGCCGAAATAAGATGCTGCGGACGAAATACATGGCTTGGCCCAAAGTCTGAAGGGACAGCCTGCGAATCGCCTTTGGTGGCAGCGCTGATCAACCAGACGAACCTTCATTATTCTCGCGTGCTTTCGTCAATCGGACTGCCAGCGACGAGCGACCCGACGCTTGAAGGAATTTGCGAGGCACTTTCAAAGACCGAAACGGCATGCTTGGAGAGGATCAAGTGGTTGGAGTATCCCGACACCCGACCTCAGGTCGCCAAAGATGCGGCCGCGCGCCTAAAAGACGTTGGCATCGATTGCACTGCCGAGCAGCTGACGGAGGCCTGTGAAATCGTTTTCGGAGACAAGAAGCGCAATGTCGTGAGTGACGCAAAAAAGCCCGCTTTGACCGAGTCTTCGCTGGCCGAGTTCCGGCGCGAAGAGTTCGATATCATCAGAAATCGCGTTACCGATTCGGATGACCTTTTGGTTATTCCAGCCACCTTGCCTGCACTTTTGGGCGATTGCTTCTCAAAGGTTAACCTCGTGGAAAGGCTTAAGGAAACTAGGGTCTTTTGTGGGTTCGATCGCCTTCGTCAGACCGGAACCGTTGCCGATGAAATGCCAGGCCGGGGCATGAGGCAGCTCTTTATCACCCCCCCGATGCAGCCTGAGGCGCGTTGGCTTCCTGCTGTCACGGTTTACGGTGAAGGTATTTACTTTGAAATCAATGAGGAGCGGCTGTTGAAGTGGCAGAGAGATAATGCCGCATGGCTGAAAGGAAGATTGAGCGATTCATTCATCATGCGGTTGTCCGGGGTTGCTTTGACTTTGCCGCCCTTGCAGGCCGCCAGCTTGGAGTGGGCCTCGCGATACCTTCTGGTTCACAGCCTGTCGCATCTGCTGATCAATCAGCTTGTTTTTGAGTGCGGTTACAGCACCGCAGCATTAAAGGAGAGGCTCTATGTCTCGGCCGATCCTTCCGCTCCAATGGCGGGATTTCTTATCTACACGGCATCTGGGGACTCAGAGGGTACGCTTGGTGGCTTGGTGCGACTCGGCCGTAAAGAACTTCTCGAGCCGCTTGTTCTGCGCGCCCTCAATAAGTCCTCTTGGTGCTCTGCTGACCCTGTCTGCTCGGAGAACCTAGGGGGGGCTGGGGCCGGCTTATCTAACTTGGCCGCTTGTCATTCTTGCACCCTGCTCCCGGAGACTAGTTGCGAGACTATCAACCAAGGCCTGGACAGGGCCATGATAGTGGGGACGCCTGACAACCGTGCTCCGGGATTTCTTTCTGACCTGATCAATACGGCCAGCAGTTTCAGTGTTTGACCTATCTAGCGCCGACCTTGTTCGATTCAGCCCGGTTTAAGATCGAGTCAAATCGAGCTTCCCTCTCGTGGCTTGATGAAGAAAGCCCGTAGTCACCTTCGGCCGTGAGGGCCCTGACGATTTCTTCGTGATATAGGTCCACGACGGAGGCCAAGGACTTCATCGTGCGGAGAAGCTGCAGTTTTGATAGCGGAGAGTCCTCAAGCGGAAATTCGATTATCGCCCGTATTTCTCCGTCGTCGGAGTCATACTCGAACTGCACCATCTTCGTCTTCCAGCATATCTGAAGCAGGGCCTGGAAAAGAGCAGCTTTTCGGCTCGAGCCGGACTTCAACTCGCAACTGTAAACGTAAGGAGCCAAGACTTTGATGAATCTACCTTCTTCTTCCAACTTGATGAAAAGCGAAAGATTCTTGTCGGAATCATCGTTCCTATAGTTTTCGGTTTTGACCGAGGTTTCAATGTATTCCGACCCATTGGAGTGGATGAAACTATAGCCCTCTTCTTTGAGATAGCTTTTGATAGCGTTGAAATCAGTGGCCATGTGATAATTCAGCCAGACATGTCATTGATAGGCAAGACCCTTGAGAGGGGCCGATGGGATTAGGGAGACGGGACTACACTCTATTTATGCCCTAATTTAGCTGCTAATTTTATCGAGCTTATTGTTTCAGCATTAAGGTGACTAGAGACTAGCTCCATACCGCTGCAGTAAAACCTCCTTTGGATTACCCGAGCCAGTGCTTCCAGATCATGACCATGGCGGCGGTGTCGAGCTGGCAGTAGCGGAGGAGCTGTCGGCGGACGTCCTCGCGAACCGCCGGGTTGCCGGCGCCGAGGCCGTAGCGGATGTGCTCGTAGGCGCGCATGGCCCCGGTGCCGTCCTTCACGATGTCGAGTTCCTCGAGTTCGGCGAGCTCGGTGATGGCCGAGGGGTTGCGGTCCAGCAAGGTGAGGGCGGGTAGGGCGTCGTACGGATTCACCGCGGGATTGCCTTGGCGGTCCTTGGTGTACTCGGGGAACAGCGCACGCACGGAGGGGTTCTTCCATGCCACCGGGAGGACGACCTTGATCGAGTGGCTGCCCTTCATGCCGGGGTCATAGTAATGCCGCCGCGAGATGTCGCAGAGATCCAACGTCCTTTCGCTGGGGACGGCATCCTTGCCGATGCCATGGCCCCATGCACGGTCGGCCCAGGCGATGATCGCGGCCTTCGTCCGGTCTCCCCGTAAGGTGTTCACGAGTTCGCGGGTGATCGAGACCTCGTAGCTTCCCCAGTGGTAGACGGTTCCCCTGTCGCCGAGGAGTTTCTGCAGCGATTCCAGGAAGCCCACCGTGGGGTCCTCGGATTCGGTGTCCAGCCACTCGGCGTGGCGTATCGGCGCCCCGGGCTTGTCGATGATGTGGCAACTCCATTGGAACGCTACTTGCCCATAAGGGCGTGCGCCGGCGGCGGAGGGAAGGGCGCAACGCGTACCTTCGTAGTCGAGGAAGAACAGCGGGTAGTGTTCGGGCAGGCCGCGCATCAGCCCGGCAGGGTTCTTGCTGAGCTCGGGTGAGAGGTAGGGGCGTCCGGTGCGGACGGAGAGGATCTGGCGTTTCCAGTCGGCGGCTCGCGCGCCTTGGCCGATGACATCCGTGTCCTCCAAGTCGGACACCAAGGGGGGCCTCGGGTTAGCTTGTCGGATGATGCGCTCCACGACCCCTGGGTTGGCTTGTTCGAGGAAGCCTAACTTGCCTAGGGTGAAGAGATGGTGTTCCGCCCGGGCTTGGCTCCCCCAGCACTGGTCGTACCCCGAAAGCTGGCCCGGGACGTTGAAATCGCAGCTGGCGCACTTGAGCCCTAGTTCGGGGCTAGGCCATGCTCCCATCTGAATGCTCCTCAATAGCCGGTTGACCACCTCTGGAACGGTATCCTCTTGGGGGTGGGCCGCCGAGACGGCCTCTGAGGCGTCCAGGATGGCGATCAGGGAGGTTTGTTGACCTGGACCCGCCTTGCCCTTGTAGACCACCTCCGGGCGGCGTCCTGAGGCATCCTGGGTTATC
>Ga0255072_1000163_pt1 | contig 15254 bp, 43 predicted proteins | sample Colum_Yuk_RepA_8_FD_188461 | JGI IMG/M metagenome (GOLD analysis project Ga0255072, IMG submission 188461) | Freshwater microbial communities from Columbia River, Oregon, United States - Colum_Yuk_RepA_8h | ecosystem: Environmental > Aquatic > Freshwater > River | place: USA: Oregon | collected...
CTTTTAAAGGAATCGATGTCAAGTTTTTTATAGTACATCTAAGTCATTATGCGTCCTCTATAGTAATTTATGGCCGGCAAAAAAATTTTTGATTGTGTGAAGCTTTATGAGCGCTTTTTGGGGTCGTTATAGATTAGGGTAGTTAGCGTTTTTTCAAACGGGGCCCACCGCGCCCCGCGCTAACACAAACGCCCCACCAAACAACTGCTCAAACTGTCATAAGCTCACGAAGATGCGCTGCTCGTTCTCCCCCGTATTCGTGTCCCCTCCAAGCGCTCATAAGCCACCTAAGGGGACATAAGCTCCCAGACTCAGCCAGAAGTCTTGAAGTATGCTGCACCATTGCCCTCAGTCACAGCATTCTGTGCATGTGTGGCGTGCCCATTGTATGCCTGACCGCGACGGTTAGTGTTAGTGCGAGGGCCATTCGTGCGGCTCATGAGCAGTTCAGACTTCTTAGCCTTACGGGTGGGAAGCACAGTGTACTTCAGCTGCCCTTGAGTGTCAGCAATCAGCAGGTCGAGTTTGGTAGCAGTTGCGATGTCAATGGTGCTCATGATGTTGTTAGTTAAGGTGTGCAGTAAGAATAGACGAATGAATCAGAGCTCTGCGATCATTTCATCCAGCTCAATGTGGTTCAGCTCAGGGTCATTCCAGAGCACACCATCAGGGGTGCAGCTCTTACCGAAGTCATCAATCATAAGCTCTTGGAACTCGGCATAATCATCACACTGCAGAGCAATGGTATACAGACTCTCATCATTGCCAATCCACAGAGCAACATTCCAGGTCTCATAGTTGCTCCAACCGTTGTAGGTCTCTTGTGCAAGCTTGGGTTGGAAAGTGGTGCTCATGTGTGTTCCTCTCAACATGGCTAAGATACCAGGCCTGGCTCCCTTCGGCGTCATCTGTGGCCAGTTGTACGGCTGTCCACTATTCTCTCGATTGTCAAGGTTCTATGGTAGGCTCATGAGTCTTTGTGGCTTGAGCTTTACTTAAGCTTTCTTAAGCGGCTTAAGCACTCATCCCCTTTATGCACTCCCACAGAGTTATTATAAGCCATTCAGAGGGCTTATGTCAAGCTCAGAGGCTTGTGGAAAACTTATGCTGTGGAAAACTCATACTTTTCCCCAGGTTTGCTATACTTTTTCCACAGCCCTTTTGTATAAGAACTCAGTGGCAATCAGAGAACTTGTGATAACCTGTGGAAAACTTTTGCTGTGGAAAACTATAAGAACTCGGAGGACTTATGTGTAGCAAACTGTGAGATCCCGGATGCTTATGTGTGGGGTGTGTTGCCATTTTAGCGGTCGTGTGATAGCCTGCACCCTTAGATCACAAGGTCTCAGAGGGCTTAAAGACTCTAGAAGCACCCTAAACTCACATGGCTTTGCGAAAGAAAGCTTTAACAAAGCCATGTTTTTTTAGCCATTTATTTTAAGCCCTTTTTCCACAGCTTTTTCCACAGGTTATCATAAACTTGTGAAAAACTCATGCTAACTAACTCTCGGAGCACTAACAGTATGTAACTCCACTCCTCTCTAGGTGTTGTCTTTGTGGAGCAATCAGGGATCATAAGACTCAGCATCTACACTACCTTGAGAGGAATCATCCCAGTCAATTACATTCCCTTCGTAGTTACTTTGTTCCTGCATTTCCTGGTAGAAAAATGTTAGAGTTTCGTCGTTCATTTGTTCCTCCTGGTGTTGTATTCTCCAAGATTCTCGACATAAACCTCGTTGACACTTTCGTTACCTTTGAGTTCCAGAAGCTCACGCCAGTTCCATTCTTTTGGACTTACACAGTTTGATGTATCAACCGTAAAATCTAGCGTAACCCGGTAGCGCGTAACTTTGTTGGTGATTGTTTGCATTGTGTGATGTCCTTGTGAGAGTGAATGAACTACAAGAGTATTTTATACGATTTGATACTTATAGGCAATCGGTTTGTCATACTTTTCTAACACTTGTTCAAGCACTTCCTGTTTGAGATAATGCACGATTTCATTGTAGCAATTTTGTTGTTGTTCAGGTGTTAGATTGTCCGCCCAATTACCTGAGATAAATGTCACTTCGGCTGATGGCATGATTCGGTAAAGTATTGTGCGTAGCTTGGGTTTGCACAACTATCTCGGATTGTTGCGAAGATGAGTAGACTCAGGGGGACGATTGCGATAGCAATGAGATGGCGTTTCTTCATGAGAGTTTGAGCGAAGAAAAAGGGGGATTGTGTCCCCCTAGTATAACATCAGAACTCGATCGGTTCAAGAGTCGGAAGACCCAGAGCTTGTTCGATCATCGGAGATTCAACATAGCTGAATCCACTGGTCAGAGTGTCAAGCACTTGCAGCATTTGATTGCCGTTTTGAGCAGTGCGAAGCATACCGATTGCGGTTTCTTTGGTCATGATGAAAAGAGAAAAGTGTGTGGGTAAAATGTAAAGAAAGAAAGGTTAATCAGTCTTCAAGAAAGCACTCAACTTCGCCAGATTCGATGTCATCCAGAATCTGCAGAAGTTCGTTACCATTGGTAGCAAACTGATCCAGAACTTGAATGAAGAACTCTTTGCGGGTGGTGATCATTTTAGGAAAAAAAGTGTGGTGATTTGAGTGTCTTTAGAGCGCATCTCATTCTCTATTCGTTATTCGCAAATGGCGAATGTTACACCGTTTGAGTTACTTCCTCAATCAATTCTTGCAGTTCTTCATCATCATAATAGTGGCTCAATTCTTCCATCAATTCCGACTCATTGTAGTCGTCCATGTTATCAACAATCGTGTCAATCGCAAAAGCACACAAATCGCGGACATCCATGTTATCAACAACTCGCTCGGCATACATGAGAGTGAGTTTGGAAAGCTGGTCTTTGGAAAGTGTCATGATTCAGATGGTAGCTGGGGACAGGGAAACTTCAACTCGTTTCAGATTCAATCCAGCAAGTTGCTCATTCACACGCTTGCAGATTGCATCAGTCGGGTTCTTTAGCTTGGACTTTTCATACCAAATGGTACGGCAGCCGTCGTTGGTTTCAACTTGGATTCGGATGGTTTGCATCTCAGTTGTTAATCAGCTTTGCAGGTGAACCACATGAAAGATAGAAAGCTACCATTCGTTCTGCTTCTTCAAGAGTGCGGAAGCTTTGTTGACGCCACTCACAGTTGTTGTAGGGAACTTGATAGGTGATCGTGAACATTTCGGAGGTGGTTGTTTCTCTCAACATGGCTAGAATACCATCACTGGCTGGTCGTGGCGCGATCAGTGGACAGCCAATCAACTGTCCACCTTTGCTTCATTCTTCCACATAGCTGGGCACAATGAGTTGCCCATCATCATAAAACTCGTCCAAAAGATAATCAACCGTGATCTCTAATTGAGCAGCAATGTACTCACATTTGAGATAGAACTCAAGCGGAAGCTCGTAGTTCTCGGTTTCAACAATCGTGCGATCTTTAGCCATGATTTTACCAGTTAATGAGAGTAGCTGTGTTACCAAGTTTGTTCTGCTCATCCACGATTTCCATAGCATGAGCATAAGTTTTGACAGTGACATAACGGGCTTTGCCTCTAGTCTCAGGGAACAAGCCGAGTCGGTCAATGATGCGAACTGTGTTAGAGTGTTTCATTCTGCGGTGGATTGAATGAAGTTAGCGGTGGAGTGCAGAATGCTCCCCGTGGTGTAGCGAACCTGAGGAAAGATCAGGAACGCTACAATGAAGATCAAACCGATTGTTTTCATTTTATCAGGTGGCTTGAATGTTAGCGTCCTGGTCCTAGCCATCAGTTCAGACGCATACCAGAGAAGAAAGGAACAGTCACCGAATTGTTGCGATAATCAGAGAAAGTTACAAACCATTCGCCTTTCTTTTGAAACACACAGTCACCATTGCCATGCTCTTTGAGAATAGCATTCAGACGGGACTTGGTGGTAACAGTTTGCCATCCACCGTCAAACAGTTCGATATAGGTAGGACCGATCTCAGCTATCAGATTGCCGTGCAGATAAACCTGAGACTTATCATGACCAGAGAAGTAGAGAACCTCGGTGTTGTCCAGCTTGAAGTCAACACCAGCGGTGATGGCTTTGTTCATTTGCTGTTCGATCTTACGCATGAGAAAGTGAAGAGAAAGGATCGGGAGGAGGGTGGGGGTCGTTCCCTCCCCCTCATGTGGCCAATATACGGGGCCTAGGGGCCTTCCACAAGGGGGCTTGTGACACTTATCCGACTGACACACAGGCCCCCGATTCGGCAGGATCTGACCCATACCCTGGCTGTCGCAAGTTGGAAGCGGTGAGACTCATTGCAGGCACTAGGACGGAAACCGGAAAAAGCGTTGATTCTGGCTGCCAGGTAGGTTGGATCATCCCATGCAGCCAGAATCGGCGGGATCTGAGTTTGTGTTACATTCCAACAGGCTCAATACAATAATACTCAAAGTCGCCAGATGTGTTCATTCCATGCACCCATTGGCCGCCATGTTGAATACAAGTTTGATGGTCAGCTTGGATGCTGTGAGCATAAAGAATGACCACACCAATGACCAACAAAAGTATCATCAGAATCTGAAAGCCTGAAACCCAATCATCATTGGTCATGATCAAGCCTCCTGATAATCGTACAGATCAGCCGCAATACTTTCAAGTCGTTGTAGCGTCATTTCGCTAATCATGTGACGCTTGATGTCACCTTGTTTGGTGAAGAGTTGGTTGCTCCAATACTCACCAGCTTTAGGATCGTTGTCATTGATGTACTCAAAACAGTCAGCAATGAGCAATTCAAGAGTGTTGGTGTTCATTGTAGAAAAAGCGGAGGATTTAATGCAGAAAAAGTGGAATCAGTGTGCGAAAGCTTCGGGATTCCAATACTCGTAGTATTCTTCTTCAGACATAACGAAGACCTTAGCCATTTCTTCGCGGTCATCATCGGAGATGTCAAAGATTTCGCCAGGCATGTCAGCAATCTCGTCAAACATTGGAGTGATTCCTCTCAACATGGCTAGAATACATCATTTGGCTGGGTCTGTCGGATTTAGTGGACAGCCCGCCAACTGGCACAATTATTCTCCAGTCATCACTGGCTGAACTATCATTCCTGTCAATGAAGCTACCCAACCTTTCATAACCTTTTTCCAAACATCTTCAATTTGTTTGTATTTTAACTCATGGATTCTTTGTTCTTTTTCATCAAAACTTCCTTGTTCTTCTTTTTCTTTTTTAATGTTATCCAAACTTTTCATGTAGTGGTACAAGCTTTCGCCAACCACTGACATTTCTTCCTTGGAGAGAACTTGTTGCAATTTCATGGCAATTTACTCAAGTTATAGTAATTTATGCCCAAGAATTAGATCGCTCAAACAGCTTACGATCTAGGGCCTCTTCGTACTCATCACCAGTGAGATAATCTTCCCAACATCCGCTATCATCATAGCTGCGGTTGGAGTATTCCCAAGAGTAGGATTGGCCTTCGTAAAAGTGCAGAACCATGATTGTTTCAGAGAGTTTGGAAAGGTTGAGCTTCTTTGATGTCGCTGTCGTAATACTTGCGGAAGATAGAGTTAATCACAGGATACCAAGGCTCATTGCCACTCGGATACCCACACTCTTCAGCTTGACGGAGAAACTTAAGGATGCAAGTTTCCTCGTCTTTTGTGAACTTAACTCGGTTCAATGTGTAGCCGGTAGTTTCAGTCATCAGAAACGAATGATAGGATGATCTAAATTAAGAGTATCACATTCTTGAGTGGAATACACTATCTCCACACTTTCTTGATAATACTCTTGATAATCGCTGTCATAGATGCAAACATCTTGATTCAGTTGTTCTTCAGAAAGTTGTTGCAGTTGTTGCAGAAGTTCTTTGTAAGTCATAATCAAACCAATGCGTTTTGAGGGAGTTTTTTAACAGCAACTTGACCTTTATAACATCCAACCCACCAACCTTTGGGGGGCAACATTGAACGATGTTCTAACAAATCCCAGTCATCTTCATTATCTCGGAGTTCAACAACAACGAAACCAAATTGGCCTGCAATGCACATAGTATCAAGCCCGTACCTTTCTGCAGCTCTTGCAGTGGAATGTGCGGTAGGAACATTATACCATTGGTCAGAAGTGTTGGAATGACCGAATTGAACGCAGATGAATTGACTCATTGGTGTTTGTCTCAACATGGCTAAGATACAGGATCTGGCTGGGTTTGGCGGGATGAGTGGACAGCCCGCCAACTGTCACATCAGCACCTCTCTCCTAAGAATTGTTACCAAATCATGAATTGGCTTGTGTCGCATTGGCACATCATAGGTTGAAACATTGTGTCCGTTAATCTTTGCCCAACCGTACAGAAGTGCATCCTCTTCAGATACAAACTTCTTACTAAACTTGTGGGCAACTTTATACTTATGGTAAGTCTTTTGATTCTTCTGAACTGTGCTTACATACACCCAACAATTATAACCATGCTTTCCTTTGTTCACTATAACAGGAGAAGGAGTTTCTTTTTTGGATGATACTTTCTTGAGCATGGTGTTTGTCTCAACATGGCTAAGATACAGGATCTGGCTGGGTTTGGCGGGATCAGTGGACAGCCCACCAACTGGCACATTGCTACACCATTGTCAAGCCATAATCGTTAAGCATAATGTCCCGAACATGTTCACGATCAAAGCTGTCACCATAAAACTCAGCTCCAGAGCTGATGTATTTCTGTGTAGCTTCCATCACCATGTCTAGTGTAGCTCCGATCTTGTAAATACCATTCTCACCATAAAAGCTGAGAACATAATTGTAGAAGTCAGCCATCAAAGTAGGATCGTACATCATCAGATCACACCTTCAGCAATTTCATTCATAATTGCACGAGCATACTTCATGAATTGATAAGCTGTCACCTCATCATAGGTAACACCATCAAGCACATCTGAGCCCATGTAAGTATCAACAATCAACTTACATGCGTCGTAGAGAGCAGCAGTGTGCTCATACTTTGAGTGAAACTGCATGGCGTTGTAGGTAGGCATTACCATCAGAAGTGTGCCTCAGAGTAATCAAGTTGTGCAGAGTATTCTGCAATTTTGTTGTAACACTTCTCACGAGTTTGATCATCAGCACCCTGCATGAATGAGAAGCAATACTTCATCCGTTGTTCAGGATGTGAGAGCACACGAGCAATCTCAGCTTGACGCTTTTCGTATGCAGCATTGTATGCAAACATCTCGCGGTCTTCAATGCTCATTGTGTGATACTTGCGTTGCATTGGATTCATCTCTCAACATGGCCAAGATACCATCGCCAAGGCCCCCACGGCGGATTTAGTGGACAGCCCACCAACTGGCACACACTATCGGTTTAGGTTGGAAAGCTGTCGTTTAATCTCTACTTCCAACGGGATAAGATGCGACACCATAAAGTGCTCATACTCATTGTCTTTCATCAAGTTGGTGATGTTATCAATCTGCATCAATGCGAGAATGAACTTAGTTTTCTCATCCATAGCTACGATCAAATCGGTGTTTGCAATCAGGACACATAAAGTATGCAGTTCGGTCTAAATCACGATCATAACATCCAATCACCCGACTATAAAAGTACGGAGGAGAATAGTTCTCCCATCGTTCTTCGGGGATCAATGAATCAACCCAGTTTGCATCACATTCTGGACAATTCTCTAGTTTGGTTACATCAGGTTTCATAGTCTGTAAGCATCTTTAAGCATTTGACGGAAAGCCCATCCACTTCGGTAATACTGCGGGCCCAGAGTATTCCGATACATTCCAGAGAAAGAATGGAGATTGTTTCGCTCAATCCTCTCCCTATTCTGATTCCACCATGAGTAGAATTGATCACATTCTTCGCGGTGAAACTTATTCATTCTACTTTACAATCATGACTCCAATCTTTACCCAAAGCTTCACAATACTTTTCATGTCTTGTCTTCTGTGCATCATTAACGAAGTCAGATGCGAGTTTGCCGAACAGCAAACCCGATCCAATGATGACTGCAATGCTTAACAAAAGGTACTTCATCGTTGATACAGATAACCACCGAAAGGATCACAATTACCATAACACAATTCCCGAGAATTGTCATCCATCAGGTTGTAACGGACACCCTTAGCTGGTGCGTTCCACGATGCAGATTTCAGTACATCTCCAGTGGTTTTGTTAATGAAACAATGCACCGAGCGACTGATACCATCCTTGTGAATCAGTTTGTAATACTTACGGCCTGATTCCAGATAGAACTCAACATCCACACCATTCTCTTTAATTTCTTCAATTTTGTTGATGTGATAATCTACATCATCACCCTTAGCTGCTGCATTTTCATGCAGTTTCAGAGTCCAACTTTTCATGGACATGTAGAGTGCGTCACACAACATGACACTATAGTGTTCAACTTTGTTCATGATAATCACTCCTTGATGGTGTCAGTTTCAGGATCAAAAGTCACCTCAGTGATGACATCAAAATCCTCAGTCATTTTCACATAATTCCATTCACCTTCATCCTCACCTTCTTGGTAACAATGAATGAAACCTTCTGCGTCTTGTTTGACAAAACAACCATCATAGTTGTCCTCATCGAAGACATAACCAGATGCGATCAGTGCGTCAACGAAAGTCATGGGGAAACCTCTCAACATGGCCAAGATACATCTTTATGGCCACCTTTGGTTGAATTGGTGTGCGGTTTGCGGATTGTCACAAGGGGGCTCGGTTTGTCGTTGATCACACCACCCAGCGAAAGGTCTCAGTGGTCTTTCTTTGAGATCCCTGTCATGGCAATGGGTTTGAGTTTGAGTAAACAATGATTTTTCTGCAATTTTACCCCAGTTGGGGATTAGGTCATCCTCTACAATCAGAATCATCAAAAATGAATTGTTGTAACTAACCGATCACACGATAACAGACAACTGCGTTACCCTTAGATGGTGGAGCAATCTTCCTGAAAGCTCCATACGAAAGATCAATGTCTGCGTGGCTGTATGGCCCACGATCATTAACTCTCACAATCACCTGTTTCATGTTATCTTGATTGGTGATTCTTAGTTTCGTGCCGAAAGGCAAATAAGGGTGAGCTGCAGTAAGATTATGAGCATGAAACCTAGTCCCGTTAGCCGTGATTTTTCCATGAAAGCCGTCACCGATTCCATAGTATGTAGCAATGCCACACATCAAACTAGCTAGGATCATCGTCTCTTGGGTTGATAGCGAAAAGACAATAACTGACTGTAAATGACACAGCAGCTACAGTCAGGTAGATGACAACATAAGTCACGATTCTACTCTAAAAGCTCCAAACATTTTCTTAAGCTTTTTATTTGTCTTTTTAGTTAAAATGATGTCAGTTACAGCATAGCCAAATGAAAACCATGCAGCAAAAATAGTTGCAGTTGTGAACATAATTAACCTCCTACAGATTGAACAGTAATAACATCTAAAGTTTCCTGAGTTAGATTAAGTTCCTCAGGTTCATCTGTCTCACCCAAGTAAGCACTGAGAAGATCATAGATCAAACTCATTTGCTCATTGGTGAACAGGTATTGTTGATCTGGGTGAAGAATAGAAACATTCATCAATCATCTCCAAAGTTGTTAGAAAGAAAGTCCTCAAGTTCTTCTAGTTTGCTTTGACTTAAGTTCCAAACATACTCACTGATAATTGTAGCAAGAAGGTCAGGATCTTCCCTGCATTTTTCATTCAAAAAGAACTCAAGTTCGGTTCGGTTAGTCATTTCAGAACATGCACAAAGTCAAGGGAAAATACACACCAACCAGTGTAATCTGTCACTTCTTCAACTAGAACATCAGCAATGGCTTCATCATCATCGTCATCATCAACTTCCACCTCAAAGACATTACCAACAACAGAATCAATCACCCGTTGTTGATCTTCTGTGGTAAAGTCAAGATCATCAAAATCAAATGAAGCTTCGGTAACTTGGAGAGTCAGAGTTTTCATGATCAGTAGTTAGAAACAGTGGTGAAAATGATACCAGTCTCGTTGTAACGAAGGTCAACATCACACTGGTATTCTTCGCTCAAATTGTATGCGAGATCGTATGCTTTGTCCATGTCAGTGGTAGTGTTCTCCCAAGGAGCTCCGTAGCACTTAACATCAATTCGCATCGGGTGGATTCCTCTCAACATGGCCAAGATACCTGATCCGAGCCCCCTGTGGCGGGTCTGGTGGACAGTCCGCCAACTGGCACACTAGATCATTTGCTGCTCCGAGAACCACCGAATAACATGCCAATGAGAAGAACGATCACAACATTCTGCCAGAAGGCGAGATTAACTCCAAACCAACCTAGAACAACACCAAGCAACCAAGCTTGGAAGGAAATAATACCACCAACTAGAAGAATGATAAGAGCAACAAGAGCAAGCAGCTGCGTTGCAGTCAGATCAAACTTTGTGTACCTTTTAGCCATCACCATGTACCTCGTTGAATGTGAATCTTTTTAATTTCAGTGTAAATGAATTGTTTCAGTTTGGCATCATCTGTGTTATCAAATGCGTACCAAAGCCGATTCAGGTACTCATCCTGTTTCATACATTTAACCACTTCGGTTTTAGTTACACCTAGTTCATTTAGGGGAGATCCGGCTTTACTTTTAGGTCGTCCAAAGTTACCAGTGACATTACCCTGAGTTCGAAGCTTTGGTTTGATTTTAGATAGGTTTGAGTAGGTCATTCAGAGTACATCAGCTTGACGGAGTTCTTCATCAATGCAGTCAAAGATTTCAGTGTAAATGTGATCGTAATGATCTAGATTTTCAATCACTTTGTTTGCAACTTCTTCAGTTACATTAACCTCATCGTCAGGATAATCGAGAACATCCTCTTTAGTGTAGATTCATGCAGCTACGGGGGATTGCTCACCCTGTTGTTCAATCAGACGATTGATAGCTTGACGCAGTTCAGCAAGTGTGCGAGTCATTTAGTAACCGAAGTCGTACTCAAAGTTAGCAGCAGATTCAATAGCTTGGAGAATACCTTGATAGGTACTCTTTTCTTGTGGAGTGAACTCATGTTTCTCCATCTGAAGACAATAAGTAATCAGATTGATTTGATAATCATTAAGTTCAACTTTCATGATTCAACCTCCGAAGATGTCATCAAACAGATCATCCATCTCACGCATTTCGTTCTGACGATCAATCTGGTTTCGCATCTCAACATAATACTGTTGTTCCATCTTGAGCTTCAGCAACTGGTCACCAATCTCATGCAGTTTGTTGTTAATTTCAATACGATCCATTCCGTTCACAGTGGTAACCGTGATCGGCATACCTTGTGACATCGTGGTGCGTTCGGAGATTGTGTGAGTCATGGGGAAACCTCTCAACATGGCTAGAATACATTGACTGGCGTCCTCTGGCGAGTCACTAGGCCGGTTCCGGAACTGTCACAGTATCACTTGTCCCATCCTTTTCTCATGGTGAAGTTTGCATAAGAGAACTGACGACGATTGATCAACTTGAAAGTACCAAACTTGTTGGTCATCACATAACCCTCATGATCACATTCATCATCACCAAGATAACAAAATACTTCCTCAACAGAGGTGATACCTTCCATCATAAGCTCTTTGATCTCAATGATGAGTTTGTAGAGAATCATCAGGTTGTTATCCATACCCGACTCTGCAATGTCGCGTTGTTCGCGGATGCACTTGTTCACAGCTACTTTGAGTTCTTGTCCTTCTTTTTGCGAAGGGAACTTAACAAAATTGATAGCCACACTTGCAAGACCAAGAAGGAGATCAATTCTACGACGACGGGAGGTAAAGTGTGCATCGGTTTTCAGGAACTTAACATTAGGAGATTGCAGTTCCTCATCAACACCGAACGATGCAACTGCGTCTTTCAGATGAGTAGAACTGGTGTAGGAAGTGTGTGCAGCAATGATCACATTCTCTTCCACAAGACGACTGAAGTTGTATTCAATCGTGTTAGGTTTGTAGAAGTCATTACCACCGAAACCGATGAAATCACCTTGCACAATACCTTTGATGCGAGGGAGATTGTCGAAACAAACATGCAGAATAGATGCGACATTTCCGTCATGATTGACAGAAATGTCATAGTGAGAATAATTGATCTTGATCTTTTTCTTGTTGAATACACTTTTCGTACCAACAAAAAATCTACCCGTGAAGGGACAAGTACCCCACACGATTGCAGGAGCTCCATCCCATTTGACGGAGAGTTTGCTGTTGCGATCCTTCAGGAATCGCAGGACATTCTTTGCACCATCCCGACCATCATTCAGGATCGCGTCTTCGGGATGTTCCAGGTGAGTGTTCTTCATGTGGCCATCATACATGGAAAGAGGGCCCTGTAAAGGCCCTCCGTACCAGTTCGCAGACTGTCACATGAACTCAGCGATGTAGTAACCAATCGTTACATTGTATTCTTCTGCCTTTTGTTCCCACTCTTGCCATTCTTCATCATCAGCAAGACATTCAAGTAAGATCAGTTGGTCTTCAGTCATTCTCATTATTTGATGATGGTTTTGTATCCAAAAAGTCTATAACTTTTTTCATTTCATCGACCTTAACTCCTGTTGGATTGTCAATGATTTCAGCCATAAGAACCTTCATAGCTTCCATCTTTTGTTGATGCAATCTTTGTAGTTGTTCTGGGTTTTGAAAGCGTGGATCAATCATTGTTCAGTTAAACTCTAGATTATCTATTTAAGTAGTAAAACTATCCACAACGCGGGAGGGTTCTTCATCTACAAGAGCAAACTTGTGAGCATTCACAACTCGTTCCATGATACGAGCATCATGAGAATCTTCACAGTCATCACGCCAGTCTAGGAGAACATCGTGGCATTCATTGTCATTCTCTGCGATGACACTAACTACGCCACCATACTCAGAGGAAGGAAACGGAACCCAATAATCAACGAGATAAAGATACTTCATTTTCGGTGTTAAACTACTCCTTTAGTGTAAATGTTTTGTTTGGATTTGTCAAGATCAGAGACAATACTTTTTGAGGATTCGGAGAACCTCTCTAGGTTGATCTTGGACAGCAAAAGCTTCTTTCTCAACATCCTTTCTGAATCCAAGAGGTTCAACATAACCATTACCCTCTTTGCACATTTGTGCTACATGAACTGCCTCATGTGCGAGAGTTCGGTTAATCTCACCAACCCAATCAACATAATTTTTCTTAATTGACTCGTTACACATTACTAATGATGTTTTTTTGAGAGTGTTCATAGGATCTCTCCAAGTCAGTGCATAGCCATCAAACTTGTCTTCTCTACAGACTTTATGATTGTTGACAATGACTGCAACATTAGCCTGTTGCAAGACATCAAGAATCTCTTGATGAGTTGGAGTCAAGTATTCCATCACCAACCCCGATCACTCAACCAACAGGCTAGTTTCCAACCCAACCAACCGATAGCTCCACCAAGCAACATAGCACCAATGCCAGTAGGAAGAGTGAACAATCCGAACAGGATGATGAATCCACCAAGAGCAAGAGCTACACCACCAATGGTAGTACTAAAGTCATCGTCAGATCCACTAGAAGAATTATAAGATGACTCGGAACTATAGGATTGTTGAGGCTCAGATCGTTCTTTCTTCTCAAATACAGGAGAGGTTGAGATGAGTCGGAAACCATCAATGTGTGCGTACAATGATTCCACTTGTTCTTGGGCTTGCATAGGACCAAGTGCATCAACTATGGTGGATTGGATACCCTGACGAGGAGAGTTCCATGCAACTTTGTACTTCATAGGATTTTGTGGAGTGAAATAAACAGGTAATCTTTGGGGTCTTGTTCATCTACTACAATCTCATAGTAGAGTGAGAGTGCATCACCTTCCCGACCTTCTTCTGCAAGATCGGAACACCTTGATTCATGATAATTTTCAAGGTTTCTGATAAGTTGTTTTTGTTTTTTAATCATCCAAATGCAGCCTCTAGAGGAGTTTGTTTGATAGGCATTGCAGTATAAGGTGTGGTCTGTCTGATGTCAACTACACTACCCACTGTCTGACTATTAACTGGGGCGTGGAATTGTTTTGTTTTGGTGTTGTAGAATCCCCAAATGGTTTTAACTGGTTTCCCAAGATTATAGTCATACTGCTTATGGTGATGCAACCAAATAGCAGTAGTGTTCCTCTTGAAATCCTTTTGTTGTTCATAGTGATAACCCTCTGGGGCTTTGTGAAAAAGTTCAACAGTCACTTCTCAATTTTCCAGTGTTCGTTACCCTTGACAGGAACCCAGAAACAGTACATCCTGTTCATTGAAACTAGGAACAAGTGAGGTACACCCTCGATCACTTTCTCTTGTTCTACAGTACACATGTGGAACTGATCCATAATGTTATGGAATCGGTTCTTAGCTTTACTGGACAGAGGAACAACGGAAACCCGTTTTGTTTTAGTAGTCATAGTCTTTACCAACATGGCTAACTTAATGCGTCAAGTAGTGGATTTGGGTGAAGGGTGTGCGGTTTCTTGACTGTCACACTCTTGGATTTGGGTTTTGCGGTGGAACCCTTGGTGGCCTTGGGTTTTGACCCTTGAGATCCCTTGCGGCCACTAGACGGTTTCGCCTTTTTTTGCGATTTCTGGCTCACAGGTGTCTTAGTACCTGTCTTGAGTTTCCGATGCGAGTTTTTTAATTGTTCAAGCCGAATCCCTGCAAGTGCCCTCGTTTTGACTACTTCAAGCTGTTGACCATCAGCAATGATCATGTACTCCTTTCCGAAGGGTACAGCAGCAAACTGGAAGTCTGGTGTGGTGAATCCTGTGGGCCCATTGTCTGGATCCAAGATACTTGTGTTGGGAAACATCATGCGACTAGATACCTCTTTTCGTATTCCAATAGTTCTTCGGGAACATCAATCATGTTGTTGTGAATGGGACGGGCATACTTCCAATGGATTCTACCCTCTTCTCTCTCATACAAATTGATACCCAGGTGGTTGTACTTTTTGTCGGTAGGTACAAGAACCTTGTACCCATTTTCATCATTGCATGTCAAGAATGAGAGAGATTCATTCTCCTTTTGAGTGACTACAATCGTCCTACATGCGTACCAGAAAGTTGCCTTGAACTTCTCATAATCATTAAAGTATGTATCCTGATTGTCCATGATCATGCGACCAATGAACTGCGGAGACAGACAATGGTCATGAGTTGTCTTACCCTTGTTCATCTTGTTGACATAGGCGTTCTCACTGATTAGACCAGTTGGATTGGGATTGCCGCAGTCAAATACACC
>Ga0255072_1000199_pt1 | contig 13805 bp, 12 predicted proteins | sample Colum_Yuk_RepA_8_FD_188461 | JGI IMG/M metagenome (GOLD analysis project Ga0255072, IMG submission 188461) | Freshwater microbial communities from Columbia River, Oregon, United States - Colum_Yuk_RepA_8h | ecosystem: Environmental > Aquatic > Freshwater > River | place: USA: Oregon | collected...
CTGGATTACCGAGCACTGTGTTACCGATAAACGAGTGCGGGTGCACTGCAGCAGTGATGACTGCGCACGTTGCAACACCGACAAGCAAGAACCCACCCTGGAACAATGGGTCATAGCCGCGAACTCCACCAGTTTCGGCAACAAACACCACATCGCGGAATGTCCACATCATGTATGCAAGACCTGTGGTTCCAGCAATCGCAAATGCTGAAACAACGTAACGATCGCTTGAATTGTTTGAACCTGTGAACATGTCTGGGCGGAACCAAAACGCCAATGCGGCACCCAAGAACAGACCACCAGAGCGACCAATAGTTCCTAGGAACAAGAAGTCCAGACGCGAGACGGCATGACCGAATAGTGAAATGTATTGCTCAGGGGTTTCAATTGGCGTGCCACGAACACCAGCGGCATATGTTGTTGCAACATACATTGCGATTGCTACCGAAATTCCAAGGAAGATGACACCCAACTTTGCTGGACGGCGCCCATATCTCTTCAGCACCACGGCAATAAGTACAGGCCATATCAAATAGAACTGTTCTTCAACCGCAAGTGACCATAGGTGTCGAAGTGGGTCTAGTGCGCTGGCATCGAAGTATGAATCGCCTGCCCAGATTTTGAACCAGTTGAATACGTAGATGAGTGCAGCAATGACGTCTCCGCGAAGTTTTCCTAATTCTTCTCGCTCAAACAGCGAACAATAAATCGTGACGCCTAAGAGCAGCGTCCACATTGCTGGCAACAATCGACGTGCTCGGCGCATCCAAAATGCGCGGAAGTTAATTCTTCCGTGTTGCTCCGACTCGGTAAGCAATAACAGCGTGATCAGATATCCACTGATCACGAAGAACACTTCTACCCCGAGGAATCCTCCGTGTAACCAGTTCTTATTGGCGTGATACACCACCACGGCCAAAACGGCAATCGCACGCAAGCCATCAAGACCTGGCAAATACGAAATGGATTGCTGGGGGCGATTCACTTAACGAAGGTTATTTACAATTTCGGCCATCAGCGAGCCAGCCTCAGTTGGATTGAGTCCAATATTCACGCCAGCCATACGCAATGCGTCCATTTTGCCTTGGGCCGTTCCCTTACCACCAGAGACAATCGCACCTGCGTGGCCCATCTTCTTGCCTGCTGGTGCAGTCACTCCCGCAATGTATGCGCTCATTGGCTTCGTCACATGGTTGGTGATGAATTCAGCTGCTTCTTCTTCTGCTGATCCACCAATTTCACCAATCATGATAATGGCGTGTGTCTCTGGGTCTGCTTGAAACTCTGCCAGGCAGTCAACAAATGACGTTCCAGGAACTGGGTCGCCACCAATTCCAACACATGTGCTGACGCCAATTCCCTGTTGCTTCAATTCGTACAACGCTTGATATGTGAGTGTTCCCGAACGTGAAACGATTCCAACGTTTGGACCAGATGCTGTTGGCAACTGAGCAATCTCTCCAGCAGTAATTCCAATGTTGCATTTCCCCGGGCTAATAATGCCTGGGCAGTTTGGACCAAGTAGTCGTGTTGCAGGAAAGTCGCGCTGCAATGTTGCATACACCCGTGCTTCGTCTTGAGCTGGAATTCCTTCGGTGATGCACACAACAAACCCGATACCTGCTCGTGCGGCTTCAAGGATTGCTGCTGGTGCCGCTTTTGGTGGCACTGCAATAAATGACGCAGTTGCACCTGTTGCCTTTACTGCATCTTCAACTGAGTCGAAAACAGGAATTCCTTCAACTTCTTGACCAGCTTTGCCAGGAGTGACTCCACCCACAACTTGAGTGCCGTATGCCTTGTTACGCAATCCGTGGAAACGTCCTTGTCCGCCAGTCAAACCTTGAACGATGACCTTGGTGTTTTGATCTACGAAAATTGCCATGACGGTTCCTTACTTTGCCAATGCGACAGCGGCGCGAGCAGCTTCGAGCATGGTTGGTCGACTGGTGAGCTGTGAATCTGGAATGCCTGCCTCAGCAAGAATTTTGCGGCCCTCTTCGGCATTGGTGCCATCAAGGCGAATAACAATTGGTGCGCGAAGTGTTACGCGCTTCACGGCCTCAACAATTCCTTTGGCTACTTCCTCACCACGTGTAATGCCACCGAAAATATTGATGAAAATGCTCTTCACTTTGGCGTCTGAGTTGATTACTTCGAGCGCAGCGGTCATCAGTTCTGCGTTTGCTCCGCCGCCAATGTCGAGGAAGTTCGCTGCACTGCCGCCAACTTGGTTCACCACGTCCAGGGTGCTCATGGCCAAGCCTGCGCCATTCGCAATAATTCCTACAGTTCCATCGAGACCAATGTATTGCAGGTTCTTTTCACGAGCCAGCTGTTCGCGAGCATCAAGTTCTTCCGTTGCTGCATACTCCTCCCACTCAGGGTGACGGAAGGCCGCATTGCTATCGAGGCTTACTTTTGCGTCAAGAGCATGTACTTCACCAGTTGGCTTCAAAATCAATGGGTTGATTTCAGCAAGGTCGCAGTCGCCCTTGGTGAAGCATTCGTACAATCTCACCAGCATGTCAGCAACTCCGTCGAGCGCCTTCTCTGGAATCTTTGCATCAACCGATGCTTGACGAGCAGTGGCAAGCGACAAACCATTGATGGGGTTGATGTGTAGTTTCACGATTGCTGTTGGATCTTTCGCCGCAACATCTTCAATGTCAACTCCGCCTTGAGCTGACAGCATGAGGAGATGCTGTTTCGCTGCGCGATCAAGCGTGAACGATGCGTAGTACTCCTCGGCAATGTCTGATGCGTGCTCGATCCATACGCGCTTCACAACATGGCCCTTAATGTCCATGCCCAAAATGTTTCCTGCGTGCAACCGAACTTCTTCGGCATTCGTTGCCAACTTGATTCCGCCTGCCTTGCCACGCCCACCAACTTGCACTTGGGCTTTCACAACGACCGGGTACTGAGCCTTCTCGGCTTCGGCAACTGCTTCATCCACAGTGAGTGCAACACCACCAGCCGAAACCGGAATGTTGTATTTTGCAAAATACTGTTTGCCTTGATACTCGAAAAGATCCATGTGCTTCTTTCTTGTTATTGCTCGCGTGCATCAAGCGCTTGCTCAAGCCAACTTGCGATGTCTTTCAACGATGAACCAGGTCCAAATATTTCGCCAACACCTTGATTGCGCAATTCACGTGCATCGGCATCGGGAATCACTCCCCCACCAAACACCAAAACATCACCTAGATTTCGCGAACGAAGTTCTTCCATTACTCGCGGAAACAACGTGAGATGCGCTCCCGACAACAACGACAAACCAACTGCATCGACGTCTTCTTGCAAAGCAGTCTCTGCAATTTGCTCAGGCAACTGATGCAGCCCTGTGTAGATCACTTCGAAACCATGGTCGCGCAAAGCACGAGTGATGGTTTTGGCGCCTCGATCATGGCCATCTAGGCCAGGCTTGGCCACTACAACGCGGTAAGGACGTTTCACGACTACAGAACCCTACGCCCTCAGACGTGACCGATACCAACCCACCAAACCACCCAAGAAATAGGCATCGCAAGGCCGTATCGGCAACACTTAAGGCATGTTCGGAAGGCCAAGCTCCCCCTTTGCCCGTGCGGTATTGCCGATCGCCGGGGGCATCGTGTTTTTTGCCGCATTATTTGGGGTGACGTGGCTGATGGCGACATACGTCACTAATAACACCGAGGTGACTACCGCAACTGGCGACAGAACATTTGTAGTTGGTGAAGTTGCAGACATCGCCAAATCAATTTCTGAAAGCGGTCCAGTGTTATACCCAGACCTTCGTGACCCGTTGGGCAAGCGATCAATTGTGATTGAGCACAACGGCACCGACGTGGCAAAGGGATGGCAGGTGTACTACGCATACCCTGCCGACCGAACAGATGCATGTCTCGTTACTCAAATTGAAAAGACACACACATTTACCGACTGTGAAGGACGCACGCTGTCGGTTGAACAACTCATGCCACCAACCGACGTTCGTCCCATCGTTGAAAATAAGTCAACATTGCTCATTGACTTGCGGGGAACTATGAACCCCGTAACGCCATAACGAACTTATTGACCCGATTTTTTCAACGGAGCCCACGCAAGAGAAAGATGCTTTTCGCCAACTAGACGGAAGCGAATGGCTGCCTCTGCTTTTTCGCCCTGGCCACGAATGTCGATAATGATTCCCTCACCAAAAGTTGGGTGAACAATTTCGTCGCCAACGCGTAAGCCATGATTCTCGGTTTGTAATTGCGCACTCGATGTCGGAGTAACACTTGGTCCAGTTCGAGAGAGTCGCGTTGTTGGCGCATAACCACGTTCGGCTTGCGATCGGTAGCTGTAGCGCTGCGAATCGGCTCCCGAATCGGTATTGCCTTCGCGTTCAATCAGTTCGTCAGGAATTTCGGCAAGAAAACGTGAGGGCGGGTTGTAGTTGGTGTTGCCAAACAAACTTCTGCTCCACGCATGACTGAGCACAAGGCGTTCCTTCGCGCGCGTAATTCCTACATAGGCAAGTCTGCGCTCTTCTTCCAATTCAACTGGGTCGGTGAGCGCACGATTGTGTGGGAAGATTCCTTCTTCAACACCAACGATGAAAACAACTGGAAACTCAAGGCCCTTTGCTGAGTGCAAGGTCATGAGCGTGACGTGATTTTCTGAATCAATTTGATCAGTGTCGGCAACGAGTGCAACTTGTTCAAGGAATTCATCTACCTGCATGAATTCACTTGCAACACCAATGAGTTCTTGCACGTTTTCTTCGCGACCAGCAGACTCAACCGTGTCTTCGGCAACAAGTTCAGCAAGATATCCACTTCGTTCCATGGCATGGCGCAACACCGGACCAGGCCCCTCTTCCAACATGGACTGACAATCATCAAGGAGTTGCAGAAACGTGTTGATCCCTCGAACTCCTGCGGCACCAACGCCTGCCTCGGCAGCTCGACGCAGAGCAAGTGCAAACGAAATGCCCGATTCATTGGCGTATGCGTCAACTTTGGTGACTGTGGTGTCGCCAATGCCACGTTTTGGCACGTTGAGCACGCGCTTAATGCTCACTTCATCGAGCGGGTTAGACGCAAGGCGCAAATACGCCAGTGCGTCTTTAATTTCACGACGATCGTAGAACTTGGTTCCACCGACGACTTTGTAGGGAACTCCCCCGTGCGTTAACGATTCTTCTAGAACACGGCTTTGCGCATTGGTGCGATAAAACACCGCAAGATCGCTCCACTTCCGATGCTCATCGTCGTGCAACTCTTTCAACCGAGCGATCACCCATTTCGCTTCGTCAAATTCATCATTGGCGAAATAACGAACAATCTTTTCGCCCTTGCCCTGATCGGTCCACAAGTCTTTTGGCTTGCGCCCCGCATTATTGGTGATGACTGCATTGGCTGCATCCAAAATCGTTTGCGTGCTTCGATAATTTTGTGCAAGCACCACAGTGGTTACTTCGGGAAATGCATTTTCAAATTCCAAGATGTTGCGGAAGTCCGCGCCTCTAAAGCGATACACGCTTTGATCGGAGTCACCCACAACGCACACGTTGTGATGCAATGCACCAAGCATGACCACAATGGCGTTCTGTGCCATGTTGGTGTCTTGATACTCGTCAATAAGAATGTGCTTAAAGCGCTCCTGATACACACGTAACACCTCGGGGTGTTGACGGAACAAGCGCACCACGTTGGTGAGCAAATCATCAAAGTCCATTGCCCCAGCGCGCTCTAACCGCTTTTGGTATTCGCGATACACATCGACATACTTCTGATCGATGGTGTTATTCACCTGTTGCGCGGCATCATGCGGAATCACCAACTCGTTCTTCCACAAACTGATGCGAGCTTGCACGCCACGAGCGCTATATCGCTTTGGGTCGAGCCCAAGGTCGCGAATGCAATAACCAACTAAACGCTGCGCATCGGATTGATCGTAAATGGAAAACGTTTTTGGATACCCAAGGTGCTCTGCCTGAGCGCGCAAAATACGAACACAAGCCGAATGGAATGTGCTGACCCACATTTGCTTAGCAACCGGGCCAACGAGTGCTTGCACGCGATCACGCATTTCTTGTGCAGCCTTGTTAGTGAACGTAATTGCCAAAATATGCATGGGGTGCGCGCCATTGGCAATGATGTACGCAATGCGCTGAGTCAGAACGCGAGTTTTACCCGAGCCCGCGCCAGCGACAACAAGTAATGGACCAGTGGGATGCAGAACTGCATCGCGTTGATCTGGGTTTAACGCATCCAGATCAATGCTGGATGGTGGTTGCGAATGCGACACGAATTATGCGCGTTGCGTAACACGTACTGGCAATTTACGTGGGCCACGAACCTGACCAAGACTCCAGGTAACAGCACTTGGGTCAGCGAGTTCAAACTGTGGAAAGCGCTGAATAAACACCTGAACCGCAATCCGAAGCTCGAGTCGAGCAAGGTTTGAGCCTAGGCAGCGATGAATTCCAAGACCGAAAGCAACGTGACGATTTTCTTCGCGATCAATAATGACCTTGTCGGCATCGGGGAATACTTCTGGATCGCGGTTCGCGGCTGGGAACGGAAGCAACACGGAGTCGCCTCGCTTCACTGGGCAACCACCAATTTCGGCATCCTGGCTGACAATGCGCGCCATAGTGACAGGTGCGTACACGCGCAATAGTTCTTCAATTGCTGTTGGCAAGAGTTCTGGCTCATTTACCATTCGTTGCAAATCGGATGGATGCTGTGCAAGGTGCCAAATGGATGACCCAATGGAGCTCCACGTGGTATCGATGCCGGCGACCATCAGCAAGATGATGGTGCCAACCACATGTTGTGGCGACAATGGCTGATCGTAAATTTTCGCATTGAGCAAAAATCCGATGAGGTCGTCTTTCGGATTGTCGATGTGATCCTGCACATGTCTTCCCAAATATGCTTCAAGCTTTTCAAATCCACCTTGACGCTCACCGAACTCGGCTCCAATTTCTTCGAGCACTAAGTGAACAGTTTCTCGGAAGTAATCACTGTCTTCTAACGGCAAGCCAAGCATGCGTGCAATGACATACACAGGAATGTTTTGTGCATACTGCACTGCTGCATCGACCGTGTCAACGCTTCCCATATTGTCGATGAGTTCATTGCACAAGCGGCGAATTTCTGGTTCCCATTCGGCAACCACCTGTGGACTGAATGCAGGAAGTAAGAGGCGACGTGCATCTGCGTGAAACGGTGGATCCGAAGTGATTGGTGGTGCTCCACCAATTGGTGCAGTGGAAACCCATTGGTCACGAGGTGGCTTGTTGGCCAACACAGCACCCTCAGAAGAAAAGTGATCGGTATCGCGCGCAACCGCAGATACATCTGCGTGAGTTACTGGTAGCCAGGCGCCGCCGTAGCGATCGGTGTGGGCAACCGGGCATGTACCGCGCAACTGGTCCCAAATTTGAGGAGCGTTCTGGTTGTATGCCGGATCGGCGTGGTCCCAGTCGGTTTCCCAACTTTGTACTGGTTTTACGGTTGCCATGCCCAAAGGATACTCATGGGTAAGGCAGACTTTCGTGTCGTGGCATCACTGTTTATCTTGTTACCGCCCTCGGAAGGCAAAGCAGAGGGTGGAATCGCTTCGGCTAAATGGCGCGAAACATCTGGTGTTTTTGGAAAGCAACTTGGCACTCAACGAAGTGAACTTGTGGAGCAATTGAAGAAAGCAAAAGGTGGTGACGAAAAACTCCTTGGTGTCAGCAAAGCTCACCTCGCTCGCGCCAAAGATGCAAACGCATCGTTGCGTGGCGCCCCAACACTTGTCGCACACGAGCGATACACCGGAGTTGTGTGGGATCACCTCGACCTTGCGTCACTCACTTCTGCACAGCGAACTCGTGCACTGAACAGCATCGTGGTGATTTCAGGATTACTTGGCGCAGTGAGTGCGGCAGACCCTGTTCCCGATTACCGACTGAAAATGGGAGCACGTTTTGCGCCATTCGGTTTGCTGTCGAAGTGGTGGCATGACTCGTTATCGGAAACGCTAAATAAGGCATTCAAAGGAGCGGTGGTGATTGATCTGCTCCCCCAAGAACATCGTGCCGCATTCACTCTTGATACCGACATGATCGGCGAATACTTCGTTGTTGGGCTGAATGAGAAGTCGGGAAAAGCCGGCGGGCACGATGCCAAAGCCGCGAAAGGCAAACTTGCGCGTCACCTCGTTACCGAGTGCACTACCGCAAGCAAAGCACTGCAGGGTTTGAAGAGTTTTCGCGACACACGCTTTGTCGTGAAAATTGAAAAGTAATTACTTCAGTAATTTTGATTTCAAAAAATCAAGTACTCGCGTCACTCCTTCTTCCTGAATTTGTTCAGTCAGCACAGAGTGATCCTGCTTTGTTGACGAGTTGAATTCAACAGCAACAAAAGCATCACCAAGGAGCTTGCGCAACGAATCAAAACGTGTGCCAACCAGCTTGTCGCCAGTAAATCGCAAACCTAAAACCTGACACCCGGCTTGCGCGCGCTCAATAATTCGAGCTTCATCACTTGGACTGAGGTTGAGATCTGCTGATCGTTTTGCTCCAACAGCAAATGGCATCGAAGGCTGCGATAACACCGGAGCAACCATGATGTCATCAACCATCATTCCAAGCGCAAACCCACCGCTGAAGCACATGCCCACAGCGCCCACACCAACACCACCCACCTCACTATGAATCTGCTGTGCAAGCGCACGTAACCACGAAATGATTGGCGATGTTTTGTGCATAGCCATTGTGGTGAATTCACGCGAAATGCAAATTTTGCTCATCGACGAAGCGATGTAACCACCAGACGGTTCACGCCCCACTTCTCCAACAAGCAACGGCATAACCACCGTGAAACCCTGTGCAACAACTCGTTCAGCAAAGTCCAACACCTTTGGAGTAATACCAGGAATTTCATGAACCACTATGACTGCCGGTCCATTGCCTTTTCGATAGATCTCACGCATTACATCAGCATGAGTAAACGTTGAATGATTCCAGCCAGGAAGCGACACAGTCATACTTACTATCTTGGCCGAACAACTCCAACAACGCGCGACCAGTACACCGCACTCACCTTCACCACGTCACCAGTACGGGGGGCATGCACCATCTGGCCATTACCTAAGTACATGGCTACGTGGTGAATTGGATACCCGCTAAATATCAAGTCTCCAGGCTGAATGGCAGCTGTTGGAATTCGGTTCAGGCCGGCGTACTGCGTGCGAGACGTGCGTGGAATTCCCACACCAGCCACTCCCCACGCCCACGAAGTAAGTCCGGAACAGTCAAAAGAAACACCCGGTGACTTAGAGCCGAATCGATAACGAACGCCCAACTGTGAAAGTGCAGCACGGATGGCAGCACCTGCCTTTGACGAAGCAGGCGCGACGTTGGCGTATTTCGCGCCTTTGAACTTTGCAGCTTCTGCCTTGGCAGCATCTAACGCGGCAGATTCACGACGCTGACGCTCTGTTCGCAATGCCGCACCAAGTTCGCGCTCTGCCTGTGCCTGCTTTTGCTCATACGTCGCAGCAAGCGCCTCCGCTCGGTCCAACTGAGAAGCTGCAAAGTTTGCTGCAGATTCAGCTTTCTTCTTTTGCTTTTCTAATGTTGCACGCTCTTTTGCCAAGTCATCAATAACACCTTGCAAAGCATCGGTATTTCCAACACCCGTATTCAATGCAACGCCAGTTAAGTACTTCTTTCGCACAATGTCACTGAGCGAGCTTGAGGATCCAAGAATGCTTGATAGACCGCTTGATAATCCTCCATGCGTAAACGTTTTCAATGCAAGTTGCTTCAGCTCGCCCTGCATTGTGGCAAGTTCTGCTTCTTTTTCAGCGATGCGTTTTTCGGTGTTCTTGATTTCAATTGCAATGTCTTCCATGTCGTTCACTGCAAGCGAATAATCTTCGCCAAGTGCGTCAATTTGTTCGCCCAATCGATCAAGCTCGGCAATGATCTGATTTACTCGCTGCTGTTCGTCACTTGAAGAGCCTGTTGAAGGAAGATTGCCAATCGCGTTGACGGGCGCAACGGGATAACCCACAACCACCGAAGTGGTGAGGATGATGGCCACCAAAATTGGTGCGCTTCGACGTACACGCCCAATGGCGTCACGGATCATGATGGGACAAGCCTACCGATAGTTACGGTTTGATGTCATTCGGGCTAAAGCCCAATAAACAAGGTGAATTCGCCTATTCCCACTCAATCGTTCCTGGTGGTTTAGACGTGACGTCATACACCACTCGGTTAATGCCCTTTACTTCATTGATGATGCGCGAAGACATTTTCTCAAGCAAGTCGTATGGCAACCGTGCCCAGTCTGCCGTCATCGCATCTTCGCTGGTTACTGCACGAATGATGATTGGCCGACCGTATGTGCGCTCATCGCCCATCACGCCTACCGAGCGAATATCTGCAAGCACAGCAAATGCTTGCCAAATTTCGCGTTCTAGCCCGGCGAGTTTCACTTCTTCGCGCACAATGGCATCGGCCTCTTGCAAAATTGCCACTTTGTCTGGTGTGACTTCACCGATGATGCGCACACCAAGACCTGGGCCCGGGAATGGTTGACGCCAAACAATTTCATCTGGCAAACCAAGTTCCGTTCCCACCTTGCGCACTTCGTCTTTAAACAATGTGCGCAACGGTTCACACAACTTCAGCGTCATATCGTCTGGGAGTCCGCCAACGTTGTGATGACTCTTGATCACGCTTGCAGTTCCGTCAACACCACCACTTTCAATCACATCGGGGTACAGCGTCCCTTGCACCAAAAACTTTGCATCGGTGATCCCGCCCGTGTGTTCTTCAAAAATACGAACGAATGTTTCACCAATTGCTTTGCGCTTTGCCTCGGGCTCGGTAATTCCCTTGAGTTTTTCAAAGAACCGTGCACCGGCATCGACATGAATAAGTTCAATACCCATGTTTCGCTTAAATGTCTCAACAACTTGTGCGCTTTCGTTCTTGCGCATTAACCCGATGTCTACATAGATACACGTCAACTGACTGCCAATTGCTTTATGCACTAACGCTGCAGCTACTGCTGAATCGACTCCACCAGAGAGCCCACAGATCACACGCTCTCTACCAACGAGTTCGCGAATAGCAGCAACTTGATCATCAACGATGGACGACATGGTCCACGAACGCTCTGCTCCAACAAGTTGGTGCAAGAACTGTTCCAACACATCTTGGCCACGTTCGGTGTGTCCAACTTCTGGGTGATACTGCACTCCCCAAATTTTGCGCGTAGGGCTTTCAATGACTGCCATTGGCGCATCGGGTGTACTCGCCGTTGCAACAAACCCACTTGGCAACACCGACACCGCGTCAAAGTGACTCATCCACACATTGAGTTGTGCAGGAATTGAATCGTGATGCAACTGCGAAGTTGAACCAGCAATGCGTTGCAATGTGGTGCGCCCGTATTCTCCTCGCCCACCGCGAGCCACTTCTCCACCCAATTGCTGAGCAATTAATTGACAGCCGTAGCAAATGCCCAAAATCGGAATGCCCAACTCATAAATCTCTGGGTCAAGTAGCGGCGCGCCTTCAACATGCACGCTTGCCGGTCCTCCCGACAAAATGATGCCGATTGGCTTACGCTGGCGCACTTCTTGAGCCGTAATGCGATGTGGCACGATTTCTGAATACACCTGCGCTTCGCGTACGCGTCGAGCAATTAATTGGGCGTATTGGGCCCCGAAATCGACCACCAAAACAGTTGGTTGCATTGTGGACTCAGATGCCATAGAGACACCTGACCTTAGTTGAGGACTGGCAATTGAGCCCAAGAAGTGTGACGATACAGAGGTGAGTTCAGACACCACCCAGCCAATTGACACCACAAGCGCAACCACCATTCCCGACTTATTGAGCGGAATGGATTACAGCGCATGCGTTGGTCTGTACCCAAAACCAGGTTGTGGAACGAAGCCAGAACTCAGCGGCGATCGTGGTGGAACGATGCAGATTGCCGTATTTGGAATTTTAATTGCCGGCATGGTGTTCATTGGTATTCGCATTGCGCGCGGCGTTCGTGCCAGAGATAAGGCACTTGACCCAACCGACTAGTTTTTCTGTGTGTTGAAAAACCGCGGAGTCCTTGGAGTGGTGCTTGGACTCATCAGCGCATCTCTCTATGGCATTACACCAATTTTCGTGTATCACGCAACCGAACATGGAGCTGATTCATTTGGGCTGATGACATCGCGTTATGTCATTGCCGTCATTGTGCTGCTGACTGTTCGCACAATAAAACTCGGCATCGGCAAATGGCCAGAACGTCGACTGAGTCTCAAATTATTTTTTCTTGGCGCAGTTGGTTTATACGCAAACAGCATTTGCATGTTCACCGCTTTTGATTATTTGCCAAGCGGACTCGCAATGGTGCTGTTTTATTTCTACCCAATCTTGGTCGTGATATTCGGTTGGGTGTTCTACCGACATGTTCCACCAAAAATCATTTGGCCCTGTCTTGCAATCACATTGATCGGTGTTGCATTCAGCGCAAGTGATCTGTCTGGCGGTCAAGCAACAGGTGTCGCAATCATTGTCTTTGGCGCATTTGCATACTCGATGTACTCCGTACTTGCAGCAGCATCAATGCCAAAAACTGATTTGCTCTCTGGTCTCATTCTCATTTTCGGAGGCGCCGGATTTTCATTCATCGTCGTTTGGCTGCTTGACCCGCCTGGCTTGCCCACGACGATGCCGTTTACTGCTGACGTGTGGCTACCTGCTCTAGAAATTGGAATTGTGGGAACTATTGGTGCGATGGGCATTTTCTTTGCAGGAATGAACTTGATCGGTGCGAGCAAAAGCGCAGTTGTTCAAACCTGGGAAGTATTTGTCGCCCTGTGTAGCGGCGTCTTCTTCCTGAATCAAAGCTTCAGTATCCGCCAGTTATTTGGCGCAGTGCTTATTTTGAGCGGTGTAATAGTGCTACTTCGCGTAGAGGCCAAGCAAAATAACGCCGATATCCTGTTACCCACATAGCAATGTGAGTACTTCTTGCAGGGTTGGGTGAAATCCCCTACCGGCGGTGAAAGCCCGCGACCCCCACGAGCAATCGTGGGGCTGATCTGGTGAAATTCCAGAGCCGACGGTCAGAGTCCGGATGGGAGCAGGAAGGCGAAGGTTGCGCTTGCGTTTGCACGAACCGCTTCTTGCGGTGCGTTCGCTCATGTCGGTGTTGCTTTTGTCGTCTTCGCTCTGCCCTGCGCGTTGTTCAAACTGCGCAACAACTAAAGGGCAACACACGTGAACACACTCGACGAACAGCACATGCGCTTGGCAGTCACCACTGCTAATGATGCACGTCTGCGTTCGCGACCGAACCCATGGGTTGGTGCTGTTGTTGTTTCACCTAGCGGCGAGGTGTTTACCGGTTCAACACTCGAGCCCGGCAATGCGCACGCCGAAGTCGTGGCGCTGAGTGCTGCAGGTAAGAACGCCGTTGGCGCAACGCTGTATTCAACTCTTGAACCATGTAGCCACACTGGTCGCACTGGCCCTTGCACCACCGCAATTATTGAATCGGGAATTAGCCGCGTTGTTGTTGGCACTCTTGATCCCGACACGCAAGTTTCTGGAAGTGGAGTGCAGCAACTTCGCAACGCTGGACTCGCCGTTGATGTTGGAGTGCTTGAACACGAAGTGCGCGTGCAACTCGCGCCGTATTTGCATCACCGATCAACAGGCAGACCATTTGTTGTGTTGAAGATGGCAAGCACGATTGATGGTCGCATTGCCGCTGCCGATGGATCGAGTAAATGGATTACGGGCGAAATTGCAC
>Ga0255072_1000204_pt1 | contig 13585 bp, 21 predicted proteins | sample Colum_Yuk_RepA_8_FD_188461 | JGI IMG/M metagenome (GOLD analysis project Ga0255072, IMG submission 188461) | Freshwater microbial communities from Columbia River, Oregon, United States - Colum_Yuk_RepA_8h | ecosystem: Environmental > Aquatic > Freshwater > River | place: USA: Oregon | collected...
AAATAATAATATATGAATTACACATTTATTATAAAAAAAATAAACAATGGGTAAAAATAGAGACTTTTCAAAATTTCCAAATGCAATAACTGTTTTAGATAATGGCAGTGTTGGTATTAACCAAACTAACCCTAGCTATAAACTTCACGTTTCTAATAATACAAATGGTTTTATTTCAAGATTTACAGGTGGAACTTCAAGTGATGTAAATATTGGAATATTTGGAAGTACTGCTGGTGCATTTGGTAGTATAGGAACAGAAAGCAATCATCCATTTAATATCTTTACTAATGGTATTGATAGGATGTCTATTAATAGTGGTGGTGGTGTTAATATAGGTAGTGGTGGTGTAAATGCTTTTTCTAATGGCCTAACATCTTTTAACCTTGATATGGCTACTGTTGGTCTGTTTTCTTATTCTGCCCAACTTTATTTATTAAATAATACATATCATAATGGTAGTACAGGTTTTTATTATAAATATACAGGGAGCGGTGTAGGTGGTATGGTTGTAGAAAATGCTGGAAATATTACTTTTGTTACTGCACCAAGTGGTACAGCAGGTAATCTTGTTACTCTTAGTACAAGAATGATAATTTCTGAAACAGGTAATGTAGCTATTGGTACAAGTTCACCACAAAGATTATTAGATGTAAGAGGTACAGTTAATTTAAGTACAACTGCCCCAACTGTATCTGCTACATCTGGCGCTTATGCAGATATACATTTGAGAACATTTTCGGGCGCTTCATCATCACCTGCTAGAATTAGTGTAGTAGATAACTGGATAGAATATGTAGCCACGTTTACTGATGGTCATAGATTTAGGAACTATTCAAGTAATGGTGTTTTAAGAGAGTTAATGAACATAACCTCAACAGGTAATGTAGGAATTGGAACAGCTGGTCCAGTATCAACAAACTTAGCAGGTTCCTTAACTATTGTTAAATCATATAGTGGAGATACTCCAACAAGTACAACTGCTCAAAACTATTATAATAATCAGAGTAATTTATATCTATTTGGAAGGAATGCTGGATTAACAATGGTTGGAAATGCTAATGAAGAATGTATAATAGCTTTTGCAAGCCCATCTTCTGATTATCTTGGAGCAATTAGATATGAAACTCAATCAACATCTGCAGGTGGGGCAATGAAATTCCAAACTGGTGGTGCTAACGAAAGAATGCGTATTACAAGTGCAGGTTTAGTTGGTATTGGTACAAGTAGTCCATTAGGAAGTGCAGCTGAAAGAACCTTACATTTAAGTGATGGAGGTGGTGGGTATGCAACAGTTTATGTTACTAATAATTCAAATTCGGTTAGGTCTATTTTTGGTATGCAAAGTTCTCAAAACTTGGGTATAGTAGGAAGTCAAACAAATACCCCTTTTGCTTTTTTTACTAATGATACCGAAAGAATGCGTATTTCAAGTAATGGTAATGTTGGAGTTGGAACTACATTAAGTACATATAGAATGCAAATTGCCAAAGTAAGTACAGCTGCTCCTGCATTAATGATTAGTGGAGCTTTTTATGGCGGCCCTCGTATTCAAACTTATGGATTAGATGCTGACGCAAATGCTTGGATGGGATTAGGAACAGATATGGGTGGTGCGGCATATGAGCACTCTTTATATTATTCAACAAATGGTAGGCAAACAATGGGCTCGTATGATGGAACTACTTATACAACTAGATTTTATATGTTAGCAAATGGTAATTATTTGTTCTCTGGAACAAACTTATCAGATATAAGATTAAAAGAAAATATAGAATCTATAACATTAACAGCTTCAGAAAAGATAGCATTATTAAATCCTTGTTCTTATAATATGAAAGATGACCTTTCTGTTACAAGATATGGATTTATAGCTCAAGAAGTGCAAAATATACTACCAGATTTAATTAGAGGTGGTAGTGATAAACACGAAGATTATATGGGATTAGATTATGATGGTGTATTTACAATTACAGTCAAAGCTGTTCAAGAAATATTAGTTAGATTAAAAGCATTAGAAAATAAATAATAATATATGAATTACACAGTAACATTAACTGAGACAGAAAAAAAAGGTATGGAGTACATAGCATACAGCCCTCAAGATTGGGTAGAGAATGCTATGAAGGAAAGAGCTAGAATTGCAGTAGACGAAATCGTAAAACTTGCAGTTGAAAAGTTCTTAGCAGCAAACCAATCTATTCCTGGCTCTAAAGAAGAAATCGTAGCAGCAGCATACTCTAATGGCTGGATAAAAACAGCTGCAGATAGAGACGCAGAAGCTCAAGAAAGCCCATTAGTTTAATATGGGACTTCCATCTAGTGGAGCAATAAGCATTGGTGGGGTTCACAATGAATTACAGGTAGCTACTTACTCGTTAAGAGCGTTAAGTGCAGAACTTGGTAAGACGTCCCCCGATGCCCTTACGGAATTCTATGGGTACTCTTTGCCAACAGCTACCATAAATATGTCTCAAAATATAGGACAGCTTTATGATGGATGTTCTATGTCACTGGATTCATTTGGGCATTTTGAAGGCGTATCTCCTAGTGGGGTATACATAGGCCCTTATGGGGGGCCTATATCTTCCAATTCCGAAGGTGGTGGTGGTACTTTTTTAACGTTCGGTGGTTCTTCAAGTGCTGTAGTTAGAGGAAAGTCTAGTGTTTCTGTAACAGCTTTTGGACACGGATACGGGGCTTGCCCTTGTCAGCCTATGTATGTTTATATAAACGTAAATGGGGTGAGAAGAGCTAATACTAATGCCACCTGTGGATATGTTCAGATAGGATATAGCTTTACTGCTAGTCCAGGGAGCACACATAATGTGGAGATAGGCGTATATTATGGTAGCGTATAATAAATTAAAACAAAGAATATGGGTTTAAAAATAACAACAAGTATTGAGACAACTAAGGGGGCAACCTCTGAGGCGTATGTAAGGATATCTGCGTACGTTATAAGCAAGTATAATAACGCTGTATTTATGATTGAGGTATTCCAAGCTCAAACAGACTTAGAGGGTACTACAAATGCTAGTGAGGTTAATGCAATATCAGCTCAATGTGAGGCTATTGGTCAGACAATATATATACCTACTATAGACATAGCAACCTTAGAAAATGTAAGTATCTTTGCGTACGGTTACGGAAAGCTAAAAGAAAAATTAGTTGAATTATACGGAGCTGAAAATATTGTAGACTGCTAATAATATAAAATGGGTAATACACAGAAATTAGGAAAACTTGTAAATGGTCTAACTGTTTTAGATAGTGGTAATGTTGGTATTAATACAAGTAGTCCAGATGCATTACTACGTATAGATTCAAATGTAGCATCTGCTACTAATAATATGCTATATCTATATAATTCAGATTATACAGCTACAACAAGAACATTTATTAGAGTTAGAAACAACATTACAGTTGGTTCTACTTACAGCTCATATTTTGGACAAGGGGTAGACCACAAAACTTATATTATTGCTAACGATACAAGCAGAAATGACATTGTAATAAATGGTGATAATGGAAATGTAGGTATAGGTACAAATAGCCCAGAAGCTGCATTGCATATTACTGGAGCAATAGCTGCTGCTCCAGCAGCAGATGGTGTTTTATTAGGAGTGCAAAGTAATTTTGCGGTTATACATTTAAACGGTTCAGCATCAACAGGTTCATTAATAGATTTCTCAACAAATGGCACTGACCGTAAAGGTAGAATCGAATATAGCAATGTTACCAATGATATGATTTTTAGCACTAATGCATCACAAAAATTAACTATAACCTCAGCAGGTAATGTTGGTATTGGTACAAGTAGTCCTGCTTTCCCATTACATATTTATTCTCCTCCTGGAACCTTTAATGCATTAGTACAAATGCAAGGAACTACTAATTATAGTGGTTTTTATGCAAAAAATACAGGTGGTGAACTTTATTTAGCAATAGACAATTCAACAGGAACAGGATTTGGAAATGGAGGATATTCAAGAGTAATATATTCAAATGGCAGTTACCCATTAGACTTTTATACGAATGATTTAATTAGAATGCGTATTACAAATGGGGGTATTGTAACAATTCCTAATCAGCCAGCTTTTTCTGTATATCAAATTGGATTGAATGGAGGTACAGGTATAATGACTTACACTAATGCAATTTTAAATAGAGGAGGCTGTGTTAATTTATCCAATGGTAGATTTACTGCTCCTGTTGCTGGGGCTTATCAATTTTCATTTATGGCATTTCAGCAAACTGGGGATACTAATGTATTGAGTTGTACTTTATTTAAAAATGGGACTACTACATTAATAAGAACATATCAAAACGACCCAAATACTGGATATGGCCCCGAAGCAACAATTTCGGCAGTTTTATCATTAGCTGCAAATGATTATGTATATATAAATGTAACATCTGGAACAATACACGGAAATGAAGATGGATTTTTTTCTGGGTTTTTAATAGGATAAATAAACAATATGGAAAATACAAAACAATGGGTAATTGCAGCCCTAGATTGCAAACCAACAGTAGATACAATGATAGATGTAGTATCTATAATACACTGGCGTAAAAACGCTACAGAAATCGTAGATGATAAAACTTATACAGCTAGTATGTACGGAGCTTGTCAGATAGGTCTACCAGAGACTGAATCTTTTATTGCATTTGAAAGCATAACAGAGGCTGAGGCTATCGCTTGGTTAGAGGATACCTTAGATACTGCAGCTATTGATAGCGCACTAGATTCTCAGATAGATATGCAAAAAAATCCTCCTATTATTAGCAAAAATATTCCTTGGATTACTGAATAATTCATATATTTGCTATATAACAAAGCAAGTACCAGTGAATAAATTGGAGGAAATATTTAAGGCGTGGGCTATATGGTATAATCCAAACGACAGTCAGTCGGAATTGGCAGCAGAAAGAATACAGATATGTGATGCTTGTGAGCAGAAGAAGACTACCCCCGTTATTCATTGTGGTATGTGTGGATGTGCATTGAAAGCTAAAATATACAGCCCTGTAAAGGGAGCCTGCCCAGCAGGAAAATGGAACGAAATAGACGAAAAACTTTTAAATAAATCATAATATGAAATTGACCCTAAGCGAAATCGTGGCATTACACGAAGAATTAAATGGAAGAGTTATTGACCAAAAAACAGGAGAGCGTAGTAAAGGCATCCTATCCCACAAATTAAGCATCCGTGCTAAACACATCTTAAACAATGACTTAAACAAGAAAATTGTAGAGGAAGTAAAATCATTTGAAGAGTCTCGTTTAGAGATATTTAAAGAGCTAGGAGAGCAAGAAGGTGAGATGTGGATTGTAAAGCCAGAAAAGCAAGAAGAATTATTTAAGAAAATTCAAGAACTAGAGTCTATTGAAAAGAGTATAGATGTTCCTAAATTAAATGCTGGAGAATTGTATAACATTGAAACAGAGGACTATTGGCCTGTTTTATTGGATAAGGTCTTAGCCAAAGAAACCATAAAAGGTATTGAAGAAGCAGAAATCGTACCTTTGTAGTATGCGAACTAACCCAACTAAAACACGAAGCCTCTTATTACTAGGGGCTTTGTTATTTACACTAAGTGTATACTCACAAGATATACTCATATCTGATGTTAAGAACTCTATAAAGCTAGGAGTGCTAGCTGGTAACAGAAAGATAGAGTTTGGTGTCAAGAACATTATAGAGGAGATAGTACAGGAGAAGGGATACAGTATAAATCCTTTGTCAAAAAATATTATCTTCGCGGAGTTGATTTATATGGATGTATTGAAAACTCAAAGCAATTTATCAATATTCCATAAAGACAACACAGATGTGGTTATTAGAATAAGGGGGTATATGATTAAGGACGGTAAAAAGTCTAAAGAAATTATATCTGAGGGTTCAGCATCTGAGGTGTCAACTTCAACGCTTATCATTGGCAACGATGGTAAATTCAACCAACAAAACCTAAGCACGGCAATTAAAAAAACTTGCTATGAATTGTTGGAAAAACTTACTCCTTAGTCTATTATTGCTGACATCTGTTAGCGCGTTCTCACAAATAAAATTTAGAAGTATCTCTACCGTAGGTGGAGCATCTCTAAATAGAGGCACTGAATTTGAGTATATTGTGCAAGCCAATGGCAACAGCAATAATACTACAAAACAATTACTATTTGATATTCAATATGATTTAACCAACTTTGAGCTAGTATCTGTTAACCATACGGGTACTGGCGGCAATGGTGGTATCCTGCCTCAGAACAGCAACATAAATATTTCGTACTACGATTACAATGGCTACTCTTTTGTAACTAATACATCTGGGTCAACAGCTAACAATACTACTAATGGTACTACCAATTATCAGTACTGTAATTACATATACAACCAAAATCTTTCTAGCAGTATTTTAAGAATTACGCTTACTTGGGCTGGTACTACTGCTATGCCTTACAGCAGTTACGATAGAATGATTGTGGTAAAGTTTAGACTAAAAGCAGCGAGTACAGCCTTTACGTTTAATCCTATAAAATTAAACTTTGTAGCTGGCTGGACATCTGCTGGGCAGTTTGATAATACTATTATGGAGACGCCATTATCAACAACTGTTGTAATGAATCAGAACTATGGCAAGTATGTAACAGCCAAGGTAGACGTCAATTCTAATTTGTATAATATATCTGCATTAAAAGTCTTGTTCTTAGATACAGCTACAAAGACAGGGCAACTATTTAATGTAAGCTCTGCAGGGGTTGTAGACATCAATCAATCTTTATTATCAGCTAATAAGGTGTATGATGTTTCTGTTATGTATAATATGGATAAGAAGTATGATATTTATAATAGTGCAATCACTATATCAGACTTTACATCAGCTCAAAAAGAGTTTACACAAAATGGATTAGGTTTATCTGGAGACTTTGGTAATGTATTAAATACAGGACAGTCTCTTTATGCTTCTGATATTAATGGTAACCAACAAATAGATGCTGGAGACTTGCCTCCATTGTTAGCACAGGTGGCAGCGATAGATACTTTGTTTAAATTACCATCAACATATTCTTTTGGTAGTGGTGGATATATGAGTATGCCTACTTGGGCAAGTACAGAGATTACTACAATAGGTGGGGAAGTTGAGTGGTGTTATGTTAGTCCTAATGGATATGCAACAGATATCAGTAGATTATATGTTGATATGAGAAAGATACCAACTGGTGCTAGCGCCAATCAATACAACAGTATTCAGCTGTTTGATGTTTACACGGGGCCTATTGAGTATGTAAGTGAGGATGGCACTTGGGCTATATATAAAGTACCTTCTAGTTTATCTAAATTAGGTGATGGCACTTCTACCTACACTGCGTACACTAGACAAAATGGTGGAGACTATTCTTTGAGAGCAGAGTTTAGTTTTAACAAATCAGTTAACTCATCTTGGTCTTCTATAAGTAAGACTAACTGGAAAACTATTACAGACCCTGGCGTATACTTTAAGACGGGAACGCTAGGAACAAATGCTATATTAGATTTAAAGTATCTATTACAAGGAGATGTAAACCGTTCTCATTCATCACAAGTTATAACAGCATCTGCTGGAGCAAGCACTATTCAATCAAATGCATTACCTAGTCTTAAAATGAATGTGGCATTTAATGAGTCTGCAGGCACGGGCCCTTATATAAATACTTTATATGCAGCTAAGTTTATTGATGTCAATCTTACGAATATGACAGTTGTCTCTAACAGCATTGAGATTCCTGTGTCTATTGACACAAAGGGCAATAAGGTTAGTGGATTGCAATTAGAGTTTAACTATGACGCTACTAAGATTAAGTTTGATGAGATGGCAACAGCTGTTCCTAATGGGTGGTACATCTTCGCTAATACAAGACAAGGGGTTGTAAAGTTTGGAGCGCTAGACCAAAACAAACAGGAGACGATAACAGGAGTTAGTATTCCGTTTAAACTTAAGTTTAGCACTATTGGGGAGGGTGTAGATGTTATAACATCAATCAAGGTCTCTCCTACTATGGATGCTAGTGATGCTAATGGTAGCCAGCTAGGAATAAATTTAAACACAACACAAATTAAGTTAACGGGTTATAATAATTTTTAATATGAAAAAATTCACAATTTATGTTTTTGCATTACTTTCTTGTACGAAGACTGACATACCGCAGCCACAAGTTATTGACCTTGGTGTTAAATCTACATCAACCAATATTAAATCTATTGCCGTTCTTGGCAATACGGTAACAGCTGAATTTGAGACTACTGTAGGCGCTAAGTATATTATACAGATAGTTCCTTTCGGTAAGGATGAGCCTGTCAAAAAAGAGGGTTTTACGGCCTTAGAACCAATTACTAAAAAGACATTAAATTTGTCCGACTTAAGTAAGAAAGATTACGACCTTATCTTTATGGATATTAATGGTAAGGAAACAAAATACCCGATAATTATAAAATAAACAAATATGTCAGAAGAACAAGAATCAACAGGCTCTAGTCTAAAAAAAACAATATTAGGTACTATAGCTACAGTTGTAACTGCAGGTGGTGCTTGGTTAGCTTCAACTTTGTTTGGTGGTGGAAGCGATGAGAAACCACAGCCAGTTCAAGCGGCTCCTGTAATTAACATTACAAATTCTAATCAGCAGTCTCAAGCTGTTGGAGGTAATACTTATATTATAAATAAAAAAGCTGCGGATTCAGCTAAACCAGCTCCTAAGAAAAAAGAGGCGGATGAGTTTAAAGAAAAACCAGCAGCTTGGTAATGGCAAACGCAAAACCTAAGAAACGAGCAATGAGAAGTGTACGCTCTGGCGTTAAGAAGGCTCAGTTGATTAAAAGCAATCAAGAGGCGGTATATAATGTGTGGACAATTCTAAATTGCCAACAAGCATTATTAGTGTCAAAATGAACTATAAATAATGGATATCAGTCAGAAAACGCATTTTTTGACTTATAAACCATAATTAAATGATTGATAAATGAAACTATACGTAATTATATTGTGTTTACTATTTACTGTTTATGGTGAAGCTCAGATAGCAACCACTAAGACAGAAAATTATAAGGCATCATTTGAGACTAAGATTGACATATCTCAATTTATGGATTACGATGGCCCTCAGATTCCGATACAAATATTAAAATGCGGTATATCCGACGAAATATATGAACAATATCCAGAACTTAAAGAAAAAAGAGTGGGCCTTGGGGTTGCAAACATTACGCTTGAGTACCTTGAGAATCTCAACAGATTCACTTTTACAGAAGACAAGACAGAAATTAAAAACCGTATGGTTAAACAATTCCAAGCCTCGCAAGCAGGAATTTCTCAAGATAAGTTGGACGGAAGAGGAAAGATTAGACTAGCACACTACTTCGTAGAGATTGAGTGCTACGATTATTCTATATCAGAGGACGAGGAGATTAGAGTGAAGGATGGTATTAAGGAGACTGTTGTTACTAGAATAGGATTACAAGTAAGATTCACAAATGCCGAGACGGGCGAAATTATAGCGGCCTCTGGACTAGGGGAAGCAAAGACCACTAGGGAGGCAAGCCTCTTAACTACCGAGAATTTATCGGAAGTTAAATTTAACCAATCAACCATAGGAACAGCCACAAAGAAAGCACTAGATATTGCGTGTGCTCGCATCCTATCCAGAATGGTTAAAAAGAATGTATTTACAAAATAAGTTTATTTTCTCTCTACTATTGGTAGTATTACTACCTGTATTGTCGTACTCTCAAATACTTACGAATACTTTCGTAGACCCTTGCAGCAAAAAGGTAACGGTCTTTATAGTACCACTGCAGGGGACTACGATTGTTTTTATGGGTAAGGCTAAGTTCTTTACAGCTACGGATGTACGTAATGGTTCATTTACTTCTTGGATAAACCAAGTCTATGCAGAGTATTCTGCTCCTTGCGCTATCTCTCAGTTAACTCAACAAGTAACTCAACAGACTGTAACAGCTAGTGTGTCAGCGGCTGTCAGTAGTGCTGCAACTGCTGCGGCTAGTTCAGCATCATCAGCTGCTAGTAGTGTCGCTGCCAGTGCGGCCTCTAGTGTAAGTGTTCCAGTGAGTGCTCCAGCTCCTACGCCAGCTGCGCCATCTTCTAGCGCACCAGCACCCGCTCAAAGCGAGGGTGGTTCTTCTCCTAGCTCGTCTAAAAGCGAGTCTAGTTCTTCTGAAAGCAAGTCGGAAGCAAGCAGCGATTCCAAGAGCGAAGACTCCAAGTCCGAAAGCAAATCCGAAGAAAAGAAGGAAGAGAAAAAAGAAAGTAAGAAGGAGGAAAAAAAGAAAGCTAGTGCAAAGGCTGTGCAGACGCCTCTTATATTTTCTTCTGATTTTAGTGGGGTGCAGCAAGTTCAAGGTGACTTTAATTTAATGGGCAATTTAGGCGTTTCTAGGGCCTCTATGGCTGGCGATGTATCTTATGGCTCAACGCTAACCATCTTCTCAAATTTAAGGCAATTTGCCCTATCTACGCGCTATTCTAAGATGGACATCAAGAACGGCAATTTGTGTGGTATTGCAACAGGCTCTTACACAGTAGCTTACAATAAAGGGGACTTACTACACATTGGGGGATATTCGTATGTTATGATGAAAAATTCATATATATACGGGTATGCCTTAAGCCTTATTAACACATCTATACCATTTGAGGCTACCAATCAGCAGTTCTGGACGACCTCTATAGTGCTGTTTGGTATGAAACCTATTACCTACAGCAAAAGATTGGGCATCACCCCAGAGTTATTCATTATGTCTAGCCCTGTATCGTACTCGTCAAAGTCAAGGGATTTATCAGCCGTGAGCCAATTAAGCTACATTATCGGCTCATCTTTTGATATATCTATAACTAAGAGGTTCAGACTCAGTACAAACATTAAATATATGGGGCCCGTGCATACAATAGGGCTGTTAGTAGGTACTAAATTTAATTTGTAACCAATTTGTTAAATAGATAGGGTGTAATATGTAAAATGTTGTAACAGAATTAGGGCAGATATGTCACTGATTTATATGGATTTGTAACAAAATTTGTTAATTGTTGGTAGTCATACTACGCAAGTGTTCACATTTTTAAACCTTTCACGGGTTCGTGAACATCACAAATTGTGTAACATTAATACACTTGTTCGTACGATAAAGTGTCATTAAAGTAACATATAGATATTGTTATGTTACTTTTAAGGGACTTTATGAGCAATAGGGTATAAGAAATATCTTTCGTAAATTTGTAATATGAAAATAGTAAAACTTATAGCATTGGTGATAGTTGGAGCGCTTGCTTTAAATTTCATCGTTAACGGATTTCACAACCCATTGGCTCCCAACATCAAGTATGTTAATGGTAAGCCTTACGAAGTTATCAAGCACGATATTGATACTGTTGATATTGTAAAGACTAAGGTGGTTACAAAACAAGGTAAGGACATCTTCCACGATACGACAATCTTCGTACAGATTCCTATGAACATAGATACTATGGAGATTATTAAAGCATACTTTGCCAAGAATGTTTACAAGGATACCTTGCATTTACCAGACAGCTTAGGATTTGTAGCTGTTCAAGATACCATCAGCGAGAATAAGATTCAAGCTAGAAAGTATACAGCTAGTGTAAAGCAAAGGACAATAAAGGAGACGACTATAGTAAAAGAGTTACCTAAGACTAAAATATTTTGGGGTATAGGTATGGGCTTTGATAAAATCAATTTTGTCAACCACGTAGGAGCCAACTTGCTCATCAATACAAAGTGTGATAAACTATATAACTTTGGGGTAGGTGTTGACATTAATAAAACACCATTTCTTAACGCGTCCATATATTGGAAAATTAAATAATATAATATGAAAAATTTCTTACTTAGAATGTTCAGCGACAAGTCTGACATAAATCAAAAGGCTGTATTAGGATTAGTAGCATTTTTATTAATGGCTATCTATGCTATTACAGATGTGGTTACAGGAGCAATGGGAATTACTTTTGTAATTGAACCTATTGTATTTAACGGACTTATGTACACAGCATTGACTATGTGTGGTATTACAGGCGTAGAGGCTGTATTTGGTAACAAGAATATAAAAGATAAAGAATGAATTTAGAAGCGTTAAAGGGGCATATTCCAGATACGGTTATAGCACAGATTCCAGCTGTATCTGAAAAGTTTGGCGTCAATACTCCATTACGTTTATCTCATTTTTTAGCACAGACAGGACACGAGAGTGGTGGATTCAAAGCTGTGTCAGAGAACTTAAATTATGGTGCTGCTGGTTTACAAAGTATTTTTAAGAAATATTTTACACCAGAGAGTGCTAAAGAGTATGAAAGAAAGCCAGAAAAGATTGCTAATATTGTATATGCTAATCGTATGGGTAACGGCCCTCAAGCATCTGGTGAGGGATATAAGTTTAGAGGTCGTGGTTACATTCAGTTAACGGGTAAAGATAACTACTCAGCCTTTGATAAGACAGTTGAAGATGACATCTTAGCTAACCCAGACTTAATAGCAACAAAGTATCCTTTACTATCTGCTGCTTGGTTTTGGAGTAAGAATAAGTTAAATGAGGTTGCAGATGGTGGTGCAACAGACGAGACAGTAACAAAGGTTACTAAGAAAGTAAACGGGGGAACAATCGGATTAGAGGATAGAATAAAACATTTTAAAGAATATTATCAATTATTATCATAATGGCAAGAAGCATCTTTTTATTATTTGGGTTTATTTTAATTTTATGTGGGCTTATACTAGCAGTAAATGCTTACGAATTAAAAGAACAAGAGAAGAAAATAAATACTTTAACTAAGCAAGTAGACTCATTAACAGCTGAATTAGATTCAACTAAGATGAGTATTTACTACAAATAACAAATTATTTATATGAATAATAAACCATCAGAACAGCCTAGTAATATAGCTATATCATCCGTCTCTTTAGACGTAATTAAAAACATCTGTGTAAATGCCTAAGAATTCAATGGCAGGGAAACACCCTAGCTACTTAAAATTAAATTGGAGTCCATCATCTATCGCTCGTAAAAAAGCGTATGATACAAAGTATGCTTCAACTGATAAACAAAAGAAGTATAGAGTTGCTCTAAACAAAGCTAATCGTAAGGCGGGAACTTATGGTAATGGGGATGGTAAGGATATGTCTCACACTAAGAAGGGTAAGATGGTAAAAGAAAGTGAATCTACTAACAGAGGTAGGAATGGTCAGAATGGTAAATCAACTAAAAAATAAAACATAAGATAAAGTATATATATTTGCACAATAATTAATAAAAAGAGATGGACAATTTTAAGATTTCGGATGAGGTAGGCATACCAAGCACACTAGGCGCAATAATTTTAAATCTTATGAGCATTTTTAGCATTTCTAGCATTAATATGTTACTTACATTAGGTATATCTACCTTGTCAATTATCTATCTTATAATTGGTATCTCTATTAAACTTAGAGAACTTAAAAAACTTAAGAAGGAAAATTCTAAGCCTTCTTAGTTTTTGATGTGTAATCCATCTTAGCTGTATCGTACTTATATATAAT
>Ga0255072_1000215_pt1 | contig 13030 bp, 16 predicted proteins | sample Colum_Yuk_RepA_8_FD_188461 | JGI IMG/M metagenome (GOLD analysis project Ga0255072, IMG submission 188461) | Freshwater microbial communities from Columbia River, Oregon, United States - Colum_Yuk_RepA_8h | ecosystem: Environmental > Aquatic > Freshwater > River | place: USA: Oregon | collected...
TCCCGGACCTCTGCATTAAGAGGTAGGGACAGCACCACGTGCTGTCCTAGTTGCCTTTAGGTAGGGACGCGTCGGCGTACGCGTCCGCCTGCCTCTAGGCAGGGTCGAGCGGCCCGCTCGACCTCTCGGCTGACCGGGCCGGTCAGCCCTACCTATCGCTGCCGGAATCCCTCCCAACCAAACCTTGTGCCTACGGCCTTGGGTGATACTTCTACCCGCTCGCCTTGAAAACCACGCTCATCCTTTTCTCCGCCGGTTCCTTCTTGGGCTATGGCTTGGGCTGTTTCTTCTCGGCTTACCTCCAAGCGGAATTCCGACGCTATCGGCTGGAAGCCCAGTGCCGGCTCGTCGGGGCTCTCCAGTGCGCGGCTGCCGTCGGCCTGATCGCCGGCCTCTTCCTTCCTTGGATCGGCCAAGCCGCTGCTGGCGGACTGGCCTTGATGATGCTGGTCGCCCTGGGAGTGCGTGTCCGCATCAAGGATACCGTACTGCAGATGCTGCCGGCGGCCGGCTACCTGGCGCTCAACGCATACCTCTGCGTCGCAGGCTTCTGAAGCCGGGTCAGAGCAGGATGATGCCGACGCACATCGCCAGCACGGCGAGCGACGGGACCGACTTGATCGCCGGATCCTTGACCTTCAGGTGCATGGCGAAGGCCACCAGCATGATGAGTCCCAAGGCCATCGCCGCAGGTTTGCCCAAGAAGGAGAACTGCAAGGAAGCGAGGAGGGCCGTCGCCAAAAGGACCTTCGTCACGCCGATCACGGGGAAGACCCAGGCCGGGAGACCATACACCGCGAACTCCTCGCGCAAAGTCTGCGCGGCCTGACCGCGATAAGCGGTCTTCCGGTCGCGTCGCAGCACCCAGACGTTCAGGATACCCAACGAGACGATGAGGGTGAGCGCGACGAGGAGATAGTTCATGGAAGATCGCCGACGCGGCCGCCGACATGCCCATTAGACGCCAGCCTCCCGCCCTTCACCACCTTAATCGCCAACATAGGCAGGCTCGGAAAGCCCCGCCCTACCTTAAGGTGCCCCGTGCCCCCATGTCACCACGCCCACGTGTCCCCGGCGATAGCTATGCTTTCGCCTCATCCTCCGGATTGGGCTCCACGATCACGACGCGGCAATTCCACTTCAACGCGACAAGGGCGCGCTGGAGCGCGGCGAGGGTCGCGTAGTCCGGCGCCGTCGCCGCGACATACGTGTCGTTGCCAGGGCAGGATCCGTCGTAGAAATCGATGCCGCCGACCTCGGCGTAGTCACTCGCGTCGACCGCGTCTTCCTTCTCGTCGAGGGTCGAGAAAAGCCCTTGCAGATAAGGCACGGCCTGCGCGCCTGGGCAGCTACGCCGGTACCAGTCGAATTCGTGTTCTTCGCGTCGGCGCTCCCGGTCGGAGGAGTGTTCGCTCTCCCATTCGTCGCGGGCTTCATCGATACGGGCCTCGAAGTCCTCGTCGGACTCATCCTCGTCTTGCTCGAATTCACTGGAGTCGAATTCCTCTTCATCGTCGTCGTCGAGGTCAGGCACTTCGTCGTAGATCGTCCCATTGAGGCAAAGCTCGAAGTAGCCTTCCGAATCATTCCAGAAGGCCCGGAGCTGGTCGCCCTCTCCGGAGACCTTCTCGCCGGGCAGGGCCGGGAGAATCTTGCCGCCGGAGGCGGCCTTGGTCTCATCGACCAGTTTGAACCAGTCGGCGGTGAAAAGGGCGATGCCGCCCAGGGTGAGGGTCTTCAAGAAGTCGCGTCGGTCGGAACTCATAGTAGAGTCATTCTACTATACCCTCCTAGCCTGTCTAGGGGACCTGCTGTCATAGAGTGGCATACGGAAACCTAGGTATGGGCGGTTGGCGGGGGGCGGCTGGGAGCACCGCTTGAAATCACCGAGGTTTTGCCTGAGAGCCGCGACCCGCCGGCCTAGCTGCCTTTGGTCTCGAAAAAAACCGGTGAGCCGCTTCCCTGTCGGGATGGAACTCAAGGCGCTTCCCATCACGCTTCTGCCTGCGCGCAAGACCCTGTGGAAGCACCTGATCGTGATGAGTCTGGTCGCCGGCATGGGGGCATCCTCCGTTTATTGGGGATTCGCGTCTGTCGCCGGCTGGGGGCTATTGGCGATCGGCGGCATACTGATGCCGATCGCCATCGTCCAGCTCCTGCCAGGGGCCGCTTCGCTCACCTTGGATGAGGACGGCTTCCACGTCATGGGGCTGTATCGTCGGACGTCTTATCGCTGGGAAGAAATCGAAGGGTTCGGCGTCTACCAAGCCAATGGCCAGAAGAAGATGGTCGGCTTCAACTTCCTGGAAGGCTCGCGGCCGAAGTCTTTCCTGATGAACATGTCGCGAAGCAAAATCGGCTATGAGGCCGGGATTGGCGACATCTACAGCCCCGACCCCGACGGGCTGGCCGAGATGATGAACGCCTATCTTCTCCAGCAGACCGAGGACGCTGTGTCCTAGCAGGGTGGGCTCTCCGAGCCGTCCGCCCTGCCCTATGTCGTGACGCGGTCCCGGCCCTACCTGAAGATCAGCTGAACACTTTATCGATCAGGGCACGGATCTCGGATTTCGGCAGCGGGCCGCGGGGCGAGGTGACGATCGACGTGAACTCGGAACCATCGAAGGTCTCCTCCTTCTTCACGGCGCGGAAATAGGCCTCGAGCAGTCGCCGCCAGACTTCGGGCTCGGTGAAATTGCCTCGCGGCGTCCAGGCGACCGCGCCGGCGGCTTCCATGTCCCACTCGGTCTCCTTCCAGATGACGAAGTATTCCTCCTCCAACTCCAGCCCCACCATGAAGTTCGTCTCTTCGGCATGTCCCGGCCCGAGCTGCAGCTCGCAGCTGAACAGCCGGCGCACCTTGCCCGGCGTGAGGCCCGCGCCCTCGCCCGTCACGTAAGTTTCGATCGGTCGGAATTGCTTCATAACAGTGGGTGTGCCCGAAAGCGGAATTTTGTCTAGGGGGCCCGGATGGTCATCGAGTAACAGGCCGACGTGCCGGAGTTGACGATGAAGCGAATGGTGCCGAGCTGGTCCATCATCTCGACGAGCCTTCTCGAGGGGGTTTCGAGGCAAGGACCCTCTTTCTGATAGGCGCAAAGCTTCTGGTAATCCGTGTAGGCGAGCAGGGCGTAAGAACCATCCACCAATTTCTCCCGGCATTGGAAGAGGAGCATCTTGTTGCCGGGGTCGGGCTGCGGAGCCGTCGGGTCGTTCTCGTCGGCATAGTCGCCCAGTACGAACAAGCGGGTCTCTCCATCGATAAGCTCCCGCATCAGCAGGTGATCGACGTGCTGCGTATCGCAACGGTAGGCGAACTCCACGAGCAGGGACAGCCGCGTCGGCGGCGTCTCCTTTTCGCCGTACGGCACGTGCGGCAGGGGCTTCGCTTCCCGGAAGGACGCCGACGGATCGAGCGACTCACCCGCCTCGCAGCGGGCATAGATCTGGGCGCCCCGGCGAGCGGTCAGGTCGAGATTCTCGGCGGACATTTCCTTCACCAGCGGGTCGACACGATCAAGCGCCGTCCGGTAACCGTAAGCGGCCGCGACCAACATCCACGCGCAGGTCTCGACCGGGTTCTTGGGGATTTCGTCCGAGTCGTCGAACAGATCGCCGACATTGAAGAGGGCCTCCGGCTCGCGCTTGGCGGCGCCAGCCAGGTACCACTTCAGCGCCAGGCGGTGGTTCTTCGGGACGCCCTCGCCGTAGTAGTAACGCACGCCCATGCTCGACTGGGCGTGGGCATGGCCGAGGTCGGCGGCGCGCAGGAGCCAGTCGACCGCCCGGGGCAAATCCTGCGGGACCTCGCGGCCCTTACGGTAACGCAACGCCAGATGATACATCGCGTCCGGATCGCCCGCCTCGGCGCCGACCTGTAGTTCGGGCACCTTGGCCTCGTACCACTTATTATCCATCCGCCGAACCTAGCCGGGGCCATGAGTCTAATCAATATGCTTATATAAGAATCTGGATGGAGGGCTGTATGGATGACTGAGAAGAGGTCTGCGTGGAGGACTGAATGGACAATCCCGCCACCTGCCACCCGGAGCTGCCACCCGCCACCCGAAGCGACTGCCTCCACCTTTGCACTTTTGCACGCGGCTCCGCCGCAGTTGCATCTTTGCACTGCCTCTCCCTCCGGCCTACGTGCCCTCGAGTCCTCTATTCGTGTCCCCGTGTCACCGTGCCCACGTGTCCCATCGCGCGCTAGCGCGCTCTGATCAACCGAGCCTCTGAGCCTCCGTGCCTCTCATTTGCCACCTCCGGCCATTTGCCCCTTCCCCCTTTCCGCCTTAGGTTCCTCCACATGCCCAAGCCCGACAAGAATGACATCGATCGACTCAGTCGCGGCGAGTCGACGCGCGGCAAGATCGGCAACCGTGGCGTCGGACATCGTCTGACCCAGAAAGAGCGGATCCTCTTCGAAGCGGCCAAGCGCCAAGGCTTCCTGAAAATACCCGTGAGCGGCATCCGGAAGAACGTCATCAATATCTATCGCCTCTGGTGCCAGGCCTCCGAGCGCGAGTTCGTCACCCGCTAGGCATAATGGGGTCAGACCCCATTACTAATTATTGCTCAGCGGCCAGACATCTCCGCCCGACGCATGGGCATGGCGTCGATCAAGGCGAAGAGCGTAGGGACATCGACCGGCTCGCCACGATCGAGCTTCACTCCGCCGTCCTTACCCACCAAGCGGACCCGGAAGGCTTTCGCCGTCTGGGTCAGGATCTCCACGTGCCTTTCCTGCAAGCCCGCTGAGGCCGCCGCCAACGCCGCGCTTTGTCGCCGATACTCGTCCGCGTCCCGCGAGGGCGTGTCGATGACCAAGACGCGGTGTCGCCACTGGTGCGCCGACAGATCGGGGAGCGCCGTTTCCGGCGAGGTCAAGCCACCCGCGCAGCCCTCGGCCAGATAGGCCGCCAGCCCGGCGCAGCTTAAGGTCAACACGCTCTTCATACACCCTATGTTATCCATCCGCGGGTCGTTGCAAACCGTGGGCTGATTACGTCACGGATCAGGCGGACGGTGGACGGATCCAGCCGGCCAGACGCACTCTTTCGACCAAGACCATGTGCGGGACGGTCAGCGCTGCCAGGCCCACGAAGACGATCTGGACCACGCGGGCGTCGAGCGGGGCGTCCTGCAGGAAATACCAGGCCGCCGCCGACCCCAGCCCCACCCCGATCATGGGCAACAAGGCGACCAAGCCGAGGAAGCGCCAGGAATCTCGGCCGGAATAGCGGAACGCGCGGAGGATGTGGCGCGCGCCGTGCATGCCGCAGAAGAACAAAGTGAAGGCGAGCAAGGGCGGCGCTACGAAGGCAAGCACGCCGACGGCCGCGAGTTCGAACGCGGTGAGGCGATCGCGTACGCTGCGTTCGCCGATCGCCACGATGAGCCCCAACGCCCACGGCCAGACGAGCCAGCCCAGGACGGGCATGATGGCGCCGGCCGCTTCCGGCCCGACAAGCTGGCCGAATAAGCCGCTCATCTCGGCCTGATGTCGTCCAGCCGGTAAGACCAGCACGGCGCCCCCATAAAGGATCCGCGAGATCCATGGCGTCCCTTCCGCGGGGTCGCCGGAAAAATGCGCGACCGAGATCAGCAGGAAGCCGACCAAGAAGGCCGTGGGCGCCCATGCCCACGCGGCGACCACCAGGCCGGCGAGCACGAGATAGCCGACCGTGAAGCGCGTCCAATCCCACGCGGTCCGCAGACCGTAAAGACGCTGCGCGAAAAGCGTGTCCATCGCGCCATGCGGGACGCCAAGGACGAGGATCAGCGCGGCGAGCACGATGAGTTCGAGCTGCGGCGGGCAGCGGCCCAACGCGCCGGCAGCCGCCGCCGCCAAGCAAGCGACGCACCCGAAGATCAGGCCTTGGCGACGCTCGGCGTTCATGGGCGTACCACGCCGGGGGCGGGTCGGAAAAGTTCGCGGAGAAACGGCCCCGGCGGCAAGGCGGCGATGATGGCGAGGTCGTCGAGCCAGGTGCCTTGGTCGCTCATGAAGCGGGCGATCCTCGCCGGCGCGACTTGACGGAACATGGCGAGGAAGAGCGTCGGCGCCAACTCCGGTCGCCGCCGGAGTACCTGCAGGAAGAGCGCGTCCATCCGGCGGAGGATCCATCCGTCCGGCGCATGCGCCCGCGGGCCGCGCCCTTCGACCAGACTCTGCGCGCACCTCTCCGCCCAACGTTGGATGCGCTGGAAGGCATAGCCGCTGCTCGCCCGCGCGCCGCCCGCCATCAGGCCGGCCCGGACGAAAGTCGCATCCGCCGAGGGCTTCGGCGTCGGCAGTCCCATCGGGAGGATGCCATGCTCCTCGCGCCGGACTCGATATTCCCGGCCGCCGAGCCGCTGCCCGATGAAGCGAGTGAGCTCCGCCCGGAATACGTCCGGTCCGATCGGCGCCGGCGCGAAGGCGGTGACTTCCAGCAAAGCCCGCGTGGGCGAAAGCGGGAGCAGATAATGGAAAAGGATCTGCCCCGCCTCGCCTTCCGTGAAATGCATGATCTCCGCGACGGTCGGATCGAAGACCGGCCCGGCGCATTCGATTTCCGCGCCGAGGAATGATTGCCACAAAACCGCGGCCCCTTCGGTGGGTGCTACCGGCGGCCGGGTGTCGACGACCCAACGGGCGCGCCGGACTCCGGCCGAGGTCGCGACCTCCCATTGCCCGTCGACCTTGCGCGGTTCGCCCTGGACACTGACGCCCAAGTTCAGGCTCACGCGTTCCGACCGGGCGATGAGCTCGCTGCTCTCCTGATAGAATCCGCCCGAAGGCAGGAGCGCGTAAGGAAATTCCGCGCAGTCCACGAGCACGCGCTCCGTGGAGGAAGCGAGGGACACTTTCGCCCAGCGACGCTTCACCAGGTGCGGCAGTTGGGCGGTAGGCTGCATCCAGAAGCACCAAGTCCGGTCATCGGCGTAAGCCGCCCGACTCTCGAGTACCACGGTGCGCGGAGCCGTCGCGCCCTGTTCGGCCAGCCTACGCGCCAGGCTGAGTCCGGCGGCGCCTCCGCCTAAGATAAGAAGGTCAGTCTCCATGACGCGCGGTGATACCTGGCAGCCCGATCAGGGCCTGATGCAGCGAGACGGAATGAACCTGAGGGCGAGACCAGAACGCGCCGCGGAGCGGCTGCGTCGTCAGGGCGGCGAGGGTGATCGTCGCCTTCCGCCAGTCGGGCACGAAAGCGCGTCCCTCCCAATAGGCGTGCTCGGCCGCGGCCAGGCGATGGCCGATCGCGCGATAGACGCGGCCTGCGACGAGGATGCCGGCGCGCGCCCGCACGGGCAGGAACGGCAAGCCGGCTTCGCCGCTGGCGTAATAAGTTTCCGCCAAGGCGAGGAGTCGCGCCACCGCGGCGCGGACCTTCGGGCGCAAAGCCGGCGCTGGATCGATGAGCTCAGCCGGCGCGACGTCGCCGACGAGGCTAGCGGGGAGATAGCGCCGCCCCATCCGGGCGTCATCGGCGACGTCGCGGCAGAGGTTGGTCAGCTGCATGGCGATACCGAGATCGACGGCGTGGGCCGCCGCCGACGGCTCGGGCGCGTCGAGGACACGGCACATCATCAGGCCGACGGTGCCCGCCGCCCGGTAGCAATAACGCAGGAGCTCGGCTTCATCCGCCACGCGCACGGTCTCGGCATCGGACGCCATGCCCGCGATGAGCTCACGCACGACCCCGGGCTCGATGCCGCATTCGCGCATGAGAGCCAGCCCGTCGCGTAAGATGGGATCATCCGTTTGTCCGTCGGCGATGGCACGGTCCGCCGCGGCCAGCGCCAGCCGGGCCTGTTCAGGTGAAGCCGCTTCGTCGACCAAGTCATCGAGCCGACGACAAAAAGCATAGAGCCTGGTCGCGCGATCGGCGTGCGTCGGTCCGAGCAACCGGCGAGCCCAGTGGAAGCTCCGTCCCTGACGGGCCAAGGTCGCCTCCGCCGCGGCCGACGGGACATGCGCGGCGGTCTGGCTCATGAGGCGGCCGGGATGAGGGCGTCGATGACCTTGGCGGAACAGAGCACGCCCGGGACACCGGCGCCGGGGTGCGTGCCCGCGCCGACCAAGTAGAGGTTCCGGACCGATTCGGATTTATTGTGGAAGCGGAACCAGGCGGACTGACGGAAGATCGGCGCGACGGAAAAACCCGCGCCATGCACGCTGCGGTATTCGTCCCGGAAATCCTCGGGGGTCTTATAGAAGTCGGCCGTGATCGCCGCCTTCAGCCCGGGCAGCATCGTGCGTTCCAAGGCGTCGACGATCCGATCGCGCAGGCGCGGGCCTTCGGTGGCCCAATCGATGTCGGCCTGGAGGTTCGGCACGGGGCAGAGCACGTAGAAACTGTCCTGGCCTGCCGGGGCGAAACTTGGATCCGTGGCGGTCGGCCGATGGACATAGAGCGAGAAGTCTTCGGCAAGCTTCTGGCGGTGGAAGATGTCCTCGAGCAGTTCCCGATAGCGCTCGCCCATCCAGATCGTGTGGTGCGCGACGTCGGGATACGTCCGCTTGGTGCCGAAATACATCACGAACAGGCCCATCGAATAATGGGCCTGCGACAGCTTCACGCGCGTGGCGAGGGCCTGCTCGGCACGCGGCACCAGGTCGCGGTAAAGATGGGCCGCATCGGCGTCCGAGACGACGATGTCGGCGTCCACGACGGTCCCGTCGGCGAGCACGACGCCACGGGCGACGCCCTGCTCGATGCGGACACGCTCGACGGTCGTGCTCAGGCGCAAGGCGATTCCCTGCCGTTCCATCAGGTCTCCGAGCGCCCGGGTGACGGCCCCGGTGCCGCCCATGGCGAAGTGCACCCCATGCGCGCGCTCCAGGAAGTGGATCAGCCCATAGATGCTGGTGGTGTCGAACGGATTACCGCCCACGAGCAGGGGCTGGATGGAGAATGCCCGGCGAAGCTTGTCGCTGACCAGATGACGCGAGACCATCTGCCAGACGGTCTCGTAGTTGCGTAGGCCGAGCAGGTGCGGCACCTGCCGCAGCATCGTGCCCAGGCGATGGAAGGGCTGGGCCGAGAGCTGGGTGAATCCGATGTCGTAGATCCGGCGGCTGTGCTCGAGCAAAGCGAGGTACCCGGCGCGATCGCGCGGCTCGATGCGCTCGATCTCGGCGAGCGTGGCCTCCAAGGTGCCGCCGTAGTCGAAGGTATCCCCGTCGGCGAATTGGAAGCGATACCACGGCGTCAGCGGGACCAGCTTGACGTGATCGGCGAAGCGTTCGCCGAAGAGCGCGAACAGTTCTTCGAACAGGAAAGGCGCCGTGATGACCGTCGGGCCGGCGTCGTGCCGGAAGCCCTCGCGCTCATAGACCTGGGCGCGTCCGCCCAAGGCCGCGCAGCGGTCGATGAGGGTCACGGCATAGCCTTTGGCGCGTAGCCGCAAGGCGGCGGCGATGCCGCCGAATCCCGCGCCGATGACGATGGCTTTCACGCCTCCGACTTAAACGGACTTCACCCGCTTAACGAGCGCGAAGGCGAATTCGGTCAGCAACGACCCCGCCTTGTTCGGCAAAGCGTCCGCGTGCCCGATGGCCGCTTCGAGATGTCCCCGCGCCAGCTGCCGGGCTTGGTCGGCGGCGAGTTCAGGCGAGCGACCCGCGGCGAGGAGCAGGACGATATTCAAGCTGTGCTGGGCGGCGTCGCCCTGCACGTCTTCGAGGTCGTCGACCATCTGGTAACCGATACCGAAAGCATGGGCGGCGGCGCGGATGCGCGGCAGCCACGATTCCTGACCCGCGGCCAGGAACGCGAGTTCGAGCGGGAGGCTCAGCAGGACGCCGGATTTGCCGACGACGATTTCTTCGTACCGAGCCACTTCGGCGAGGGCGCAGTCCTTGGTGGCCAGCTCCGAGCATTGGCCTTGGATCACTTGGGCCGTGCGGGCGTGAACGCAGCGCAGCAAGGCGGGCAGAGGAGCGGGGTCAGGGAGGTCGGCCAGGGCGCCATAGGCGGCCGAAAGCAGGAGGTCGCCGGTGCAGAGGGCGACGTCCGGACCGAAAGCGGCGCACACGGTCGGAAGACCGCGGCGGAGTTTCTCCTTATCCTGGAGGTCATCGTGGACCAACGAGGCGTTGTGGAGGAGTTCGACGCAGGCGGCGAGGCGGACCGCTTGGTCGCCGACGACACCGAGGGCCTCACAGGCATGCAAGGCCAGCCGGGCGCGCACTCTCTGGCCCCCGGCTTCGAGATGATAGCGGGCGGCGCGCAGCGTGGCGGGCTCGCCGGCGGACACGCCGGTCCCCGCCGCCACCCGGACAAGCCCAAGCATCAGACGTTCGACCTGGAGGAGGGCGGAGTCGGTGGTGGTGTTCATCAGGTGGGGTAAGTGACCGGGTGTGACCGTCTGGAAAGGGTCCGGGCCGAGGGGCCCGGAAGGTGGGGATACGAAAATCGGACAATGGAGCATGCGCCCCATTGTCCGATTCGTGAGGGGGCCTTAGTTCTTGTCGGACTCGCTGACGGCAGCGGCCCAGATGATGACGCCGAAGCCGATCTTATTGACCACGTCAGCGAGGTTGTAGACCACGTTGAGCATGACCGCGGAGTCCTCGGGCTTGCCACCGGTGAGGTAACCGAGGAAGTAGCCGATCGGGTAGATGGCCCAACCGAAGACGACGATGGTGCGCATCAGCTTGAAGGCCGACTGGACGGCAGGCGGAGCGGACTCGGCGCTGGTCTTGCTGGCTTCACCGGCGTAGATCTCGTAGATGATGTAGAACCAACCGGCCATGCTGACGATGAAGGCCGGCCAGGCGGCGACGGTGCCGGCTTCGCCGAGGTAACCGGCGATGAGCATCACCAGGGTGCCGATCATGAGGCGCCAGAACACGCCGCCCGAGACCTTGGTGACCGCGGAGAGGATGAGGTAGAACTCGACCATCAGGAGAGGCACGGTGATGAGCCAGTCGATGTAGCGGAAGACGGTCGGGGTGGAGCCGGTGGTCACCCAGACGTCGCGCATGTAGAAGTAGTGGGTCGCGGCCACGAGGGTCACGAGGCCGGAGACGGTCAACGAGGTCTTCCACTTCGCCTTGACGCGCTGCGTCTCGAGGAAGAAGAAGGCCGTCGCGGCGACCAGCGCCATCGAGATGACCCAGAAGGTCACGCCTACGAGGTCATCGGACTTCAGGTTGCCCTTGGCGGCGTCGGCAGCCAGCGCGGAGGTAGGGGTGAGAAGGCTAAGGGCCAGCAAGGCGCCAACTTTAGCCACGGCGGATTTTAGGTATGTAATCATGGGGGGGGTACGAGATGAAGAAATATGCGGATATTCAGACAACACAAACGGGGAATCGAGATTCCCTGATATTCTGCCGACCCGTAAATAAATTGTTAATACTACGATACGCCCAACTGTCCGATCTCAGACCAGATCATTCAGCTCGGAACCTGCCACCCGAGGCCCGAGGCGACTGCCTCCACTTTTGCACTTTTGCACGCGGCTTCTCCGCATTTGCACCTTTGCACATTCAGCGCCCCCTCATCTGACGGCCTACGCCGCCCCTATACTCTATACTCGATACTCTATACTCTCGTCGCCCTCACTGCCCGACATAGTCGAGGACGAGCACTTTTTCGAGTATGTCGGGCAAGAGGGCGACAAACTCCTGATGCGCCGGCTCGTGGAGATACTGCTTCTCGAGGGCTTCCTTCGAAGCGAAGGTCAGCGTGAAGATATGGGTGAAGCCTTGGTCGAGTCCTTCCGGGCTCACGTTCGTACCCCATTCGAAGGCCTGGATCGCCGGTAACTTGCCCGGAAGGGCCTTAAAGGCTTCGACCACCCCGCGGACTTTCTCCGCCGGCGCGTCGGCCTTGAACTGGAAGATCACGATATGGCGGTAAGAGCTCATCCCCCCAGCGAGTGTACCTTCCGTCCTCCGTCAACCCTAGGTAGGGATGCGATGACATCGCATCCGCTGTCTCTAGGTAGGGTCGGGACCGCGTCACGACATAGTTGTTCGCCGTAGGGCGAACCAAGGTAGGGGCACGATTTATCGTCCACTCCTGACATTGAAGAGGGCGCGGCGTAGCCACGCCCCTACCTTCGGCCGCCATGCGGCGGCCGTAACCGCGGACGCGACACCGTCGCATCCCTACCCGCACGGCTGACCGGGCCGGTCAGCCCTACCCGAAACCGATCTTTCTCCGCTTCCCAGGCACAGCAGAAGAAGCCAGCTGTCGGATGGCCGCGACAATGGCAGCCAGATCAGTGTCATGTCCCTCGACCTTTTCAGCCAACCGGCGGACGCAGTCCTCTAGCTCCACATAGTTGGCGTGGGCGTAACGCAACGCCACGAACGCGCGGACAACGGCTAAGCCGACCTGAATTGCCCGGGGGCTATTAAGCACATTGGCTGCCTGAATCGCTCCATGTTCGGTGAAGGCCCAGGGCAAGGTACGCGCCCCTCCATGCAAACTTGAAGTCGCAAATTGCGACTTCAAGTTTGCCCACTCCTCAGAGGTGAGCTGAAAGGCGAAGTCGGCAGGAAAACGCTCTAAATTACGCCGCACCTGCTCATTCAGACGACGAACCGACACCCCGTAGAGAGCAGCCAGGTCAGCCGCAAGGATGACGCGCTGCTGACGGATGACGCGGATACGAGGGCCGATATTTTCGGATAAGTCCATCCAGCAAAAGATACCTCAACAGCCATAGATTCAATCCCGCGACCCTGAGGTTCGCCCCATGGTGTATATCATTCATCCCACCGGCAGGGACGGCTCTCCGAGCCGTCGGCTTGCTCATCATAAGGGCGCGGCGTAGCCACGCCCCTGCCTTCGGCCACCATGCGGCGGCCGTAACCGCGGACGCGACACCGTCGCGCCCCTACCCGCACGGCTGACCGGCCTGGTCAGGCCTGCCGCCCCCTTTGAAGTCGCAAATTGCGACTTCAAATTTCCCGCCTGCCACCCGCAACCCGAAGTGCTACGATACCCCATACTCAATACTCCATACTCTATACTCTCAACCGCCCCTTGCCCACGTGTCACCGTGTCAACGTGCCCCCTCGCGGCCA
>Ga0255072_1000219_pt1 | contig 12901 bp, 9 predicted proteins | sample Colum_Yuk_RepA_8_FD_188461 | JGI IMG/M metagenome (GOLD analysis project Ga0255072, IMG submission 188461) | Freshwater microbial communities from Columbia River, Oregon, United States - Colum_Yuk_RepA_8h | ecosystem: Environmental > Aquatic > Freshwater > River | place: USA: Oregon | collected...
AGGGATAATGTGTTGCCCACAGGCGATGTGTTGCCCACAGGCGATGTGTTGCCCACAGATAACAAGCCTTCGGTGAAAACTGGTGGCAGCATAGACAATAATGACGAGATTAACTTCCCATCAATCTCAATAGATATCAATGAAGAACCCAACATTGAAAAATATTTGGTATCTGAAGGAACCTATATCGGTTATATTCCACACAAGGAAAATCCATCAACTATTTACCTCTTTTACCGAGTAAAATCACCCGACCTCCTCCCTGGAAAATGCGCGACTATTAATGAGTTGTGTCATTTGAAATTAGTCGATGAAGTAAAAATTGGTGCCTCTATTGACGACCTTTTTTCACAGAATAAACAACTTATTTATACATATGATTCTCAAACAGACGAACCAATCGGTGTTCCATTTAGCGGATATTTGTGCGATGTGGCGGAGGACGACGCAACAACTATAGTTAATACAAACAACGCAATAGATACTCCATTGTTTGAATCCGATATTTTCAAGATTGGTTTACAGGGGGAATATTACTACTTGACGGAGAAACCTCTTGACCTGGAAACTCCAACAACCCGGTATGCCATATTTCCGATGAATGCTACAAATTACGACCCGACCATCACCGACTACAGTGATTACAATTCGGTGTTTTATTCATCGGATAACATCTCTTTTTGGGCAATCCAGTCAATCAAACAGATTAGTAAAATATAATAAATTATTATGATATAATTGATTATATGTTTCACGTTGGAGGGTCGCTTACTGATTTATATGATACAAAAAAACAATCGGGTGGCGGTATTGCGGATGATATAATGAAAGGCGCAAATATGTTGAATAATATTTCTATTCCGGAGGCTGTTCCCAAAGTTGCGATTCCCGACAATTCCATTAAAGAAACGATTCAACCTGAAGAAATCACAAATACGGTTATAGAACACGCACGTAGTATTGAACAGTCATCGTTTTCATTTTCCGCGATTATCAATACTATATTGGTGTATCTTGCTAAAGTAATTTTTGTTGGATTCGAAATGGAAAATAAAAGTGCTCAGAATTGGGCGTTGTTTTTTGTCTGGATTCTTATTGCCGGATTATTATTCGGAATTGCGTCGGGGATTTCAAACACAAACATCACATTCATACTGTATTGTTGTGCTTTGTGGATAATGGGGTTGGCGGTTCTGTTTGTGATTATACAGCCATATCGCGCGACTACCATCGAATAATGGTGTTATACATTGTTTGCGCCGGATACATAAGTATTCTGGTCATAGGTTTCAAGAAACCTGGTCAATATATCAGCCTCTACTGTCTCATTCAGAGAATCACTGAGTTCGTTGTTTTCAGGATTACGTCCAACATTGGAATTGAACAATGTGATATAGTTTGTGATTTTAGTAGTATTATCGGCAAGACGTTTTTCGGCAAGTAGTCGTGTGCGTTCGATTTCTCGGCGCTCTTCTTCTTGTTTAAGTTTAGCCAATTCTTCGGCTGCGCGTGCGGCTTCTTGTTCCTTGATACGCGTCTCATATTCCTCGCGGATTTCGGCTGATTTTCTTACCATTTCTTCCTGGATTTTTGTAATTTTCTCACTGACAACTGAATACAATACGTCGTTGGGTGCGGTTTGTCCTTCATCATCTTTTGTCCACTGGTATTTGTCCTCGTCGGCGCTGATGATAATATTACAAATATCGGGTTTCTTGAGCGCCTCAAATCGGAGCGCCTGTTTCTGTTTCTCAGCAATCTTCTTCTGTTTTTTAGTTGGGGTTTTCTTGCGGCAGCATTTGGGTAAACAAGAAATGGAATCACCCGAAAATGTTGAAATAAATTCGTCGATGATTTCGGGGGGAATAGAGGGACTCGTTTCCATCAATCTGTCAAATACTTCGCGATTGGATTTGAGGAAATGTCCGGCGTCTTCGGACCGGTCGTCGGGGTGTTTTGCCAGTTCGATTTTGATATTTCTTGCGAACTTGTCCCAGGAAATGGCAGATATGCGATGGGATTCATTGTATTCGGAAATCTTCAAATATTGCTGGATAGTTGTCAGAATACCAATAAAAATATTCACCGAACCAATAACCATTGGGGCATATACTTGCATAGATACAGGAAGACTTGCCTGGGCAAATGAAGCAGTACCACTAATGGTAGATAATATAATCGCTGGTATAGTGAACCACATTTGTAGGGTGGAGTATTTCTGGTGAGAATGGTAATGGAGCCATTTATAACATTGCGCAATATCGCACCATTCAACCGCGATTTTTTCATTGGTAGGGGACCAGGCTACACTAACATTGGTTCCAGAAACACTTGGTTCGGTGATTTCGGGAATATCTAAATTGGTCTCGGAAAGTGCTTTATCGGCAATATGTTTCATATATATAGTATTCCTAAAAAATTGAAATCTTTTTTATGAATAAATTGGGAAATATAAAAAACCAATTATTGATTAACCCCGAAACCAGAACCCCCCGAAACCATGTCCGTAACTAACTTGTTCCTCCCTAAAATTATTATTACCCGCCCAGATACCGTGGAAACAATCAGACATCAAATCCTGGATGTCATTGCCAATATGAAAATTGGCCGCGTAGTTCTCTTTGACTTGAACTTTTCCAAAAAACACATGCATAATTATGCTTACATTGATTTGATAATGGACGACAATGAAGCGGCTGCTAGATTCTTGACGCATTTGAGCGAACGCGGATTTGCTAAAATCCGCGACAAAACACATTACTGGAAAGTGTGTAATTATGTGTCGCCCAAACACAGATTAGCAGATGCCGTGAGCAATGAAGAATCACCCATTGTCGATGAATGGGAGGAACCATCTGAAGAATACTCGTACAATGATTTTGTTAAGCAAACAGCCAAAATGGCGTATATGCTCAAACATGATGTAGTACGTGGATTGTCGCTTATTGAACTAGATTTGACAGATGAAATACTTTCGTCAATGATTGGAACAAGCAACCCCATGATTGGAACAAGCAACCCCATGATTGGAACAAGCAACCACATGATTGATGAACAAAGTGATTCCATCCACACATACTTGAACGCCGATTTATTATTATGTCTATAAACCCCAAACCCCACCAGAAGGTGGGGATTTTTCACGTTTTGTATAACCCAAAGGGGAGGGCATCCAAGAAATTGCTGGACGACAAAATATTTATATTTTGGAGGTAAGGTGTTGTTCAAACCCAAACCACGGTTTGGGTTTGAAAAATTGAAATCTTTTTCCAATTTTTTTACAAAGGTATAAAATTATCAAAAGCAATTTAAATTAACATAAAACAACACCAAGCTAACACCCCCAGTAAATAAAACAATGAACCCCGAATTGTCAATACTCAATATGTCTATTCCACTCAGTCCAGTAGATATCAACAACTGTAGCTATGACACGTTTCCTGAGATATCAAATGATGATGAAGAACCAAGAACACGTGGATTACATGTGGATAAGATAGGTGGCATCAATGATATCATTGGTACATTTCATCCACAATATGTAGGCACGACAATTCATTTTCGTGAACCTCTGTACAATGACGACGCTGACTTCATTACACCTTTGAAAATGCCAGAAAACACAGATGTCAACAACGACGACAACGACAACAACTCATCAGATTCTTGTTCCAAACTAGAATTGGCTCGTGAACCGCGCAGCTGCTTCCAACAACAAGATGACTATGAATCCTCATACAATACAATGGACCCTCTTTTTGAAATGCTTTTCAAGCCATTGGACCATCCGGATTTTCAACCGACTCCCGAATTAGAGAGATTTGACGCAGTGTTGGAAAAAAATGCGCATATAGAATTACAACCACACTCCGAATTAGACCCGGATTCAATGATATTTAATCGGGATGTGTATTTGAAAAGAGCAAACGCATTAATATTATCGGAATTCTCCACACATAATTTATACGTGTGTAAATGTTGTAATGACATACACTGGGAAAAAGCGCGAGAAGCCGATTTCTCGACGATTCGTAGAAGTTTGGGAAAGACGCCGATACAAGAAGGCGTAATTGATAGCTATATTTGTGATTGTGAAACGTGCGTATCTTGGAACACTGAAGAACTAGACAATTTCAATAGTAATAATGAGATTGGATGCGTCATTTCATCAATCGGCGAATACGAGAAGCTACAAATATTTTCGAAAAAGACGCAACTATCTCTAATAGATGGCGTATGCTATTCAACGTATTGTCATTATTGCTGCAAAGAAATGAATGAAGAACGTTATGACAAGTTGTATTGTTGCGATGAATGTGAAAATGCGGTTGAAGTTAAATGCAAACAATGTATTTACAGCGAGACATTATGTAAAATATGTGATTATAAAGATAATGGAACATTTAACACTCGGTATGGTGTTAATTATAACAAGGAAGACATTGACACAACTCTTAAGTACGCAAAGAAACACGATTTAACAATATACGAGGCAATGGAGTATTTGTCGGTGTGCCATTATTGCGGAAGAGATACACCATACGCATATAGTTATTGTAAATCAAGATGCCAAGATTTAGCGGAAGATTTTAACTATGAGTGCTTTCGAGGAAAAGATTGTAAGGTATGTAATAACTACGCGATTAGTTGCGTAGAATGAGGTGATAAGCTGGTAAGCGACAGGTAAGCAATAACAGGTAGGCGACAACAGGTAAGCATATATAACGCGTTCTTTATTTATATATATTGTATGTTTTTATTGCAACATGGAACAACATATAGTATCGGCACACATGTACGGCGGTCTCGGTAATCAGTTGTTTCAAATAACGGCAACTATTTCGTATGCCATCCAGCATTCTATGGACTTTGTTTTTAAAAACATTCCATTTCTGGGACCTCGGCCAACATACTGGAACTCGTTTCTCCGAAATCTTAACCACAAAACCGACACCGATATAGATAATACCAAGTTTGTAACAATTACTGAGTCGTCGTTCAACGAAAGTATGGATATACGGGATAACATTGTGTTGGACGGATATTTTCAGAGCCCCGCGTTTTTTAAAAAGAATGAAATCCAGATTTTTCAAATGATGGGAATAGAGGAACAACAGGTTTATGTCCAAGCCTTTTACAAAATGGTAAATGCTAGTAAAAGTATAAGCGTTCATTTTCGTCGTGGAGATTACAAGAAGCTGCCTCTATGTCATCCCATTTTGCCCGACGATTATTATGCCGATGCAATTTATTATATTTTGTCTCAAGACGCGAGTATCACACACATCTATTATTATTGCGAAGACGAGGATGCCACCGATATAGAAAACGTCATATGTGATTTGAAAACACTATTTAGTGGAATTGTCTGGTGGCGGATGAAACCCGATGCTGACTGGGAAGAAATGCTCTGTATGAGTTGTAGCAAACACAACATTATCGCAAATAGCAGTTTCAGTTGGTGGGGGGCATATTTCAATCCGAATCCCGACAAAATCGTGTGTTATCCCGCGCAATGGTTTGGTCCACTTATACGGAAAGACGTGTCTGCTATGTTCCCAGAAGAGTGGATAAAAATATGGACATAATACAAATATGGAGAACACATTTGCGACTATAAAAATAGATTTCGTCAAGTTGATCGATTTAATACACAAAATCAATGGCATCAAGTTGTCTAGCCATGTGATGTTGACTCGATTCAAAAACATATACGACGAAATTGTACAGCTGAATAATACAAAAAAACACTTCTTGGTTTGTCTAGAGGCGCTCCATTTCCAGTACAAGGTCATTATCACGGAACACGACAATTTGACCAAGATGTTGCTGATGTTGTTGAATCGCACATATCGCGACTATTTCAATTATTACAATGCTATTTCCAAAGAACTGGCGCGATACGAAATTGCGCAACCTAACGTCGCAAAACAACACGCGATATATAAAGACACTGAACCTTTTGCCGAGTTTCAAATAGAGGATATATCCCTGGTTTTTGAAAATGTGAATACGCTGATTAGCGCAATATTAATGAAACACGCGGAAAATGAGAGCGTGGTCCAACAATATAAGACTCGTTCATCCACCGGTATTTTTATTGGCAATTTGATAAATACGCTCGAATATGACAACAGTGTGCTGGAAGACCACGCCAAGTTGTTCTTGAAAAGCATCGATTTTTCGGTGAAAACACAGACGGCGTATTTGACAAAAATGCTGAAACGGTTTGAAACAATGGTAGAGGATATTAACTCGGAGGTGATGCTTCATGATTCGCCGTGGGATAACTCGGCAATGAGTGTATCCGACCAATTGGTTCAAACTACGGATGATGGTGAACCGCGTGTGTCTCAGTGGAAACCGGATGAATTGGACGAAGTTGTCGGAATAACGATTTCAGAAATCGGATTGGATGCGTAGGATGCGTAGGATGCGTAGGATACATAATATATTAGTTGTGGGTTTACCAATATAAAGATAATGCGCAATAATAATTGTGTAATGATGTATATCGCTTCAATACACATTTTGCTCCTTTAGCTTAGTGGTAGAGCACTGCACTTGTAATGCAGAGGTCTTGAGTTCAATCCTCAAAGGGAGCTTTTTCAAATAAAATGAATCGTAGTTTTCATTTTATTTTTATACTATTTAGAATCTAAACCCCTTTTTAAACTTGAACAATTTATTCTTGGGCGTTTTAGCGGCGCTAGATTTCTTGTGATTTCGCGGTTTCTTGCGTTGAGTAGTTCGCGCACTATGTTCGGCCTTGGCATTCGGGGTTTCAATAAACACATTTTTGGGCGTATTCTGTTTTGCAAAAACACTTGTTTGTGGTTCCTTGCGACCAGCAATGGGATTGTATTTCAAAAACCATTCGTCATATTCGCGCGTTCCGCGCTTGTCCGATAATTCTTTGAACTTTGCCGTCTTCTCGGCGCGAATATCTTCTAGCGCGGGCTGTTTGCCATAACAATCTATTGAAAATCGTTTGAGAACGCCTTTTTGGTTCAGCTTGTTTTTCTCCTGAACATTGAACAAGAACATCGCCATACACAAGATACGGTCTTTATGATAATAGTCTTTGCGAGTATACAAGAACCCAAAATAGAACGAAAGCATCGTATCGATGGTTGCGACATTGATTTCCTTTCCACCCACCTCTATTTTGTTGTAATTATGACACGCGAGAGGCTCATACAAAAACGCAACCGAGTGTTTCCCCACTTTGACTTCACAATGACGCGGGATAATTTCACCGAGCGCAGCGTGTATAATGAGTGTAATCGGCTCATCGAACTCCGCCTCTAATTGTTCCTTAATAATGAGCGCGTTTCGGTCAATGTCCTCGATGATGACATCGAAGTCGGGGATTTTCTCAATCGCCTTGCGCTGATTTGCCGGCATGTATTTAGCATACAAAGAACACGCATATCCGCCAAAAAATACGCCGCCCATTCCAACCAAGGTATCTCGCACCATCGTGTGTATTTTCTCGGATGCGTTTTTCACTGGCGTCCCCTTTTCCATACTCTTTATATCGGTCAGTTCCATTCTTCGCTGAAACTCGACCACGTCGCAATTAATTTTGCTATTGATGGGGTAGTGTTTATTTAACAGCATTAGACGCTTGAATACCTTTTCCCAGCGACTGACATCACCGGCGGGGCGCGAAAGCTCCAAGAACATATTCATTCGCAAAAAGTTGGGCGAACAATACTTGATTCCGGCGATTTTGATGGAATCCTTCATCAATTCATCAAACACAACATTGTGTAAAAAGGTAATATCGGCAATGGGAGTGAAGTTGACAAAGACCTTGAAGGTCCCGTGATGAACGCCCGCTTTAGCCTCTACTTCTAAATATCCGGCGTCGGCATAGAGGTTTGTCAATTCAATCGCATCATCCATCGGAGTCTTTGAATAGAAATCGTAGTCGGGGATTTCCAAATCCTTGTTGTAGAATTGGTCTTGCTTGGGGAGAATATTATTGATGGCAGTCCCACCATAACAAATGAGAGGCTTAGACTTCAGAAATCCTTCTAAAATAGTGATGATTTTCTTGATATCGGGGTTCATCGCAATTTTCTTGGCCTGGATGTTTTCAGTTTCATCAATCGCATGACGGAGAATTGCGAGTTCGCATTCCTCGAATGTCATGTCATCATTACACGACTCGTTTTCGTATTTCATATATACTAAATATGATATTTATTTGTTTGCTTCATTATCGGCATCAGTCCGCCTGGCATTCTTCAGATTGGAGTCCGCAATGTATACCGACATTGGAACAAACGCGCATCCATATTTGTTGAAAATTGCCTCGTATTCTATGAGTTGTTCGCCCACCTGGTAAAATTTGTACGCGAGAAATTGCGGATGCCATTTGTCAATAGTTTTATTCGGTCTCGGAGGTTTGATGGCGTCAAATTGCGGAGGTTGAACTATCATGAAACTATTGATACTTGTTTTCAATGGATTTTGCGCATTGCGGTTCACAATGAGAGACGGCAGAGATAACAGGTCGCCATACGCATATAGCGGAAAGTTGGTGGTTCCGGCCTCCAATGCCACCACTTTATCTAAACACTCGTTGTCATTCGTATCGCATTTGTCGTATTCATTCCATTTAGAAGAACTCAATATATCTAGGAAAATCACCACTTTACCCTGTAATTTTCGGAGTCGTGTTCCACTATTGAATGTACCGCGATACAAACGTTGGCTAAATGCGTTGTTTATATGTCGGGCAATACGTTTGTAAATTGGCGCCGAATTGTCCTTTATTCGCAGAAGAATAAAGAGAGGGTCATTTGTAGATGGCGTCGGCGATGAAAATGCGCTTCCGGCAGTTGTATTTAGGGCATCCGCCAACTTTAGGCGATTCGATGTAACATTTTCAGTTCCCATGGATTTGTATTCGGGGTCGCCACTATAGGATACATATTCAATGTCTTTTCGCGAAAAGATTTCAAAGTCGATAAAGCGGCAGCCGCGTTCCAATACTAATTTGAGCGCGTCTTTGCTAGAATATAGCCCGCTGATGGCACTATTGTATGATGACTTGACAATGAACTCGCGAATGGGTAAATCTAAATGGGCGTCGGATATACCGCCTCTAATTGAGATGGGTGCCTTTTCATATTTTGATTTAAGTTGGTCATGCTCGGCCTTGGGACTTGGTGGGTCGGTATTTGTGCCTGGTAATGAGAATGGTTCCACTGGTTTTTTGTATCCAGGCATCATTGAATATATCACATATGCTAAAATCAAAATGATTGCGACAATAAGGGTCATTCTTATTGGGTGCATATCCTCTATGTATATATTCATAGAGGATATGGTTTTTTCTACACCTTTTTACATTTCAAATGCCGACCAAGAGGGTGCTCGGGAGATGCCCAAAATGGGCATCGACCACAGAGCATCTTTGAATGTAATTAGGTAACTATTACTTTGTAACCGATAAATCACTTTTTATATACAGCAATTCTGCCAAAGGCAGAATTGTGATATAAATCAGTGGTTGAAAGGTTAAAAGGTTTAAAAAATATCGTAATAATATAAATGAGCAATTCGTATGCCAAATATATGCGGAGAACTCGTAAACACGGAGGTATGTTTCGGGGTTTACAAAAGATAAGTAGAGAAAGGCAAGGCAACGTACAAGAAAAAAAACCAAGTAGTATGAGAAATCGCATACAAAATGCTATTTTAACTGCTCAAAATGTTTACCCTGTGACCGAACATGTGGCTGCCGAATTATCAAACATTCCTGTGGCTCATGCTGTTCCAGTAAATGCTATACCATCATTAAATGAAATGATTGTTGATAAAATAGACAGCAAAATGGTTCAAGGCAAGAAGGTTTCCGACAAAAAGGTTTCTACATCAGCACTCAAACCATTACAAGGCAAGTCTTCTGAAAAACCTTCTATGACGATGGATAACCTCGAACAAATAATGAATGAAATGAAACCAGAACCACCTCCAATTCAAAATAGTAATCCAAGACCACGTATAAAACCTCCGCCACCTAAAGGCCCTTTACCAAAAGAATTAGTAAACGCAATCCAAAAACTTGGTAAGATCATGCCACCCGACCCACCGCCTAGGAACACTTCAGCTTCAAATGTCGCTTCAGCTTCAAATGTCGCTTCAGCTTCAATGGTTGCTCCTAAGATTACAAAAAAAGAGGTGTCTTTGCAAACGGTGGTCAAAGCAATTCTAGAAGACAATATTAAAATATTGACAGAGGCTGAACCCGACCCCAACAAAACACCCGAAGTAGATACCACGGCCATTTCAAAATATTATATGACGCGAATCCGTGCTTCTAAAATGAGAGATGTTTGTAGGGCTACAATGTCAGATTTAGATATGGAAATACCATGGGAAACCCTTGATGAATGCACTCCCATTTTAGTGGCAGCCATGTTTGGACTAATAGGTCCATGTAAGCAAATCATGGAGTCTGTTGATGATAATAAAAAGATAGAAATGCTCAAAGATTTTGATAAAGATGGAAATACCCCGCTAAGTCTCTGTGCTAAATATGGATATCAGGAGTTGTGCGAATATTTTATTGGTCAACATCAACGACTAAATGTACACATGGAAGGAATTGAATGGGACCGCATGGAATGGCTCGCTGAAAAAAAAACAATCAACGCCTTATTAGGTGAAACGAATAAGTTGACACTCCCATATTCGGTATTTTTAGATAAGTTTCGCAGAATTGATAAAACACGCATAAAAGATTATGATTACCAATTGAAAAAGTTTGAATCGATAACCTTGTTTGGTAATTACGATGGAAACACACCTTTAATGGTTGCCGTTGAAAATGGTCATCTTGGAATTGTCGAACTCCTTTTATGTGGAGGTAGCGTTAGTGCCGTTCATAAATTGGAAACAAAACAAAATAGGACTACAAGACGAAGGACAAGAAGCACAAATAAAACACAGAGTAATAGTTCTACGGCAAATCGCGAATTGAGAACGGAAGAAGAATTATCTCGGATGTGTGCGAACCCCCTTGCGATGAATAGCATCAAAATGACATCACTCCACATATGTGTAAAAAGATGTTGTCCAAGTGAATCATCTTATAGAACCGTGCTTGGAAATGTGGTTGCGAAAGACATGTTCCGCTTACAATATAACCAGGTTCATGATGATAAATATAAAAATATGAATCATAAAGACAGATTTAACAGAATAATACATTTATTGTTGAGATTTATGATATTTGATAAAGGTGTTATTAACGGAAATTATAGGCCCAATGGACTGAAAATTGTTCTTCAAAATATGTTGTATAGCAATAGTCATTATGATGATGGGGTCGGCATTGATATTTGGGATAACACGACAAATCAGTATACAATATTTTTAATAAGCAATAAAACCAACTGGATAAGCTTGTTCCAGAAAAAAACCGGTATTCAGTCATCTCATACAGTTTTTAGCGAGAGTTCCAGTTATATTAGTGCGTTTATTAGAAGTAATAAACTAAAGAAGGTCGTATTTAATAGTTTAACCGAAAAATGTTTATTCATTCGAGGAGATACAAATATGTTCATTGAATTGGAAAAGGGATTTGCGCCAGAAGTATTCACTGTTGGTGATCATAAATATATCTCGCAGGATGGTCTAGAAACGCTTGTTAATAATAATATAACTAGTTTTGTTGATTACTATAGTAAAAGTGTTTTGTATACTGAAAAAGAAGACCGACCATCATTGAATGAACAAATAATCAATTCAATGGGTAGTGGCCGTGATGAGTATATGCGGCGCATAGATAATATGGAAACTTTACCATATTTAAGGCGTCTAATCCCATTTATTCGTAGATAAATATGAAAACAAATAAAAGGTTTAAATCCATTATTGATATATACACAATGGCAGGTGGTCTTTTAAATCTAATTTCCGAAGGCGCAAATAATGTTATTATTCAAGGAGGACCCAGTCAAAAAACATTGTTTCGCGCGACTTACAATAAAATCACCAATTTCGGACTTCAGAAGTTCCGTATTGACTATGATGGACTTCGCGACCTTCGCTTATCCGAAGAATCTAAATTCTCATTCAAGATGCCGCGATATGCCGATTTACTCATGGATACATACATCGTTATAACGCTCCCACATATTTGGAGTCCGATTTATCATCCGTGTCCTCAAACTGGTGGAACGTGGGCGCCATATGAATTCAACTGGATTCATGACATCGGAACAAATATTATTAAGGAAATTGAAATAGTGTGCGGCAATTATACTTTACAACGATACTCGGGAAATTATTTAGGCGCAATGGTTGACCGAGATTTCTCGGCGGCGAAAAAACAGCTTTTTAATGAAATGACTGGGAATATACAGGAGTTAACCAATCCGCGAAATACTGATGGACGTTCGGGTGTGTATCCGTCGGCATATTTTTACCCAGGCAGTTTGGGTGCTGAACCCTCTATTCGCGGTCGCACGCTTTGTATTCCCATCAATATGTGGTTTACAATGGACAGCAAGTGTGCTTTCCCGATGGCGGCGCTCCAATATAATGAACTCTATATTAATATTACATTGCGGTCCATAGAGGAGCTCTATCAAGTTCGCGACGTATTTGATGCCGCAAATGAATATCCTCTCATGCGACCTGATTATACAAAGAATCAATTTCAACTGTATCGGTTTTTACAGACACCGCCGTCGGATAATTTAGACGCCGAGTATTATGAAAACAAAACGAATGGGTGGAATGCGGACATCCATATTTTAGCCAACTATTGTTTTCTGTCAAAAGAGGAGACTCGGACTTTTACGGCGGATAACCAGGTGTATTTGATTAAAGATATTATTGAGCACAAGTTTGAAAACGTCACCGGGTCAAAGAAAAT
>Ga0255072_1000221_pt1 | contig 12860 bp, 14 predicted proteins | sample Colum_Yuk_RepA_8_FD_188461 | JGI IMG/M metagenome (GOLD analysis project Ga0255072, IMG submission 188461) | Freshwater microbial communities from Columbia River, Oregon, United States - Colum_Yuk_RepA_8h | ecosystem: Environmental > Aquatic > Freshwater > River | place: USA: Oregon | collected...
CTCCAGAAGCATTAGCGGCAGAGCTAGTAGCACTTGTACGCAGAGCTTTCACACCATAAATGGTGTCAGCAGTGAACAATGTACCGAGGTACTCTTGTTTGTACTGAGTCTGTGAACGAATACCAATTTGCTCAACCAACACCATAGCGTCTTTATGACCCATCAAGCAGATACGGTCAGTACCAGAAGTACCAGCGCCAGTATCAGCGTTAGAAGAAGCAAAAACAGCCATACCGTAGAGTTGACCAATTTCACCGTTGCGGATTGCATCGCCGTTACCAACGAATGCTTGCTCAGTGTAACGAGCCAAACCCATCAGCGTATTGCGGCTTGAGGGTGGGATCAGGAAGAAACGACCGTCCATAGGAATGTCGTTGTCGTCCAAACGCTGAATGGTGCGACGAATAGCGGCATCAGTCAGGGAAGCAGCATTAGAAGAAGTGCTGTTGTAAGCAGTAGTACCATCAGAACCAATGAAGGCTTTGGTGGTTGTATTGCTAGTAGCATAGTCATCAGTACCAACTGTAGCGCCATTGAATGCACGACCCAATTGAACCAAGTCAGTGTCGATACGACGAGCCAAAGCATAACCGGCATCTTCTGTATAGAAAGAACGCAGTGATGTCAGAGCTTGAACTTCGACAATATCTTCGATCAAACGGCTGTATTCATAGTGCTTGTTAATCAAGACTTGAATGTTGGTGTCGCTCTCTGCAATCAGAGTAACGGCATCAGTAGCGGCTTTAGCAGAAGCAGAGCCACGGGCGGGACTAGGGATGTTAACGGTGTCACCCTTTTTGCCTTTGAAAGACATCTTCTTGACCAAATTGGCCAAAACGAGGTTCTTTTTATAGGCGGCAACAATTTCATCACTCCAAATTTCTGGAATAAAGTTAGCTGCGGATGTAGTGGTTACACTGTTTGTTGGGGAAAATGCTGTATTAGCCATGATTTAAAACTCCAAAAGTTAAATTATCGAACACGCCCTTCAGAGTACGCCTGCATGATTTCATCACTCAGTGTTTCGTACCTAGCGGGGTCTGTCATCTTGAGACGAATAAGGTCGGCTCTTCTGTAAACTCGTTTAGAACTCTCTCCAGAGCCACCAACATCAACTTGTGCGGCTTTCATGCTCTTTGTCCGTTGGGCATTACCCGCTTGCTCAGACTCTTTAGCCTTAATACCACGAAGCTGTTTGAAGGTAGACAATAGTTCATTTGCGGAATCATAGTCAAATTCACCATCTGCTTTTGCGTAGAGTCCCAACCTAATAGGTGATGATTTCACCCAATTTTGGAACTCAGAATCATTAACTACTTGTGAGTAGTCAGGGTGATCTTGCACTAACTTCTGCTGAATCTGCATCCTTTTGAACTCTTGACCCGCTTGGCGAGCCGCAAGAACGTCTGGATGCCTATCAATTGTCGCTTGAACTGCTTTTTGAGGATTCTCAAAAAAGTCAACTTCAGGTTCTTCCTCTTTTATATGCTGTTGTTTAGAATCGAGGTTCTGCTTTAGTAACTCGTCAGCCAATTTACGGACTTCACCGACCTCTTGGGCCTGTTTACCAATGAGCTTTTCAGCCTCTTGGTGCATCCGTACTACCTCTTCTAGACTTTTAGCCCTGTATTTCTCAGGAAGTTCAGATTTAGCTTCTTCTATTTCGAGTTCGCCTAGCGGCTCTGATTCGTTGTCAATTAACATATTTATGTTCCTGCCAAAATGGTTGTAGGATAATCAACTCGGCTTACGCTTATGAGTTGGCTTTGCGCTCGGCATTCAATTTATCGATGTGTTTGCGCTCAAACCGCCCATAAGAGGACGGAAAGTGCCCAGACCAACCTTCTAAGTTGAATTTCGGTGCGCTTATTATGCGATGAGCAAGCCCACCACACATGCACTGAACCTCGGTAGTCTCATAAACCACTAAAGATTCAGTACGTTGTCCACAATTGCAGACAAATTCATACATTCTTTTCATTCAAATCCTCATATGCTCGTTCGCTGACACTTTTCAAGGTTTTCAGCCAAGTCAGGATAGAAATCTCGCCTTTGCGAAATTGTAAACTTTTTTCATCTGCAATGGTAGACACATTATTCATTGCCTCTAACATTACTTCAATATCTTCCATAAGGTCAATCCAACCCTGTTGGGAGAATAAATCAAATCTATCCTCATAATATTTCTGTAATTCGGGAATCATTTTGGCCTTAATTATAGGTTTTACAGATTAGCGGCATCTAAACGAGCCTTGAGTGATTCAATGATTGCTTGTTGTTCTTGGATGGCCTTGACCAAAACAGGCATTAAATCTTGACGCACAGATTTGTATGGGTCTTCACCTTCGGGTGCAGGGTCACGCCAATCATCAATTAAGTCAGGAAAAACTTGCTCAAGTTCTTGGGCAATAAATCCACGAACATTCTTTGTGTTTGTGCCTTTACCTTCTTTCCAATCAAACTTGCGAGGCTTGAGTGCCATGATTTTGTCAAGTCCAACATCTAAATCAACAATGTTTTCTTTAAGTCTTGCATCTGAAATAGCACTAATGGCTGTGTTAGTGGCAAAAATAGTCCCTGCCGCACCAACATAAAAACGATATGCCCCTGCACCCGTTGAGTAAAGTTGATATGTGGTTAATCCTGCGTTACTTGTTGCCCCTGTTACGACAGAAACAGCATCTGCATTACCACTTCCAGAAGTTACTTTGAGTCCGTTACCAGAAGTTGCAGAACTATTCGTAGTCCCCACCAGCAAATTCCCACTTGCATCCAGAGTCATTGCCTGAGTAAAGCTAATGGTGTTTCCTGCTGTGCCTGATGCGGCTCTATACCAATAGTGTTCGCCACTACTTTGAAGGTATCTGGTAGCGGCTGCAGTAGTTTTATAGATGTAATCACTACCACTCCAATAAGCATTGTTAAACACATTTGCGCCACCTGATGAACCTGCAAAAGATGCGGTTGTTCCTATATCAATTGACTTAAAAATAGCGTTCCAAGCACTAGGAGTAACTCCAACACCAACCCGCTGACTATCATCAACAGTTACAGCCGTTGTTCCATTGGTTTGTAGTTGCAATATCCCGCTGGTATCAGCAGTGCTAACCAATCCGGTTGTATTGTTTGCATTGATTGTCGATGCCATTATGTGTTTTCCTCTGCGGGGAGTGGGGTGTTTCCGACCTCAATCCACTTTAAGTATTCTTCAGCAGTGACCAAACAAGATTCTTGACGACCATCAGGCCAATCTCGTCTCACAACATCAACTTCTTGAAAGGGGTTTCTTACAGTTAATTTCCAAATTGGTTCGTTCATAGCTCACATCCTGTTAAATATAAGTTCCAAGTGCCTTGACCTGCCCCAGCCCCACCAGCGCCAGCAGTGCCTCCAGTAATTGTCCCTGTCAATGATGTGCCTCCAGTTGACGACCTTGAAAATGCCAAAGAAGTAACTGTATATGCGTTGTTTGATGCAAAAAGTAAAAAAGTCCCCGTTGCTGAAATCCCTGTTGGTGGGACTCTGGTTTGCACTGGATGCGTTAGCACATAAGCTGTACTTGTAGATGTGTTATTAAATGCAGAACAAAAATCTTGGTTTCCAGATGTCCCACTCCACGCTGGCAGATAGCGTTGGCAAAGCTGAAGCTCAGTACCATAAGAACGATAGTCAAAGCTAGTTGCTGTTGAGCCTTTTTCTAGCTGTACGCCAGTGATTTGCCATGTTGCGCCGTTAGTTCCAATAACTTGCACTTGACCTGTTGCGCCCACATTGTTGTTTGCGTTCCAAGCACCAACAGTGCCAAGACGATCTGGCCCAGCGCCAAGACTAAACTGAAGGTTGATTCCAACGCCGTTTGTTGTCAGCCAAGTGCCAGAGGTGTCACCAACAATCGTGACTGTTTTCTGTTCCCATGTGTTTGCCGCGCTGATGGCATAAGTAAACGGATATGAGCGATTGGCTGCACTGTTGCGTAATGCGCCACCAAATGTTCCCGTCAAACTAGATTTGACCCAAAATGAAATTGTGATTGTTGCCGCATTTGCCGTGCCCCATGCCAAATCAGCAATGTTCAGTCCTTCAACAGTTTGAAAACAATAGGCTGTTTGCGTTGTTGTAAGGTTTGTATCAGCCGAAGTGATCGTGCATTTCAGGCTGTTAATAAATCCAGTAGGGGCATCACTTACTTGCTGGGCTGTAAACGAACCATCAGTCACATCACCGCAAGAAAAACGATCTGTAATATAAGATTCGCTGCCGTTCAGCGTAACACTAGCCCCCGCATTTCTCTGGTCAATCACCATAGCCCCATTGATGATGCGATTTCTAAAGGCCGGAGTATTGGCATCTAAGATTGCTACACCAGTATTTGCACCAAAATTAACAGTGTTTGAACCCGCCACCGCTGGCTCTTGTAGCGTAATGCTTCCGCTTGTTGATCCTAGTAAAACAACGCTCATGTTAATCCTTTAAGAAACTACCCAGCGCGATCCCGCACCGACAGTAACTACTGCACCACCCGACACTGTGATCGGGCCGACTGATGCACCCGCAAATCCAGATGCAATTGTGTAGCTCGTTGATACTGTTTGACTGTTCACCACAATTCCGTTACTTGCCACTGGAACTCTTGCTTGAAGTTCACCAGTAGAGGGCTTGTACAGCAAGTAAGTATTGCCCGTATAGATAGTTGTTGGTGTACCGCTAGTAGCATTGGCAAACAATGGGTACAGATTGGTTGCCGTAGTAGTATCGTTTGCGACTGTAGCGCCTGACACCACAGTAGCCCATGAACTATTCGTTCCATCTGTAGTCAGATACTTGCCTGAGTTGCTTGTCTGAACAGGGGCTAAAGCATTGAATGCTGTTGTTGCAGTAGTCTGCCCAGTACCACCATTTGCGATAGGTAAAGTACCATTCACACCAATAGACAAAGAAACAGTGTTCTTTTCCCACAGGCTTGTGCTTGTGTTGTAAACCAGAGATTGACCATTGCTAGGAGACTGAGCAGACACATTGTGCAACTCATCCATCTCATAGCCATTTTGTACTTTGACAAACAACTTACCCTGAGTTGGGTGAGCATGTTCAACAACAGCTACATAGACCAAATGCTGTGGTGCATAAGGCTTAGTTGCCGTCAAAGTTCCCGCTGTTGTAGGACTTAGATAAAGTTGTTCACCATCTGTATATGCAGATGTATCAATGTCAGTAACCAAACCAATAACAGTCACATATCCATTTGAGTTATTGGCAAGATTAGCAGTCATCAAGCCCAAAGTTTGAGCAGATGTTGAATCAGCGTTAGCCAATGCCTTTGATACTGTTGGATTCTGTCCAGTAGCGCCAGAGATATATACAGCAGTACCTTTTGTTAAGGTAGCGCCTGTCGTATTCCGAACCAAGCAAACAACATTGGTTGTAGATCCGGCTACAGCAACGGACAAATCACGAGAAGTGCCACTTGTTGTAACTGTTACAGACCCATCTGTCGATGTGATTGCTCCAATAGCACCAAGATTAGTTAGCGCACCACCCGCAGTAGTAGCTCCTGTACCACCATTAGCAACAGCAACAGTGCCTGTGACATTAGAAGCAGTACCAGTAGTATTTTGATTGAGCGTAGGAATATCAGCGGCAACAATAGCCCTGAATGTTGGAACACCAGATGAACCATTAGGTGCGGCTAAGACATAGTTTGCAGTCTTAGAGGCATAAGGGTTAAGTGTGTCTCCGTAGCCAGAAGCAAGGCTAATTGCCGGAGTTGCACCACCACTAGAGACAACAGGCGATGTTCCTGTGACAGAAGTTACGCCACTACTAGCGGGTGTTGTCCAAGTAGGCGCAGTACCCGCACCAGCAGATGTTAAAACTTGACCAGAAGTTCCGGCAGATGATCCACCCATTGACAAAGAACCATACAAGCGCGTATTTGTTGTTGCCGAGTTACCAAATGTAGCTTCATTTGTAGCGGTTGCAGATGATGGCTCGGAGTCGTAGCCAATAACAGTTAAGTTGCTACCACTTGTAATAATAGAACCTGCTCCATAACCAACAGTAGTATTTTTAGATCCTGAATCATTAGAAGAAACATATCCTAAAGAAACATTGCCACCCGCTATAACAGCCGGTGAAGTAAAAATACAAATCTCTCCAGTTACGTTTGCATCAAAATATGGGTTATTGTTTGGATTGCTAACTGTAAGATACCATCCTGGTACTGATGAATCATAAGTTCTAGCAGTAGCTACTCCATAATATAAAGTAGTTCCATTTTTTTCAACATAAATATCATCGCCTATTTGAATTGTATTAGTTACAAGATTTGTCCACGGCGTACCACCAATATACCAATAAATAAAAGAATTTGGTATGTTATATCCAAAACGAATTAAACTAAAAGTATTTGGCCCCCATCCAGACTTATTTACTGGAGCATTATCTCCAGTAAATCCATATACTAAACCATCATTGGTAGGTGTGGCGGCAGGCACTACTTCCCAAGAAGTATTCGTACCATCAGTCTTTAAATACTTGCCTGAATTACTTGTCTGTGAAGGTGCAAGTGCATTGAATGCGGCAGTAGCAGTAGATTGACCTGTACCGCCATCAGCTATAGCCAAGTCAGTGATTCCAGTGATTGAGCCGCCAGTGATAGACACACTGCTTGATGCTTGAGTTGACATCGTACCCAAGCCACTGATGTCAGTGTTTGCCAGAGTAATTGCACCAGTTCTACCCGCAACAGAAGTAACCAAGTTTGTTTGGTCAATCTTTTGCCATGCAGTACCGTTATATATTGCCCAATCACCAATCTGCCAATCAGTGACTCCATCTAAGTTAGTAGATCCGGCAGTAGCAACAACATAGTAGAAGCCGTTTGTTCCAACACCAGAAGCAAGAGTCGGTGTGTTAGTCGTAGCATTCCATGTGCCTTGATAATCCAAACCACCTACGATTTCTGCCCAAGAAACTATTGTGCCATTGGTGGTTAAGAACTTGCCTGCATTGCCTGTCTGACTTGGGATCAGGTTGTTGATCTGAGTCTGCAAACTGGCAAGCGCATCAATCACTGTTTGGCTAGTACCACCACCATTGGCAATGATCTTGATCTTCTCTGCGACATCAGGGGCGACTACTTCACCAACATTGATGATTCGACCGCTAGACAGGCCAATAATCAGGCTACCGTCAAAGTCGATATGTGCATCAGTAACGGATATACCGTTTTCACCGTCACGGCCATCTCTACCATTGAGGCCATCAGCACCACGAGGGCCAGTAGCACCATCACTACCTGATCGACCATCCCTACCGGCCTTGCCATCCGCACCATTACGACCATCTTTACCATCTTTGATAGTGGCAACACGCTTTTCAATGGCTTTGCCTGTCTCATCGTAGCGAGCCTTAATATCGGCTTCTAACTTCTTTAAAGCCTGTACTACTACTTGTACATTCTCGCCAATACGTTGCTTTTGGACATCTTTTGCTTGCGTAACAGAAGCTCGAATTGAATCCAGAATAGCGGTCTGCTGCTCTGGAGTCATGTTTTGCAGAATTAACTGTTTAGCAAGGCTTTCAACGTCCATTGTTCAACTCCTTAGTCAACTGGTCTAGGAAGTCTTCCTCCATACCCGCGACTTTGTTGTTTTTCTCAGCCATTTGCAACTCAACCATCTTAGATTTAGTCTTTATATCAGCTTCTTTAAGCATCAATTCAGCAATCTTAACCCGTTTATCAAACGCTTTTTCTTCGTTATCAGTAGGCAAGTTCTTTGTCATTGCAGACATTGTTTTAGCCTGAGACTCTTGAGGCATCAACTGTGTCTCAACTGCCAACTTCTGCGCTTCAGCACGATTTTGCTCTGCTTGTGTAGTCTGCACAGCAATCTGAGCCTGTGCCGCTTGTAAGGCTAGTTGTTGTTGAACTTGTTGCATCTCTTGAGCTTGTGGGTCAGGTTGACTCATCTGATCCAAAGCACCCATCAGTTCATAACGGTTGCTCAAGCTAGAGTTGTTTAAGATGCCCTTCAAGATCAATGGCAGAACTGGTGTATCTGGGCCAAGAGTCTGCAATAGACCAATGAACTGCTGTTGCTCATACTCACGAGCAATGATTCCAAGGGTTGCTGTGGGGACAAACCGCATATCAACCGATGGATAACGCTCAGGATCAAATTGCATGAAGCGAAATGCGGCCTTCTGAATGAACGGAATAAGGAAGTCTTCTTGGAAGTTTACCAGTGTTCTCTTGTATTTCTTGATGATTGTGGCAACAGCCATACTCATACCCGCACCATCACGGTTTCCTTGGCTAACCATGCCTTGAGAGTCCATCGTGCCAGTGGCTTGGAGAAGCATTCTCTCAAACTCTTTGGCAGTGGACAGATTGTTAAGGCTTGTCTCACCGAACTTGAATGGGTAGAGAATCTCAGCGGGATTGCCGTTAACCATGAATGCCTTGCCTGGTTTGATCTCAAACTTAGCACCCCTTGGTAGGCGAGTAGCATCCAATCCCATCATAGGAGAGGTAGTCAGGGCTAAAGAGTCCAAATGGCTACGCACTTGAGCATCAATAGCCTTTTGCATGTTGTAAGACTTCTCTACAGTACCACGACCTAATAGGCGGTTTGGCACAGTATCATCTTGATAGGCAAGAACTGGTCTGTCTTTCATCATGTATGGGTTTTCTTCTGCTTTGAGAAGCATCCCATCATTGGCAATCACAACAATTGCCTCTACCATGTCTGAATACTCTTCTGCGTAGCTGTCTTCAGGGAACAATACTGCTACTTCATCATCCTTGTCTGTCAGGTATTCACGAGGAACTAGCCCGTAATAGGTCAGAAGTAGGACTTTTTCATCACGATATTGGCTAACTTCTTGAGTTGGCTCTAAATCTGTGTCTTCGTAGCTAGATGTGATATCTACCTTGCGGTATATACCTTTTTCAATGCCTTCTACGATCTTGTGGATAGAGACATACTTCTCAATAGCCACACCCATACAGTCATCAATAGATGTTCCATTGGGGTCAAACAAGAAATTCTTAGGGTTTACGGGAACAATCTTGACAGCAACCCTACTTTTTTCTACAACACCGATAGCGGCTTGGCCAGTTTGACCAGGAATCGCCTGAGTAGCGGGTTCAAAGATCTTATCTGTCTTAACAACAATCTCACCGATACCAGTTCCGTAAATTTCTGCCATCAATTCAATCTGGTCGATGGATTTACGGATTTTGTCTTGTTTGAAGTCTTCCATCAGTTGAGCTTTTAGCATCTCAACATCTAAAGGATTGCCGTTTACGTCTTTAAGGTCGTCTTCAATGTCAAAGAACTCGCCTTGACCAAAGATTGCTTCCATGATCTCAGCATGACGGGTTTCTACGGCTTGTTGGGTGGCGGGGGTAACGATTCTTGAACGCTCGGATTCTCTTGTCTTGTCTTCTGCTGCCCACTCACCACGGAAAATACGCTCGTATTCTAGATAGCTCTCAAGGAAATTGGTATTACGATAGTCTCTCCAACGGTCACAGTGGTCAATAACGAAAGCCGTTAGGTCTTTGTCATTCTGTGTTGGCTCGTCAAATTCGTTTTGATCCATATTAGACCCCTGAAATAATATCTACTGGTTGCCATTCATCACTGTCATCCTCAACAAAGTAGGATGTAACAGCAAGTTGGTCAATGTAACTAAGAGAGTCTGGTAGGTCATCGTGAACTCCTTGGGCGGGGAACAGGATTAACTGGTCTACAAACTCATCCCAATCTCCCTCGGAATTTAACACAATTCTGCCATGTTCGAACCTACCTTGTAAAGCCCAAATGATGCGATCAGCTTTTTTTCTGTTCCCGTGGGTCAAATCTACGATATGAGTAAAGGTATTGTTCTTCCTCATCAGATCACTCAAATAGGGCAAAACAGCGTTCTTAAGCGCCCCCCTCTCAATCCCAACACTCAAAGGTCGATAGTCTCTAATCGCCAATAGTATCTTGGCGGCAGTCTCCCGAATATCCCATCTACCGTGTTCAATCTTCTCAACAAACCACTTTCCCTCATCCGTTACCTTAACGATGGAGATAGCAGTCTCATCCAACCGCTTCTTAGAATTAGCCGCTTGCTTAGAGACTTCCTCAAATCCCGCCAAGTCAACAGCTATGTAGTAAGACCCATACTGAGGTTCTTCCCCATATTTAATCCATTCTTCCTTAAAGATGTCCGAACCCGCATTTGTGAACGAGGCCATGTACTCTTGTTTAAAAGCAAAGGAACTCAGGGTCTTCTTGGCAGACTCAATCTCTGTTTGGTCAATCAATGGGTTATCAGCAGTGGTGAAGTGCCAAGACTTCCAATCAGTAGCCTCCTCGCTCTCTCCTAGTTTGAAGGTGTCGTAGAACCAATTTCTGCCCTTCGGAGTCCCGATAAACAAGGCTCTACCCTTCTTGTCAGACAGAGAAGCCCGTATAACCTGTTCCCACGCTTCAGGCTTAATGTCAGCAACCTCATCGAGAACGGCATAGGTCAATGAAACGCCACGGAGCGTATCCGGACGATCAGCACCACGAACATAGATCCTAGCCCCGTTTATCAGGGTAATGTCCAAGTTGTTTACATGGCTATTCTGGATAACCTCTCTACCAAGGTCTAACAGTAAATCCCAGACAATTTGACGGGATTGTCCCATTGTTGGCGAAACATAGAGTACCGCCGAACCAGGAGGGCAACGCAATCCTTCAATTAACAAAGTTGTAGCAGCCAATCGAGATTTACCGCACCTACGACCTGCGGCAACTACCTTGAATCGGGCAGGATCTTTAAAAACTTCTTGTTGCCACGGCAATAGTTGAAAGTTTAGATCAGCCATAGAACTTGTTTTTCTTTCTTAGGTTATCTATCTTTGTAAGGATTTGTAAGTTCCAAGGAACATTTAATCCACTTACCAACTTGCCACGCAATGGAACTATATGATCTACATGGTATTGCTCACCAGTGTGCATTCCAAGCATATTGGCTGTGTAGTAATACTCTTCTATCTTCTCAAAGGCTTTGGCATCTAACCACTTAGGCGTACGCAAAAGCATTTCTGCTCGTTTTTTAGAGGAATAAACCGCCTGCTTATGCCTATTGTTTGCCCTCCAAGCAACCATTCGCTCAGAGTAAACAGACTTCTTGGCCTCATAGTTGGACTTCATTTGAATAAGTCTTGATTCTTTTTTAGCCTCAAAATCAAGAACCATGCACTCGCAACAAGTGCCTTTATGTGTATAACGCTTTGAAATATGCCCATGCTTACAGGGCCTACCAGTAAAGTAAAAACGCTCACCAAGTTCTTTTGCCTTGGCACGTTCTGATGCTCTACTCATATTTAGCCTCTACATCTTCAGCGGTATTAGCTTCTATTATAGTCGGCTCACCCAAACCTGTAATCGAGATCGTCACAGCAGACCTCTGAGACTTATCCTTCTCAAACATGCTCACAGGTAGAGTCCTATCAAGACACATCTTCAACGCTACTAATTGATGAGGATGGTCATCATTCAAAGCTATCTCAATAACCTTCTGAGCAACATCTTTACCACCTGACCTAATCATTAGCTCTTTAAGCTCCTTCAGACGTTGATGGTCTGTCTTAGGTAGTACCAAGGGAGGATTGTCTGCAAACCTCTGTATGGTCATCTTGACGCTTCCTTTAGGTCTTCCTCGTCCTCTTTTCAATTGTTCCATTTGTCCTCCTTGGATGGAATGTCTAATTTAGCTTTTTCGGAATGGGGGAGGGTACACAAATATCTACCAACACCACCTACCCCCTCCCCCCCCATACAAACCCTTACACGTTTACCCTATGCTCGTTTCTACCTACGGGTTTACCCTACTGTCTATCCTTACAGTACTGTCAATTTATCCAGTAGTCCCAACTGAGAATCATTCTCATTTAAGGTTATGCTGATCTTGCATGAAAGGTTATGCAATATTTGCATGAGAGAGTGATGCACCCTTTTGGGTGTACTTAATCTTATTGAGAATCATTCGTATCCTTCCTTCTAGGTGTTTACCCTCTACTAGGGTTTGTACTTATAGACATTCTGCATTGGGGCTGTTAGTTGTTGCGCTGTCTATTCTTAAAGAACTGATTTCCATATCTGGCCGATACCCTACATTGTGGGCGTACTGATACAGAGCAAGTACATTCTCGAATCCCTTAGACAAATCCCCTTCACCCGCTGATAACATGATCTGCTTCTGAGGGTCTGACAATGTTCTCTGGAAATACTTAGTCTGAGGGCTTGAGGGTCTTGCCATGCTTTCCCCTTGAAAAGAATTAAATTAAAATAATTGTACTTTATTAGGGTTTGTCCCTATTCTTTTTTGTTTTTTTGTTGATATTATTACTTTACTGACCTAGCAGAACTAGGAACTATTAAAGGGCGTGAATATATGAAAATGTCTATCAACAGTTATGAGATAAATCTCATTTTGGCGTGTCTTTACACGTACGAAAAACAAATGCAACAGGCTTTAAAAGGCCAAAACAGCGATTCGCCTCGCCACAGTAGCACAGTCAATGAGTTAAAAACCATTGCACAGATCAAAGAAAAACTCAGTAAAGAGGTGTTGGCATGAACCCACCTAGCAAAGATCAAATTAAATCCCGCGAAGGTAAGTGGTGTTTGATTCGTGGTGAATCTTACAACGGCAGAACGACGCCTCGCGTTGAATGGACAGTAGCCGAGCAACTGTCTAACGGCATGTACAGACGCGAGCGTGACTATTCGACAAAACGCGACGCGATGCACTGGCTTTATGTTTGCGCGAAGGTTTAATTATGAACAAGTCAACCGAAAAACTTTTGAAGC
>Ga0255072_1000232_pt1 | contig 12429 bp, 9 predicted proteins | sample Colum_Yuk_RepA_8_FD_188461 | JGI IMG/M metagenome (GOLD analysis project Ga0255072, IMG submission 188461) | Freshwater microbial communities from Columbia River, Oregon, United States - Colum_Yuk_RepA_8h | ecosystem: Environmental > Aquatic > Freshwater > River | place: USA: Oregon | collected...
CATTATTGCAGCACTCGCAGAAGAGGGCGTAACTTGGTCTGTATATAACAAGACCATTGAGAAGATGGAAGAAGACGAAGAAGATATGGCAGTAGAAGTATTACCTAAGTTTGATCCAAAGGCGGAGCAGCCAGCAGACACAGTATTAGTAAGAATGACCAGAGCAAACTTTAGATATGATATTATGGGTCACACATTCACAAAAGATCACCCATTTGTAGCAATGAACAAAGACAAGGCTCAAGAAATTTTTGATAAGGAGGAGGGCTTTAGATTAGCAACTCCAAAGGAAGTCCAGGAGTACTACAACTAATCTAAGCCTATAACATGGCAGAGATATTAATTAGAACGCAGTCACCAATAACGCACCAAATTTTTTGGAACGGTGATATATCTGCGCCAGACTCTTTACCATCAGTAAAGCTATATGACGTTACAGAGGATGCTGCAGTAAGTCCATCAATAGCACCAACAACGCTGCTCGAAACTCTTACCCCTTATCCAGATGAAAACAATCCTGGAACATATACAGTAAACATTCCATATCAATATACAGATAGAAATAAAACTCTGCAATTAAAATGGCAGTATTCTATGTCTGGTGTACCAGTTACCAGAACTGATGAGGTTTATGTAGTTACGCCATATGTTGATTTTAATCATGTGCAAGATTTAGGGTTTAGCTCAGATGCTTCAGATCCTGGATACAAATCATACAAAGAACTTATTAGAGCAGAAAGATATGCTCGTAAGCAAATTGAACAACATACTGGTCAAAATTTTTACTTATATGATGATATTTATGTTGTATACGGATACGATTCAGACATTCTTCCTTTACCAGCAAAAATAAATACTATACATGAGCTATATTCTAGAGACGTTCTGCTTTTAGATACAATTAACAATATAGATAACTGGAGCTATCCAGTAGAAATTTCTGAAACAGGATATGGAATTAAAATTAATCGTGCAGGAATAGTAGATAATACAGTCTACGTAGCTAACGGAATGGTCCCCCCAAGCATACACGATTATGGTTCTGGAATTTTTCAGTCAGGAACACCTTATAAGGTTCAGGGTAGATTTGGTTGGGAAAAGGTTCCTGATGATGTTGAGTTGGCTGCAATTGAATTGATGAAAGATTATTTTAACAAGGATACTGTTTGGAGAAATAAGTACATAAAAAAGATATCCACATTTGATTGGGATTTTGAATATACTGGAGAAGCCCATACTGGTACGGGAAATGCATATGCAGATAAACTATTAGCAGATTATGTTTTAGGCACTAAGGTAGAGATTATATAATGAACGATTTGATAGACTCAGTATTGTCTATGTATCTAGATGTTTATAAGCAGACTGAAGTTCAAGATATTGACACGGGTGCTATTGTGCGTGAGTGGTCATATTATAAAACTGTAGCTTGTCATGCAAAAGGCGTTATAAGTAACTCTGCAACAACCAGATCTAGCGACAAACAGATTTTTTCAAACAAATACATTAATGATCAAGTTATTCAAGTTAGAACATCTGAGAGATTGACTCCACGAGAAAAGGTTACTAACATTAGAGATAACGATGGTAACGTTATCTGGCACGAGATAAATTTTCCTAGCGAAACCCCAACCGTGTTTGAGGTAATGGGAACAACCCCAGTCACAGACCCATTTGGCCGTGTGATAGCATATAACTCATCTATGAAGAGATCGGAGAATCAGCAAATTGGACAATAGCGCAATGTTGATTCAGGCATCTAGCGGTTTAGAAAGAATGATGTATGCTAATCAAAATGGACCATTAAAGGATAGCACCGTAGCACAGGTGTCAGCATTTGTGTATTACGAAGCAGCAGTAATTGCTAAGCTAACAACCAATAAAGCATTTCAAGGCGCATTTACAAAAATTATATTTGACCAGATTGACACAGACTTCGGAGCGTACATAGACTCCCTAGCTAGAACTAGGCCGAAGTCCTTACATCATATGTATGAATGGAAAAAGACTGGTAACAAGTCAGCTAGACTTTTTAAGTTAAATAAAATATCTGAGCAAGGATTATCTTTTAGGATTAACTACGAATTTCTTCCTTCTAGATCTATGGTTCCAGCGCCTAAAGGGAAGCGTCGTCACATGTTTATTAATAAGGCAGAGGTCATGGAGCAAGGAAACCCACTAGTTATTCGTCCAAAAAATGCAGAGAGGCTAGTATTTGAATATAATGGAGAAACTGTATTTATGCCTAAAGGTGCATCTGTTACAGTAAAAAGACCTGGCGGATCAGGGGCACGTAATCAATTTTCATTAGCGCATTCAAGATTTTTTAGTGGTCGATTAGTTAATGAATCAATTAAAAGATCTGGATTTCAAAGAATATTTAATTCTAGTATGACAAAAGCACTTGCCGTGCCATCTAGTATTAAAAAAGTTCAATATTCTTTTTCACCAAATACTATTAGATCTCAGGCTGATGCAGCCCTAACCCTATCATTCGGAGGCTCAATGTGACAGCTAACTATAAATTAGATGCAATGCTAGAACTCAGAAAGTACCTCTGGGATCAATTATCTTCTAGGAACATATTTGATGAAGATGATTACTGGAGCGATAACTTAAATGAGAATATAGTTCCAATTATCCCAGTGCAACAGGTTGCAGAAATGAATCAATTTTTGAGCGGAAAAAAGCATATTGTCTATGACAAGATAGGTATGTCTTATGAGGATAACTGGCTAATATGTTGTGAGCAAATTATGCTTACCCTATATTCAACTTCAGTCTCTGATATTAATGAGATCAGAAACTATCTAACTGATGAATTTAGACGCATGGATGAATCGGCTAGAGATATAAATAAGTGGTCTGGCCTATCTGACAAGTTTAAGTTTCATACTATATGGGTGGCAGATATCTCTCCAACCGCCCCATCAGAAGAGCTTCAAGGTTTCTTTGCCGCTGAGGTCATTTTAGAAATTAAATATTCTCGAATTACAGACGGTCAAGGCAGATTCCTCTAGGGGTTTGCCTTTTTACTCTTAATAGACTAAAATTGTACCAAGAGGGAAGAGGCCTAGCCAGCCAAGATTTTTAGATTTACAATTTAATAACCAAAGAATTCCAGGAGGTGGAAACACAATATGGCACAAAATACAGGTAATGCTAAAAACATTCTCGTAGGTGCGTCTCCGTTGTTTATTTCGAATATCGACTCAACAACTTCAGGATATGCAACATACGAAAACTCAGAGCCAGGAACAACAGCAGCAGGTGCATTTGCAACAGGAATATCCTACACAGATACACTTAACAACAAAGATTCTGGTACGTTCTATTACAGAAACGTAGGTTTTACCAATAACGGTCTACAAATTACATACAATCCAACATTCGATTCAGTAACTGTTGACCAGCTTCTTGATACAGCAAAGCTGTTCAAGTCAGCGATGGAGGTTATGATCGCAACTGAAATGTCAGAAGGTACACTAGAGAACGTTCTAGTCGTGTTCGGACAGCCAGACGATCCAGCTAACAACACAGCAATCACAGCAAATAATACAATTATTTCTGCAGGTACAACTAATACAAAGACAGATACTCTAGGTATCGCAGCAGGTGCTCTTGGTATTGCACCAACAGAGCGTCAGCTAGTTGCAGTTGGTCAAGCACCAACCACACAAGGATCTAGAACAGAGCGTGTATATTATGCACGTCGTGTTTTGTCAGTGCAGCAATCAGCTTTCACATTGGCAAGATCAGCCCCAACTACATTCCCAGTAACATTCCGTCTTCTTCCAACCGCTATGAGCGGCTACGAAGGACAAGAGTACGGTAAGATTATTGACCGTGTATTGGCAGTATAATTAAGTAATTAATTATGGAGGCCCCCAAGAAATTGGGGGCTTTCTGCTTGTATTAAGAGATTCTATTTAGTATAATGATTGAGAGTAGATCCTAGGAGGATTAAATTGGCAACAACAGTATATAGTGTAGAAGAAATTACTCTACAAAATGGGGCGACGGTAAAGCTTAAGCCTCTATCAATTAAAGAACTTCGTAAGTTCATGATAGCAATTAAGAAGACAGCAGAGTCTCAAACAGAGGATGAAACACTAAACATCCTAATCGACGCATGTGCAATTGCACTAGAGAAGCAGCTACCAGAATTAGTAGCAGACAGAGAAGCATTTGAAGATGCTATCGACGTACCAACTATGAACCGCATTCTTGAAGTTTGCGGAGGAATTAAACTTGACGACCCAAACCTACTAGCGGCAGCGGTTCTGGCTGGTCAGAACTAGATCTAGCCGCTTTAGAAGGAGAAGTTTTCTTACTTGGACATTGGAAAAACTACGATGAACTCGAAGAAAATTTATCAATGCCAGAGCTTATAAATACTTTACAAGCTTTAAAGAAAAAGGATCACGAAGAGAAAAAGTTCTTTGCATCTTTAAAGGGAGTAGATATAGGTGAATACCAAGAAGATAAGAAGAAGGGTTCTAGTTTCGAAGACATACAGTTGAGGGCAGCAGGAATAAATGCTACTAGCAACGATGTTGTTTCATTACAAGGAAAATTCGCATCACAAGCTGGATTTGGAATTGGTGAAGGATTAGGATACTCAAGGGAGTAATTTGAATATAAATGGCTGACGAAACAATCAGTACTCGAATAGTCGCTAATGCCGACTTCTCAGCTCTTATTGCCGATGTGCATAAGGTTACTGCCAGCCTATCTAAATTACAGGAACAATTAGCTAACTCTAATAAGATGATGGCAAATCAAATTGCCGTCATGAATAGATCCTTCGCAGATACACTAAGAAGTACGGGGCAGTTCTCAACACACTTTGTAAGCCTTCAGTCAGATGTAGAGAAGTTTGGTAAAAATCTTGATGGTGGAAAGTTAAAATTAAACCAATACTTTAATGCATTTAGAGAACACGCTAGAACATCTGGCGGTCTCATAAGAGACTTAGCAAAACAACAAGTAGCTTTACAGAACTCGGTATTACAACCACTAGGCAGAAACGCACAGGGACTAATGCAATTCAATGTGCATGTTCCACGAGGTCTTGATGAAGTAAAGAATAAAGCAGCAATGGCAAGACAAGAGCTGCAAATTATGAATAAGGTTATTCAGGATGGTGCTGGACAACTTATTAATTGGGGTAAAAATACTCAGTGGGCAGGTCGTCAGTTAACTGTCGGTTTGACAGTTCCTCTTGTAGCATTTGGCGCAGCAGCTGCTAAAGCATTTAGAGAAGCTGATCAAGAATTAGTTCGTCTTACTAAGGTTTATGGAGATGTTGCAGGAACTTCTGCAGCAGAATTAGGCAGAGTTAGAGATGATGTAGCTGCTACTGCAAAAGAAATTTCTTCAGCAATGGGAGTTTCATTTAAAGAAACAATCGGACTGGCAGCTGATATTGCAGCAACTGGTAAAACTGGTGATGAGCTTTTAGGATCTATTAAGGAAACAACAAGACTTGCAGTTCTTGGTGAAGTAGATCGTCAAGAGGCTATGAAAGCAACCCTAGCTATTCAGTCAGCATTTAAACAAAACACTGATCAGTTATCTGAATCAATTAACTTCCTTAACGCAGTTGAAAACCAAACCTCGACAACCCTTAACGATTTGGTAGAAGCTATTCCAAAAGCTGGTCCAGTAATTCAAGGATTGGGCGGAAGCGTACAGGACCTTGCATTGTATCTAACTGCTATGCGTGAAGGTGGCATTAATGCATCAGAAGGAGCAAATGCCCTAAAGTCAGCACTTGCATCTTTGATTAACCCAACAGATGTTGCTGTAGGAAAGTTCCAAGCTTTAGGTATAGATCTTTTAGGAATTGTAAATAATAACGCTGGCAATCTAACTGGCACATTAATGGCATTACAACAAGCATTAGACAACTTAAATCCGCTGCAAAAGCAACAGGCAATTGAACAGTTATTTGGTAAGTTCCAGTTTTCAAGACTAAACGCCCTATTTGAAAACTTGGGTAGAGAAGGAAGTCAGACATTAAAGGTATTAGACCTTATGAAAACTTCTACTTCAGATTTAGCTTCAGTAGCTGATCGAGAATTAGCAGCCGTAACAGAATCTGCTTCTGGTAAGTATCGTAGAGCCATAGAAAGCCTAAGAGCTTCTTTAGCAGAAGTAGGCGAACAATTCTTAACTATCAATACAATTATTATTCAAGTAATTGATAAGGTAGTCCAGTTTGCTAATAATTTACCAGGCCCAGTAAAGCAGATATTGGCTTTAGCTGGCGGAGTAACAGCAATCATCGGTCCAGTAATTATGTTAACTGGTGTACTTGCAAACTTCTTTGGCTACCTATTAAAGGGAGCCTATCACATGAAGGCATTCCTTAAAGGCGGAGAAGGCTGGAAGTATTTAACCCCAGAAATGCTAGCAGCGGAAAAAGCTGGTAGATTGGTTGAACAATCATTTTATGATGATGCTAAGGCGGCAGCTGTATTACAGCAGGCATTAAGAAATCTTCTAGATGAGTTTGCTATACTAGAACAAAAAGCAAAATCAGGAGCAATGTCTGTAAATCCAGCAGTGTCAACACTTGCAGGTAATCTAGTTGCAGGCGCAGGCGGACAAAGAGTGGTTAATCCACAGCATCCATTAGTTGGTCCTATGGGAAGTAGAGCAAGTTCTCATATGGTTCCGAGATCTGGAATGACAGAGCAAGAAAGACTTGCACAGACTATGTTTGGAATGGTTCCAGGATCTGGGCCAGTTAATCAAAAAATTGGTCAAAATCCACAGATTTATATGAATGAAGTTCTTCCAAATGTACCTGGGCTAACAACAGTAGGCGGAGTATCAACTGGTGTTGTTGCTGGAGAGGCAGCAAGATGGCATGCAATGATGGCTACACTTGCAATGCAGTCAAAGGCAGAAATAGAAGCATTAAAGAAACAAATTGTTGCTACTGGTGTTGTGAGTAAAGACTTCATGATGCAGTTTGATGATATTTTACCAGTTGTATCTAAACTAACAGATAATGCTGCAAGAGAATCGGCAGCAATCGTTGCTGAGTTACGTGCAGGTAAGTTGACGGTAGAGGCAGCTAAGGCAAAGATAATTGCCTTGAATTTAGAAACAGAAAGAATGATCGCTTCATCGGTTGGAGCACAAGCAACTGCAATGGGAAGAACAATTAACCCAACAATGGTTCCTACATTAAATCAGCCAGTAGTAGATGCTACTGGTAAGTCTAACATGAGAGAGTTATTTAAGAAGGGTAAGACAAGAGATTTTATTAACAAAATAGCTGGCGTACTTGGGGTTAGAACATCAGGTGCTGGATATAATATTGAAACAACAGTTCCTCGCAGAATGAATTTAGGAGGACTTGCAACAAGGATAGCTAGAAGATTTACTGGAAGAATAGTTCCAGGTCCTAATGTAAATAAAGATGTAGTTCCAGCAGTACTTACACCAGGAGAGTTTGTGGTTAACGCAGAGGCTACAAGAGCAAATCTGCCATTATTGCAAGCCATAAATAGCGCTAGAGGCGGAAGACAGTATAAAGCAAAGGCGCTATTAGATGATGCTGGAATTCCAATTAATACTCTTCAAAATTCTGTATACCCTGCACGTCAATCTGCAAATTTGAGAAGTCGTGGAGGACAGCCAGTACCTGCATCTTCTTACCTAGATGAATTTTCAGACCCTAACGTATTTGGAATGGCAAATGCTGTTTTAAAAAGATCTAATCTTCCACCACTAACACCACAACAACATAAAGACGTTAATGCATATCTACGAGAGAATATTGATTCAGCAGGAGATATTACAGAAATAGATTTTGGAAGACATTTAACAAAAGCTTATTTGAATGCTGGTGTTACAAGAGATCAACTACGAGCAATTGCGGCAAGAAATACTATGAGATTTCAATTTCCAGGAACTGGCAGTATTATACAAAGAAGAGATAACTTAATAAGAACATTATCTGAAAGATATCCTTCAGGAAAGTTTAAAGTAGATCCAAGAAACAATAATAATATAATTGTTGAACTTCCTGGACAGGCACCATTTAAAATAGAACACGAACAAACAAGACCACTTTCTCAACAGGGAACTTCTTATGAAACTTTAAGGCAGGGTATGCCAGCAGGACGCAGGGGTGATGAGCAGCTTTCATATGCACATTTACCTTTAGATGAATCTTTATTTATGAATATGGGAGGATTAGTCCCATCAGCAAATGGAAATAAATATAATATGGGCGGGATGGTTCAAGGATATAATCGTGGTGGATTTGTAAAGTCAATGCTTGGTAGTGCTGCAATTATAGGCGGCGGGCAAATGCTAGGAAATCAAATAGGCGGCGGAGTAGGATCTGCTATATCTATCGGTTCGAATATTCTAGGATCCATGGTTGGTTTTGGTGGCCTAAGCGGTGGAGGTAGAGAAGAAGGTAAGAGCCCAGGATTCTTTGGAAGACAAATGGCAAAGGTTCCAGCACAATTAAAAACACCGATTGGCCCATTAAATAATTTAGCTACAGCATCATCTAGAGTTGCAGGTAATTTGTCTGGAATTGCTAGAGTGTTTGGTCCAGTCATAAAAGGATTTGCGACACTATTAAGATTTACCAGCCCACTTGGAATAGCAATTACTGGACTTACTGCTGGCATTGGTCTATTTGTAAAGATGCAAAAAGAGAAAGCAAAAGCGTTAGAAACAGGAAGATTGGCATATGGTTTAGATGCCGCAGCTGCTGAAAAAGCGGGATTTAAGTATACAGATTATAATGCTAAAATAAAAGAAGCCATTGAAAATGCTCAAGCATTAAAAGAAAGAAACATCATGGTTTACGAAAGCATGACAAAAGCTAATGTTCCAATGAATATGACAATTGAGCAGTATAAGAAACTTAAAGAACAAGTAAAGTCAACAATGGGAAGCTATATAGAATTGTTTAGCCAAACAGATAGAAAAGATGTTGGTCAAGTTGCTATTCAATTAAAGGCACAATTTATGGCCGCAGGAGATTCTGCAGAAGTTGCTACAGCTAAAATATTTACAATGATTAAACAGTCTGAAAATGCTAATATGGCTGCACAAGCAATTAGCTCAAATGCATTCCAAAGCATTCAGAATATGGAACAGGCTTCTGCTCAAACAATAAAGACATTTGAAGCAGCAATGAAAACAGGAGATGCCGAATCTCAAGCTAGAGCATTGCATAGCGTATTTATGGCGATGGATGCCAGCCTAGCAGAAACTATTGAAAAGCAAAAGAAGTTGGGTGGAGAAGGAGAAGACGCAGCCAATAGAGTTGGAGAAGCAGTTAAAAATAAAATTGCTCAGATCAACGCAATGTTTGGAACTCAAGCTAATCTATCCAAAGATGTTATTAATGAAATTGGAAAGGCTGATCCTCTTTTAGCTGAAATGCTAAATGATACAGATACTTTAAATAGTGCATGGGCTAAATACAGATTAACTCTTAGTGGAGTTTCCTTGAACTTACAGTCTATGACTGGAGACGCAGCAATTGCTGCAAATCAATTAAATGAAATAGTAAAGGCTCAAGTTCAACTTAATCCTGCTGTTGCTGGTGCAAATGCAGAGTATAAGAGAATGACTACTAATATTGCTAACCTTGAAAAGGCTCAAAGGGGTCAGTCTGTAAAAGCTCAGTATAATGCTAAAGAAGAGGCAGCTAGATTACAAAAACAAATTGCAGATATTAAAAAAGCTGCTCAGGAAAAAATTGAAGGAATTCGTAAAGCAACTGAGGCAGAAAATACTCAGCTAGAAATTCAGAAAGCTCAATTAAGAGCTCAACAAGCATTAATCCAAGGCAATATGTCTTCATATGCTGAAGAGCAGATGACTATTGAACAATTAATGAATGAATCTAATCGTAAAGATGCAGAAGAAGCAATTATTGCTAAGGCTGAGATTGATATTAAGCCTCTACAAGACGCTCTTGACGCAATATCAAAGAAAAACGATGATGCTGCAAAGAAGGCAGCACTCGCAGGAGAAAGCCTGTCTGGATTAAGAACAAAGGCGGATGCTTACAATACGAAGTTAACAGAGTATACAACTAATTTAAATAATTTAATGACAAAGCTTCAGGTAGAGGGAGATAAATTTAAGTTAACTAAAGAGTTTGAAACAACAATGGCAGCCCTTGAAAAAGCAGGAAAAGATCTTGGAATAAAGACAAAGCCAGATGATATTATTAATAGTATTAGAAATAGTTTAACTGGAGTAAAAGACGTTACAATCTATACAGACAGAGTTAGAATGGGCAGCATGGGAGGAGAAGGAACCATGAAGAGTCCGTTCACATTAGGCGCAGGTGGTTCTGGAGCTGGAACTAAAATTTTACCTAATAACGAACTTAGTAAATGGGGTAAGTTTGGAGACATAGGCCCATGGGGTGTTGGACAACAAGTTGAAAAGCTTGCAAAGGAGAAGGGAATACCTTCTGGATCATATTTTTCAATAGTAGATAAAGATGGAAAAGAATCTGTATTCCGTGTAGAAGAAGACGGCAGCGTAACAAGAACAAAAAATCCTTACGGTAAAGCAATGGGTGGAGCAATTAGAAAGTATAGCGATGGCTCTAAGGGCGGAGTATGGGGTGCAGGAACAGCTACATCAGATTCAATTCCAGCAATGCTTTCAAATGGAGAGTATGTATTAAATGCGGCGGCAACTCAAAAGTTTGGAATACCTCTACTTGATCAAATGAACGATTCTTATAATATTCCTACTAACACTAGAACTATGGGTGCCAATATAATTAATAGCCCAAGTAGCAATAACATATATAATATAGATATAGATTTGAATGGAACAACTGTAACCGCAGATGATGTTCTAAATAGCTTCAAGAGAGAGCTTGCATTGATTAATGCTAAAGAAGGAATAAATAGAAGGGTTGGTGCTTAATAATGGCTATGTATTTACCTAGAGGCTCAGTCCTGAATATAGAGGCGAAAGACCCATTTGAAACAAACCCAGTAAACCCTAAAGTTTGGAATAAAATTACTGAGCATAATAGATCTGATATTAGCATATCGATAGAAAGAATTGAAAAGGTTGTAAGAACATCTAACGGCACTCTAAGAAAAAATCATATTGCTGACAAGCGTAGATTCTCAATGTCTTGGACCATGCTTCCATCTTATAGAACATTGACTGTTGACGGAGGTTGGGGTGCTGAAGACTTAAGGTCTTTTTATTTAAGCGATGACGGTAAAAAAGAATTTAATATTAGAATTAACTTAGCAAAAGACGGAACAGACACTTCTGCGTCTGGTACTTTGTATGCTCCCACTATGGCAAAAACAACATCAGAACTGTATACTGTGGTATTTGGAGGCTGTAATTTTTCAGTTGTAAAGCGTGGCCTACAACCACACTGGAATGTTTCTATTGAACTGGAAGAAGTATAATGATTACGTCTCCAACAGTTAAAACTTTATTAGAAGAAAATACTACTATTCAAACTAACATAGGTTGCACCATTGAATACAACATGAACTCAATGGTAGACAATATTAACGTAGTTGGTTCAGATTATGTCAGAGCAGACGGCGCTAAGCCTTATCAAAAATTATTTCCTGCATCTTCTGTTGTTAAGCCGTTCAGACCTTTAGGGGCGGGAGTAAAATATGGAATATTCGGAGATGTGTCTTTAGGGACGTGGAAAGATCCTAAAAAAGTAGAGTACCCTTTAAATTTTAGAACATACTATCCTGGAGTTGATACTTATTATAAGTATTGGGTATCTCAAAAAGGCACTGGGGCAAACATAACAATAACATACCCGCAGGCCATTTTGACCAATAAGATTATTGTTAGATTTGAAATATCGCATTCTATACCAGGAACATGGACAGTTTATAAAGAAGGCGACCAAATACTTGCGACTGGAAATAGCTCTCAAATTCAACCATTTTCAACTAATGGAATAAAAAACTTTGACGCTGGAACAGTAACACTTTATTATAATGGAACTTCATGGGTTTTAGCAGAACCTTCCACATTAGCTGCTCCAGTATCTATAACAACTTTAAAGCTAGTAACGTCTGGCGTTACTAACGCCCACGTAGGAGTTATTGAAGTTTCTCCTAGATGGGTATCTGATTTAACAGATCATATTGTAGGCCTATCCATATCTCAAGAATCATCTACAAGCGCAGATGACATTTTGCCAGTAGGAAAAGTTTCTGCTAACTCAGTAGCTATGGACTTAGTTTCGTATGAATCAACTAGAAAGATTATTACATACGAAAAAGGAACAGCTTTTAATTCATCTAATTTGTATATGTATAAGTCAGCAGAATTGAAGCCTTATATAAAAGTATATTATTCTGGAGCTCCTTATACAGATTCAAAGGGTCAATATGAAAAGATTAAGCAGGGAACATTCTATAT
>Ga0255072_1000234_pt1 | contig 12409 bp, 10 predicted proteins | sample Colum_Yuk_RepA_8_FD_188461 | JGI IMG/M metagenome (GOLD analysis project Ga0255072, IMG submission 188461) | Freshwater microbial communities from Columbia River, Oregon, United States - Colum_Yuk_RepA_8h | ecosystem: Environmental > Aquatic > Freshwater > River | place: USA: Oregon | collected...
CTCCGGGCCCGGGAGGTCGACCGCGCCTGCATGGCGCTCCTGACCGACCTGAAGCGCCGGGGACTCTTCGAGGACACCCTGGTCGTCTGGAGCGGGGAATTCGGCCGGACCCCGATGAAGCAGGGCGACAAAGGGCCGGTGGGGCGCGACCACCACAACAAGGCGATGTCGCTCTGGCTGGCCGGCGCCGGCGTGCGCGGCGGCCTGACCTATGGGGCGACCGACGAGCTCGGCTACGCCGCCGTGGACAAGGTCTGCACGGTCCACGACCTGCACGCCACGATGCTGCAACAATTGGGTATCGACCACGACGCCTTCCGCTTTAAGTTCCAAGGCCTCGACGCCAAGCTCACCGGCGTCGAACCCTGCAAGGTGATCACGGACATCCTCACCTGACTTTACCCATGAAAACGCTGCTTCCCTCCCTCCTCCTCGCGCTTGGACTCGCCGCCCCCCGCCTGGCCGCCGCCGACCAAGCCGCCGACCTGTCCAAGCCCGTGCAGGTCTTCATCCTCCTCGGGCAATCCAACATGGTGGGCCTCGGCAAGGTCACCGGCCCCGACGGCTCCCTGGATTTCGCGGTCAAGAACAAGAAGAAGTACCCGCACCTGGTCGACGCCGCCGGCAACTGGTCCGAGCGCGCCGACGTGCGCAACGTCCGCGTGATGGTCGGCCGCAGCGGCGGCATGCAGCTCTTCAACAACGAATTCCTCAAGGTGACCGGCAAGACGATGGGCCCGGAATACGGGATCGGCCACCCGCTCGGCGACGCCGTCGAGGCGCCGGTGATGCTGCTCAAGAGCTGCATCGGCAACCGCAGCCTCGGCTGGGACCTCCTGCCGCCCGGCAGCGAACGCTACGTCTTCGAGGGCAAGGTCTACGCCGGCTACAAGGACCGTCCGGACACCTGGCCGGCGGACGCGGCCAAGGGCACGGGCACGACGCCTCCGCCGTGGGTCGACAAGGCCGGCAAGCCGATCGAATGGTACGCGGGCAAGCAGTACGACGACGACACCGCCAACGCCAAGAAGGTGCTCGCCGACCTCGGCAAGTACTACCCGGGCGCCAAGGCCTACGAGGTCGCGGGCTTCTTCTTCTGGCAGGGCGAGAAGGACGGCGGCAACGCCGGCCACGCCGCCAAGTACGAGGAGAACCTCGTGCGTTTCATCAAGCAGCTCCGCAAGGACTTCGCGGCCCCGGACGCCAAGTTCGTCCTGGCGACGCTGGGCGAGGCGACGAAGGGTTCGACCGGCAACGGCGGCAAGATCCTCGAGGCCCAGCTGGCCGTCGATGGCGCCACCGGCAAGTACCCCGAATTCAAGGGCAACGTGGCCACGGTCTACGCCAACCCGCTTTCGAAGGGCGGCAGCGGCAACAGCCACTACAATGGCAACGCCGAGACCTACATGGACGTCGGCGAAGCCATGGGCAAGGCGATGGTCGAACTCCTGAAGCGCAAGTAACCGCCATGCGCCCCCTGGCCGCCCTGCTGCTCGCGTGCACCCTCCCGGGCGACGCGAGGGCGGCGGAGGGGCCGCCGCGCTGGACGATCGAAGCCAAGGGCCCGATCGTCGCCGACCCCAAGGTCGCGTGCACGGTACGCTTTCCCGCGGAGACGTCGGGCGGGGACGCCGTGGTGCTGGCTGCGCTGATCAAGGTCCGGGGCTCCTCCTCGCAGGCCTACGCCAAGAAATCCTTCGCGCTGACTTTCGAACGGCCCCTCGCCGCGGCCGGCTTGCCCGCGGATCCGGAATGGATCCTGAACGCGGCCTTCGTCGACTGCTCGCTGATGCGGCACAAGCTGTCCTACGACCTCTTCCGCGCCCTCGCGACGCCGGAACAGCCGCGCTTCGCCGCGCAGAGCCGCTTCGTGGAACTCGACCTCGCCGGCCGCTACCACGGGGCCTACCTGCTCATGCAGCCGGTGACCGGAAGGCTCCTGGGGTTCGCCGCGCCGCAGCCGGCGGACCTGACCCCGGCGGTGCTCTACAAGGCCGTCGACCACGCGGCCAACTTCGGCCAGTCCGGCCACGCGGGCTTCGACCCGCGGGAACCGGACCCCGCGAAGGGCCCGGCCTGGGCGCCGCTCGATGAACTCAACGGCTTCGTAAGCCAAGCGCCGGACCAGGCGTTCCGGGATCCGGTGGACGGGCTCGCCCGCCGCCTCGACCTGGCCAGCGCGATCGACTTCCACCTGCTCGTCCTGCTCACCTGCAACCTCGACGGGATCACGAAGAACTACTACCTCGCCCGCCCCGCCGCCACCGCCGCGCACCCGCGGCCGAAGTTCTTCTTCGTGCCTTGGGACTACGATGGCACGTTCGGGCGCAACTGGGATGGCTCGCGCGTCGGTCCGAAGGAATGGCTCTCGAACCGGCTCTTCGACCGGCTCTGGTCCGACCCGGCGATGCGGGCCGCCTTTCTGCGGCGCTGGCGGGAGCTCCGCGCCGGCCCGTTCCAGGCCGAGGCGATCGCCCGGCGAATCGACGATAACGCCCTCGCCTTGGGTCCGGCCATCCGCCGCAACGAGCAGCGCTGGAAGCGGATCGACTACGCCGCGCCGCGCGAACTGACCTTCGAGGAGGACGTCCGGCAGATGAAGGCTTGGACGACCGAACGCCTCGCCTGGCTCGACGCCGAGATCGCCCGTCGGACCCCCTGAATTCACATGCGCCCCCTCACCTACCTCCTGTTCGCCCTCGGCGGACTCACCGCCTCGGCCCAGGACAAGGCCGCGCCGAAGAAGGCCGGCGGTTACCCGCCGGTCATCGCCGGAACCAAGGTCGAGACCTACCGCAAGGTCGGCTCGACCGAGCTCAAGGTCTGGATCTTCGAGCCGGCCGACAAGGGAGGCAAGCCCCTGCCGGCGATCGTCTTCTTCTTCGGCGGCGGCTGGACCGGCGGCACGCCCACCCAGTTCGAGCCGCAGAGCCGGCACCTGGCCGCCCGCGGCATGGTCGCCGTGGTGGCCGACTACCGGGTGAAGAGCCGCCAGGATGCGAAGCCCGCGGACTGCGTCGCGGACGCCAAGGCCTGCGTGCGCTGGGTGCGCGCCAACGCCGCCCGGCTCGGCATCGACCCCGGCCGCATCGCGGTCGGCGGTGGTTCGGCCGGTGGACATCTCGCCGCGGCCACGGCGACCCTGCCGGGGCTCGACAACGCGACCGACGACAAGTCGGTCTCCTGCCGCCCAGACGCCTTGGTGCTCTTCAACCCCGGCACGGTGATGGCCCCCTTCCCCGGACTCGACCTCAAGGGCTTCGGCGCCGGCCTCGACAAGGCCCGCTTCGGCTGCGAACCGACCGAGATTTCCCCGCTCCACCACGTCGCCAAGGGCGCGCCGCCCACGATCGTCTTCCACGGCAAGGCCGACACGACCGTGCCCTATGCGACCGTCGAGAAGTTCGCCGCGGTGATGAAGGCCGCGGGTAACCGCTGCGAGTTGGTCGGGTACGAGGGCGAGAAGCACGGCTTCTTCAACCAGTCCAAGTACGCCGAGACGCTCGCCGCGACCGACGACTTCCTGGTGTCGCTGGGCTACCTGCCCAAGAAGTAAGATGCGTCCGCTGCTCGCCCTGCTGCTCGCGGCCTGCGCCGCCGCGGCGGACCGTCCCAACGTGGTCATCCTGTTGGCGGACGACGCGGGCTGGGGCGACTACGGCTGCAACGGCAACCGGCAACTGGCCACCCCGCACATCGACTCGCTCGCCCGCGACGGCGCGCGCTTCGACCGGTTCTTCGTGCAACCCGTCTGCTCCCCGACCCGCGCGGAGCTCCTCACCGGCCGCTACCATCGCCGGCTCGGCGTGACCGGCGTCTCCACGGGCCAGGAGCGGCTGAACCTGGAGGAACGGACGTTCGCCGAGTCCTTCCGGGCCGCCGGCTACGCGACGGGCCTCTTCGGCAAATGGCACAACGGCAGCCAGTGGCCCTACCACCCGCTGGCCCGCGGTTTCGAGACCTTCTGGGGCTACACTTCCGGACACTGGGGCGAGTATGTCGACGCCCCGCTCGAGCATGACGGCGTGATGCAACGCTCGCGGGGCTACATCGTCGACGTGCTCACGGACAAGGCGCTGGAGTTCATCGAGCGGAGCCAGGGCCGACCGTTCCTCTGCTTCGTCCCCTTCACCACCCCGCATTCTCCCTTCTCGCCGCCGCCCGCGGACTGGGCCCACTTCAAGGATCGACCGTTGACGCAGACCGCGACGAACCCCCGCGACGAGCAGGCCGACGCCACCCGCTGCGCCCTCGCGATGGTCGAAAACCAGGACCGGAACGTCGGCCGCATCCTCGCCAAGCTGAAGGAGCTGAAGCTGGAGGAGAACACCGTCGTGCTCTATTTCTCCGACAACGGACCGAACACCGCGCGCTGGAACGGCGGGATGAAGGGCCGCAAGGGCGGGACCGACGAGGGCGGCGTGCGCTCCGTCCTGTGCATCCGCTGGCCGGGCCGCATCGCCGCCGGCACGCTCGTCAAGCCGATCGCCGGCGCCATCGACCTCCACCCCACGCTCCACGCCCTCGCGGGCGTCTCCCGCGTCGGCGACCGCCCGCTCGACGGGCGCGACCTCTCGCCGCTCCTGCTGAAGGGAGTCGACGCCGATTGGGCCCCGCGCCGGCTCTTCCAGACTTGGGCCGGGCAAATCAGCGTCCGGACCGAGACCCATCGGCTCGACGCCGCCGGTAACCTGTTCGACCTGACCAAGGATCCGGGCCAGACCATGCCGCTGCAGTCCAAGCAACCGGAACTGACCCGGGAACTGACCGCGGCGGTCGCCGCTTGGCGTCAGGAGATGGGCGCGCCGGCCGGAGGCAAGGGCAAGGCCGCCGGCGCCGGCGGCGTCGATCCGCGGCCGATCGGCGTGGGCTACCGCGAGTTCCCCATCACGATGTTGCCTGCCCGCGACGGCACGCCCCTCGGCGAGCTGCGGCGCAGCGCCAAGGCCCCCAATTCCTCCTACTTCGTCAACTGGACCAAGCCCACCGACGCCGCCCGCTGGAACGTCGAAGTCATGACCGCCGGCACTTACGTCGTGACCCTCGACTACACCTGCCCCGCGGCCGACGTCGGCTCGACCGTCGAGCTCAGCGTCGGCGAGCGGCGCCTGCGCGGCAAGGTCACGGAGGCCTGGGACCCCGCCCTGCTCACCGACCAGGACGTGGTCCCCCGGACCACGCATGGCGAATCGCTGATGAAGCCTTTCCGTACGATGACGCTGGGCGAAATCGCCCTCGAGCCCGGGCGGGCCGCCTTGGAGCTCCGGGCGCTCGAGATCCCGGGACGCACAGTGATGGACCTGCGTCGCGTGACCCTCACGCTGAAGTAACCAGCTCAGCCGAACAGCGGAGCGGGCACAAAAAAGCCCCCGAGGTCGGGGGCAGATGGAAAGCTTTAGGCAGACTTACTTACCGCCGCAGCAACCTCCGGAGGTCTCGGACTTCTGCGTGGAGCAGCAGGAACCTTCCGTCTTTCCGGCGCCGCAACAGCCGCAACCGCAGCGACCGGAGCCGCAGCAGGCCAGGCAGCAGAAACCCCGGCGACCAGCCCAAGCAAGGAAGACCGTCGCGGCGATCATCCCGATGACGGCGGGATCCTTGATGCCGCCGAAGAAGAACTGATGGAAGCAGGCGATGTTGACGGCGATCGCGCCGGTGACGACCAGACCCCAGTTCCGGAGGCAGGGCACGAGGAGGAGCAGTCCACCGATAACTTCGAGGATTTTGACGAACTTGAGGTACCCCGAGCCGTACATCGCGCCGATGAAGTTGGCGGCCGGGGAACCGGCGGGAGGGGAAGGCGGAACCTGCCACTGGAAGAAGAAGTTCAGACCAGCATAGACGAAGAAAAGCCCCAGCAAAGCGGCGACGATATTGGTAATGATTTTCATGAGGAAATGAGGATACCCGCGGTCACGGCGATTAGGAAGCGTTAACTTCAGAGGGCCTTGTGGGCGCCGTCGCACAGGGCACCCTTCTTCGAGTGCTTGCAGGCGCAGAAGTAGACCGTGCCATTAGCCTCGGCCTTATAGGGAACGGGCGTGAACGCCGAACCCTTGTGGGCGCCGTCGCAGAAAGGCTGGTTCTTGCTGTGTCCGCAGGAGCACCAGTAGTAAGCCTTACCGGCTTCGACGAGGACGGGGATCGGAGACTTCTGGGGGATGTGAGGGGTGGACATAAGTTAAAAGTGCAGGGATTACGGAGTACTGATTACGGAGTACTGATGAAAAAGAGCAACAATCAGGGATTGAGCTGCAGGTGAAAGGAAAAAGGTCAGGCGAGGTCGAAGAGGAGGGCTTCGACGGGGCCGGCGGACTTGAACTCGAAGTCGCCGGCGTCCTCGGAGCTGACGGCATCGCCCGGGGCGAGCTTCACGCCGCCGACCTGCACCTCGCCTTCGATCAGCTGGAACCAGAGGCCGCGCCCGGACGCCAGCGAGTGCGCGACGGTGGTCGCGGCCGCCGCCTTCACCCGGTAGACGGAGGCGTCCTGACTGATGTGCGCGGAGCCTTCGCGGCCATCCTGCGAGACGATCAGGACCTTGGCCGCGGAGCTTTGCGCCACCGTGGGCGTCCACTCCGCATAGCGCGGCTTCAGGCCGGCGCGGTCCGGCAGGATCCACACCTGCAGCAGACGGAGAGGCTCGGTGGCCGAAGGATTGACCTCGCTGTGGCGGACGCCGGTGCCGGCGCTCATGACCTGGATCTGCCCGGGCCGGACCTGCGCATGGTTGCCGAGGCTGTCGCGATGCTCGATCGCCCCCTGCAGCACGTAGCTGAAAATTTCCATATCACGGTGCGGGTGCATCGGGAAGCCGACGCCGGGTGCGATGATGTCCTGGTTGATCACCCGCAGGGAGCGGAAGCCCATGTGCGCGGGGTCATGGTAATCGGCGAAGCTGAAGGAATGCCAGGTGCGGAGCCAGCCGTGGTCGGCGTGGCCACGTTCCCGGGAGCGGCGAACGGTCAATTTCACCCTGGCAGACTGCCTGAGAATCGGCCCCAAGTCGAATTAATGCCCCAAAAAGACCACCTCGACACCTTGGATTTTGGGTTGAAGTCCCGTTAGGGATTGGTTCTGCTCAAATCTCGTGTCGGGCTGTGGCTCAATCTGGTAGAGCGCTGCTTTCGGGTAGCAGAGGCTGAGAGTTCAAATCTCTCCAGCCCGACCAATTTAAAAGACCCCGGGGTGATTCTTTCGCCCCGGGGTCCCCTTTTTCACCCTAGGAGGCGTAGGGAGAAACGGTTTGTCACCCCCCGTACGATGGGCGGTAATGCCCTACCCCGATGCGTCTGCTTTCCCTGCTCTGCACTTTGATCGGCCTACAAGCCGCGAACCCGGACATCGAGTTCGCCGGCCCCGCCCCCGGCAAGGCGCAGTCCAAGGCGCAGGGCGATGTCTTCACGCTCGAAAACGACGTGCTCTCCGCTTCCTGGGAAGTGCGCCGCGGGCGCCTGCAGCCCGCGACCATCGTGGACAAGACCACCGGCGCCAAGGTCGACCAGCGCGGCGCCGAACTCTTCCGGCTCTCGACGACGCCGGTGGCGACCGGCGACGGCACCTACCAGGTCGAGATCAACCTCGAGGAGGCCCGCGTGGTCGTCCGTGCCGGCCCCAACGGCAAGTCGATGCAGGAGATCGCGACCTTCCCCCGCGCGGATTTCCCGGGCGAGCCCAAGCTGGTCCGCGTGGGCAAGATGAACCTCAAGGCCCAGTCCAAGGACCACTCCGGCGAAGCCGGCCAAGTCGGCGCCGGCGGGATCCTCGAGATCAACCCGGCGCCCGCGGGGCAAACGGGCTTCACCTTCCGCAGCGCCGCCAACCGGGCGGCCACGAACGAATTCGCCTGGCCCGCGGGGACCCCGTCCCTGACGGCCCGCATCGACCGCGGCACCGACACCGCCCTCTCCTGGTCCCCGGCGGTCGCGCTCATCTGGGAGGACGGCCAGCGCTTCCTGCTCGTCGGCGTGCGGGATAAGCGCGGCACGTTCAACGTGACGACGGCGGCGGGCGAACGGATGACCTCGCCCAAGTTCACGCCGTTCCCGGCCGGCGACCTGCCCGCCTCGGCCTTCGGCGTCGTCGGCGACGTGCGCCGGGTGCCGCTCAAGGACGGACAGGCCCTCGAGGCCGACCTCACCTCGACCCGCGGGGTCAAGGCCCGCTGGCGGGCCGAGCTGCGCGACGGCTCCCACTACTTCCGCCAGACGATCCTGCTGTCCGCCGCGGACCAGCCCTTCGCGCTCCACGGCGTCGAGTTCACCGACGTCCGCCTGCCGGGCCTCAAGCAGGTAGGCTCGTCGCCGGGCAGCCCGCTCGCCGGCGCCGGCTTCTTCGCCGGGGTCGAGATGCCCGGTTCGGCCAACCTCGTCGCCGCCTCGGGCGCCCGGACCGCCTTCGGCTGCTCGCTGACGCTCTCGGCCGAACAGTCCTACGACTTCGGCGCCGTCACCGGGCTCGCCCCCACCGGTCAGGTCCGCCGCTCCTTCCTGCGCTACGTCGAGCGCGAGCGGGCCCGCCCGAGCAGCCCCTTCCTGCATTACAACTGCTGGTACGACCTCGGCTTCGGCGTCGACGAGCCGAAGATGCTCGAGGTGGTCCAGGCCTTCGACGCGGAGCTCGTGAAGAAGCGCGGGGTGCCCGTGCTCTCCTACCTGGTCGACGATGGTTGGGACCAGCCGGCCAAGGGCCTCTGGGTCGAGCACCCGCGCAAGTTCCCCGGCGGCTTCCCCGCGACCAAGGCCAAGATGGCGGCCTTCGGCGCCAACCTGGGCATCTGGATCTCGCCCCTCGGCGGCTACGGCGGCGACAAGGAACGCACCGCGCACGCGCAGAAGATGGGGCTCATCCCGCCGGACGCGAAGCTCGACCTCTCGTATCCCAAATACAAGCAGTGGTTCGTCGACCGTTGCCGCGAGTTGATGCGCACCGGCGGGGTCAACTCCTTCAAGTGGGACCGCGCCGGCGACGGCGTCAGCCCGCACTTCATGGCCCTGCTGGACGTCGCCCGCCAGCTGCGCCGCGACAACCCCGCGGTCTTCATCAACGTGACGGTGGGCACCTGGCCCTCGCCCTTCTGGCTCAACCACGTCGACTCGACCTGGCGCATGCACAGCGCCGACGTCGGCTGGACGGGCAAGGGCGACGACCGCGAGAAGTGGCTGACTTTCCGCGACGGCTACTGCCACAAGATGTTCGTGCAGGCCGCCCCGCTCTACCCGCTCAACTCGGCGATGCACCACGGGGTCGTCCATGGCCGTGCCTTCCAGGGCGACAAGGTCGGCAAGGCCGGTAATGACCTGAAGAACGAAGTGCGCTCCTACTTCGCCAACGGCGCCTCCCTGCAGGAACTCTACCTCACCCCGTCGATGATGACGGCGACGGCCTGGGACCACGTGGCGGCCTCCGCGAAGTGGGCGCATGCCCACGCCGACGTGCTGCGCGACGCCCACTGGGTCGGCGGCGACCCGCTGAAGCTCGAACCCTACGGCTACGCGGCCTGGAACCCGCGCCAGGCGACGCTGATGCTGCGCAATCCGGACGACCAGCCGCGCACCGTTGAGCTGGACGCGGACGAGGTCTTCGACCTGCCCCGGGCCACGCGCACCGCGACGCCGGCCTTCGACCTCCGCTCCCCTTACGCCGACCAGCGCTTGCGCGAGCTCAAGCTCGCCGCCGGCACCAAGGTCACCGTGACGCTGCAGCCTTTCGAGGTCCTGGTCTTCGACACGGATTCCGCGCGCTGAGCCGTGGACTGGCTCGCCGGCCATACCCTGCTGCCCGCCGACGGGTGGATCCTGCTGCTGGCGCTGTTCGGCGCGGCCTGCATCGGCCTGTCCAAGGCCGGACTGGCGGGCACCGCCACGCTCAACGTCGTGCTCATGGCCAAGATCTTCGGGGCGAAGCCCTCCGTGGGCCTGGTGCTGCCCTTGTTGATCGTGGCGGACTTCCTCGGCTTCCTGATCAACCGCAAGGGCGGCAGCTGGCGGCAGATCCTCCCGATGGTGCCACCCGCCATCGCCGGAGTGGTCCTGGGCTGGTGGCTGTTGGACCGCATCGACAACAACATGGCCCGGGTGACGATCGGCTGGACCATCCTCGCCCTGCTCGGCTTCAACCTCGTGCTCCGACGCAAGCGTGCCGAACTCCTGGAGCTCACCCGCCACCGGACGTTCTCATGGGGCATGGGCTTCCTCTCCGGGACGGTCACGATGCTGGCCAACGCGGCCGGGCCGGTGATGACGGTCTTCCTGCTCTCGCAGCGGCTCGAGAAGAAGGAACACCTCGGCGTGTTCTGCCGGTTCTTCCTCTTCATCAACCTCTTCAAGCTGCCGTTCAGCCAGAGCGCCGGCATCATCACCGGGCCGTCGCTGCTGACGAACCTCGTGCTGCTGCCGGGCGTCCTGCTCGGCGTCTTCCTCGGCTGGCAGATCCTCAAGCGCATCCAGCAGGACGCCTTCGAGGGGATCCTGGCCTGGCTCACGGGCTTCGCGGCCGTCTGGTTGATCGTCGGCTGAGCCAGTTTGGGGTGGAACGCCGGACAGGATCGGCTATCCCCGAGGCATGCCCCTGCACCCCAGCCGACTCCTGCTGCTCGCCGCCTGCGGCGCGCTCCTCGCCGCCGACGCCCCCAAGGCCAAGCCGGCCGAGCCCACCGTCTTCCTCACCGCCGAGGCCGCCGGTCCGGCCTTCCTCCTGCAGGGCGAATTCGCGGCCACCGGCCACGGCGCGAACATCATCGCGCTCGGCGGCGACCAATACCGGCTCGTGCTCTTCGCGGGCGGCCTGCCCGGCGCCGGCTGGGACGGCTCGCCCCGCGCCGAGATGGACGGCAAGGCCGACGGCGCGAAGGTCGCCTTCGCCCCCAAGTCCGGCGAAGCGCGCGCCACGCTGGCGGAAGGCGTGCTCACCGTGACGCGCCCGGGCGCCGAGCCGCTCGCCCTCCGTCGCCTCGTCCGCCACAGCCCGACCGAAGGCGCTCCGCCGCCCGCCGGCGCCAAGATCCTCTTCGACGGCAAGAACGCCGACGCGTGGAAGGATGGCAAGGTCGACGAACGGGGCTTCCTGCGCTGCGGCACGACCTCCAAGGAGGCTTTCCGCGACTACACCCTGCACCTGGAATTCTTCCTCCCCTTCAAGCCCTTCGCCCGCGGCCAGGGCCGAGCCAACAGCGGCGTGTACCATCAGGACCGCTACGAGGTCCAGGTCCTCGATAGCTTCGGCCTCAAGGGCGAGAACAACGAGTGCGGGGGTATCTACACCATCTCGGCCCCGAAGGTGAACCTGTGCTTCCCGCCCCTGCAGTGGCAGACCTACGACGTCGACTTCACCGCGGCGCGGTTCGACGCGGAAGGCAAGCGCACCGCCCCGGCGCGGATCACCGTCCGCCACAACGGCGTGCTCATCCAGGACGACGTCGCCCTGCCCCGCACCACCACGAGCAGCGGCATCAAGACCATCACCGACACGCCCGGTCCGATCCAGCTGCAGGAGCACGGCAACCCGGTCTACTACCGCAACATCTGGCTCGTGGCCAAATGAGCCGGCTCGGGAAGGCCCTCGCGGCGCTCGGCCTGTTCGCGGCCACCCTTGCGGCGGCGGGCGACCCCCGGCGTCCCAACATCGTCGTCATCCTAGCCGACGACCTCGGCTACGGCGACGTCGGTTGCTACAACCCGCAGTCGAAGGTCCCGACGCCCAACCTCGACCGGCTGGCGAAGGCGGGCGTGCGCTTCACCGACGCGCACGCGCCCGCGACCGTCTGCACGCCGTCGCGGTACAGCCTGCTGACGGGCCGCATGGCCTTCCGCACGGGCTACCGCGGCGGGGTCTTCACCGGGGTCGGCGGTCCGAGCCTGATCGAAGCGGGTCGGCTGACCTTGCCGGGCATGCTCCGCGACCAAGGCTATGCGACGGCGTGCGTCGGCAAATGGCACGTCGGCCTCACCTTCCAGACCGCGGAAGGGACGCCGGCCTACGAGACCAAGCCGCCCGCCGACCTCCCGGGCCCGGAGCGGGAGCTGGCGCGGATCCGTCGGGTCGATTTCTCGAAACCGCTCACCGACGGGCCGACCCACCGCGGCTTCGATTATTTCTTTGGGACCGCCTGCTGCCCGACCACGGACTGGCTCTACGCCTACATCGAGAACGACCGCGTGCCGGTCCCGCCGACCACCTTGCTCGACGCCTCGAAACTCCCCCGGCATCCTTACGCGAACGACTGCCGCCGCGGCCTGACCGCCCCCGGGTTCGAGCACGACCAGGTCGACCTGGTCTTCCTCGAGAAGAGCCGGGCCTGGCTGACCGCCCAGGTGAAGCGGGCGCCCGACCAACCTTTCTTCCTGTACCACGCGACGCAGGCCGCGCACCTGCCTTCCTTCGCCGCGGCGCGCTTCCAAGGCGCGACGCC
>Ga0255072_1000235_pt1 | contig 12405 bp, 17 predicted proteins | sample Colum_Yuk_RepA_8_FD_188461 | JGI IMG/M metagenome (GOLD analysis project Ga0255072, IMG submission 188461) | Freshwater microbial communities from Columbia River, Oregon, United States - Colum_Yuk_RepA_8h | ecosystem: Environmental > Aquatic > Freshwater > River | place: USA: Oregon | collected...
TTTGGATCGACTAATGGACAATTGTCGTCCAAATAGTTTTCGTTGTTCTTTAACTGTAGTAAATCTTGGTATGTCCACATAAGGCTTATTTTATACATATTACCGCAACAAAAAAGGGAATGGACAAACCACTCCCTTGATGTTTTTATATTTAGAATGAGGTAGTCAATCGACTTGCATACCCCATATTGCTTCCCTTATTCATTCGGTATGACACCTTGCTGTAGTTGTCAAACCCTTTCTTGGAAGTAATAACAATTGACCCAGCTGTTTTGTGTCCATAATGAACATAACCATAGGGTTTTTGTTTTGATGCAGATTTATCTCCGCACTTGAGACAAATCTTGTAACCCAAAGCATAACGCTCTGGATGAATATCACTGCCACATCCACATTTATACATACGTCGTCAATTTCTCCAATACATTCAGTGCCAACAACGTGTCATACTCCGCCTCATGCGGTTTACCACCAAGAGGACGACAGTTGAAATAGTCACCAAGATTCACCAAACTACAAGTCAAACTATTGGGAAGCTTGTTGGTCATTTTCAAGAACTGAGCGATTGTGCAAGTATCCAAGACACGATAACTCACAAACGAGTCCCAACTACCTCTGGACACCAATGTGTTTGTCACCCTACGAATGTCAAATGCAACATTGTGTCCAACGGGAATAAGTTTGGTTGAACCAGATATTGTATACCAAGTTTTCAACCGTTCATACAACTTCTGACCAGCCTCACGTTCAGTGATTGCGTCTTTATCATGTTGTTTCAAATCGATGTGATTGATTCCCAACGACTCAGCAGTTACATGATAAATACCATCTTCGGGTTTAATCTTGAGATTAAGCGAGTCAATGATCTGCATTTCGCCATCATCGGATCGCTTCGCAAGAATAAAACACGCCGTCAACAGTGACTTATCATCACCAATTCCACCAGTTTCAATATCTAAAGCAATAAATCGGTCCATATCTTGTGTTCAAACACTTTATCAAAAGGTTGAAACCAAGTCAAGCAGATATTTATTTGTGAAATATGTCCACCATAATTGGTTTTAATATAGGAATTCATGATGCCGGCGTGTCGCTCATTCAAGATGGAGTGATAAAAGCAGTATATTCCGAAGAGCGTTTTTCTAATCACAAAGGCAAAGGCTTTACTATCAATAAATCTTTAGATGCACTGATTAAAGATTATCAATTAAATTTGGATGAAGTGTCGCATTTTGTCACTTCAACATCTCTTACACCCGTTGAAGAAGATATTATCACTAAAAACTACAGACATCGCATACAGTATTATTCACATCAATATTGTCATGCTTTGGGTGCATTGGTATTTAGTGGATTTCATGATAAAAATGATGTTATGGTATTGACACTAGATGGTGGTGATTTCAATATTCATAATCTGATTCACGGTGAGACCATTGATAACAATGTATTTGATTGGTTATACAACACCATGGACAAACATTGGTGGGATAAATTCAAGAATAGACACAATGCGTGTGAAGGATCTATCAGTGTGTATAAAAATGGTGAACTACATCTGTTAAAAGACTTTAATGCGAACTATGGTCGGTTGTATTTGTTTGGTGCTACCATGATGATATACTACTACGGTGTTACTGGAACAAACGTAGAAGGAAAAATAATGGGATTGGCTGCTCAAGGCAAATACAATGAACACATTTACAGAACCTTCAGAAACCTGTGTGTATTCAACAAAGAAACGGAGACGTTTGAGAATCACCTACCAGATGAGTGCAAGACGGGTAATTGGGAACATGGGCGAATATTGGATTCAATATTGATCTTTCTAAGCAAATACTCAAAAGAAGATGTTGCCTACAACTTACAAAAGTGTGTGGAAGATGGTTGTGTGGAACTAATTCAGTTTTACCAAGAAAAACACAAGTGTAAATACATTTGTGTGAGTGGTGGGTTTTTTGCTAACGTAAAAGTAAATCAAGTGATCAACGAAAAATTGGATTTTGAAGAATTATTCGTGATGCCTGCCATGAATGATGAAGGTATTTCGTTGGGAGCTGCTTTAGCTAAATGTATAGAATTGGGTGAATACAAGTTTGAACCGATCAAAGACGTTTATTTGGGTAAACAATGTAATGCAAATGAGATTCGTCGTTTCGTGAAAGTTCGCTGTATGAACTATCATCCATTCTCATACGACCATATAATAAACGAATTGCAACAAGGTAAAGTGGTAGGAATATTTAGAGGAAGAGCCGAATATGGCCCTAGATCGCTAGGAAACAGGAGCATACTTGTCGATCCAACAGACAAAGAAACATTTACTAAACTAAATGAAAAATTAAACAGAAGCGAAGTGATGCCTTTTGCACCTGTAATCATGGAAGAATATGTTGATGATATACTATTCTGTGATAAATCAAAGCATACAGCTGAATATATGACATTATGTTACAATGTGAAGCCAGAGTGGGTAGATAAAATTCCAGCTGTGGTCAATAGATATGATAATACATGTCGTCCTCAAATAGTTAAAAAAGAAACAAATGAGTGGTTGCACACATTATTGAGCAAATACAAAGAAGCTACAGGTATGCCTGTGTTACTGAATACGTCTTTTAATGAACATTGTTCTCCAATTATTAATGAACCACTACAAGCTTGGCATGCTCTACGAGACAAACTGATTGATGTGTTGGTTTTAGAAGATTACATTATTTACTATGGTTACCACAAATGAATCTACAATAGTCTGTGAAAATACGTTGGGATATGCTGCCAACATCATATTCAGAAGCGCAAAGAGTAGGCGTGAATTCAATTCTATTTACATACCTAATGGAATAAAAGAAACTCACGACCTTGAGTATTACATATATCCGGCTGACTGTTATATCACCACTCACTATGTCAAAGATGATGAATATGTGTCACAACCTCTTACAACGTTGTCAAATAACGAATATTGCATTATTAATGACATTGGGTATGATGAAAAACAAATATTCAGTCTGATTGATACTTTGTCATCTAAATACAACAAAACTGTTCATTACAACAACAAAAAAGACTCTGCTTTCTCATATAGATTAAGCAGAGTCTTTGATATATTTCCAGCTTGTAAAGATGCTTTGAGTGCTTACTTTCTGATCGATTATTTCTATGATTTAAACAAACCCAAAGTGATCAAGATTCGTTAATTTGTTTTTGGAGGAACAAACCGTGGATATCTCATAAGATCATCTTGTGTGGTAACAAATATTTGAGGCACATCATTGGTTGTAACATATATTACATCAAATAGTGTTTCACGTTTCAATGGTTCAAACTCTCTTTTATATCTAACAATTACGTTTCTGCCAATCAACTTTTCTAGGTTCGTTACTACATGTTCATCTGAAACACTAAAGTTCCACACTTCTGGATACATTACACCTTCACTTACTTCTTCACTTGGAACAAACAATTCGCCTTCCCAACTTTGTGTGAACCAGCCCCTCTTGGTTATTTTGGTCACAACGCCCATTCGTTTGCCATGTCCCTTCACAAACAATTGTCTAGCAACGCGATTGACATAAATCAAGATGGTAAGTGAGATGATTATCATCACACATATTTCCAAGTATCGTTTCAATGAGATTTTACTAAACATACTCGTATAGATAGTTTTTGTTACTTACCACACCGAATTTATATTCAACGATCACTCTTGAAACAATTGTCTGGATCAACACGACCATAATTAGGAGTGCCAAGACCAGTCAGTCCCATATAAAGGAACGTCACTTCCTTGCCAATCCAATTCTTCTTTTCCTTGAGAATCTTGGCACGGGTTTCATAACTGCCCTTGAACACAGCATCAAACTCCTTGTTCTTCCACTTCAAGGTCACATTGGTTGCGGCACCCTTCCAGTTGCCATCACCGTCAGTAATATTCAAAATGATACCTTCATCGTCATCTTCACTCTTGACCTTCACAAGGTTCTTGGAACGCTTATGTTCATAAGGAGCATCCATCTTACGAAGAATACCACCCTCTTGTTGATCATTGAGAAGATTCTGAAACAACTCATTCATATGATCTTCGTTCTTGACAATCTTGGTATCAACCTCAACAAAATACTTGGAAAGAGGAATCACCACCTTGTCAATCCAATTCTTGCGGTCACCGTAAGGAGTCTCTTCATCAAGAACGTCAGACTTTCCAGTGAAATTGTATCCGTCATAAATATAGAACTTGACCAGCTTCTCACTTTCAACCAAGTCATCAGATTCAATGTGTTTGGTCTTACGAATCAACTTGCTGATTTCATTCAATTGTTGACGCAGATCATTGTTGAACAACTCACCATCAAGGACAGCATTAGGATACTCCTTGAAGAAGGGCTTAAGAGCATTTTCAATATGAGGCACACTGACATACTTCTCACCCTTACGAGTAAACAAACCGTCCTTGGTCGCAATACAACGATTGCCGTTGAACTTACACTGCATACCCCACTTCTCCTTGGCAAAGTCAGGCTTCTTGCTCAACTTGTGAAGAGGTTGAGCCAACATCGGTTCAACATAGGCAGTTCCCTTGGAAGCATTCTTCTTGGTTTCGTGATAACCAGTCTTCAATTGCTTTTTGTATTTGGCTTCGATTTCAAGCTTAGCCTGTTCTTCGCCGGTGGTAGCATTCTTTTTGCCAACATTCTTGGGTTCGGCAGTAGACCAATCACTGGTCACGATGTTGTCAGAACCTTCAACACCACTGTGGGTGCGGTATTTGTTGCCGTTTTGTTCCATCCACCAAACACGAACATTGCCGTTGGAGTCTTGAGTATAAAGAGTAGGATAATTCATGTAAATATGATACCACGTTGAGGCCATTTGTCAACATCTTTGTTCAAGACGCAACGAACTTACCTCAACGTGGCATTTTGTTTAATAAGTGTTGAACTCAACCTGAAGTGAATAAAAATCGATAGTAGACGGATCTACATCCAAATCAATTCCCTCATTGACAACAAACACCTTCAAGTCCTTCTTGGTATCAAGCGAAGGTCCACCGTTACAGCTACAACCAGATGAATAACACCAAGTGACGTTACCATCCTTGTCAACGCCAATACCCTCATAATTGTGATGCCCATAACCACCATCCCAATTCTGAATCTCCTTGAAAATTACGATGTGGTCACTATCAAACTTGCTCTTAGGAAGAGTGTCCCAATTCTTAACGATATAATCTACAATGTTCATAACTTCTTAAGTCTACCATGAGGTTTAAACAAAGTCAACAAAAAAACCCGCCAGATTTCTCTAGCGGGTTTCTTTTACTTATCCTACCACTTATCGGTTGGTATTTCCGATATTAACGAAGGGAACAACACCACCTCCATTATACACCGGCAACTTACCATCCCACCTCTGAAGCGCCTCATACTGAACAAGCGCCGGAGTTAGAGACTGAGCCAACACAAGGTTAGCCTTTGACTGAGCTTCTGCCTTGAGGGCGATACTACGAGCCTCACCCTCCGCCTTAGCGATATTACTCTCCTTCTCACCACGAGCCTTCTCAATCACCTGATCAGCCTCAGCCTTACTCTGACGGACCTTGGTTTCAGCCTCAATCGCCTTCTGACTCGCCTCAAGAACTGCGTTGATACGGGTCTGAACACTCTGGTCAACACGGAGACCACCATGGAAACTGATCAACTCAAACTTAAACCCCTTGGGACCAAGTTGGGCATTAAGATTGCTCTTAACATTGTCAAGAAGATATTGCTTCTTCTCACCAAAAATGTCACTAGCCTTCATGGTGCTAGCAACACGATTGAATGCGTTGTTGATCTCATTCCTCATAAAACCGTGGGTGATAATATCAGGAGACTGACGAAACTCAACGAAGATCTGAGGAACCTTCTCTGCCACAAACGTATAAGCAAGAGCAATGTCAGCGTTAACAACGGCACCTTCAATACTATTAAAGGTCACACTGTCATCACCAGGACTTTCCTGGCTTCCACGTTCACGATCCCACACAGCATTTTGCATAAAGGTAGGGAACTTGTAGATATCCTCAGTGATGGGGTTGTAGAACACACCACCAGTAACCAACGGAAAGTCATTAACTCCCTTCTGGCTACCCCACTGATTCACCTTGATACCAACATAACCAGGCTCAACCCTATCACAACCAGTGAAGGTGGCAATGGCGACGATACCGGCAATTAGACTAACGATCTTATTCTTCATTTTGTTTCTTTTCTTTGTTTTCGTTTAGATTCTTGACCAACTTGGTCACATCACTCTTTAAGATTAACCCCGACCCGATAAAAAGTCCAGCGAAAAGTGTGGACCCGATAAGATTTGCAACGTCACTCTTTTGATTAATGAATGTGGCTGCGGTATTGTAAATATAAGCAGCCGCAATCGACAAAAAGAAATACTTTGCGCAATACTTCCAAATATTGTAATTACTAAACATATATTAATTCTCCTTGACGTAAAGTTCTGGAATTTCAGAGGTCAATGGAATAACTACATCATCCAAAGGTTCGTCTGATTCAGATGCACCATAATGACCATGGCTTGTGTTAGGAATAGGCAGATACTCAGTAGTCCACTGTTCACGACATTCCTTGGCAGTCTTCTTCAATGGAGGGAGTTCATTGCCATCCTTGTCATATACAATGATATACTGAAAACTATTATCATAGGTATTATCATTATACTCACTATGAACTACCATAACCATTGTAGTTGCCTCAGGAGAATAATACTTCTTGGCAAACGCAATGTGTCTACTATACTTTTCAGTATTGGGAACGTAACCAAGTTTGGCTAGATCCTGTAATGTTGCTCTACGATATGTGCTCATATATGATTAATACTTTAGAACTTCCTCACGGGTAATAGACAGATGTTCCCATTCGTCACCATACAAGTCTTCGTGGATACACTGAGTATCACCAAAAAGTTGGACCAATGATTTAAGCAATGGATTTGCCTTGTAATCCTTAGTTGCATTATCCCACTCACGTTCAACATCTTCACCTTCAATTACAAGACGCATGTCTTCATATCCAATATAGAATGAGGTTGCATCACCGTCATTAAATTCGTGGTTATTAAGATACATCTCAACGCTGTCCAACTTAGGGTTGGCAACAAAGATCTTCTTTAGTTCAGCCTTAAACTCCTTCTGGAGTTCAGACTTAACTTCGTTGAGTTGATCGTTGAGCTTTGCAATTTTCTTAAGTGTTTCTTTCATATGTTTTGTTTTATTAGTCTCCAATTACGTTCTTCATACTACCATCATAACTTGGTTCTGTCAACTTCATTTTAGCACGTGCCTTACGACCTTCATCAATCTTGACGAAGCTGGGAGGATGTGAAATACCATTCTGCATCCAACTCTTGAACTCCATTTCAGCCAAATAATCTTGGGCTGAGGGAATAAACTTGTTGGCAAAGTCTTCCAGACAGTGTTGTTCACCAATGTCACGCACACTCACGTTACGTCCATCACTGTTGATAATGGTAGGAAAACGGTGGTCACTGGTTTCTGGTCCGCTATTGGCAAACTTGACACGTTCCAGAATATTACTAAGAAACCAACTGTTGTGAGTTAGAGCACGATGTCGGTTATCTGCAATTGCGCCCTTGCTACAGTCCATGAAGGCGTGAATTGGTTCATAGTCTTCGGGCTTACCGCCGAATTTGCGGGCGGAACTTTGAGCGTGAATGTATGGCTTTGACATAACGAATACATCTTAACAGCGGGTTTATAGAAAGTCAACAACTTCTTTTGCCGGATGTAGTTTGTAATCATAAAGATAACCAATTTTGTTAGGATAATTGTTATCACGCAGATCAACTCGCTTGCCGGATGTAGAACTGTGACACTCGTTGATGTTCTCAATTACCGGAACAAACTTTCGATGTGTTTGATAAGCACCCGATACGCTGTTTTTGGCACAGGTCTGATAAAAGTCACACCCGACACTCAAACATCTGTCGTTGAAAATCTTTATCTTTTTCACTTGTGAGCACTGTTGAAATGTAATCCAACCGCAAGACCAACATATCCCTTTTTATTGGAGTATATGTATGTGGAATTGGTATGCCTGTGCTTTAAAGCAGATCTTGCGGCATCTTGCACTGATTCAAACGTATTCTTGGAGCTACAGATACAACGTTCATTGTCTGCGTGGTAACTGCCATAGATTCGTTCATACCCACACGCCCATCCAAACTGTTCCTTTTTATTTGTTCTCTTTGTCTTCATATATAATTCCCTCAACATTAAATATAATAACTCAAGATATGATGTGTGTCAACAAAAAATCCCCTCTTTTTACGGAGGGGATTTGTTTAATTTAATGATGCTTGTCTTGCTTAACGTGAACCTTGTTCATCATTATCTTCTGAATTTCGTTGAATGACAGAGGCTTTCCATGACCATCCCAACCAACATCCAGAATCTTGTTGTCTGGATTATCAAGCTGAGTTGTTGGATTGGTGTAGTGGCTATGACCACTCAACTGCCAAGCACCCTTTTGCATTTGATTCCAAATCTGGTGGGGATAATGATGCAAAATAATCTGGTGACCATTTACAACAATTTCCTTGTAATAACCCAGATAAGTGATCTTGCCGATAGTGTGGGGATACACTTCGATATCCTTATGTCGATATTCATCTGATAACGTTTCCTCATACTTTCTACGAATACAACTGTTGTGATTACCCCAGATGTAACCAATATGTTGGCAGTTGAGTCTGTCTAGCAGTTGTTCATACTCGGGCATAGTGATGTTAAGACAGAAATCACCAAGATGAATCAGTGTGTCTTCTGGACGCACCACTTCATTGATCTTTTCAACCAAAGCATCATTGTGTTCATAACGGTTTTTATATCCACGGGACTCGTAGATAAAAGCCTTGTCATGGTTAAAATGAGTATCACTGGTGAAATACACACGGTGATCGTCATTATGAATTAGCTTAAGCGGTCTTTCAAACATAAATTATCTCATCAATACCTTCACTCGTAGAAGGTTCTTCATACTTTGCCAACATCTTGTCAATAACCCAATCAGGCACAACTCTGCCACCCTCTTGGCCTCTCTTCTGGTTTCTTGCGATCAAACCAGCACGATCCATCTTGAATACAAGAGCAACTACCTTTGTTCCATACTTCTTTGCAGCATTAATGTAGTCAGCTCTTTCTCGACGGTTGACACTGGTCGCATCAACCAATACATTCTTACCACTCTTTAGAAGTTCGTCAACCTTTCTTTTGATGTGACCAAAAACAAGTGGGGTCACAGTCTGGTCATCTTCACCCTTACCAAATACAGCACGTAGTTCGTCACTACTGAGGTATTCAATATCCTTTCCCTTGATGAAGTTCTTCGCGTAAGTTGACTTACCACTTCCAGGCAAACCAACCGCAATGTAAAGTGTATTATTCATACTCACATCATACCTTCAATCCACAGTAAGTCAAGCAAAAATGTTAAGGGAAAGTAAATGCCGTTTTTTATACAGACTGTTCAAATAGTTATAGGTGTGGTAATCAATCATGGTTACGCAAAGAAAGGAAACATATGTTAAAGTATCTATTAGTATTGACTGCAGTTTTGACCCTCAACGCTCAAGAGGGTCCAAAGGGTCCACCTCCAGGCAATCGTCCGCCTCGTCCACAATTGACCGAGGAACAAAAGAAACAACGTGCAGAACTTGTTGCCAAGTATGATGCAAACAAGGATGGTAAGTTGGACAAGGAAGAACGTGCCAAGGTCAGTGAAGATGATCGTAAATTAATGAGAAGTTTTGGTCCTCCTCCAGGCGGACCAAGAGGTCCAAAAAAGGATGGTCCTCCCCCAACAAAAGATGGTGATCGACCAACCAAACCAAAGAAGAACTAACAAATAAAAAAACCCCGCCAAAAGCGGGGTTTTAATTTTTGTATAGTTTAATTCAACTGAGCGAATGGAGATGGCCAAAGATGTTTAATTTGACTTGTCCAAGTATCATTCGGCCATTTTGTTTTTCTAAAATTAACAAATCTTTGAATTAGATTTGGATCGCCACCCGTGTATCTTAAAAAGTTTTCAGACATTGTAAGATTATTATAGTCCGCAATCTGTGGATTTTGTTCTAATACATCTATTTGAACTTTATGTATTTGATTATACATGCCGACCATCATGTCTTTCTTTTCTTTTGTATGTAGTGCGTCAATATAATGCATTGTGAACTCATTAAATTTACCCGCACTTGAACTATCGGCATGCAAAAGAACAGTGCCTCCAAGTAATCTTATATGTGGATGGTGATCATCTAAAAGCCCTTCAAGCAAACCTTTGTAATCTCCATTAAATGCATATGCTTCATATGATTTTAAAGTGTTGATGAATTGTAATGCATTGTGTTTACCTGTATATAAACTGTAGTTAGCTAATTCTCCCCATTGACTTGTTCCTCCCCACAAGAAGTTATGTATATAACCCCAATCAATTATATTATACTCTGGCATTCTGTTACTGTCATCTAAATACATTTGCAGTTGATACCATTGTGGAGACTGATCACCATAAGGTTCATAAGTGAAATTAGGATTATTTTGATCTGTGACAGCTATTAAATTACCAATATGTGGAGCTAGATGGAAAGGCCATGTATTGGCAAACCATCTTCTATCATTGAATGTATTTGTATAACTGTTGCCAAATTGAGCTTTGATTCTATCCAATTTGTATAGACTGATATATGATCTTGCTCCTCTTTCTCCCCATTGATCTCTTGTATTAGCGTTATCTTCAAGAATATCATGACCCAAATCTTGCATCTTCCATCTTTGCATGATTTCCAATGTTCTTACAGTTACCCAATGACGATACGCCATTCTTATATCATTCATGTATTGAATTTGTTTTCCGGCATCAAAATATTTCTTCTGAAAGAATTGATCCATATGAACTAATTGATATCCCGTTTCTTCTCCATACGATCTCATTATTTGAACAAGACCTTTCATCCCTTGATCTTTTGGTATACTACCCATAAACCAATCAAAGAATCTACGGCCACTACCACCGTCTTTGGTTGCACTCCAGTCCCAAATTTCGGGAGCAATATCTTTCAAATGAACTTTAGGCAACCAATGATTCCAATCTGGTAGTTGCATTGCAATTGGAATATCATGAATGTTGTATGATTTGTTTATGTCTATTGGTTGAACTACACCATTGTATACAATTCCATCTTGTGTTCCGTTTGGAAAGATATATTTGAATGATTTGATGTCATCATCCAATACCCAATCCATGCCTGCACCGGCAGCCCAATTATCAACAGGAACGGTGCTCATGCCTGGACCTGGTTGGTAAAGTGGATTCCATGGTCTTCCTTTTTCTTGATAAGGCACATCCAAACTACGAATATAAGAAGCAAGTGCCAAACCTTGTTGTTCACTCAAACCGTGATATTTGCTTCTTGCTACAATTGATTTGTCACTGTAATTGAAATACTTCAAGTCATATCCATCTGTAAAATGACAATCACTACATTTGGCTTTTAGTGGTTGACCTTTTTCAGAGATATTACCATTAAACCATAAATCTTTTCCTTGATTGATCACGACCGGATCACTTGATGCTGGTTTCCAATTTTTAGGATCATCAATAACTTTGGTTGTTGCGAGTGTTGCGGGAATATAATTATAAACTGAATTCGTGTAATACTTGCCGGTAAGATGTCCGAATGTAACTTCTTTTTCAGTAGTTTCTTGTTTTCTTACAATATCAACGTTTAATACTCTATATCCAATTGTTTGTTTTGTAATATCATTAAACTTGAATTTAATAGTATTAGTTACACTGGGAATAATATTATTGCTTGCGAATGGTAACACCATTGTTAATGTGCTTTGGAAACCACCAATACCAACCCATATTCTTTCAAACTTTCTTGGAAATATAACTGTTCTGTTATTAAGAGGAATCCATGGACTATTATTTATACTAACAGATGCTTTATTTGTAAATCCTAAACCGTGTATAGTGAATCTTGCGCCGTAGATATTGTTTAAGTTATCATTCAAAACCAATTTAAATTCTTCTGTATGTTGATCTTTACCGAGCACTTCTACGGGAAACTGAACTGAATCTGTTGGTGACGGTGTTGGATTAATTGAACTGCCTCCACCGTTGTTATCTGGTGGTGTCGTTGTTCCTCCTCCATTGGTTCCGTCGTTTGTTCCAGAGGATGGTCCAATGAGATTACCATTTGGATCATAAATATAGTCGAGGATTCTATATCTGATTATGATGGCGTCTGTTGGTAACGAAGTTATATCAAATACTATGTTTTGTAATTGGTTATTACTCCATATGGTTTGTGCTGGTAGAT
>Ga0255072_1000251_pt1 | contig 12065 bp, 12 predicted proteins | sample Colum_Yuk_RepA_8_FD_188461 | JGI IMG/M metagenome (GOLD analysis project Ga0255072, IMG submission 188461) | Freshwater microbial communities from Columbia River, Oregon, United States - Colum_Yuk_RepA_8h | ecosystem: Environmental > Aquatic > Freshwater > River | place: USA: Oregon | collected...
GCATATATTATATTAGTATTAACTCAATAAGGAAAAAGATGAAAAAAGTCAATTATTTAAATAACAAAGATATGCTAGCAGAAATACATAAAAGTAAAAACACATTTTCAAGTTTTACTGATCTAGAATTTTCAGAGTACGATATAATCGTGTCAGATGTTTCTAAAATTACTTCTAAAATTGTTATAGAAGCAAAACAAAATAGAGCAAAACGGTTGTCTTCAAAAGACTACGAAGTTAAAAAAATAGAAAACAACAAGATAAAACTATCGGATTGTGAAATAGATATTAAATCAATTAAAAAAACTGATTTAGTATTTAGAGTCATGACGTTTGATCATATACCCGACGAACCCGGTAGAAAGAAAAACCCAAAAAGTGTAGCCGATGGTAAGATAAAACTAAATTTCCCACCTTTTCAACATTGGAAGTTTAACGAAGACGGCGAACTAGTGTGCGTGGGTAAAAGTCATTGGGTCGGTGGCATGGAGAATGGCTATTTTTCCAAAGAACATGGTGTGGCAACACGAAAACTTGCACTTATGTGGATGAAGCTGTGTGAGCGTTATGCTACAAGAGGAAACGTTCGTGGTTATACATACAATGACGAAATGAAAGGTCAAGCAGTACTACAGCTAACACAGATAGGATTGCAGTTTGACGAATCAAAGTCTAATAACCCGTTTGCATATTATACCGCAGCCGTAACTAACAGCTTTGTTCGTGTTATAAACTTAGAAAAACGCAATCAAAATATTCGTGATGACATTTTAGAAATGAATAATTTAAATCCTAGCTTTACTAGACAGTACCAAGGCGAGTTCGAAGCTGCTACAAAACGTTATATAGATTCTCAAGAAGAATAATTGTTGACAATCAAAGACATACTCGCTATACTTTAGTTTAATACGGAGATCTATATTGTTTAAAAAGGCAGCAGTGTTCACTGACATACATTTTGGTATGAAAGGTAACTCTAAGATTCACAATCAAGACTGTGAAGACTTTGTTGATTGGTTTATTCAAACCGCTAAAGAAAATAACTGCGACACAGGATTGTTTTGTGGCGACTGGAATCACAATAGAAACAGTCTTAACCTAACAACAATGGATAGCGGGCTTAGGGCGTTGGAAAAACTCGGGGCTGCATTTGAAAACTTTTATATATTTGCTGGCAATCATGACTTGTATTACAAAGATGCAAGAGACATCAAGTCAACTGAGTTTGCAAAACATATTCCTGGTATTACAGTAATTAACGACGTTACAGTATTTGATGATGTAGCACTTGTTCCATGGTTGGTTAATGAAGAATGGAAACAAGTAGAGAAGTTGCAAGCAAAGTACGTGTTTGGACACTTCGAACTTCCTTCGTTTTATATGAATGCTATGGTGCAGATGCCGGACCACGGCGAACTCAAAGCAGAACACTTCAAGAACCAAGAGTATGTGTTTAGTGGACACTTTCATAAACGACAAATACAAGGTAAGATACACTACATTGGTAATGCATTTCCTCACAACTATGCCGATGCATGGGACGATGCACGTGGAATGATGATACTGGATCGTGAAAACGATGCAGAACCTCGGTACATTGATTGGCCAGATTGTCCAAAGTATCGTACAATTAAACTATCACAGCTAATCGACGAGAAGGATACGCTTATCAAGCCTAACATGTATCTGCGTGTTACACTCGACCTGCCTATTAGCTACGAAGAAGCAAGTTTTGTAAAAGAAACATTCATGGAACAGTATAAATGCAGAGAGATAACTCTTATTCCACAAAAACAACTTGAAGAAATCACTACAGAACTCGATATTGCACAATTTGAAAGTGTAGATCAGATTGTAAGCAACGAGATCATGTCTATTGACAGCGAGAACTATAATAAAAATCTACTATTGAACATATATGGTGAACTACAATGATTCGCATCAAGGATTTGACTGTTAAGAACTTTATGAGTGTGGGTAATGTTACCCAAGCTGTCGACTTTAATCGTGAACAGCTTACGTTGGTACTTGGTGAAAACTTAGATCAAGGCGGAGACGATACTGGTTCACGTAACGGTACTGGAAAAACTACTATTGTTAACGCACTATCATATGCATTGTATGGACAAGCACTAACTAGTATTAAAAAGAACAATCTAATCAATAAAACCAATAACAAGGGTATGTTGGTTACCCTTAACTTTGAAAAAAACAGTATACTATATCGTATCGAACGTGGAAGATCGCCTAACATCTTAAAGTTTTATGTAAACGACATTCAACAAATTGACGAATCTGCTGATGAAAGCCAAGGCGATAGCAGAGAAACTCAAAAAACTATCAATGACTTGCTAGGAATGAGCCACAATATGTTTAAACATGTTGTAGCACTTAATACATACACTGAACCATTCCTTAGTATGCGAACAAATGACCAAAGAGAAATCATTGAACAGCTTCTTGGCATTACTATCCTGTCCGAAAAAGCAAACTTGTTAAAAGATCAAGTTAAATTTACAAAAGATCTTATAACAGAAGAAACATTAAAGATTAATGCTGTACAATCCAGCAACGAAAAGATCGGTCAAAGTATTAACACTCTGATAAGTCGTCAACGTGCATGGGAAATAAAAAGAAAGCAGGATATTGAAAATCTATCGACTGCATTAGAAGAACTTGCAAAACTTGACATTGAAGTCGAGTTGGATTTGCATGATCAACTGTTAAAGTGGAACGATCGTAATACTCGTGTTAATGCATTAAAGAAAGAACATGCAACTCTTGAAACTGCACTTACTAGAGCAGATACTAGTGTTCAGAAAGTACAAAAAGACATCAAAGAACTAGACGATGCTGTGTGTTATGCATGTGGTCAAGCATTGCATGATAATAAAAAACAGGAAATTCTTTCAAAAAAAGATAAAGAATTGTCGGACGCTATGAAATATCTGTCCGAAGTTGCAGACAAATTTGAAAAAGTCAACAACGAATTAACTGAAATCGGCGATGTTAATGCAAAGCCAAACACATTTTATGAAACTGCAAAAGAAGCCTACGAGCATAGAAACAACGTAGACAACCTACAAGCAGCGATCGTGCGTAAAGAACAAGAAGAAGATCCGTATCAAGCACAGATAGACGATTTAAAAAACACTGCATTGCAAGTAATCGACTGGTCAGGTGTTAATAAGTTAACAGAACTTAAAGAACATCAGGATTTCTTGCTTAAACTGTTAACTAATAAAGATTCCTTTATTAGAAAAAAGATTATTGATCAAAACTTAGCGTATCTAAACAATAGACTTACATATTACCTTGATAAACTAGGGTTACCACATCAAGTTGCGTTTTTAAATGACCTGAGTGTTGAAATTACACAGCTAGGTCAAGACTTGGACTTTGATAACTTATCAAGAGGTGAGCGTAATCGTTTAATACTAGGTCTGAGCTTTGCTTTCCGCGATGTTTGGGAAAGTTTGTACCAAAGCATTAACTTGTTGTTTATCGACGAGCTTATTGACAGCGGAATGGATACAGCAGGAGTTGAAAATAGCTTAGGAGTTCTAAAAAAGATGGGAAGAGAACGTAGCAAAAACATTTTTCTTATCTCGCACAAAGACGAACTGGTTGGTAGAGTTAATAATGTGTTGAAAGTTATTAAAGAAAACGGCTTTACCAGTTACGCAAACGACATTGATGTAGTAGAATGACAATCGAAGACGACACACACGACAAACTTGTTAAGGCATACCTAGATTATTTTGCATTAAACGAAGATTTTCAGCAGCGTCCTGCTGAAACCAGGCGGCGCATAGTAAGAAAAAAGCTAAACGAGATAAAGTTATTGTGTTCAATACGTCGTGATGAAATAATGGAAGAACACCGTAGGCATGTAAAAGATGGCAGAGCAAGAAATAATCCAAAAGAGGCACGTAGAGTAAATCCAAAAAATAATTAATGTATGAATTGGACATATAAAGGTAAAGAAGTCATAGAAATACCAGAAGACATCGAAGGCTTTGTATATCTTATTACCAATTTAACAAATAATCGCAAGTACATAGGCAAGAAATTAGCACGATTTAAAACTACTAAGCCACCGCTTAAAGGCAAAAAGAACAAACGTAGAGGCTACAAAGAAAGCGATTGGCGAGACTATTGGGGATCGTCAGACAGGTTAAACGAAGATGTAGCAGCACTAGGCACTGATAAATTCACAAGAGAAGTACTTTACTTTTGCAAAAGCAGAGCAGAAATGAGCTACATAGAGGCAAGAGAACAGTTCGAACGTAGAGTTTTAGAAACAGATGAGTATTATAACGGTATCATCAACGTTCGTGTAGGCGGCAGCGATAAACTTAGGGAAGCATTGTTAGAGCATGGCAAGAAGTATTGATTGGCAAACTGTACAAAAGCGACATAAAATTTATAAAGAAAACGATCAAGAAAGAAAAGGCTGGGACCATCGTGCATCAGACAACGCTGCACTAAGAAAAAATAAAATATGGGCAGTTAAAGGCAAGTATTACGGAAAACCTTTAAGCGATCTTCCACTAAACTATTTAGGTTGGATTGTTGATAACTTTGAAACAATATCGATACATAGGCAAATGGCAGCCGAAGAGCTACAACGTAGATATAAAGATATAGGCAAATAATCCAACACAAAAGGTTGGCGGGCCAGTTTATAATACCGCTGTGGAAAAACCTGTAGAGATACAGGACACGTAACATACTAATGGACTCATCTAGGTTAACCATTACCATTGGAGTACCCGTCGGTATAGATAGATTGTTGGCTGTCAAAAAAAAACTGCACATTACACATAAAAACCGTTTGCACTAGGAACGAAGCAACGGATAAAAGTGTAGTGTATGCACTCTAAAAGAATTTTATTAAAATTTTTTTATAGCGTATGCACTATATTTTGATGTCGACGTAGGTTGGGAAAGGTCAGAGCCCATTGTGTAGCAGAAAACACCTACTTCCAAGTCTCGGCTGGTGATACTCACATAATGTTTGAGAAGGAGGAACCTGTTAACAGGTTCCGTCTGACCAGATTAATCTACATAATATTAATTGCATGTGTTACACACATGCTTAATCATTAAGATAAAGATAATATGTGTTGAGCGATAGCGATAACACAGTTGAACGTAGTTCGACTTTAAAGTTCTTCATAAATAATATAAATGCGTTTAAAGGAATAACCAAAATGAAAATACATCAAATAATGTCGGAATCTGAAGTTGATGAAGCACCTGTTGGTATGTTGAAGCGTTTAGGTCAGAAGATAGCAAGTAAAGTTCCTGGTGAGATTGGTGCTAGGGCTTCTGGACAACTAAGTGCAAGCAAAGATGCTAATGCCATGAAAACAGATCTTGCTAGATGGATGGGTCAAGCACAAATACCAAAAGGAAGTTTGACTATTTCTCAGTTCAAGCAGTTTTTAGATCAAAAAGGTTTACCAACAGACCAGCTGGTACCAACTATCAAGAGAGTTACAGGAACTGCGGCAGTTAATCAAGTGCTTGACAACAATGCAGTTGATCAAGTATTATTAAAAGTTGTAGGACAAGGCGCTGCTGCAACTGATGCTGGTGGAACAAAAAGTAAATTTGCTGCAAAGCCACTTAAGACACCGCCAACAGGAACACCTCCTGCACAAGGACAAGGCGCTCCTGACATAACTAATTTTGTTAACAGTTTAACACCTCAACAAAAAGCAAAACTTAAAGCATCACTATAAAAATAAAACAAACCTGCTTAGAAATACGGCAGGTTTGTTTTTTTAGCTACTTCGTGATTTTCTTTTATCAAGTTAGCTATAATCTCTTGATCCTCAGGTGACAACTCATACGCCTCTGACAACGAAACACTTCCTCTCATGCTCCAACAAATTTTAAACAAGTTATGTTTTAGCTGTTTTGTTTCGTTATCTAGGATCTCAACTTCTTGTAAGATCTTTTCAACTGACCAAGTTGAGATCCTTATGCGAAAAAATCAGAACGATCGAAAACAATAGGCAGCATAAATTCTTCTGGAGCACCTGCTGCACGTTCTTCTTCACCAGTTACAACTTTCAAAGATTTTATTTTAAACTTTTGTCTTTGTGATTCGATGTGATCCAGCACAGCCTTGTACAGATCCTTGTCGGCGTTGTCAAAAAATTCTGCTATATGCGTTGGATCAGTTACAGGATCTTCATCTTGATATTGAATAGCAACTACACTTCGTGCCATCAATCCTATGTTCAAGTCAGTTAATCTAGTAAAACTTTCATTGAAGCGTTGTATTTTTTCAACTTCTGACATCTTGTCGTCGTCTAGTAGCTTTAATATTCGTTGCTCTTCAAAGGTTTTCATTGCACTTTCGGTAAAGTTTTTATAATTTGTAGGTGCAATTTCAAATTTCCAATCACGGTAGGACACTATGTTTTCATATTCATTTGAAGAAATTTGATCCAACAGTATTCTTAGGTCAACATCATACGAGCGTTCGATGTCTGTGTTGGGCAGTGTAGTAGTAATAGACATCTTCTCACCATAGGTTGCAATTCTTATGGCGATTAAGATATAATCTACGTCAATACTGGGTACGTTCCATGCATTTTTAATATTAGGAATACAACTTTGTATTACATCAACTGTTGATTGTCCGTTTAACAGTGCATCAGGTGTTTTAAAACGCAATTCATCCTTGGCAGTCATGGCCAACACAGGTATTTCTCCTGTTTCTGTTGTTTCAAGCGAGCCTTTGGGATAAAAATATCCTTTACTAGGCAATGTAACATATAGTTTAGGTTGTCTAAAATGCTTTGCTAACGGATTGCTAGATGCGGACAGGTTCATGTATTTTTTCTCCGGATAAATACTATGTAGTATATATGCGATATAATTATGTACGTATTTAATTTAGGTTAGCAAATGGTAGATGAAGTAGAAATTTCCAATGTAGGTGGTCCAAAAGGTGTTGCCAGTGAAGCTACGCTTGCAGCATTGGTTTCCGCATTAAGCAAAGGTGACACTGCTAGAGAAAGAAGTTTAAGACTTGAATCGTTGGCAATGTCTGCAAATACTAAATCTATAAAAAATAATAATAAAGAACAAGGAATTTTTGCAAAAGCTGTCAATAGTGCTGCCGGAGTAGTCGGAGGATTAGGAAAAGAATTTGCACTAGGAGGCGACAGACTTAGCAATTTTAGTCAACACATACTCGGAGCAGGTTCGTCTATACAAGGACTTATTGAGTACTTAGATGATAGCGTTGACAGATTTAGAAATCTAAGTTCGGTCGGGGCTAGCTTTAACAACAGTATTTTTGATATGATTAAAACATCTAGTACTGCTGGCATGAGTCTAGACGATTTTAATAGTTTAGTTCAAAATAACAGTCAAACATTACGACAGCTTGGCGGAAGTGTAACTAATGGTACAAAAAGATTTTCAGATTTAAGTAAAAGTTTAAGAGCCGGTGACACTGGAAGACGATTGTTTGATTTAGGTTTTACAATTGCTGGTGTTAATGATGGAATGGTTTCTTTTATTTCAATTCAACAGACGCAAGGTAGACTGCAAGGAAGATCCAACGCATCGTTGATCGAAGGAAGTCAAAACTATCTTAAACAAATTGACTTGCTTTCAAAAGCTACTGGAAAAAGTCGCGAAGCATTAATGGAAAGCACCGAAGCATTAAACAGCAACGTTAGGTTCCAAGCATTACAAAAAAATGCACTAAGCGATGGCGCTTCAAATCTTGACTTAAACTTAGCAGCAGCCGCTAGCTTTCTTCCTGAATTTACAGACGGACTGATCGATATATCTGAAGGCACAGTAACAACTGAGTTTGGTAAAGCGTTAGAAGCAGCCGGTGGCGCTGGTGCAGAGTTTGTAGATCTAATGAAACGTGCTGAAGGAATGGATCAAGGCGACTTTCTAAGAGAATTAAACAGGTTAGGACCCGCAGTTGCAGATCTAGCATTAAATATAGCAGGAAGCGAAGATGCGATGAGAGTTATGGCCGAGTCTGGCTCCAAGATCTCTCCGTTGTTTGATGCATTCGATGGCATGAGAAAAATGGGAAATATGAATGTCGAACAAATATTAAAAGAACAGGATCAAAGAGATACGCTGACTAGCGTACTTGCAGGATTTTCTCAGGCAATACAAGATTTAAAATCTAATGTAATAGATGTGATATTGAATAGTGGGTTCGGTGAAGCCATTAAAGAACTTGGAATTGCTTTAAAAGATTCTGTGATTGCATTATTTGGAGCAAGCGGTGCAGAAGGAGCAGCAGGTGATCTTAAAAAAGGTATACAAGATTTAAGTTCTCAATACTTTGGAGAATCGGGTACACTTACTCTTTTAGTAAAAGACTTTACACAGTTTATAAGAGATTTAACAACAAGCGATAACCCGATGGAACTTTTCAAAACAAAAGTTGGAGAATTAGGAACTAGTATAAAAAATTGGTTTATGGATACGTTGCTAGGCGAAAGAGGGGCAAATGAATACGGTGAAATGGGCCGAGGAGAACGGCAAGGCGGGATATTAAAATCTATATCAGATGGGTTTTCCAGTTTGTTTAAAGAAGGTTCAATATTAACAACAATAAAAGAATCTATATCCAGTGTGTTTGGCAAAGTTGTCGAAGGAATTAGTGATTTCTGGAATGATTCCGCGAATCAAACTGTAATTAACAATTTCTTTACAGATATGAAAGATATGTTTAGCAGGTTGATAGATGAAATTATTTTATCTGTTAACGAAAGCACTAATGGATTATTGTTTGGAGATCAGGCTGCTGCAATATTAGAAAAACGTATTGCAACAAGCGGTGCAACGTCACTAACTGATGATCAAAAAAAGACACTAGCAGAAGAACGATACGAAGCAAGAACATACGAAATAGATGAAGCATTAAACGCTACCGTTGAGGGCGCAGCAGAGGCATTAGATTTTGCAGCTAACAGTGTTAACTCGCTTCTTGGACTCAGCGATACGTTAGGGACAGCCGATCTATCCGGAATGTTCTACGACTGGACAAGATATGATCCAACGTTAGACGCCGAAGTTCCTACTATGCCAATAAACCCACCTGAACAAAAATCAATTGGAACTCTAGGAACAACTGGACTCAAGTTTGAACCCAAGGACACTGTTGCTCAACTTCACAGAGGAGAGCGTGTGTTAAGTCCTGAAGAAACTGCAAAATACAATAGCACAGGCAACCAGACTATGTCAAACGAAAAGCTAGATCAGTTAAATAATACTATGATGAGAGTAGCAGGATTGCTTGATTCTGCACTAGGAGTTCAAACAAGAACAATGAAAAATGTTAAATCGCTAGGATTTGATTATTATAGAGGATCACCAGCATGAGTTGGAAAAAATACTTCACCCCTGTACCAACTAGCATGAATGCCAGTGGAAGCTATAGCCCATTTAGTTTTAAAAGCGGTTCGGGCATGGGTCCTGCTGCTGCCAATTACTCAAGTCATTTGCCTGACGTTTACGTAGGATCTCCTAACCGTATTGAGCGTTATGGTCAGTACAATACCATGGACAACGACAGCGAAGTAAATGCTGCACTGGACATATTAGCTGAATTTTGTAGTCAAACCAACAAAGAAAACGGTACACCATTTAAAATTAATTTTAACAACAGTGCAACAAACACAGAAGTTAAGATACTAGGACAATATTTAAAGCAGTGGTCAAAACTACAACAGTTTGAAACTAGAATATTTAAAATTATCAGAAATGCTTTCAAGTATGGCGATCAATTTTTCATTAGAGATCCAGAAACTAAAAAATGGTTCCACGTTGATCCGGCTAAGGTTACAAAAATAATTGTTAACGAAAGTGATGGCAAACGTCCAGAACAATACATTGTCAAAGATATTAATATTTCATTTGAAGCGTTGAGTGCTACAAAGATCAATACAACAAACGCATACGGACCGGGTGGCAATCAACCTGGATACCAAACGCTTGAACAAAAGTATATGACTGGTCAAACTCCTGGACCCAACACCAGCAGATTCATGAATGAAACAAACGAAACTGCTATTAACGCAGAACATATGGTACATTTAAGTTTAAGCGAAGGATTGGACAACAACTATCCGTTTGGCAACAGTTTGCTTGAAACTATCTTCAAAGTGTACAAGCAAAAAGAATTACTTGAAGACGCTATCATCATCTATCGTGTGCAACGTGCACCGGAACGCAGAGTGTTTTATGTTGACGTTGGTAACATGCCCAGTCACCTTGCTATGCAGTTTGTTGAACGTGTAAAAACTGAAATTCATCAGAGACGCATTCCTAGTAAGACAGGTGGCGGTCAAAATGTTATAGACAGCTCGTACAACCCACTTAGCATAAATGAAGACTACTTCTTCCCGCAAACAGCAGAAGGTAGAGGATCAAAGGTTGAAACACTACCCGGTGGTACAAACCTAGGTGAAATAGATGACTTGCGTTATTTTACAAACAAGTTGATACGTGGATTAAGAATTCCAAGTTCTTATCTTCCAACAGGTGCAGATGATGCAAGTTCAACTTACAATGATGGTAGAGTTGGCACAGCGTACATTCAAGAATTGCGTTTTAACAATTACTGCGAAAGACTACAAAGTTTAATAGCTGAAATATTCAACAACGAGTTTAAGTTGTATCTAGTTGAAAAGGGTGTAAACATAGACGTATCTATGTTTGACTTAAAACTTCAACCACCGCAAAACTTTGCAAGCTATCGTCAAGCAGAACTCGACAGCAACAGAATCAATACATTTACAGCAATGCAACAGGTACCGTTTATTTCAAATAGATTTGCCCTAGCAAGATTCTTAGGACTGAGCAAAGAAGAAATTGCAGAAAACGAGCGCCTATGGCAAGAAGAGAACGATGAAGAATTTGGCACACCGTCTCAAGACCCAACTGTACAAATGCGTGATGCAGGTATAACTGGTGCTGACATAAGCAACGATCTAGCTTCAGCAGAAGGCGAAGATACAGAAACAGCACCTCAAGAACCAACTGGCGAGGAAAGTCCATTAAGCGGCGCAGGCGCCGCTGCTCAACCTGCACCGGAGATATAAATACATTATGATATTACGTGAGCTTTATTACTTTGACAGAAAAACTTTAGAGCCAACTGAGGATAATCGTTACGAACCTCAGGACGATGAATCTATAGTTAAAATCGGCGACACTAGAAAAACTAGATTAACATTACGTGATATCAATAAAGCAAGACGTGCAGATGACATGCACAGACAAGAAGCTGACAAAGATTTATCTCACATTAGAGCCATGTATGGACTTGCAGCACAAGCACCAGCAGATCAAGTGTAAGGATTAACACTTGCCTAAAAGTCATATCCCTGGCGAAACAAAAGAACAACGTAAAATTAGAAAACGCCAAGAAAAAAATAAAACAGTTTCTGCAACGCCAATAGAAAAAGAATACCATCCGCAGATAGAAATAAACAGAGATGAGTCTGTTGCATTTGTATTAGGCAATGGCACAAGCAGAAAGCCCATTGACGTAAAAGAATTACGTCCTTATGGAAAAATCTACGGATGCAATGGACTGTATAGAGAATTTTCCCCTGATCATTTGATTGCAGTTGATACAAAAATGATAAAAGAAATTTCTGGAAAAAGCTATCAAATGAATCATCAGGTTTGGACCAATCCAAACAGATACACAAGAGAAGTTCCAAGATTAAATTTGTTCAATCCTAACTTAGGATGGAGCAGCGGACCTAGCGCATTAATGCTAGCAAGCACGCATGTATACAAAACAATCTACATCTTGGGATTTGATTATGAAGGTATTGGATTGAGAAAAGAGTTGGTAAACAATGTGTATGCAGGTACAGAAAATTACAAACGAGAAAACGAAAGAGCCACATACTTTGGAAACTGGGCTAGACAAACTGCAACATGTATCAAGAAACACAACACTATAAAATATATAAGAGTAGTTGAAGATCAAAACAGTTTTGTACCAGAAACCCTATCAGGATTGATAAATTTAACACACATTACAGTAG